>Ga0105240_10000583_pt1 | contig 67635 bp, 73 predicted proteins | sample KBSC54metaG_FD_80426 | JGI IMG/M metagenome (GOLD analysis project Ga0105240, IMG submission 80426) | Corn rhizosphere microbial communities from Kellogg Biological Station, Michigan, USA - KBS C5-4 metaG | ecosystem: Host-associated > Plants > Roots > Rhizosphere > Soil | place: Michigan, USA... | reverse complement strand
CTTTGTGGCGGCGCTGGTTTAGGCGTCCGCTCCAGCCACACGCCCACATTGTCATGCCCCCGCTCGACACAAATCTGGTTTTGTGGAAGGTTAATAGTAACACCACCATCCCTGCTTTGGCGGCTAATGTCGGCATTACAGGCGAGGGGTCGTTTACTATTGGCAGAGTGGAATCGTTTGTCTTGGAACTCGCCAATGGTACTGCCAATGTAGAAGAAATCGACGGCAACTGCCGGATCGTCGTAAGCCAAGACGTCACCGTCAATGTGTACGACGGCGTTATCGACCAAGCAAATGTCAGCCCCTATAAAGACTGCTTTATTAACATTAGTGCGTATGTCGGCAACTTGCGCTCCCACATGGGTAGCGACAATGATGTACACCTGCTTAAAGTCAATGGCGGTCAGATTACCGGTCGCGACAACAACAAGATCAGCATCACGCAGGTCACCGGCCACCTAAAAATTGACGCTGGCGCGAACACGTACGTGTCGATTGGAGCAGCCAAGCGGCTGACTCTTGATTGTGGCAGCCATTCGTCCATTGAGGTTAAAGAACTGACGGGCGACTCATTTTGCGCACAGCTAGACAAAGATACGGCACTGGATGTGTCGGTGGGAACACCGGTGGCGCTTGCCAATGTCGACCTTGCCTTGGGTACGCGCGCAAAGGCAACTATCAACGCTGACGTTACAGGTGGCACAATTCACCTGGGGCGAAATGCCGAGTTGTCATTGCGCAGCTGGAGCCCCGATGTCGTAAAGACCGGCCCCGGCCGACTATTTACTATCGGCTGACGAAGAGCGCATGGGTACGTCGCTACTAGCGGCGTACCCGTTCTTCATAATGGCATTGTACACCGTAAAAAATATTGTATTATTATACATTGGGCTTATCGCCCAAATGACAGAGCGGAAGGAAGTTTTGATTTGCTTTCCAACGACGGGTTCTTCGCGCTGAGCGTCCTGCTGTTAGCAGTGGGCGGGCTGTTTGCGCCGCCGCTGTCGCGCATCTCGACCTCTCGTCCGAAGCGTTGGCTGGCGTACGGCGTCAGCGGCCTGGCCTTCATGATTTGGGCCTGGGCTGGTACCAGCGAGGTGGTGTACGGCGAACTGTCGAACATCACCGCGCTGTTGCTGATCCCCACAGGTCTGTGGTTCGGCTGCCTGTGCGTCGTTGACCTCATCGCCAAGCGCTACATCATGTCAGTGACCATGGTGAGTCTCATGGCAGGGTTGATGGCCGTGGCAGGCAACACCATCGGCGGCCTGAAGCCAGTGCAGATCGTGGTCGAGCTGATGTTCGTTGTCGGCATCATCATCACCATCATCGCGTCGGCCGTGAAGCTGATCAAGGATTGGCGTCGCGCTCGCGTCGCCAGCTAGTCTGACCCAGGTGGCTCTCCTTACCCGGAGGGCCACCTGGCCCGCATACCGCTCTGTCGCTTCCCCCAGTTTTTATATTCGTTCTAACGGCGCAAAATCAACATTTAATTGCTTAACGCCACGGCCCGCAAAACTAACCGATACCGCCCGGCCGTCAATACCTACAATTGTGCCTTCGCCAAAAATTTTGTGGCGGACTTTATCGCCAATTTCTAGTTCTAAATCTTCGGGCACGTAGCGCGGTTCAAGGTCATCAATGTCTGACGGACCGCTGTAACCAAATGCCATTGTTTGCGATTGCTCGGCTTTGCCATCAATGTCAGCCAAAAAGCGCGACGGCGGATTATGCTGGGTGGTGCCATAAATCATGCGGCTGGCGGCGCTGGTCAGTAGTAATTCTTCGCGAGCGCGAGTCATGCCAACGTAGCACAGCCGGCGCTCTTCTTCCATTTCGTCTTGGTCGTACAGGGCGCGGCTGTGGGGGAAAATGCTTTCTTCCATGCCGATCATAAATACCACAGGGAACTCTAACCCTTTGGCGGCATGTATAGTCATTAATAACACCGCGTCTTGGTCATTTTGTACAGCGTCGAGGTCGCTAATAAGCGCAACTTCTTCTAAAAAGCCGGCTAGACCCAGTTCGGCGTATTCGCGCGCCACGCTTACCAGTTCTTTAACGTTTTCCATGCGGTCTTCGGCTTGCGGAGTGCCGTCGTCTAAATAGTCCAAATAACCGACGCGTTTTATAACGGTTTCGATTAAATCGGGCAGGGCCATTGTATCGGCCGCTTCTTTAAGTCTGGCCAACATTTCGCCCAAGTCAGCAAAAGCTTTGCGGGCTTTGGGCGTCAGCGCTTCTAACCGGTCGGCTTGTTCTAACATGTTTAAAATCGGCAGGCCGCTCAATGTTTGCAAATCTAAAAACTTTTGGACCGACACGTTGCCCAAGCCCCGCGTTGGCACGTTAACAATACGCAAAAAACTGGCGCGATCGGCGGGCTGGTATAGCAAGCGCAAGTAGGCGATGAGGTCTTTGATTTCTTTGCGGTCGTAAAAGCGCACGCCGCCAACGATGCGGTAGGGCACGCCGTAGCGTATAAGCGCTTCTTCGATCGCCCGGCTCTGCGCGTTGGTGCGGTACAAAACGGCAAAATCTTTGTAGCGGCGGGCGCGCATGGCGACAGCGTTTTTAATACGGCTGACCACTGTTTCGCCTTCGTGACTTTCGGTGCTGACGTACTGCACTTGCACCGGGCTCCCCTGCCCGGCTTTGGTCCACAAAGCTTTGTCGCTGCGCTGGGTATTTTTGCTAATGACTGCGTGGGCAGCATCTAAAATGTTTTTGGTGCTGCGGTAATTTTGTTCTAATTTGACGACCAACGTGTTTGGGTAGTCGCGTTCGAACCGCAAAATGTTTTTAAAATCGGCGCCGCGCCAGCTGTAAATGCTTTGCCAGTCGTCGCCGACAACGCATAAGTTTTGCGCCGGGCTAGTCAGCAATTTGACTAAGTTGTATTGGGCGGCGTTGGTGTCTTGGTATTCGTCGATCAAAATATATTTGAACTGGCGCTGCCATTTTTCGCGGATGTCGGACACGGTTTTAAGCAGCCGCACAGTTTCGCCAATTAAATCGTCAAAGTCCAAAGCGGCGGCGTCGCGGCGAATACGTTCGTAAATAGCGTAGGCGTCGGCGGCGACTTTTTGCAGGGGCAGGCGGGCGTGGGCACTGTATTCAGCTGGCGGTATGAGTTCGTTCTTGGCACCGCTAATTAAATTGCCAATGCTGCTGGGGCTATATTGTTTTTCGCTGACGCCCATCTGGCGCAGGGCTTGTTTGACTGCGCCTTGGCGGTCGGCTTCGTCAAAAATAACGTAGTTTTTGGGAATCTGAATATGTTCGCCATCAAAACGCAAAAGTCGCACGCAAATACTGTGGAACGTGCCCATAAACGGCATAAACGCGCGGTCTTCGGCACTGGCGCCAAGCAAAAGTGCTAAGCGTTCGCGCATTTCTTTAGCAGCTTTGTTGGTAAACGTCACCGCTAAAATTTGGTTTGGACGCGCCTTGCCGCTGGCAATTAAATAAGCGATGCGATGCGTCAGCGTTTTGGTTTTGCCGCTGCCGGCGCCGGCTAGGATTAACACCGGGCCTTCGGTCGTTTCGGCCGCTTTGCGTTGTTCGGGGTTGAGGTCGTGTAAGAGTTGATCAGGGTTCACCGTTTAATTGTAGCAAAATGGTTGCGGCAAAAGTGTTGTCGAATAAGAAGAAGCTCCGCGCGAACGGAAGGTGCGCGGTGTTCGCGCGGAGCTTCTTCCATTCACGCAGAGCTTTACATCATGCTGCCGTCAGAGATGACCTTGTCCGACCCTACCAGCCGCTGCCCGCCAAGCGGGTCGGCACCGAGGTACTTGGCCAATGCCGGGTTGGGCTGGTTCCGATAGTTGCCGCTGTCCAAGACAAACGGCCTGGCCGCCGCGGCGCGGAACTTCTTGAGCTGCTGGATGACATCCATCGTCACCTGGGCATCGTCTTGCTTCCGTAGGCCTGATGTGCCGCCGGTGTAGCCGTTGTAGTTGTACAGAGCGCCTTCCCACGGGAAATCGCCGGGCAGCAACAGGTCAGGGTTCAGTTCGGCAAAGATCGAGTCCTGCTCCGTCCGCAAGCTAAACCGCAGCTTGCCCGCCACATTCAGATACAGACCAACGGGACCGGTGAACCTGTCCTGCTCATGGGTTCCTTCGTGCGACGTGTCCAGTCGCACCAGCACATACTGGAGCGGTAGCCGCCAATTGTGCTGGACTACTGGGGCCAGAATGACCGTGGCCACCGGCTTTAAGCCACCATTGCCATCGCTGCGTGCGGTCTCGATGGTGGGCAGAAATTCACCCCTCCACCACTCCACCATCTGGCTGCCGATGTTGGTACCAAAATGTTCGTGTAACATTGTTCAGCTCCAGGAGTTGGCAAAACTTCAATAATAGTATACAAAAAGTACCCAAAAAAATCTACTTGCCAAAGTTGCAACTAGTTTGCTAGACTTCCAGAGCCTGCCATCATTGAGAGGAAATCATGGCACAAGGACCAACGCGGCAAAGGTACGCCTGTGGCTGTTGCGATGTCTACGACGCAGAAGACAAAAAAATCGAGAGCCTAAGCACAGACTGTGGCGGTGGCTCGAATTGTAAACGCAACGCAGCCTTGCGAAACCTCAACCGCATAGCCGGAGATGAAAGCTTGCCGCCACTGCCAAAAGATACGGCCGTACACCGCGGCTTTAACCCAAGACAGCAATAACACTTATCTGGCTCCTGCACCGCCGCAGTCTTTTTGCGGCGGTGCACCCCTACTTACCTAAAATCTTCGTTACATCAATTGCGCCCGTGGCGATAAAGTACGCGACCACACCGGCGGCAATCAAAATTACAAGCAAAATTATAGATACCCACATGCCAGCTCGTGAACCACTACTTGTTGCGGCGCGCGGCGCAGCTGTCGGTGGTTTAATTGGCGTGTGGTAATTCTTGGTGTCAAAAACGGGGCGCTCAGCGTGATTAGGCTCTTTATCGGCGCTCTTGTACTGTTGTGGAATAGACATTTGGCGGAGATTATCGAGCGGGCCAGCGGGGTGTTCTGGCTTTGTTTCGGGTGTCGGTTCGACCGGAGCAGTAGATTCTGGCTTTGGTTCAGGTGCGCTTGGACCTTCGGGTAACAGTAGCTCTTCGTCTTCGGGAGGTTCTGGCAAAGCGAGCTCCTGCTTCGGCGCTGGCTTGGGTGGTTCTGGTGCAACGGCAGCGTACGCGCCAAGCGGCCGTTTGATAACATTTGTTTTTACAAATGGCGTACTGATTGGTTCGGGTTGTTGTGCGATGCTTGGCGCTTCTGGCTGCGGCTCGGGTTGTTCGGCTTGCTCATCGGCCAGCGGATCGGGCATTTCCCAAGTATTTTTGGCGGGCGAGGCGTTGTCGTCATCGCGTAGGAGTGAGCCGTCTCCACTAGTAGGTGGTTCAGGCTGCTGATCACTCGCAACATCTAGCGGATCCGGGAAGCTCGGCTCAGGTTGTGGCGCCAGTGGCGGCGCGTTACTTGGCGACGGCTTTGGTACGGCATCGGACTGCATATTAATACCGGCAAGCATATCATCACTGATATCGTTTTGCTGTGGTGCGACAGGCTCTGCTGCCGGCTCAGATGGTTCGGGCTGCACCAAATGACTTGGTTGGATGGTCGCGCCCGTGCGCGATGCCTGAGCTGACGGTGGTGGTGGCGTAGGTTTTGGCGTCTGGACAACGTCCATTGCCATACCCCGCGGGCGGGGCGTTAACTTAGCAGGCGAACGACGAACAGCAACCGGAATACCGCGGTCAGCTGGTTTTGGTGCGGCAATCGGCTTGATTTCGGGCTTGGGCAAGGGTTGCTTTGGCGTTTCGGCAATTGGCCGGTTAGGCGGCGTAACCTTAGTGGCGGCACTGCGTTGCGGCTTGCCTTTTTGATCCATTATTTGACTAACGGCTTGGTGTAGTTCGTCAAAATTGAGTTCTTTATTGGGGTCATTGTGACTCATATTGCTTGTAACTCGTGTGCCCGTTTTATGATGTTAGCGAAAGTCTGGGCCTTAAGGCTGGCGCCGCCAATTAATAACCCGTCTATATCTTCAGCTGCTAGGTATGACCCGGCATTGTCGCCGTCAACACTGCCACCATACAAAATTTGGATGCGCGATGCAGCTTTGCGTCCGAACATTGCGTCGACGTGCTTGCGAATTTGTTTAGCAGCCTGCGAAGCATCATCGACTTTGGCAAAATCGCCGGTGCCAATTGCCCAAACAGGTTCGTAGGCAATAACCAGGTTTTCTATTTCGGCCGAGGTCACGTTGGCGAGACCACTAGTAACTTGGTCGTGCAAAACCTGGTTAGTCTCGCCCTCAGAGCGTTCGTGCTTGGTTTCGCCAACACACAAAATTGGTCGCAAGTTATTGCGTAAAACGGCCTGAACTTTAAGGGCGACCAGCTTATTGTCTTCACCAAAAATGTGGCGGCGATTGGAATGCCCAACTATTACATAATTGACAAGGCTGCGCAACATACTGGCCGAAATTTCGCCCGTAAATGCACCTTCGTCTTGGTAATAACAATTTTGAGCGCCCAATTTAAACTTGCGGCGGTCAACCTGCAACGACAACGATTGCAGTGTGAGCATGTTGGGGCAAAGCACTGCTTCGACGTCGCGGTACGTTGGCACGGTTTCTTGGAGCTTGTGTAAAAACAAGCTCGCTTCGCCGACAGTAAAATACATTTTCCAGTTTGCGACTATTAATTTGCCCATCGTAAAGCCGTTATGGTTATTGGTTTTAGTGTAGCAGGTTTGCCGCCGAGAGCACAAGTAAAGTGACAAATAACGCGTAATGTGTTATAATTTCTAGAACTTCGGCAAAGTGCCGGTGTTCGTTCTTGATTGGAGCGATGTATGTCACAGCCACGTCGAACCGTATTGGCGACGACCCCTGACATGGCGGCTATTGCCGTTTTCTGGTTCGGCCTGAACCGGGTGCCGGCGCGTCACGCTCAGGCTATTGTGGCACTGCGGCAACCGGGCGACGACGCCAGCGTGCATGCGGCTGCCTACGCCTGGGGCGAAAACCCCGACGCCGAGTTCTTACTGGTCAGTGGCAACGGCGGTTACCCCTACACGCCGTCGGACATCATTGACGAGTTGGGCTTGTTCAAGACCGACGACATCTTCACCAACCCGACAGGCGACAACGTCCTGGATCAGACAGCGTGGATCGTCAGCCATGTGATCGCACACAACATCACCAGCCTGACAATGCACGGGCCGAGCTACGTGCTCCCCCAGATGCTTTTGGCAATCCTTGAGGAGTTCGAGCGTCGCAACACACGACCCATCTGCATGTACGCCGCGCCGACCACGCCCGACTTGCGCACCAACAGCAGCATCGTGCTGTGGGAGCAGTGGGCGCAACAGATCGCGATGATGCACGAGCGGTTTGGTAGTCAGGGCGGCAACACTGTTCGGCACTACCTCGGCTGGCTGATGAGCCAAGACCACTACCTCGACAACCAAGAACTCTGAACCACCCCGACGGGCCCCGCCCTGCCGGGGTTTCGTCATATATAAAAACTATGGTATAATTTAGAAACTTCGGCAAATCGCCGATGTTTGTTCTTGTCAGGAGGTTTTAAGTGGAACGCGAAGTGCCACGCGAAGTCGCCCACAGTGAAGTGTCCAAACTGGTCGCCATGGCAATGTTCTTATACAGTTTGCCGGCGCACTTGGCCGACAGGGCCGATACCATTGTGGTGCTCCCTGGCCAGGGCGAGAAAGACCGGTTGAAGTGGGCTATCAAAGCCTGGGAAACAGGCAAGCAAACGCGTAACCTGTTGGTCGCGGGTGTGAACCCCGAAGAGGAGACGTGGGAGCCCATCACGCTCGAAAGTCTCCAAAAGCCGCCGTACAACCTCATCACTACCGAAGGCGTTCACATCCAGCCAATGGCCGACAACACCAAGGTACAGGCCGACTGGGTGGCGCAGATGATCCGCGAAGTGGACGTGGAATGTCTGCTGCTGGTCGCCCCCAACTACCACAACCTTCGGGCGTACCTGACCCTGCTGGCCGCGTTCAAGCGGAGCGACTTCAATCCGCCAGCCATGATCCCCATGCCGCTGTGGGGTGCGCCGGGGTTGCAGTCGCCTGAAACTGGACTGACCTACTGGGACATATGTGCGTCCGAGATCGAGCGCATCAGACTGTACCAGCCACGGGGCGACGTCGCCACGGCCACCGACCTTCAGCTGTACCTCGACTGGCTGAATGAGATCTTCATCAGGCACTGACGCACAAAGAACACACTACCCCGACGGGCCCCGGCCCGGCCGGGGTTTCGTCATATATGACTACTTGTCCATAAGTGCGGCGATGCCGGGTAGTGTATCACCCGCCATGAGCTCCAAGCTCGCGCCACCACCAGTACTGACGTGACTAAAGCTCCGCCCTTTTTTAGCGTCCCAGTGAATAACAAAATCTGCTGTATCGCCGCCACCAATAAGGCTGTAAACATTTTGGTGTTCGGCCAAAGCCATAGCTAATTTGGCCGAACTATAAGCAAATACCACATATTCGGCGTACCCAAGCGTGCCGTTCCAAATAACCGAGCCTGCGGTAGCAATTTTTTGCAAAATGGCGTCTGTGCTGCGCGGACCAAGATCTAAAATGTAATCAGCGGGCGCGACATTTTGCAGATTGACAATGGTGCGTGGTTGGTCGGGCGCGATTTTGGGCGCCACTGCGGCATCGACTGGCAGCAATACAAAATCGTCAACGTTTTCGGCGCCGACTTTTTGTGCAGCTAGTTCATAAATGTGTTTTATGAGCTCATCTTCGCCGTCTTCGTGTTTACTTTTACCAATCGGTACACCTTTATACTTTAAAAAGGTGTTGGCCATGGCGCCGCCAATAATCAGTTGATCGGCAATAGCGACAAATTTTTCGATAACCTTAATTTTGTCACTGACTTTAGCGCCACCAAGCACCGCAACGAGCGGTCGTTTTGGGTCTTGCATAGCGCCTAAAATGGCGGTGACTTCGCGCTCTAGCAACAGTCCAGCCACGCTTGGCAAGCAATGCGTAATGGCATCGGTACTGGCGTGGGCGCGGTGCACAACGCCAAAACCGTCTTGCACAAAATATGTGGCAGTAGAACTTTTAGCGATGTTTTGGGCGAAAGCCATGTCGTTGGCTTCTTCTTGAGGGTGAAAGCGCAAATTCTCGAGTAAAATAACGTCGCCCGGCTTCATCTTTTTAGCAGCAACAGTAACTTGGTCACCCACGCAATCTGGCACAAATGGCACAGGCTGGCCTAAAAGTTCGCTTAAATGTTTGGCGACCGGCACCAAACTTTCGGCCGGAACCACTTTACCATCGGGACGGCCAAGATGCGCACAAATAACAATCTTACACCCGGCCTTTTGCAAAAAACGCACTGTAGGGAGCGACTGTTGCATTCTAAAATCGTCAGCAATAGTGCCATCACTTTTTAGGGGCACATTATAATCGGCGCGTAGCAGCACTGTTTGGTGTTCTATAGGGACGTCTTTGATGGTTTTTTTAGTAAAAAGCATTACCTTTATTTAAACACACATTATTAACTGGCGACACTTGAAAACAGATAAGAATTATATTATAGTAACCGACGTTGCTCGAGCATTGGAGAATACATGTCCAAACCCAGGGTCTACGGCGACTACTACGCTGCAGCTGCAGATGCGCCGCGCAAGTTAAAGCGCTACGTACGGTGGTCCAACACCGGCAAAGCTCCCAATGGCTTTCTGGCGGGGATTGTCACAGGAGCATTGTTACTCATCCTTGTCCTCGCCGTACCTGTGGGCGACTCGCCGATGCCGATTGCGGGCAAGGTTGGGCTCATCGTATTTTGGTGCGCCTGCTGTGTCATCGCTGGACAACAGTTCTACAGTGTCCAGCGGGAATACATGCGGCGCCAGCTGCGCCGGGAAGCGCTCAGCACTATGCACCCTGCGAAAGGTGGCCAAAAGGTCATACAGGTGAACAGCAAGTTCTGCGCATCGCTCGGCGCCGTTGTCGTTGCCAACAACAATTCGTTGTGGACGCTCGAATCGCTGTTGGCATGGTGCGAGGTGCATTGCTTCGCGGAATTCGCTGAGCTCAACTACCTGGCCTCGGCTCTATCCAACTCGGAGGCGTCGGTCGACGCCGATGATTTCAGCCGGCGGTGCGGAGCTCTGTACGCTCGCTATCAGGAATACCACACAATGTAAAACCCATCTCGGGCAAACTGGCGCCGCGGCCACAACGACCGCTGCGCCTTTTTGCTTGCGTTCTTTACATTTTTACATTATGGTAAGGGGCGTTGCTCGAGTGAAAGGGCTTGCCATGCGTGACCGTTACGTTGCAGCACCGCACGCACCAAAGGCGATAAAACGACGCGTTGATTGGATCAACGAAAACAGCATAACTGGCTGGCCTGGCCGCCTGTACTTAATCCCTTTTTTGGCGCTTGTCATTACGCTAGACATTCAGTTTGAGGTAGATTCATTTTGGCTGGGTTTGTTGATGGGTGCGATTGGCGCCGTCATCATCCGCCTTATTAGGTGGCCAATCTACCGCTGGGTCATACGTCGCACGAGGTCGCAGATGGATGCCGCCTGCCGTGTACCATCGCAAACTCCCCACAGCGAGTTGTATGTCATTTTTGTGCCAAAAGCAATTTACGATCAGTTTCGCGAGTTAATTACCAACAATGGAGGCAAGCCCGGCTATTACCTTGCCGTCGCTTGGCTGGAAACGCATGGGTTTGCCAGGCTAGCAGGGCTGGCGGAGTTGTACAAGAACACCGAAACCGATCCGTCGTCCAAAGAGACGTTTGGCATCTGGCTCCGGGCAGCCTATGAGGATTGCCTGTACAACACGCGCGTTCTTGGTTTGTCGGCGCACAATTAACTCGAGCAACAGGACGTCGCGGTCACCATGCGACCGCGACGTCCGTTGTTCATTGCAAACAATATACTTGTAATTAAATCTACTTTGTACTATGGTTAATACACTGCTCGAACGACAAGGTAGGAGATATGGACGATTTTCGTTACGTAGCGGCCCCGTCGGCACCCGCGTACGTCAAGGTTTTCACCAAGTGCGTCAACGAAGGCGGTGGCTTTGGCTCGCTCGCGCGGCTCGTCGCCTCGACAGCGATGTTCCTGGTCATCGTTCTGGCGTCATTCATCTTCGAGGCGTTCAATGCACTCACGGCGTACACCCTGTTGGGCGCGGTGATCTTCTTTTTTGCTGCGAGCCTCGCAACAGAAAAGTGGTTCGTCAGACACGTCGCCGACCAGATGGAAGGCATCGTGCAACACGAGGTGCAACAAGGCAAGTTACCACTGGCTATCGCTGTGCCCGCGCACTTCGACGACGCCTGGCGGAGCATCACCTGCGACACGTTCTGGAAGTCGATGAAGTGGCTCGAAAGCAACAGATACGCGGAGTTCACGCGACTCGTCGCTGACTCCGAGGCCGTACTCGTCAACACCTCTGGCAACGACGCCGGTCGCATCAGTTTCGCACTGGACCTCCGGCGGTTGTACAACGACTACCTCGTCACTCAGCCTGCCTGAGTGACGCTTCGAGCAAAAGGCGCCGCGGTCACCCCAAGACCGCCGCGCCTTTTTGCTTGCTTCTGTATTGAAATTATGGTATAATAAGCTTATGCTCGAACCTTCTGGAAGTGGGTTGTTGTTTGTCGCGGGGCCCACGGCTTCGCGGCGCATCCAACGGTTGCTCAAGCGGCACCGCACGCAACGATTAGGGCTGTTCATGTCAGCCGCAATGATTACCGCAGCCGTCGCGTTCGACGTGTGCGGCCTGCTGCTCGAAACGACCATGCCGGCACCCTATGGTGTCATCGAGGTCACGCTGTGGATCACACTGTCGTTCGTGGCCTATGACGGCTTTCGGCGCTTCTACCTGTACAGCGTGCGGGAAAAGCTGCTGGAGCTAGCCGGATTCCCAAGCGACCAGAACAACCACGGCCCGCAGCTCATTGCGTTCAACGCAAGAGTGTACGGTCAGTTGCGAACGCTGGTCAGCGAACAGGATTACGACCATGTCGTGCAGTGGGCCGAAACCGACGGTTTTGGCAAACTGGCGCACATCTCCTACCTGGACTTCGTGTTGGACCAAAACGAGAAATCGTTGCGGGTCCACTGGGAACAGGCAATCGCCAACCTAGTCATTGACTACCGACAACGCACCAAGAAGTAAGGGCAAAAGGCGCCGCGGCCACCACGACCGTCGCGCCTTTTTGCTTGTAAACATCTTAGAATTATTGTATGATAATCGTCGTTGCCCAAACAAGAAGGGGGCACTGATGCAATTCAGCGAGTGCTACGTCACCGCACCTGACGCACCACGCTTGATCCGTTTATGCGCATTTATTGTGCGAAGAAAGTACGCGATAAAAATGGCTAGCATGTTCTTGTGGAAGTTCATGGCGATCTCCACAATCCTGCTGGCACTGGTCGCATTACAGGTATCTGGTTTCGCTGGTCTTCTGATTGCCATCACCAGTTACATCATGCTGATTGTGACCATCGCCGTCATCCTGACTTACCGCTACGAGATCGCCACTGGTAGGCTCTTCCGCTCAGCGTGTCAGCGTGTCGCGGTCGCCAGCCACAAACAGCGACCGGGCGGCCTGACGCCACAAACGCTGTACATCACCAGTGGTTTTCACTGGCTGATGGGCGTGACGGTGATGGACAGCGACGATTGGTTCAGCGACACCGATGCGTTGATCAGCTGGGCTGCGTACCATCGCTACGACGAGCTCGTCACCCTGGTCCAACTCCAGCGCAAAAACGACGTGACCAGCTACGCCAAACAGCTAGCCAACGGCATCATCGACGTCTACCGTGCCTACAAACATCACAACCCGTAACACATTTGGGCAAACTGGCGCCCGGTCATCACGACCGCAGCGCCTTTTTGCTTGTAATTGTATAAGACTTATATTAAAGTAGCTTTCGTTGCCTATGCAGAGAGGTGGCCATGGTCATTGGCGATTACTTTGTGGCGTCACCGAGTGCGCCGCGCCTGACGCGAATCAATGCATTCCTGCAACGATTCAGAGACGAGCTAGCGAGTCTTCTTCTGCTCCTTGCACTAGGTTTACTCCTTCTCATGATCCTCTGTGGCCTCATCGCGTACGAGATGGATAACACGTGGATTAAGACCGTACTCACTATAGTGGGTTCATGCACTGGGCTTACTGGACTCATTTTCATACCAGTGGCGGCAATCATGTACGTCACACCATTGTTTGCCCCCTTTCGCAAAAGGTTGTGCCAGCAAGCGACCGCCGAACTGCAAAATGGCGACGCGCCGAACGTCACCTACATTAATATCAACTTCTGTACGTTGATGTGCGCGGTGATGATCAACAAGGGCGGCCTGCTCGGCGATTTCAACCGATTCATGTACTGGGCCGAATATAACCGCTACAACGAGCTCGCCACCCTGAGCCGACGCGCAGCAGAGTGCCCCAGCAATCATATGTACGATTTGCCCATGGACCTCACCGAAACGCTCGCCGACATCTACAGCGACTACTTGCACCGCAAAACCTAACTGCATAGGCAAACTGCGCGCCGGTCACTATGACTGCCGCGCTTTTTGCTTTTACATCCACCTTGAAATCATAACAAAACTACACTAAAGTAAATCACGTTGCCCAAACAGGAAGGTGAGTCTTGAATATTGGCGATCACTTCATTGTAGCGCCTGACGCACGCCTAAGTCTACGATTCCGTGTATGGTTACTAAGGAATCCGATGTCTATCTCGGCCACATGCGTACTCGGCAACATGCTGTTTGTAGCCGTCGGATTTACATTGACTGTCGACAGAATGATTATGGAAGTGCCTGGGGGGCCGGGCTTTTTCCCGCCGTCGCTGTGTTTTTGTGGCGGGCTCATTGGACTTACGCCAACTGTCATACGAAAAAATCTCAAAAGGATTTACAAACCGCTCCAATACGAAGCTTCTAAACCGCGTCCCAACAACACCCTCCCCCGCGTAATATTTCTAACATGCAGGGTAGGCTGGCTTATGAGCCTCGTCGTTGTTCAAAGTGGTGATAAGCCTGACGCCGTTGACGATTTTATTGCCTGGGCCGAAACAAACATGTATGACAACCTCGCCTATTTGCAAGTGATGTTTGACATGTACGCGGCAGACAATCCGCTGGCAGTAGACGCCACTCTTATGCAAGCTACTTCGACCCTGTACGCGCATTACAAAATGCAAGACTCCTAACCAGAACGGGCAACTGGCGCGACGGTCAATGACGACCACGCGCCTTTTTGCTTGTAAATAATATGAATTTATATTAAAGTAGCGTCGTTGCCTACACAGAAAGGGTGCCATGAATACTGGCAATTACTACGTGGCCGCGCGTGATGCATCACGCTTGCTGCGAAGCCGTGTGTTCTTCCAGCGCTACAGCATTGAGACGGCCGGGTCCCTGTTCATTGTTGGTCTGGCCTTAACGGTCGTGGCATTGGGCTTGCATTCCCTCCCGCACGATGACGCAGCGACTGCAGAAGACCTGGGCGTCATCAGCCTCATCTTCAGTGTCCCGGCATTGCTCTGCTTGCTGGCGATGGTGGCGCTGGTCTCCAAGCTGGGACAGAGGCGCAACGCGCAAAAGCTCGACAAAGCAGCACACACCAGTGCAGCCGATGGCGAAATGCCGCGCGTGACCTACATGAGCACCACGTTCTGCACGCTACTGTGCGACGTCATGATCGACTGCGGCGGCCGAATCAACAAGTTCAACAGCTTCGTCGACTGGTTCAGCCACTTCCACTACGACGAGCTGGCGCGTGTGAACAGGCTGGCGACAGTACTCAACAGCAGCAACATTCACGACACATCAGAAGATGTCGCCGAAACTATCGGCAGCTTCTACCGTCGGTACAAATCACGGCAGCTGGCCTAACTGCATAGGCAATCAGCGCGTCGGTCACCTCGAGACCGCCGCGCTTTTTGCTTTGTAACAAGATTATTTTTCGAGCATACGGACACGAATAGTGTCGGTACCACCAATAAGCCCTGGCTGACGACCACTTACCAAAACGACGGGTCGACCGGCGTCAAGCAAACCGTCGGCGCATAATTCTTGCGACAGTTTAAGTCCGGCTTTTTCGCCGTCTGGCCGCAAAAAACTTTTGTTAGCGTACAACAAGCACAGCTGATGTGCGACACGCGGGTCAGATGTGACCGAAATAATCGGCATGCTTGGGCGGTGCGACGCAATACTCAGCGCGGTTTGGCCCGATTTTGTTTCACACACAATCGCCTGCGCGCCAATTTGTTGCGCCAAGGTAATAACCGCCGAGCTAATGGCATCTTGCATGGTGTTGTTGCCTTCGCTGTAAAGCAGCGGTTGCACCGGCGCGTGTTCTTGGGTGTAAATAATGACGCGCTTCATGGTCACAATTGTTTCGATTGGGTAGCGGCCGTTAGCGGTTTCATCGCTTAACATGACGCAATCAGCGCCAGTAATAACAGCGTTAGCCACGTCGCTGACTTCGGCGCGAGTTGGTTCGGGATTAAATTGCATGCTGGCCAACATTTGGGTCGCAACAATACCGATCTTGCCGTGTTTTTGGGTAAGAGCTAAGATTTTGCGCTGCACAATTGGCACAATCTCGGGACTTGTTTCGACTGCGAGGTCGCCGCGAGCAACCATAACGCCGTCGGCGGCTTTAACGATTTCTTCTAAGTTTTCGTCGCGGATTGCCACTTGCGTTTCGATTTTGGCAATCATTTTAGCGTCAGAACCAAGCTCGTCTAAAATTTTGCGTAGGGCGCGCATGTCGTCGGCAGTTTGCACAAAACTCAGCGCCACGTAATCAATGTCTTGTGTTGCGCCGTACTTGAGGTCGCGCATGTCTTTTTCGGTAATAATATCACCACCAAAATCAGTGTCAGGCAGATTAATGCCTTTTCGTTGGAGTAATAAGCCGTCGTTTTCGATGTGGACTGTCACACGACCTGGCTCGACTGCAATAACCTGGCTTTTAACTTTGCCGTCAAATAAGTACAAGCGCTCGCCGGTTTTCATTTTTTGGCTGAGGTCGTATTGCACGGGCAGCTCACGATTACCTTGCGGTTTGTCGCCGTAAACCAGCGTCCATTCTTCGCCCATAGTCACAGCGACAGTGCCTTCAAAATCGCCTAAGCGAATTTTTGGCCCTTGCAAATCTTGCAAAATCGCCACTGGTTTGCCAACTTCTTCGCTGGCTTTGCGGATCCATGGAATTTGATAGTCGCGTTCTTCGTGAGTACCATGGCTAAAATTCAGGCGAAAACCATTAACACCTTTTTGCACCATCTCGTGGATGAGTTCGTAAGTGTCGGTTGATGGCCCAATAGTAGCCAATATCTTTGCGCGTTTAAAAACTTTAGGAGTGTTCATAGTTGCTAACAGTTTAACAGAGGCTAGTGCAAAGTTAAAGGATAATTATTATAGTTGCGCTTTTTTGGTCTTTCTTTTAAAATAACATCATCTTCTGCCGATTTAGGCAACAAGACGCTACCCGGGAAAGACCCGGGTATTTCATCTGTTGGAAGGAACGTTGTGCCAGAGCACAATAAGTGGTTTCGTAATCCGTTCCCGAGCGGCCCCGAGTTCACCTACACGCAGGGCACGTTCCCGATCATCCAAGACGGCCAGACCGTCATGGTCTGGGACCTAAACACTCTCGACCCCGATGTCTTGCGGGCTGTGTTGTGGTACAAGCTGGCATATCCGCAGCTGTTCCCCAAGCGTTCGGACTGGCACGTCAAGACATTCGGCCTGTTCCTCTCGCCGTTGGGCGTGAACTGGCAGACGGTCATGGAGTTTTGGCGGGCGGCCGGCAGCCCGCCAATAGACATCTACGTCACCGAGGACGAGGTGCGCGCCCACTGCTTCGAGCACGGCATCAGTTTTGAGCCCGAACCAATGTCCATCGCCGCCCCGCGGCACGTCGCGCCGTTCACCCCTCGCCGGCTGCCCGTACTCAACAGCCCCCTGGGCGACAAGCTATGGGAGGCTGCGGAGGCCTACCAAATCCGTGGTGGCCAGATCATCGACGGGTTGGTAAAGGGCGTCAAAGCGACTGGTGGCACCGTGCACTTCAACGACGCCTTACTCATTGGTGACGTCACCGGCGAAGCCTGCACCATCACCGGTCATGTCACTACCCTGCGTGGTATCAACATGTACGCAACCTCGGGTAACTGTGCGCCCAACATCACCTACGTCGAACTGCCACAGCTGTACTTCATGGCACAGATGCGCGGTCACGTCCGCTAGTCCAACAGATGCGTAGCAGGGCCGGCACATGCCCCGGCCCTGCTGCAATCTGACTTGCCTTGCCTGCAACCGCAGGTTTTTTTGTTGCAAAAATACTAGTATTATTATAGAATTTATCAGACCAGTTTACCCATGGAGGTGTCTGTGGAGTCAATATCGAACAACGCGGCAGGGCTCATTGCGCTGCTTGTCGCGGCGACAGTTGTATTGATCTTTGGGTTACGGATGCTCAGCATCCACAGCCGCAGGGTCGCCGCCCACAGCAAGCACACCGAGACCATTGACGCCGAGCGGCTGGCAGATGCCGCCGAACGGCTCGCCGTCGCTCTCGAGCGGCAAGCGGCAGCCACAAAGGATCTGCATGGCGCAGTCATCGACGAAAAGGTCGCCGATGACCTCGCCGCACTGCGTCGTGCCGAGCTCCGGCGCAAGACTGCCGAGACCGAAGCAGGTATCGAATTCGATGCCAGGGTCGCTGCCGAACTGCACGACGAAAAGCTCGCCGCCGAACGGCAAGTCCTGCAAGCTCTGACCGCAGCTCGCCTGCAGGCCGTCCAAGAGGGCAAGCTTCAGCTCAATGAAAACCCCAACGTCGCAGCCACACGGTTGACCTTTGAGACCTACCTGGCGTTCTGCAAGCAGAGCGGCGAAACGCCCGATTTCGACACCTGGTTCGGTAACAACAGCATCGAAGCAGGCGGCATTGCGTAACTGGTCGGAGCGGGCCCTGTACCCGCTCCACCACCCTTGTTTTAAGCTTACTTTCATGTAATGTTCGTAATATGGCCACTATGAAACGACCGCTTCATATTGTCTTTTTTATAGGCATCATTGCCTTGCTTGGTTTTTGGCTGTCTTTTGAATGGAACCAAATTGCGCCTCATAAGGTTAAAGCAAATGCGGTCACCAAGACAACCACGAATCAAACGACGGCAGATTCTCAAAAAGAATCCACTCAAATCCAAAACACATTGCAAAATTTTGCCAACCAATATCCCGGACAGATTGGCTTAGTAGCAATTGACTTAGACGATGGCGCCAGTGGCACAGCTAACGCCAGCGCCCAAATGGTCAGCGCTAGCTTATATAAAATGTTTGTCGCATACGGTATTTACCAAAAAATCGACAGCGGCGAATTGACGGCGCAAAACAACGTGCCGGCCATGGGTGAATCTGTTGGGGACTGCATGCAAGCCATGATCGAAGTCTCTGACAACGACTGCGGCAAAACTTTGGGTGACATGGTGGGCTGGCAGGCGCTCGACGCCAGGCTTAAAACGCTCGGGCTCACCAACACACTGACTAATAATTATGACGCCAGCGGTAACGTGCAGGGCGACAAACTAACTACCGCAGCCGACGTCGCCACTTTTATACGGCAATTATACGCCGGCACGCTGCTCAGCAAAACAAGCACTGCTGATTTTATAGATTTGCTTAAAAAAGACCAAGTCAATGACCGTCTGCCGACCGGCTTACCTGACGGCACTGTGATTGCCCACAAAACCGGCGATTTGTACGACGTCATGCATGACGCCGGCATCGTGTACGGCCCCAAAGGCACCTACCTTGTGGTTATGATGACTCAAGGTTGGGACACACCCGCCACCCAAGCGCCACCAGTGTTTACGCAGTTGTCGCAGGCTTTGTGGAGTTATTTTGAGTTGTGATTTCGCTTGAACAAAGACTGCCAAATTCCCCAGACTAGGAGCAACATTGTAGCTATTAGTAACAAAAATGTGAGCGAATTAATTGCGAAAAACGTGGTGGTAAAAACTGCATTGTTCAGACAGCTTACTGTCGTGCCATATCCAGCGCAATGAGCTTTGTTGTTTTAGCCATAGTGATTAGCTATTTAGTGGTGGCTAATTAGCTGTAGCCAAAACACAAATTCAAATACCATCGGCGCGATTGCTAGGACAGCTGCTACAGCCCATAACCTCCGTATGGCCGACGGATTTTTAATACTCTGCAACCAGTGAGCAGCTAACGGTAATATGATGGCGCCAGTAATAATGTCAAACAGTAAGAAGATTACATTTATTTCAGTCTGTGAGAATCCTACAGGCATAAATTTTTGCAAAAACCAAAAAGCTACCGCACATACAACAAGTGTTCCGGTAGCTACAAGTCCAGGTAAACGCACCCCGAGCTGTTTCAAAATAAGCGTGCCTACTCCTGCGAATAGCATAACTACTAGCAAATCGAGAACCCCATACGTAAAAATTGCGGTAAATAAGTTTGGTGAGGGAAAGAAATCAAAGCGACTACGCGCAAGCGGTTCGGTCAGCCAAAGATGTATAGAAAATACAGCAGCGTTTAGGGTGGCGCCGATGACCGGTAAGCTTCTTTGTACAATTTTATTCATGTTCAGGCCTTAGAGTACGAGAAGTTGCTTGAATTTTCAAGCCGTCAAATAAAAAGTACCCTGCATCGGCATATAATCATGCCGATGCAGGGTTTTTGCCCCTAAGGACTATGCTATTTCGGTCGTTTAGGCTTGCCCATTAGCTACAAGCAGCATGCTGTATGCATTCTGCCCGAGCTGGTTGGGATGGAAGGAATACGCTTGATTTGTCGCGTCCAATCCATTGAAGTATGTCTGGCTTCCCCTGCACAGCTCATGCCCAATAAACGGAGAGTTCGCCGCCAGCGGGTCAACATACACAAAGTGCGAGTCATTCAGACTGGCTATCGTCTGCTGGATTTTGGTGTCCAGCTTTTGGACCAGCAGTCGTGCTGTAGCTGTCTCTGTTGCGTTGAATTCAAACGTACCTGCAGTGATCAGCCCGTCGATCGTAGCTTGTGGAATATGGAAGAACCAACCGATTGCGTTTAGGGTTTTTATCGCATATTCTTTGTGGTCGTGCGCATCCTTCGCTAGCGCATTAAAAGCCGTCATCCAACTATCAGTCTGCGGACACCCCACCTCAGGCAGCAGCTGCGGATACCCCAGCACATAAACCTTGGCGTTGGGCGCCTTGGTCTTGATTTGGGAGTACACGCCAAGCAATCCTGAAGGCTGAGAACCACTGCTGGTTCCCACGAGGTTATTCTCAACGTTGTCGAAGAATCGTTGGCTAATCGCCGGCGTACTGCAATCATCAAACAGACAGTTGGTCACAAAGTCGCCGAAGCCAATATCATTACCGCCAATCGTAAGGGTGATGACATCAGTATTGCTACTCAGTACACTAGTCTGTTGACCTTCACCGGTATTGGGCCCACTGGCTGGCCAACCATTGAGCAGATCAGCTGTTGTCGCGCCACTGCATGCCACAAAATTCGTCAGTTTCAGCAGGAGTATTGGTTTGCCGTCGAGCTGTTCGCTGTAGGCTTGACCGCTCCGATGACACTTATCTACTGGCGGCCCTGCCGTATCACTACCTGGCAAAAAGCCAGGGTCTGTCGATGCTGGAGCGCCCTCACCGCTAGAGAATGAATCACCCATTGCCACGTAGTTCTGCCAGTTGGCAACGCTGCCACCCAGCACTGCGCCCCGCGGGTAATCCAAACTCACACCCGGCAAACTCACCGCATACAAACTTGTCGTACTGTAATCGCACAGCTTGTAGCCATTGCAATGCGCAGCCGCCACGTAGGCGACGTTGTTTGCGATAGCTGGAATTGCATCGGCGTCCAACGGATTAAAGCCGTAGCCGTCGCTCAGCCCGCCGGACAGTTCGGTTACTCCTTGCAGAGCGCCAGTAAACCCGCTAATGAGCGCCAGTCTGACGCCAAAAAAGTCGAGGTTGCCACCGTTTTGAGTGGTCTCGCTCCTGACGAACGGTTGCTCCAGCACCACCGTACCATTGAGGTCGGTAGTGAATTTGTTGCCATACGACGTCGCGCCGGAGGGTCCGGTAAGCGGCATTGTCCACATTGGCACATTGCCACCGGCTGGACTTACTGCGTACAACTCCAAGACAGTGTTCGTGGCATTATCGCGCGTGGCGATGTAGGCGACTACCCCGCCAGTATACAGCGGTCGAATACTGTACACCTGCGAACACGCCGGCAATGCCGCCGACCACTTAAAACCTGTCGGTTCGTACGCGGCAATAGCTGACGTTGCGTTGGTGTTGCCACAGAACTGTTGGGTTGCAACATCTGCCGCTACCGCCACAAATGCCCGCCCGGTGTCCGCTGTAGCGAACGCTTGGCCGTCAAAATAGCCGAGCTGCGCATGCCATTCTGGCGCTGTAGCAATTTGATTACCGGAGTAATCAAAGTAGCCGACGCCGTCGTAGTAACGCACTGCCAGGCCGCCACTGTAGGCCGACAACGCGCCGCTTGGGTATGCACCCCGAGGCAGCGCTTTGTTCGTAACAATCGCTGGACTTGTTGCGCCATCCGCCAGCGTAGGATTAAGCCCAACAAGATGCTGACCGTCATTGCACCCGCTGCTTATAAAGTACACATTGCCGTTGGCGCCAACAACCATAGCAATAACGTCGTGGCACGGCGACGTGTATACCCACAGCTGTACGCCAGCTTTATATGCAGCAACTCTTGTCCAATCGGAGTTGGCGTAAAAGGCCGCCGTAAAAACGGTGCCGTCACTTCCAACTGCCGATGAGTTGTTGCACAGGCCGGTCGGTCTGGGGTCTGGACCAGCCACGGTCACGCTTTGCGCTGTGTTGCCACTCCTGTCGAGTGACCCAAACGCACCGCTCGAATTCTGTACATTACACCCAACTGTCACCCCACCGTCTACCTGGCTAATGAGGTGCGTCGGGTACGTGAGTCCTGGCGCCAGGCTTGCCGCTGGGAACTGCAAATGTGGCACAGTCAGTGCCTGTGCTGGCAACATGGGCGCAAGCACCCACACTACTGCGACGGCAGCAATAACTGCCATAAGTCGCCTGAATTGTTGGCGCACGTTTCGCGTCGGTCCCTTCTTCTCAAAAGCGGCCTCGTACCGCTCGTGCCGAAGAGCACCGTTATTAAATAACATGACCTCGTCGGTAGAACAATACCGTTTTTTGGCAGCTACCTGTGGAAAACTCTAGTTCTACAACGACCGGGCGCGCATAGCATACAAAATACTCTGCGCGGCCAGCCGGTCGCTGGTTTCTATAAAAATCCGCCGGCCGTCGCGAAGGGTAAAAAACGAATCATTGCCGTCATCAATAACGTACGGGGCAATCGCATCGAGCGCCTCACTTTTATAACCGCCGACCAAAATCGGCAGCAATGAATCGGGGCTAAGCAGCATTTCGGCGTCGTTACCACTATCGCCAGCCTTAAAACCAGCCTTGACGCCCAACGCGTCAATTAAATAAGCAATGGCGTCGGCTTTGGTTGCGGGCACGATATCGAGACAATATTTTAGCCTTGTGGCGTCTGGCGGCAACGTCGCGTTGTGGTGGATCTCTTTACAGACAACGATTTTATAATCAGGGAACGCGGTTTGCGCTTCAACCCGCACAAACTCCGCCACTGCGTCATCACCCATAAAATGCAGACTGGTTTTATATGCGCCAAATCCATTTGGGTTGAGCTGTAAATCGTAAGACGCAAAATGCGGTTCTGCAATAAACTGTTCTACAACCTTTTTTACTACTGCAGCGTCATAGTTTTTGGCGAGCAAAAGGTCCCCATACATGTCGTCGGGCTGCCAGGCATTATTATTAAGGCGTAGTGCCATTTCGGTGCCGACGCTGCCAACAATTATTTCTGGCGCAGGCAATTTGTGGGCGTCAATGCGTTGCAAAACCTCGTCAACGCTAAGACCAGTGACAAACACGAGCGGTATTTCTGCTTGGCGAGTAAAATCCCGCACAGCGTGAGCAGCACGGAGCGCCTTGTGGTCGCCGCCACGATGCAAAAACGTGTCATCTATATCAGTAAATAAAGCTTGCGGCACTTTGCCACTTTTACGTTGCCGTCCCACCCACGCCGCTGCCAGCGAAAACTTTAGCATGGTCTGTTTTTTATTCATTTAACTTTATTATACAAAAAGAGGCCGTAATTGGCCCCTTTTTGTCATTTTTACAATTATGCAGCACGGCGGCTGTGCTGTCCGCCCCGACGCTTTGCCTCAATTGGTTGGTTCTCGGCACCTTTGCGTTTGGCTTCGACAGACTGATTTGCCGCACCCTTTTTGCCTGCAGCGCTCGGATTAGGTCCGTGTCCGGAGCCAAACTTGCCGCTGCTTGCTTGTCCGCCACGACTCGCTTGCTCGGCCGTGTCAGGACGGTTACCAAACTGACCTTGGTTGTTAGGATCTGCCATGCATTCCTCCTTCCTTTAGGTTGATGGTACTTTTAGCATAACGCTGTGCTTGCAAGTCTGCTATGAAATTTTGTACGTTTGTTACTGACTAATCGGCCAATGCCACACATACGTTTTATGGTGAGTTTTTGTTGGCGTTTGGGTGGTTTGTTGGGTTTGAGTTTGCTGTGTCTGATCTTGAGTGATCTGCGTTTGGCTTGGATCAGGCGTTGTTTGCGTAGTGTCGGTCGATGACGTGTCGGTTGTTTGATCAGTCGTTGAGGTCGTGGGCGGTGTCGCCGCAACTGACGGTGTTGGGGTTTGCGTCGACTGCGTTGTATCGGCCGTGCTAGCTGTCGTTTGCGTTTGAGCACTCGCGGGTGTCACCGGTACTGGCAGGATGTACAAAGTAGCATAGGTTATGGCGACCGCTAAACCGCCAGCGATAATCCAGGGGCGCATGCGGATATTCAGCAGCTTTTTCGCTGGCCGGCGATAGGTTTTTGGCATGGCTTGAGCTCGCGGTTGGTACGTCGGCCGCGGCGTTTCAGCGTACACTGGTCGCGTAGCAGTTGCGGCAGCACGACGCTGTTCTGCTAGCGCGCGATCATAGGCAGAACGGAGAAGCGTACTAGAAAGATGTTCGTACGCCGTGTTAAGTTCCACCATTTTTTGCTGATCACCACCGTTAACATCAGGGTGGAATTGTTTACACAAATTATAATAGGCTTTTTTAATATCTGCCGCATTGGCGGTTTCGGCGACACCCAATGTTCGGTAATAGTTCAGACTCATAATTCAATTATAACGCATTAAAACTTAGGGAAACCTGTGTGGCCCGGTACGCTCTTGCACCAGGCCACACAGTAATCAGTCGACGAACACCATTTTGTGCTGGCCAGGAGCTGACGGGTTTCCGTCCAGAGGCTTAATGCGCCTTATAGGGCACAAAAACCCAGATGCAAAAACTACCGTGCACAAGGCCATTATAATGTAGACTGTGTAGCCGCTGCCATCTGTGCTGGCAGCCTCAGCGGCGGCTTTCGCCTGCGACCAAATATACAGTAAGTAAAAGAAAAGGGCCCACAGTGCAGCCGCGACACCGTATCGAGCAAAAACCTGCGCGTTGCTGCGGTAGCCAATACGGTACGGCACCTGGCACACATCGCACATAACATCGGCTGACTCGCTAAAGCCCTTTGCCGCATTTTTTACGAGCTCTACAGGCTGTTCGCCTTCGTGGGTTTTTGTATCGCTAAATGTTTCCCCCATGGCATGTCCCCATGTTTTGGAAGATATATGATCGAGCCGAACAAGCATAGCGCCTCTCCCTCTTGAATTACCTAAGATAGTATAGCAGTTTATGCGTGTTACCTTGCGATATTTTAATTTTGCGTAGCAGCGCGCTATGTGTAGTACTATTAAAGTAGGTAAAGGAACCTTAGTATGAATCTTGACCCCGCAAGCTACAAAAAAATAGTAAATTACATTAACGACAACCCTGTTGGCGTCCTTGGTACTGTAAATGCCGACGGCACTCCCCATGGCGCCGTTGTATATATCTGCCCAGACGACGAAGACAACGAAACAATCTACTTTTTGACTAAAGTCGGCACGCGCAAATACCAAAACTTGCTTGAATGCAAGACTGTCAGTATCACCATCGCAAACAGTAACGAAAACAGCACACTACAGGCTGGCGGCGAGGCATCGCCAGTGAATGATTCAAAAGTCATCGACATGGTCATGAAAAAAATCACTCGCGCGCACGCCGGCGCTGTTGATTGGTTGCCACCAGTTGCAAAGTTGCGAGCCGGCGCTTACTCAATTGTAGCCGTTACATTGCAGTATGCCCGCTTGGCGCGCTACGAAGGCAAAACCATCGGCGACAAACGTATTTTTACCGAAGCATAGTGTAGACGTGCCGAGCAATCTCGGCAGCTTCGGTCGTCGGCACAACGCACACCGATCGCGACACGCGCTGGCTTAGCAATGCCGGACGATCGAATTGCTGATGGTTTGCATTAAGCTCGCCATTTATATGCATACCTAAATAGGCAAGCCCAGCAAGCAAGCGTTCGCGAATTGGCGCCGAGCGCTCGCTTATTGTTCCCGTTAAAACCAGTGCATCGATACCGCCAGCGGCCGCGACCATCTGGCCGATTGCCTTCTGCACATTGTACACAAAAACGTCGAGCGCGAGACGAGCATTTTTGTCGCCTGCAGTTTCGTGCGCAAGTAGTTCGCGAATATCAGCCGAACCGCCCAGGCCAAGCAAACCGCTTTTGGTGTTTAAAAACGCTTCGAGCTCAGCATCACTAAAATTATTGCGCTGACGGACAGCTAAAGCCGCGGCAACATCAATAGTGCCGCTGCGAGTGCCCATAATCAATCCTTCTAGCGGCGAATAACCCATAGTGGTGTCCACACTCTGGCCATTAACGATCGCCGTAACACTGGCTCCACTCCCCAAATGACACACAACAAGCTTGTGCGGCAGCGGTGCAATGCTTTGTAGTTGTCGCAGCACCGATGCCACCGAAATACCATGGTAACCAAATCGTTTTATACCGGCTTGGGCTAGCTCTGGCGACAAGCCATAATGCCAGGCGCGCGCAGGTTTACCGGCGTGGAAACCGCTGTCCGAGACGCCAAAAATCGCCACATCTGCAAACTGATCGCGCAGTGCCGTAATTTCGGCAAGTGTTGCCGCAACATGCAGTGGCGCGGTGTTTTTGGCCTCTGTTATGTGCTCCATAAAATCGTCGGTCAGTTTGTGGTCGTGCAAAAAATAATCGCCGGGCGCCACAATACGTAGGCCAATACCGGCTAGTTTTTCGTGACGCTGTAAAACGCGGTGGGCATGCAAAATATCGGTAATAAGGTGGGCGGCATGGGCTAGATCTTTAATATGCACCACAACATCGTGTACTTTTTTGGTATGCAGCGTGCAAATTATGGCGCCATTTACCCATTCAAAATGGAGTTCGCCGCGCATTGTGGCGCCTTCGAACAAAGCGTACTTGCGACTGGCGCTACCGGGGTTGGCAACTAAGATGAGCGGGTTGGCCATACCCACGAATCAATTTCTGGCAAATCAATGCCGTGCACTTTAATGTAAGCGGTGTTTTCGTCAATTTTTTGCTGGTATTTGGCGATGATGTGCTGGGCTTCTTCAAAAGGCAGTCGCCCATTTTTGCCCAATTTGTCAAAAATCGCCATAACCAAGTGGTAGCGACTGGTATGATTGCGCACGTGCATGTCAAATGGCGTGGTTGTGCTGCCGCTTTCTATGTAGCCGCGAATGTCGAACCGCTGCGGGTCGTGTATGTAATTAAACAAAATGGCCTTAAGTGTTTCGGGGTAACCGTGGAAGTTGCAGATGACAGGTTTGTCTTCGGTAAATGTATCGTCAAAACCAACCTGCGCCACACACATACCGCCGCGGCCTAAGCCACAACTGGTCAATGAGCTAATGTTGACGCAGCGGATGCGGATATCTGGCCATTCTTGCTTGGCTAAATCAATTGCCGCCATGACCTCTTTCATTGGATAATCACCGGTGCCGGCCAAAACAATGTCGGGGTCAGTGTCACTGGCAAAATCCCACGTCATAAGTCCGGCTTGCAGCTGCTTTTGGGCGAGTTCGGGCGTCAGCCAGCGCGGTTCCAGCGTTTTGCCGGCCACCAAAATATTGATTTGGCGCGTGGTGCCCATAATATGCTGCAAAACAGCCAGCGTCATATTGCCGTCGGCCGGGAAAAACACATCGACAAATTCGCCCTGCCGCCGCAACGCGTCGTCTATAAAACCAGGATTTTGGTGGCTAAAACCATTGTGGTCTTGCCGCCAGCCAGAGCTCGTCAAAATGTAATTGAGCGATGGAATTGCTTTGCGCCACGCCACCGTTTGCGATTGGTTTAAAAACTTGGCGTACTGGTCCATCATGCTGACGATGACCTGTATAAACGCTTCGTAACTGGCAAAAATTGCGTGGCGGCCGGTCAGCACGTATCCCTGGAACAGGCCTTGCAGGTTGTGTTCGCTGAGCATTTCCATAACCCGGCCATCAGGCGACATGTCTTTGTCCCATTCCATAATTGGCCATTGCCAGGCACGGCTGGTGGCGCCAAAAACGGCGTCTAATTTGTTGCTGTACGTTTCGTCGGGCGACATCATGCGGAAATTTTTGGCATCGGCATTGAGTTTAAACACCTCTTGCAAATACAAACCGGCGCGACGCATACTACTGCTACCGACGGTGCCAGGCACGCTGGCGTCTTCGGCGAATTCGCTGGCGGTGGGTAGTTGCAATGGCCTGTAAACGGGGTCGCCGCCCAATGCGTGCGGCGTCGCGCCCATACGCAAACCCAGGTCTTCGGCAAAAATGTCTTTAACAAAATCGCCAAAGCCACGCTCGCGGCTAAATAACTCGTTAAAGTTGTAGCTGTGCAGCCAATCGCTTAAAAGTTGGAGTTGTTCGGGGCTGGTTTTGGCCTCTGTTAACACAACTTGGTGCGACAGGCAGTTGCCTTCTATTTTTTGGCCGTCCAACTCTTTAACCCCGGTCCAACCTTTAAGCGTGCGCATAATTATCATTGGCGAGTGGGGCGATACGGTGTTGCTGTTTTTAATAGTTTGAATTTCGCCGTAGGCCCATTCCAACGCGTCGCTCATATCTTTGTGCGGGTTGTCACTGGTGGTGGCATCGACAATGCGTGGCTGGTAGCCGTAACCTGTAAATAGCGCCATAAGTTCGTCGTCGCTCATGCGGCCAAAAATAGTCGGCGCCGAAATTTTGTAACCATTTAAATGCAAAATTGGCAGCACAACGCCATTGGTGCGCGGATTGACCAATTTGTTGAGATGCCAGGCGCCAGCGGTCGGACCGGTTTCGGCTTCGCCATCGCCGACTAAGCAGGCAACAATAAGGTTTGGATTGTCGAGCGCCGCGCCGTAACTTGTGGCTAGTGAATACCCAAGTTCGCCGCCTTCTAAAATCACCCCTGGCGTGCCCGGGTTACTGTGGCTAGGGAACCCGTATGGCCAACTAAATTGCCGGCATAAATAGGCAATGCCATCCAAATTTTGTGGCACATCAGGGTAAAATTTGCTGAGCGTGCCTTCTAAAAATAAATTAGCCTGCAGCGCAGGGAAGGCGTGGCCAGGTCCTAACACAAACATCATTTGTTGGTTGTGGCGCTTAATTAATTGGCTAAGGTGCGCGTAGGCAAAATTAACCCCTGGGCCTGATCCCCAGTGGCCGAGCAGCCTAATTTTAATATCATCAAAAGTTAAATCGCGCTCTAACAAAAAGTTATCTTGCAAAAAAATTTGTGCGGCTGTCAAAAAGTTGGCCGCGCGAAGGTAAGATTTGATTGAGGTAAATTCATCGTTCATAATGCTTACCTTTATTGTACCGCAGCGGGCTTGAATGAAAAGCCCGGGGACAAGCAAAAGGGTGTGACCCGCCCCCTGGTTGCGGGAGGCCAAGGGGCGGGTCACGTTTTGGGTGAGGAGTTAGTACTTGGGGTCCAGCTTATCGGCGTTCTCGCCGTCGTCGAAGTTGTGTAGCTGGGCGCGCGTGCCGCTGCCATGCAGCTGACCTGTGCACTTGGGAGCGCTCGACGACGTGATCTTGCTGGTAGCAACCCAGCCGACAGGCTTGTCGCCGGTGTTCGTGAACAGCTGGACGGCAACACCAATCCGGTGCGAATCGCTACCACTCTGCGCCCACAACAGCGTCTTGGCGCCGATGCGTACCGCAGTGAACTGGCCGTCGACGCACACTGCGTACAGCGAATCGCCAGCCTGCGGGTAGCAATTGGCCTTGGGCGCCGCGCCGCTCAGGCAGTTCGGGCCGGGGGCGTTGTTCAGGACATTGCCGCTGAGCTCACCATTGGCGACACGGTTGTGGATCTCGACCCAACCGCCGGTCGACTTGACCTCCCACGACTTCGGTTCCGTGTCGGGGCACACGTCGGCGGTGATGTGACCGTAAGTCTTGTCGTCGGCTTCACGGCTGTGGCAGTCGTCACCGGCATTGGCCGGCATCGACATGCTCGGAGCCGGCATGCCGGTGGTCACAGACGACGCGTCAGTCCCCGAACTACCGCAGCCCGTCACCAGGACGAGCGCTGCGACTAATCCGGCAACCGCCGCACCCGTTCTCAAAGAGAACACGTATACTCCTCATCAAAAAACAATAAGTGCACTTTGCACCAGAGGTGATTATACGCACAACCACTCCTTCGTACAACCCCGAGTATGTTGACCTACCCGTGCCCACATCTTACTATACTAATGCTAAAGTACATTTAGTGTCCTTACGACATATCTGGTCGAAACGAGGAACAATGGAAAGCACTCCGACCCGCTCCACTCGTCCGATGCTATATGTTTTTTCGGCCGTCAACGGCGTAACACCGGTGATGACGGAGGCAGCGTGGCAGATGTATTGTACGCTTTCTGACATCATGAGCCTCAGGGCTCAGCAAGCGGACATCATCATTAACCGCGCGGTTGCTACCGGTGTAATGACCTTTGTACAGACTCCGGCATACAACCGTGCCGGCGCCCGCGACCGTCACTATGGCACCATGCACATGCTGACCCAGCTGGCCTTGCGCTGCCAGGTTCAACACAGGTCTGACGACATCTACGTGCCGTTCAGCGATCCGACTCGCGACCAGCAAGACATCGAAACCGGCTACGGCTTCTCCATCCTCAGATGGAATCAGTTTCTCGCGCAGTGTTTGCCGGCAGGAGCCAACGCCTGACGCATAAGGACGTCGCCCGCGCCCCATCTACCATGGGGCCGGGTGATTATATAATCCTCAGCTTATTTTCAACTAAATTTTTTATGATTATGCTGTGAAAAAATTCATATTATCAGGTGCTGTTATTGTGGCTTTTATTGTCTATATTTGGCATTCGCATAGCGAGCAAAACCAGACAACGGTCACCATCCCGACATCATTGCAAAGTGGCAGTTCCACAAATGCGGGTCAGCCAACCAGCAACGCTGCCAGCACGCCGACCACAACAAGCGGCGCGTACAAAGACGGCAACTACACCGGCGATTCAGCCGACGCATTTTACGGCAATATCCAGGTCAAAGTTACCGTCAGCGGCGGCAAAATCACTGATGTCATCTTTTTAGATTACCCGAGCGACCGCGGCGAATCGGTGCACATTAACCAGCAAGCAATGCCAATGCTTAAACAAGAAGCAATCCAGGCACAAAGCGCCCACGTCGACGGCGTGAGCGGCGCCACCGACACCAGTCAAGCATTTATACAGTCGCTCACCTCGGCGCTTAATCAGGCAAAAGCATAATGCGGCGCGTGCAGCACATCATGGGCATGCCCATAACGGTCGAAATTATTTGCGGTCGCGACACCGACTTTGCTGCCGTGTTTGATTATTTTACCACTGTCGATGAACGCTTTAGCACCTACAAACCACACAGCGAAATCAACCACATAAATGCCGGCCTAGCTAAAGGCAAATGGAGCGCCGACATGCGCCACATTTTGGGGCTATGCGAACAAACCAAGCGCCAAACCAATGGTTTTTTTGACATTAAAAAGGCCGACGGCGCGCTTGATCCATCTGGCTTGGTAAAAGGCTGGGCAATACATAACGCGACGCAGCTTTTGCTGGACCGGGGGTTGCGCAATTTTTATGTGGATGCGGGTGGCGATATTCAACCCCACGGACAAAATGGGCAGGGCCTGCCGTGGCGGTTTGGGATTCGCAACCCATTTAACCGTGACGAAATCGTAAAAGCTGTGACCGTCACCGATCAGGGTGTGGCCACCAGTGGCACATACATTCGCGGCCAGCACGTGTATAATCCGCACGCGCCCGGCCAGCCTCTGACCGATGTTATGAGCCTCACCGTCATTGGCCCCAACATTTACGAAGCCGATCGCTTTGCTACCGCCGCCTTTGCCATGGGCAAGCCGGGTATCACCTTTATTGATTCGCTGCGCGGGTTTGAAGGCTACATGATTGACAGCAACGGCTTCGCCACCATGACGCAACATTTTGAAAGGTACGCCGCATGAAATGGCTCGACGCATTATTAGACCGCATCACCATGTACCGCCTACTTTTGTACTATCTTATTGGATTATTGGCGGCCGCAACCATTCTTAGTGCGCTCGGCATTTTACAGTACCAACCGCTGACCATTATTTTTAGCAGTCTTTTTTTGACTGCAGTTTGCTGGGTGAGCAACAAAGTCTTTGCTTGGGCGTTCGACGCGCCGACAAATGTTGAATCGTCGTTTATTACCGCTCTTATTTTGGCGCTTATTTTAACCCCTGCCCAAGCACCAAACACCGCCATATTTTTGGCAGCCGCGGCGGGTCTGGCGATTGCATCTAAGTACATGTTGGCAATTCGCGGCCGTCACATTTTTAACCCCGTCGCCATTGCCGTAGTACTGACCAGTTTTGGCGCCGGCGATTCCGCCAGCTGGTGGGTCGGCACCGCGCCAATGCTCCCCTTTGTGCTTGCGGGCGGCATTTTGGTTGTGCGCCGCATTCGCCGCGTCGCCATGACCAGCTGGTACATTGGCGCGACCCTGGCCGCGACCGCTGTTTTTGCGCTCATAACTGGTGGTGACGTGCTCGCAGTTTTGCAAAAAGAAGTCCTAAGCACCGCCCTATTTTTTGCCGCCTTTGTTATGCTGACCGAACCACTCACCTCGCCAACCACCAAACAAAACCAAGCGTGGTATGCTGGTCTAACTGGCGCTTTAACCGCACCCCAAGCCCACTTTGGCGGCTTTTACTTTACGCCAGAACTCGCCTTGCTTGTGGGCAATATTTTTAGCTACATTGTCGGCCCGCGCGTTAAAGTGCGGCTGCATTTAAAGGAACGTGTTGCCCTTACGGGTGATAGTTTTGACTTTGTTTTTACGCCCGAACGGCCATTTGCTTACCAGCCCGGTCAATACATGGAATTCACCCTGCAACACCCAAAAACAGATATGCGCGGCGCCCGCCGATACTTTACGCTAGCGTCGTCGCCGACCGAACAAGACATGCGGGTGGGTGTTAAGTTTTATCAACCCTGCAGCAGCTACAAGCGGTGGCTTTACAATTTGCAGCCCAACACGCCACTTATTGCGACGCAGCTTGGTGGCGATTTTACTTTACCCAAAGACCCTGCGCGCAAGCTGGCATTTATTGCTGGTGGCATTGGGGTAACACCATTCCGCAGCATGCTCAAATATTTAGTCGACACCAATCAGCAGCGTGATATCGCCATGATTTACGGTGCTAAAACAGCAGCCGATTTAGTCTACCGCGACGTGTTAGAAGCCGCCCGCCAAAAACTCGGCGCCCATATAATATACGCGCTGGGCAGCGGTGGCGTGCAACCGCCAATGTACACCACACGCATCACCGGTTCACTCATAAAACAGGTAATTCCAGATTATGCTGAACGTTTGTTTTACGTTAGCGGGCCACACGATATGGTCGTTGCCACTCAAGAAGCGCTGCGCAATTTAGGCGTACCAAAACACAACGTTAAAAAAGATTTCTTTTCGGGCTACTAGACAGACTAAACAAAAATAGTGTACGGTTTTAAGCGCAGTTATCCGTACCTCCAACCAAGGATGGCGCATGTGGAAAAAGCCGAACAAACTGCTCTGGCAGTCCACACTCGATGTCTACAACGGCTTTGTAGGCGCACCGCATTATCCGCTGGTGCCGCACGAAGCAAGCCCGGTCGCGCCAATTATTGTCGATTGGTACAACACCATTCGGCTGTACTTTGTTAACAACTTTGACGTCAACAACCAGACGCGATTTTTTGACAAATTCAAAACGTGGTTTCAGTGGTATATGGTCACCGAAGCAAGGGCTTTGGAGACAAACCTACAGGCGCTCCCGCGTTTGTGGCTCCACGCCACTGGGTTGTACACCAAAATAAAAGAGGAAACCGGCAACACAAAAGCCGCTGCTCCTGGGTTTGTGTGCAAAATCATCGTCGAATGCATGTACGCACTCGCCGGTGACGAACGCCACATGCTCGTCGGTTTTTACGAAGACCAGCCAGTCTTCAAAAAAATGCCGCATGTCAGCGGCGACTTTGACGATTTTTTGGAAGACGTACCCTGGGCATCAATGGGCTGCATGCATCATATACAGCCACAGGACGTGTGGATGGTGCCGCTGTGGAATCAGGTTGATGGCGAGGCCATTCTTGAAGACCGCAAGGACCGCAGCTATGGCGAGGCAAACCAACAGCTTGTTGAAGCCGCTTTTTACAACCAACGGTACGTTGTTGACCACGAAGGCGCCTACGTCCGGCTATACGATTGCGGCAATTTGCGGAGTCTCAACCTTAAAGTGCGTTCTACCAAAAAGAATGCACTGGCAGAAATTTTGGTGCGTGCCGAAACAACAAAGGGTGCATTTTTTACGGTCATCAGCGAAGAACAATTGCTGACGGCGACGCCAGAAGATTTTCCGACGCTAGACGGCCATATCGCCCACGTCATCTGCAAGGTGTATCACGACCTGGTAACGGCGGTCGAGGTCCCTGTTGGCAATAGCGACAACGAATCGAACACGGAGGCCATCCAGCCCCTGTTCGATGACCCATCACGCGCGAAATGGCAGGTCATCCCCCGCCGCCTGAAAGCTGGTCAACCCCCACGACCAATCCGCCACAGCGCACCCGAACCATCGGTGCGCGAACCAGTTACGGTCCACGGCCACAAGCGACGGCTCAGGCCCGGCGAAAACATGACCGACAAGCAGCGTCAGCGCGTCCGGGCGTTCGAGGAAGAATTTGGCGTCGTCATTCTGGACAGGCTCCCCGAAGGTCATACCTTCGTGCTCGACCACATGTCACCCAAACTGACACAAGAGCAATTCATGGAGCTACCGCGCTTTATGCGTTGGCGCATGCAGCAGCGACTGACAAAACTTCTCGAGGAGGTAATGGATTGATTGTTCGGGCCGCCCACCGCGGCCCGTTTCCTAATTCATTAATGCGATAGCAATATTTAGCGTAGAAGCAAACGCTACCCAGCACACATACGGCGCCAGCAACCAACCCGCCAACCGCGAAATACGACAAAACTGCCAAATAGTAGCGGCAATGCTACCAAACAGCGCCACAATAACAACAACGCTCAAGGGCAGCGCATGCATGCCAAAAAATGTAATCGACCACAGCGCATTGAGGGCAAGTTGCACGCCAAACACTACGTAAGCATCACGTTTTTTATATTTAGTGCGCGTTGTCCACACCACATATAAACTCAGGGCAATAAAAATATACAGTATCGTCCATACCGGCCCAAAAAGCCAGTTTGGCGGATTAAAAAATGGCTTTTGCAAACCAGCGTACCAGGTAGAAATATTAGGAAACGTCACCAAACTGCCGACGGCCGCTGCGCCAAAGGTTATAACGAACGATGCCACAAACTCTTTTATTTTAAGCTTAATCATATTAGCCATTATACACGGCCGCTACGCCGGTTTGTACGCTGTCTTTGCAATATTTCGCGCTCGCCCAGCCAAAAACTCACGACCATCAGCACAATAATTACATAGGCCGGCCAGGCAGCCCACAGATATTTCTGCAGTCCTTCTAAAAATGGATTTTGCGTATACGACAAAATCAGTGGCTTTGGTTTTACAATAGCCGAAAGTTGCAACGACGCGCCTAAACCCGAACTATCACTGGCTCGCACTATTGGTTGGTAAAGACCAGCCTTGGTGTAGGTATGAGTTATTATAAAGGCGCTTGTGTCGGGGCGCGTTAGTTTTGTCGTCGTTCCATCGCCCCAATCAACAGTTATACGGTAGGGCGCAACGCCGCCGCTGAGGCTCAAAGGCCATTGCCACATGTCGCCTTGGTAGTGGACTTGGTAATGATAGTCACCAATAATCGCCATACCGCGGCCAAGACCGCCTGTACTGCCGTTCACACCGGTAGTTGGCGGACGCGGCTGCGTAACTGGCGATGACGGCGGGTTTGTTGGCGGTGGCGTCGGTGGTATTGGCACATCATAATAAACGGTAATTGACGGCGACTGCGGGCCTTCGTCATCGGTGATATTAAACACACGGGCTTTTAAAACATTTGCGCCAGGCGACAAGGTTGTTACTACAGTAAAACCATTATTTATACATTGACTCACGCCGACAAACACATCATTTTGATATAGCTTTACGTACGAATCATTCGGACAGGTACCGCTTACTGTAATGTGCGGGTCGACAAAACGATCTTGATCGTGCGGCGATGTTATAATTGCCGGCTCTGTAAGTGGCGGCGCAGCAACTTTAGCGGTAACATCGAGTGTATCTGCTTGGCTTCGAAAGGTTGTTACCACCAAACAAACGCCGAGTGCCAACAAAGCAACAAAGCTGGCGGGATGCAGCGCAATACGTTTATGAATTGGGCGTTTTTTATTTTTTAGTGGCACGAGTTGTTACCTTTAATCCATCATACCATTCGCGAATAAGGCGGACAATTGGCCGAAAGCCACTTGCACTCGTACGCAATTACGATTATGCTTATTGCATGCATTATATTCGCCGCAGTTCGCCCCAACAAAAGAAGGGTTCGCATTTTATTCGTGCTCTCCGTTTTATTGCCGCGGGCATGCTTGTTGCATATTTTTTATTCCCATTACGCGCGGCGCATGCAGCTAGCTTAACCCAAGTATTTGTGCGCTTTGATCGCATGGCGATCAGCACTGCCACTACTGGTACAGTATGCGCAATGCCTGCCACGGCTTCAACCGAAGCTCATGTACAGGTGACCTTTCCAACTGGTTATACGTTAGGTACAGCAGCTAACTTTACAACTAGCACCACTAACTTATCGTGGCCGAGTGGTGCCACGGCATGGCTCGGCATTGGCACAGCAACAAATGTAACGGGTCAGGTTGTTACATTTCCGAGCACTGACTTAGTCGTTGGTACATTGTATTGTTTTAACTGGACAAACACTGCGGCAGTTACTATTCAATCAGGTGCGGCAAGTTCAAATACTGGTTCGGTAACAACTCAAGACAGCACACCAGCGACTATTGACACTGCCGGCTACAGTACAGCAAGCGTCAGTAACGACCAAATTGCTGTGTCAGCGACTGTTCCTTCTACCTTTTCATTTGCCCTTAGCGCTAACACTGATGCTCTCGGCACATTAAGCACTGGCAGCGTCACCACAAGCCCAACACCACGCACTATTACCGTAGACACAAATGCGCGTAACGGCTGGATGGTGTGGGCAAAGGACCTTAACACTGGTTTAACGTCGGCAACAGCGTCGTCTACTATTGCTTCGACAACGCCTGGCACTAACAGCACGCAAGTCGCGGGCACCGCTGGTTACAACACGGGTATAACAACCACTCAGACAAGCGGTTCGGGTACAATCACCGTCCAGGCGCCATTCGTTGGCACGGCAACTGGTCAGGGTGGCGGCTTAGATACAACTATGCGAATGCTTACTAGCTCTACTGGTACTGCAAACAATGCCGTATTGACTATAAAAAACAATGTCGCCATTAGCGGCACGACTCCAGCCGCAAGTGACTACGCTGATACCCAAACCTACGTTGGCGCTGGTCTGTTTTAGGGTATACTAAAAAGCATGCAAAGTAGACTGACGCGGTTTTTGCTGAGTGTATTCATTGGCGCTGTTGCAGCTTCGACATTAACGATTAGTGTTACGCACAGTGCATTTGCAGCAACAGATGGCAATGGCGAGTTTTATTTGCAAGTATCGCCATCGCCTCTTGTTGCAACAGTTAAGCCAGGGCAAACAACGGCACTGGATATTAAAATTCGTAACCAGGGCCCAACTGCCGAAAACCTTAAAATTGTACCGCGCACGTTTACGTTTGATAGCAATAATCAAAAAGTCGCTCTCGATGATACCAAACAACCCGATATTGCTGGCTGGATCAGCTTTAGCGCACCCACATTTACGGTGCAGCCAGGACAAGTTTATACAGAAACACTCAAACTTGCTGTACCAAAAGATGCGGGTTTTAGCTACTCATTTGCACTTATTATTAGTCGTGCCAGTAATACTACTGACATCAGTGACGGTCGGTTGCTCAATGGTTCAGTCGCCATTTTTACTCTTTTAAATGTTGACCGACCAGGCGCCGTGCGTAAGCTAGAACTCACCAGTTTTACCCCAGCCAAAGGCAGCACCGAAGATTTGCCCGTCACCTTAAACGCCACTGTTAAAAACACTGGTAATACTATCGCTCAAATCAGTGGTAACGTTTTTATACAGCGAAGCGCAGACGACAAAACTCCTACAGACACGCTTGATTTTAATAAGACAAATGGTTTTATTCTGCCCGGCACACAGCGCGTGTTTAGCGTTGATTGGTCTAATGGTTTCCAGGTTGAGAGCACTGCAACCGCCGACGATGGCACCACCAAAACGACAACTAACTGGAATTGGAACAAACTAGGTGACATACGCTTTGGCCGCTACACCGCCAAATTAGTCGCCGTGTACGACGATGGTCACCGCGACGTGCCTGTCCAAGGCGAAACCAGTTTTTGGGTTATTCCATGGAAAATCCTCCTTGTTGTATTGGCAGTCATCCTGCTTATTGCCGCTGGCGTGTGGAACATTGTGCGCGGTACAATCAAAACCGCCAAACGTTTTAAGCGCTAGTCGCCAAAAGCATAAGCGTGCTATACTCGTAACAAATATGGGGTGTTATGGTGCGCGGAATTTCTAAGCAATTGCTAGAAAAACGAATGACTCGCAAGGAGTTTTTGCAGCTCAGCGGAGCGTCGCTGCTCGTACTGTTTGGTTTGGGCAATTTTGTGCGCTTTTTAAATCACTACCGGCAACCAACTAAAACACCTACCAAAATTGTGGTTAAAAGCGCAGCGCACGGTTTTGGCGCTAGTAAATTTGGAGTGTAGTCATGACGGTACAACGACTACCGATTGTCAACAGCGACGACGGAGTTTGGGGCGATATACTGCGCCAATACCTCATGAAGGAGCACTACAACGACGACACAGATAACCCCGTCAACGGCGGCCACCAAAAAATTACCGTACGTGCCGGCACAGCAACCGCCGGCACGGCGCCGCTAAAATTTACATCAGGCACGCTACTCAGTGCACCAGAAGCGGGCGCAGTAGAGTTCAATACCGATTCGCTGTACTTTACCATTACGACCGGAACCACACGCAAAAAAGTTGCCATTTATGACGACAGCTCTGGCGCGACTGGCGATCTTTACTACCGTGACTCATCCGGCAATTTTGTTCGCCTCGGCATTGGCGCGACCGGCAAGACGCTGCGTGTATCTGGCGGCGTTCCTGCCTGGAGCGATGCAACGCTGGCTACCACCACCAAAACAAGCAACTACACCATTACCAACACAGACACCATTATTTTTGCCAACGCCACCAGCGGCAACGTCACCATAACATTGCCTGCCGCAAGTTCTAACGCCGGCTACCGCTTTTACGTAAAACGCATTGACGGCAGTGCCAACACTTGTACAGTTGGCACCACAGCCAGCGATACTATTGACGGCCAAAGCAGCGTGTCACTCAACCTGCAATATACATCGTTGACCTTAGCCTGCGATGGCAGCGCATGGTATATAATTTAGAATGATATGACGTATTTGCCACCGGTCAATGGCGGCCGCATAAATGCCAGTATTTCGGGCAATACCAGTGGAACACCTGTCTTACTAAGTTCAGGTACCATGGTTCTTGCAGGTGGTAACAATATTACGTTGAGCCAAAACGCAGGCACCATAACAATCTCAGGCGCCGCAGCAGCCGCCGGTGGCAGCAACACATTTGGCATGAGTAATCTGGGTAACACCAGTGGTACAAGCGGCATGGTCAGCGGCAGTGCGGTGCAGTTTGCTTTTGCAGGTGGTAATAATATTACGTTGAGCCAAAGTATAAACGCGTCGTCTGGCACAATTACTGTTTCAGCCGCCAACCAAACGGTACAAACGCAAAATGTGCATAACGTGACTCTTTCTGGCAATACCTCAGGCGCCTTAGCGCAGATCAGTTCTGGCACGCTCACTTTGGCCGGCGGAAATAACGTAACACTTAGCCAGAACGGCAACGCTGTGACGATTTCGGCTGCGAACCAAAGCACGCAGACCCAAAACGTGCACAACATTACACTATCCGGCAATACAAGCGGTGTTATGGCACAGATTAGCTCGGGTACACTCACTTTGGCAGGTGGTAACAATATTACACTGTCACAAAATGGCAATGCGGTAACTGTTTCTGCCGCGAACCAAACGGTGCAAACGCAAAATATACACAACGTCACGCTTGCCGGTAATACAACAGGCACGCTCGCTCAAATTAGTTCCGGCACATTAACCCTGGCCGGTGGCAATAATATAACCCTCAGTCAGAATGGTAATGCCGTCACGCTATCAGCGGCTAGCCAAACAGTGCAAACACAAAACATACATAACGTCACGCTTGCCGGTAATACTACTGGAACTTTGGCACAAATAAGTTCTGGCACGCTGACGCTTGCGGGCGGCAATAACATTACGCTAAGTCAAAACGGCAATGCGGTAACCATTGTTGGCGGCGCGGGTGGTGGCGGTGGCGGCATTGCCCTGGCTAACTCGCAAGCCACATTTACCAGTGGTACCGTTAACTTAATTGAAGGTGGTGGCGCGATTACAATTGCGTCGACTGCTGGTCAATCGTTCCAAGTATCAGTACCGCAAACCTCAAGTCTGTCAGCGACTGGGCAACTAAGCATCTCGACCAACGCGTCAACCATTAGCATGGGTGTGCCGATTTTGTCGCAGTGGATGCATAACAGTGCGGCCGCGCTTTCGTCCACAACGTTTGCCGCGGCTAACACATCGGTGTCGCTAGCGCGTATGATTTTGCCGAACGCGATTTCGTTTAGTCGCGTCGATGTGCCTGTGTCGGTTTCGGGCGGCACGCAATCGAGCGCTAACACCGCTGCTGTTGCCTTTACTGCGTACGGCGTGTTGTACAGCCGCGCCGGATCAACCCTTAACCCAATTGCAGGGCAATCGTCATCAACCTCATATTCGTATGCTTCTAACACCGGTGTTTACAGCTCAATTACGGGCCCCCGCATGATGAGCTTTAACCTCGCCACCTCGCTCGCGCCCGGCGAATATTACATGGGCCTGCAAATTTCGAGTAACACAAGCTCAGTCGGCACCGCCACTACCGCGCCCGGCTTTACCTTTGCGCCAATCGCCGGAACATCAAACAGCGTTGCGCCATGGACCGATTTAAACGCCGCAAGCAACGCCAGCATTAACCTCTTCCAACCACTGCAAGGTGTTAACAGCGTCAGCCTGAGCGCCACTAACCAAACGCACCAGCAAAGTCAGATTACGCAAAGTGGCACACACGGTGTCCGCGGTAACTTTATTGTGATTTTGAGGAACCAGTAGTGGCGGTTGCGTTCGATGCCTTAGGGCCAGGTTCGAGCGGTGCGGGCACAGGCAACGTTACGAATATCTCGTGGAGTCACACCTGCGGCAGCGGCAGTAACCGTTTGCTCGTGGTGGGTATCGGTATGGGCGGCTCTAACGCCGGCGTCACAATCAGCGTAACCTACGGCGCTAGTACACTTACCTCTGCAGGGCAAATTAATAGTAACAATCAACCGGATGGTTTTGCGCAGTTGTTCTACCTTATTGCACCATCGTCTGGCGCGAATACAATCACGGTTACTAATACTGGTGGTCAGCAGCGCGACCTTACTGGCGGTTCGCTTAGCTTTACCGGCGTTGATCAAACAACGCCGCTGGCGAACACAAACACAAACTTTGGCTCCGGCACGAACCCTACGGTAACCATAACAAGCGCGAGCGGCAACATGGTTGTTGATGCCGTGGTATGCGGTTCGCCGCTTATTAGCTCTGGCCAAACATTGCAGTGGATGAACAACCTCAACGGCAACACCGGTGCCGGTAACGCTGCGCAGTCAACAGCTAGTGGGGCGAGCTCTGTTACTATGTCGTACACTTCTAACAGTGACTGGTGGGGTATCATTGGCGCCAGCATTCAGGCTGCGTCTGTTGCCCCGCCCAGCGGTGTCACAACTGCCTGGCTAAAATCGTAATGTGGTAAAATGAGGCCCATATGACCAAGCCAACTATAATTGTGCCCAATGACATCGGTATTCATAACGCAAGTGACTATGCGGCCCGGCTTGAAAAAGAAAAAACCTACCGCGATTTAAGCACCATCATTGTCTGCCCCACGCGAGGCATGATTCCGGCCCGGGTCGTACAAAGCTGGCAAGGGCTTATTCGCCCCATGAATCAAAAAGTGCTCGGCCCTATTTTTATGGAAGGCATGGAAGTCGGCGAAGCATACAACCAAGTCGTAAAAATGATTCTAGAAAACCCAGACCTCGGCACCTTTAAATTTCTACTAACGCTCGAAGAGGACAACGCCCCGCCCCCCGATGGCTTGCTAAAATTATACGAATCAATCGACGACTACGACGCCGTCGGCGGCCTGTACTGGACCAAGGGCGAAGGTGGCCAACCCATGTGCTACGGCGATCCAAACAGCATGCCGCTTAGTTTCATTCCGCAAATCCCCCAGCCCGGCACTATCACACCATGTAACGGCCTAGGCATGGGTTTTACGCTGTACCGCATGGAGATGTTAAAAGATAAGCGGTTCGACTATGGCGGCTGGTTTAAAACCCGCCAACACGTTGCGCCAAACGGCGGCGGCGAACTCATGACCCAAGACCTGTGGTTTTTTAGGCGCGCCCGCGAACTAGGCTACAAAATTGCCTGCGACGCCCGTGTGCGCGTTGGCCACTACGACGCAGCCAACCAAATAATGTGGTAAAGGATTTTTATGACAAAGGCAAAAAAGAACGACCAACCGCTAAAACTGTCACTCGCCTGTGGTGGCAGCGCACCTGAGGGTTTTAAAGGTGTTGACATTGTAAAAACCAGTGCCACTAGCTATGCGCAAGACTTGCTGAGTTTCCCCTGGAAGCAATTCGCTGATAATTCTGTTGATGAAATCGAATGCAGTAACTTCGTCGAACATATCCCCCACGGCGACAGCCGCAACGATCCGTTTTTTGAATTTTTTGATGAACTGTACCGCATTTTAAAACCAGCCGAATTCGACCCAACCAACCCCAACATTCCGCTAAAAGGCTTTGCTCGCATTACCTGCCCCTACTACAGCAGCATGCGTGCCTGGCAGGACCCAACTCACCAACGCGCCATTAGCGAAGCTAGCTTTTTATACCTCAACAAACAGTGGCGCATTGACAACAAGCTAGACCATTACCCAATCAGCTGCGACTTTGATTTTAGCTACGGCTACATTTTAAACCCGCAATGGCAAAACCGCAGTCAGGAAGCTCAGACCTTTGCAATCCAACACTACATCAACGTCGTAACTGATATCCAGGTGCAAATCGTAAAACGGCCTGCCAGCAAATAATGAAAAAATGGTGCGCTGCAATTTTATTAGTGCTGGTTTTGCCAGGCGGTGCACACGCCGCCACACCGCCGCCCACCCACGGTCTGCTTATTACCCCACTGCGCACCTATGTTACTGTCGACCCAGGCAAACAGCAAAATGGCAGTTTTACTGTAGCTGATTTAACCGATAAGCCCATGGATGTCAGTATAAGTTACGAACAATTTTCAGTTGCTGACTACACCTACAACTACGAATTTAAACCACCAATCGAATCGTGGATTACCTTTGACCAACCTCAACTCACACTCAAATCCGGCACAAGTCAAGAAATTCATTACACTATTAGCCCGCCAAAAGACGCCAAACCAGGCGGTCACTATTTTACCCTACTTGCCACGACAACTGTGGCAAATGGCGGTGCGCCCAGTCGCATCCGCACCGCTCTTGTTTTGTACGCCACAGTTAACGGTGATTTGCAACTAACAGGTCAAATTGTTGCCCAACATATACCATGGCTGGCGGTTGGTAGCGAAGTGAGTTTTTCGTTAGATGTTAAAGATACCGGTAATACCCACTATTTTGCCTATACCATAGGTCAACTGTATGGCCCCAGTGCTAAAGGTGAAGCGCAAGAAACAACGCACCTATTGTTGCCTGGCGCTATTCGCACTATTGGCAGCGCTATTCCTGCGCCGCTACTACCAGGCATTTACAAAATTACCTACGGTTACCGCACCGATGACGGCCAAACCATACAACGTACCGGTTTTATAACCTACCTACCTTTGTGGTCGCTGTTAATTCCGCTTGGGCTTGCCTTTGGCATTTGGTGGTGGCGCAGCCGCAAGAAATCTACTGGTCCTGAGCGACAGCAGTATAGGTAACTGCCACCGAATACGTACCCGCCGGCTGAGTATTATCGACTAACGCGCCATACGTGACTGTTGTCGCATCACCACCGGTAAACGGTCCAGATCCATGCTTAATAAGCACACTCGTCGCTGGCATGCCCGAAAAATTCGTCGTCGAACCAGTCGTATTGTACCCCCACGTATTCGTCGCCAGTGGTGCGTCACTGCTGTTGCCGCTGGCTGGAATTGTCGCACTGCCGCTCGCCATGTTAGTTGTACTGGTTGTGTGCGCGTACAAATAATACCCGACAACATCTGTTGAAGTCACGGTAATAGTATGCGAACCGGTGCCAGCATACGTTGCCCCGCTCGGCGACAGCGCAATAGTGACGTCGCTGCCTAAGTTTATTGTCAGGCTAGTAGCCGACCCAAATGGCACGTTTGCACCAAAGACGCCTTGACCGAAAGGTGAGGCATGAACAGTTTGCGCCGCAAACAAAATTGTGATGACTGCAGCTAACAGACCAGTTGTAATTTTAGCGACTAATGACGCTTTCATGTTGTTAGTATAGCATTCGTCATGTTTGGTGAGCGTTGACTTTCTAACAAAATAATTTATTATATACTTAGTTGCGCCTAGCCTGGCGCAGCTTTTGCTACCCGAGAATGAGGGATTATGAAGGCTTTGTCCACGGGCATCGTCGCGATCGCTGCGGTGGCCCTGCTTGCGGCGTGCAGCACCAGCGGCACACCCAGCAGCGCGCCACCGACCAGTTCGACGTTACCGACTACCACATCGGCCGCGCCGACCACGACCACCAAGCCGCCGGCGATTGCCGATCATGGTATCGTGGTGGCGTTCTGCCTCAGCGGTGCGAATTCGCCCATGAGTGTCGTCAGCATTCTGGCGGACCACAGGATAACGCCCGGTCACAACTTCGACGGCAGTTTCACGTCGGACGAATGGCAGGGTGGTTTGTGTAGTTCGCCGGGTGGTCCGAACTTCGACTCGGGGCGTATGCTCCGGTCCCGGTTCAACGGCGACTTCACGGCGGTGCTCACCACCAAGACCGTCCCCGGCACCAGCAACAGTCCGTCGACTGTCGGCTGGTACGGCGACCTCGACGCGGTTGGCGCCGACAAGGCGTACACGCAACTTTCGCCGCCTTCGAGCAGCGACTTGGTCAGGCAGGCTGACATCAACCCGATGTACGACGTGACGACCCAGCGCGTCTACTACTGGGACAACAGCAAGGCGGCGACCGACCAGGACCCCGTCCTGATGTCGTGCACCGCCTTCGGTGCCGGCACGCGGCCCGAACCCGACCTCGGCAAGGAGTACCCGTACATCCCGCCGCAGACTTCCGTGCATGGCTTCATGTACATGCCTGGCACGACAGCACCGGTGATCGTCGACACCAAGAACGATCAGGTGCTCAACCGGGCGGGAACCAAGGCGTTCTCGGTCTTCGACCAGAAGCTGGAAGTTATGACTCCCGGCAAGCTGGACGGCGGACAGGGCACACCCATCGCCGGCAAGTTCCACGGCACGCTGCGTATCAGCAGCTTCGGCGCGGACGACAGCACCGTCATCCTGCGGGACGACTACCAGGTCTACCGCGCCACCGTCACCGGCGACAACACGCTCACCGGCATCACGCCACTGTTCAACAACGACCAGCTGCAAATCTGGGACCCGACCGTCAGCGCCGACGGCCAGAGCGTCGCCCTGCTGGCCAACGACGGCCAGAAGACCAGGGTCTACAACGTGAAGGTGGACGGCAGCACGGCCAACAGCCCGGACCTGCTGTACACCCTCAACACGCCGTTCACGGCCAACATCCTGGCGTTCCCGTAGCAACAAGCCCCCGCGAGCCGCGCGCTCGCGGGGGTGCTCCATTTTTAGCCCTTACTTACTACCATTTTTGTAAACATTTTAACCCGTTTGTAGCGCAATTTGCCTGGCTTATATTTTGCCAGCCAACTGTCATTTGGCGCCAAAAACAAGCTATCGCTAGCTGTTGGTGACGGCGTTTTTTTATTGTGCAATTCTTCGTACACTGACCGAAAATAATAGTGGTTGAACAACCGATTAAATTCGGTAAAGTAAATGTCGGCCGCGCGGCGGCTCCCCTTTATAATTATCATATTTTCGTCGTTACCCACTGTTGATGCTTTGCTAAAATTAGCCGAACCAGTCACAATTAACGGTTCGGCACCCAACGGGTCAACCAGCATAAATTTAGAATGAATATACATGACGTGCTGGTTAAGCTGCAACATTTTGGTATTTACTTCACGCGTCCAACGGTACAAAGGATCGGTAATATACGAGCCCCAAGCTTCGTACACATTATTTTTAGCCGTCAATTTGACCACTGTTTTGGCGCCGGGTCGGGTGGTGTCTTTTTTCTCTAATAACATAAATGTAATGTGGTTTTTGGGCGTGTTATTTTTAAGCACATCGCGGAATACGTCGTTAATGCCAAACGCCAGCGTTATTGCTGTGCAGTCGGTGGCGCTGTCCAGCAAGCGTGCATAACTTTGCAGCATCGCGTCGCTGGTGCGCGGACTAAAAATGGGTATAATGCCGGTTGGAATTTTTTGGGCCGTCGCAGCTTCGATGTCGCGCTGTAAAGCGACAACCGCCTGTTTGAATTCGTCATTTGCCTCTGTTTTAGCGGCGCGAGCTTGGCGAGCTTTGCCGCCTGGGTCGGTGCTTAAAAGTTGCCAATATTTTACAAAATGAGCTGCGGTTTGCCCGTCGCGCACCCAATGGCCGACATTGGTTTGGCCAAAAATGCCGCCTTCGGACACATTTGTCGAACCGGTCCACACCGCTGTTGGTTTTTGTGTTTTTCCTTGTAAAAAAACAATGAATTTGTTGTGCTGAATGTCGCTAGGATTGGCCTCACGCAACACAATATTTGCCGCCGGAATGCCAGCCTTTTTTATTGCCTTTACATTATCGTCACGCGGGAATTTTGCTTTGTTATTTTTAGCGTCAATTATTATGCGCACCTGCACGCCGTCGTCGATAGCTTTTTTAAACAGATCGACGATCGGCTGGTAGTGGAATTCGTACATGCATGCCAGCAAAGTGTCGCCTTTTTTGGCTTGAGCGATAAAATCGGCCATGGCGGTTTCGAGATCTCGACCAAGCCATGCAAACATCGCGGCTTTTGTAGCAGCATCTTTTACCTGACTTGGTTTTTGGTTGTGAAACCGCCTGGCAAACGCTTGACTACTGGCGACACCGCGATTAAAAAACACGTCGTGTGTGTCTGACGCACTAAACAGTGGTTCGGTAGTGACCGAAATAACAATCGGCGACTGCGAGCGATCAATATTTTGAGGCGTACCCTTGAGCGGGTAAAAATAATAATCATATTTATGGTCGGGCTTACCGGTAAAGTCATCCCACACAAAACTTTGCACTGGCTGGTTATAGGTGCTGACGGTTGTATTTTGCGTTGGCTTTGGTGTTGTTTCTTTGAACACCTTAAAGCCGTGCATAAAATAGCGTTCGTTTTCGGTTTTGTCGTGGCGTTCGACCGCAAAGCCAAGCAAACCCGTAGTGTCTGCTTGTTCAAAATCTATGGCAAACGACACGCTGTTAGTGCCGCTGACCGCATATAACACATACCCGTTGGTTTTAGGAGAAACAAAGCGCATAACTCACCTCCTTACTTTTATTTAAGCAGAACATGTAGTTATGCGAACTATTGACATTTTATATTTTTGTATTTGAAATTATTGAAAAAAATTGTAAAATGACAATTGTCGTTGTCACATTGGGTGATGGCACAAGTTGACGGGAGATACAATGCCACCAGAGATTGTGGCGTTTTTCATGGACATGCCCCCCGCTGCGCTTTGTGGCTTATTAGCATCACTGGTGCTGTTGCTGGCCACGGTTGTGTTGCTGAGCCAGCTGCCACAGACGAGCCGCCAAGAGAAGTCGCGACTCGGCATGTCCGTATACAGGGGAGCCGCCGGTCTGATGGGGCTGATCTGCAGTGCCACGACCCTCGGCGCAGACAGTGACCTGAATCTCGGCGGCCAAAAGGCGGCCCAACACGTGCCGTCGATGAGCCTGTGGATCCCGGTGATCGGGTTCATCGCATTCGCGATGAGCACGCTGTACCTGTACCGGGGGCGGGGTCTCGGCTGGGCTGCGCTTGTGAGCGCGATGCTCACATCGCCAACTGGCGCGCTGTACGTCAACCAGATCAGCTCACACCCTGCTGTCGCCCAATGGGCGCTAGTGGTGTCTGGCACGGCAGGATTCATCACGGTGATTCTGGTGCTTGCCATGTTGTTCCGTAGCGACATGATCAACCAGATGTCACGCCCTCAGCCGCCCAGCAACAACTGACTCGTCCGCCGCAGCGCGTGCCCGTACCTGGGCACGCGCTGCGGCGCCGCCTGCACGTAGCGCAGGTTATTTTTAATTGTAAATGTATTAAAACGAAAACGACGCTGGACAGAAAACTCTGTCCAGCGTCCTTCCCTAACTACTGCATGCGTTAGGGGTTACCACCCATGTTGGTGGCGCCACAGTCCCGCGAGACGTAGCCGTTAGTGCCGGTGTAGACGAAGCCATCCGACACGAACATCGGTGCGTCGCCGTAGTGGCCGATGTAATCCCACGTGGTCGTCCAACCCCAGCGTCCGTAAACCGCGGGGCCCTGGGTCTGGCAAAAGATCACCAGTTTCCAGTTCTCCGGGAACGTACGAATGATCGCCGCGTTGGTGCTGGGCCAGCCGCGTGCGTTGAGGTAGCCGTTGGGGCCATTCCCGGTTTGCACGACACCGTAGCGGAACCACAACGGCGGATCGTAATCTGTACTATGCCAGCACAGAAACGGCGAACCACCGGCGCAGTCGTAGCCGAGAGCCTTCATGATGCTGGTGGCGACATCCTTGCCGAGCTTGCCCGACAGGTAGTTCGACAGCCAGGTCGGTGCTGCCGGTGTGGCTGCTTCGGCCGGAGCTGGTGCCACAGCGGCACCGATCCCTGCCAGCAGAAACGCCGCGAGCACTGCCGCGACAATGCGCAGCCTGACCCGCCGGACTTTCGACACGCCCGAAGGCAACTTACGGTAAAGCACAAGATCCTCCAAGAGGGTCCACGCCAATACCAGTAAAGCTTTATCAGCTTAGCGCACTCTGCCACGATGGTCAATATACGATATAATTAATGATATGCACTATTTTGTTGGCACAAGTGGTTGGAGTTATAGCGATTGGGTCGGTCAATTTTATCCACCCAAAACGCCGCAAAGAGCTTGGTTAAAATTATATGCCGAACAATTCCCTAGCGTTGAAATTAATAACACTTTTTACCATTTACCAACGCCCGCCGCAGTAGCCCAATGGCACCAGCAGACACCTGTCGAATTTACATTTTCGGTAAAATTAAGCCGGCTCATTACCCATTCAAAACGTCTAAAAATAGACGATCAGACGCGTGACGCACTGACGAATTTTTGTGAGGCAATTGCCGGGCTACAGACCAAGCTTGCCGTGATTTTAATCCAGCTACCCGCAAGCTTTACTAACGATACGCCGCGGCTAAAAGCATTCATCCCCGAACTCCAGAAAGCGCTGCACAATCAAAGGCTACAAACACGCATCGCCGTAGAATTTCGACACGAAAGTTGGTTTACGGCCGCAACTTTTGCTCTTTTAAGCAGACACAACGTTGCTAGCGCCTGGATCACTGGCGCCAATATGCCAACGCATTTTGAACAAACGGCCGATTTTGCCTACGCTCGGTTCCACGGCACACCGCGCTTATACGTTTCGCACTACGCTGACAAAGATTTAGAGCGCTGGGCAACCGAACTCAAAAAAACCACCACCGCTTTCGCCTACTTTAATAACACTGCGGCCGGCCACGCCATTGCAAACGCCAAAACGCTGCAGCAACTCCTGGATTAAAATGAGGGCGCCACAATGACGCCCCCACCACCCAAGCTTTAGCGCGCATGCCGTCGGAATGCCCACAGCATTGGCAAACCAAGACACAATACCGCGGCAGCAACCATAAAGAAAGCAGCGCCAAGCGAGTACGTGTCTTTTATCCATCCAGTCGCCGGTCCGATTAGCATAAAGCTCAACGAAGCAGTGGTGGTAACGACCGAAAGTTCGGTGGTGCGAGTGCTATGGTCGTTGGGCAAAACGTCGTACAAATACGACCGCGTCATGGTGTCGTAAAACGCTCCCATAAACGCGTGCATTACAACCAGCACCGCGAGCCCAATGTACCCTGTTGTCAGCGCCGCCGTAATTGCACCGATCGGAATACACAACGTCAACAACACCCACATGACGTCCGTACCAAACAGCTGCATAAAGTCAACGCGCCGCAACACAAGGACAAGCGCTGAGCGACCCAAATACACCAGCGCAAAACTCCACAATGGCATACCCGTCAGCAACATGCGCGGCTGCAACAGCCACACGCATGCAAAACCGCCCATTTGGACAGCGGTCGACAGCAAAATTACATTCCGTACGTTTGGACGGTTGCCAAGCATAGTCCGGATGATTTTGACAAACGACACCCGTGTTCGCTGCACTCCAGCACGCTCAGGCACTTTAGCCAAACCCAAGCTTACCAAAGCGCCGGCCGCAAAGATGGCCGGCTGCACCCAAAACGGCCACGTAATTGCGCCAATCGCAACCAACGATCCACCGCCAAGAGCACTCGCCAAAAAGGCAAGGTTGCGAGCATCTGTTCGGTGCTTTTCGTACTGTCGATACGTCAAACTGCTCACGGTAGCATCGTCAATAACCGTAACCGTTCGCGTCATAATGGTGCTTGTCGTGTTAGAAAGCGCCGACATTGACACGCCAATTAACGTATACGTCAAAGCAAATTGCCAAAACGATGTGCACACCAAAAAAAGTGCACTTTGGATTACCTGCACAGCGCAGCCAGCAATCACGACACGGCGCACCCCAAACCGATCGGCCACATAGCCAAGCGGCAAGTCTGCGACGATCATTGTAATAGTAATGACCGACTGTAACCCAAAAATCTGAGTTTGGTTCAAGCCATGTAACTGAAAATAAATCGTTACAAACGACGCGCCTAACTGCAGCGCCCACAAAAACTCCAAAGCAAGGCAAACGCGTTGGTTGCGTTTGACAATCGCTGGCCCCACCAGTTGTCCAATCGTCACGAAGGTCAGACTTTATTAATGCGCCATATAAAATAATAGTATATAATTGTAATAAATGGGCACAAAAAAGAAAAAAGCACAGGCAAAACGACATATTTGGAAATGGTTAGGTATTGGCGTAGCCAGCATTTTGGCTGTTGTCGTATTAGTTTGGGTGGCGTTCCAGGTGAGCCCCTGGCCAAATGCGCTACTTATTCGTCAAGCTTTTGCCAAAAATAACGCCAAGGTTGCGGCGGCGCTACAAAAATATGCGCCAAACAATGTCACGCAGGTACAAAACCAGCACTACAAAAGCGACGATGGCGATGCTTATTTAGATGTTTTTTACCCCAACGGCACGACAAAACCCCTCCCAACTGTTGTGTGGGTGCACGGCGGGGCGTGGGTTGCCGGCAATAAGGACGATGTTGATACATACATGGAAATCTTAGCATCGCATGGCTTTACTGCCGTAAGTGTTAATTACACGCTGGCACCCGAAAAACAATATCCTACGCCAATTGTGCAATTAAACGAAGCGCTGGGTTACATTCAACAAAACGCCACGCGCCTAAACATTGATGCAAACCACATTGCTATGGCCGGCGATTCTGCAGGGTCACAAATTGTCGCCCAAATGGCGAACATAATTACTAGCCCAAGTTATGCGACGCAGATTGGCATACAGCCGACCCTGCCTGCAACGAACCTTAAGGCAATGCTACTAAACTGTGGAGCGTACGATTTAGCATTGCCAGATTACAGCGGGCCATTTGGCAAATTTTTGCACACCGTTTTGTGGGCGTATTCGGGAACGCCTGACTTTTTACATGACCCCAAATTGGCCACGGCGTCGGTAGTTAATTATTTGACGCCAAAGTATCCGCCGACATTCATAACCGCAGGTAATGTTGACCCGCTCCTGTCACAATCAACAGAACTTGCCCAAAAATTACAAGCGCTTGGCGTACCGACCAGCACGTTATTTTACCCGACTGACCACCAACCACAGCTGAATCACGAATACCAATTCGATCTCGACAACGCCGACGGCCAAACTGCCTTGCAACGTATGCTCGAATTTTTAAAAAGCTATAACTAGACAACAAATATTCTATTTACAGCGCCAGCAAAAAGCGTATTGTAAATAGGGTCAACTACTACGAGTAGGTAAAATGCCTCCAAAGCAGAGTGTTTGTTCAAGTTGCCATGAAGAAAATGTGCTCGATATTCACCTCGATCAAAGCACAATACAAAAACGAGGCTTTGACAGGCGACTCGACAAATACTACGATATGCACCGTGTACCCACCACATGCAATAACTGCGGCGCCAAAGGTTTTATTTACCTGACCTTTTACGATGACTAGTAGCAGATGACAAGGAGGGGCGATTGCCCCTCCTCACCTACCTAGGTAATACGTTAACAAACCTACTGATTAAACGTAAATGATGCCACCATCGCGTCGTAGTCAGCTCGATACATCTGCAGGGCCGCATCGTCGGCATAACTAATCGAAATCTCAAACGCATGGCCATCTTTTACGACCGTCGTGTCGAATGATGGGTTACCTTCGTACTTGAATGTATATTGCATGGCATCTAGTCCGGCTACTTTTGTTGGTTGGATATTTTTAGCAGCGTAGCTATACGACCCGCTTTTAACAAAATCGGCAACCGTGCCAGTTGTATTGTAGACATTAACACTTAAGGTAGCGCCTTTAGTAACTATTGGACCAATAGGCTCGTTTGTTACGACGTAATCAGGGCTTTTTGCGACTAACGAAATATACTGAGTCGCTGGTTGTGTTTTCCAGTCGCTCGGATAGCTAAAGGAATAATGGAAATTTGGATCCGTATATGTTGCTTTTTGCGGCTGTGTTTTGGCCGTTTGCGTACTTTGCGTATTACTCGCTGTCGTTGCTGGCTTTTGATTTGCTTGATAAACGTAAAAGCCAATTCCGCCAATAAGAGCAATCGCAACTATTACCAATGCAACTTCGACAATGGTGAAGCCGCGCATATTTTTTGTCATATATTTCCTTTGTTACTTTTATGCTTGTGTTTATTATACGTTGCCTTTAATTGCAATTGAAGTGCGATTTATAAGATAATTATTGACATAGACAGCTATACGTTGTTAAATATATGTCGTCTTGCCAACAATGGCGGGACCGACACAGAGGAGTTCTGGTGACCAACAGTTCAGGGAGCGACCCCGACACGACGCCGGCTGAGCCCGCCAAGCCTGGCGAACACTTCGAGGCGCCGCCGCGTCCCTCGGCAAGCCGCAGGCGCGTGGAAGCCGACGACCCCGAGGTCGGCGGCACCGCCACGGGCGAGACCAGCGGCAAGTAGGCCTGCGCACCACTCCACCCTCTGGGTCCATGCACCGCGCATGGGCCCAGAGGCCTTTTATTTTGCCTCAAAAATGCGAGAACCCGCTCCTAGGCGGAGCGAGCTCAACGCATAGAGCGGGTTTTACGTGCCATCAGCACATAGCGCCACGGCAGTTAATGACTGCCCGGCGCACCACCACCCCTTCGGCCCAGACTCGGCATGCCTCCCGTGACGGTCAGGAAAAGGGGTATAGATTCAGACGTTGAAGGAATATCGCGCAAGGTCGAGGGATCCAGCGGCCGCTTCTGGTGTTCGGCCACCAGCTTCTCCATTGCCTCGCGGCAGATTTCCAGGGCGTATTTCCGACGACCTTGCGGCGTTCCGAGAACCCGGTGCCGCAGTTCGGCCAGCGGCAAAAGTGCACCGCGGCCAACGTCTCCGCCATCTTCGCAGCGCACAACGAGCCTATCGGCAACGATCTCTTGGGTAGGGTCTACCACTAGAATGTATTCTTTGATGCCACCGCGTACGCCCACCGACAGCTGCACGTAAACCCTGAGTTGGGCTACGGCAAGCAGAACAAGGTAGTGCGTAATGCCATCTAACTCTTCGACCTGAAGAGCATTTTTGGGTGTCTCATCCCAAAGCTCAGCAAAGGCTTCGACGAGCTCATACGATTCCATTCACACACTCTTTCTGGTAGGTGTAAAATTATTATAACAGATAATAAAATCCCAATAATAAAAAGCCTGGGTGGGCTTTTTATTAAAAGTTGCGTATCAGCTATTCGTAGTGAGCGTTTTCTTTTTGTAAGCCCACAGCGAAAGTGCGTACATGACTACCAAAATACCAGCGCTCCAGGCCAGCGCGAGCCACGCTTTGTCACCAGGCGTCCCATTGGTTAATAGCGAACGCATGGTTTCGATAATTGGGGTAAATGGTTGGTTTTCGGCAAAGCCGCGCAAAAGTGGCGTCATAGATGACGTCGGCACAAACGATGGGCTCAAAAAGATCAGCAACATAAGAATGTAGCTAAATGACCCGGCGCCTTCAGCGGTTTTTGCCTGCAAGCCAAAGTAAATCGCCATCCAGGTTGTTGCGAGCGTAAAAAGGACCAGCAGACCGGCGAACAACAACCATTCCATTAGCCCTGCACCGGTGCGGAACCCGACAGCAAAGGCCACTGCCAAAACAACAAGTGACGAAAACAGGTTAGACAGCGTCGATGATGCAGCCTGCCCGCCCAAAATTGACGACGGCGCAACTGGCATTGTCCGGAAACGGTTAATAATCCCTTTTTGAATATCTGTATTAAGCCGAAATGCCGCATACGCAATGCCACTGATTACTGTCATAACAAGAATGCCAGGCGTAATAAAGTTAATATAACTTACCTGACCGGTTTGCTGGCCAAGGGCGCCGCCCAAAACATACACAAACATAAGCAACAATGCGATTGGCGTCAGCACCACAGTTATAATCGTGTCCGAACTGCGCACAATGTGTCGCAAGCTCCGCTTGGCCATTGTCCAGGTATCTTTAATTGCTTGCATTGTTTTTCCCTTTTTTGTTGCCAGTTAGTTTAAAGAATACGTCGTCAAGCGTCGGAACGTGCTGCGCAAAATCTGTTGGTTCGATTTTTGCGTCGCGTAGTCGAGCAAATAACTCGGCAATCTGTGCGACACTGCCGTTAGTAGTAACGGTTAAGGTCAGATTATTTTCTGTAATCGTAAAACCATTTTTAAGCACGTGCGCCGCGGCCTCAAGTTGTTGCTTGCTATGAAATGTAAAAGTGACTAAACCGCCAGGCACCAATTTTTTTAGCTCGGCAGCCGTTCCGTTAGCAATAATTTTGCCTTGGTCAAGCAGGGCGATAGTATCGGCCAGTTCGTCTGCTTCTTCGAGATACTGAGTGGTCAAAAAGACGGTCGTGCCACCTTTTGCAAGTGTTTTAATGGTGCGCCACATGTCAATACGGGCTTGCGGGTCAAGGCCGGTGGTTGGTTCATCCAAAAATATAATAGGTGGATTACCAATAAGGCTCATAGCGATATCTAACCGACGCCGCATGCCACCCGAAAACGTACTAGCGCGGCGATCAGCAGCCTTAACAAGGCCAAACTTTTTTAGTAAATCAGCAGCGGTTTCGGCTGAATTTTTGACGTGACGTAAGTCACCAATAAGACAAAGATTCTCGCGCGCCGTTAACATGTCGTCGACCGCCGCAAACTGGCCTGTCAAGCTAATACTTTGCCTGACTTTATCGGCGTCGGTTACTACATCAAGACCATTGACCATTGCGACGCCACTGTCGGCCTTCATGAGTGTGGTTAAAATATTAATTGTTGTCGTTTTACCGGCGCCATTGCTGCCCAAAAGAGCAAAAATCGTGCCACTTTGTACTGTAAAATCGACGCCTTTTAATACGGCGTTATCTTTAAATGACTTGGTCAGTCCGCTGACCGTTATAGCTAGCTTCATTTTTATTCCTTGTTTTTATTGTTATGGGTTTGAGCGTGGCGCTGTTGCCATTCGTCGTATAGTTGCGGCAAGCGTTCGGCCAAAAAATCCCCGAGCGATTCCGAAAACTCAAGCGCTTGGCGTCTCTCGGGCGAGGCGTTTTTTAGCAGCGCTAAGCCTTCGCGCGCTAGGTCGGCCATTTCTTGATATTCGCTTGAATCAAAACCTGTATTGTCGCGGTTAACGACAGCGAGGCTCACAAGATCTGCACGCGTACCAGCCGGTCTGGTGCGCAAAATAAGTTTTTGCGTCTCCAACATTTTTAGCGCATTGTTGACCGCGCTACGGCTCGTAAGCAACGTGTCGGCGATGTCATTGATTGATTGTTGCATCGGTTCACACACCGACAAATAGCCAATAACCCGTCCGGTAACAGGTGGGTAACCGTATCGTCGAGCGAGCGAGCGCCCCATATGATCGGCATAAATAAGAACTTTATCTCTATCCATACCATGAATATAACACAAATGTTACAAATAACACAATTTTGTGTCACCTGTAGTCCTTTTTAGCACTGATATGTAAAGGAATATTCTTACCAATGCGCACTACTTTGTCGCGTATAATTAACACTATGAGCGAAAAAAATAGCGATATCTATATTGTTGGCGCGCGCGAAAATAACCTCAAAAATGTCACCCTAAAAATACCCAAGCACAAAATTACAGTATTCACTGGCGTTTCTGGATCGGGCAAGTCGTCTTTAGTTTTTGATACAATTGCCGCCGAGTCGCAGCGCCAACTTAACGAAACATATTCAAGTTATATCCGCCACCGCCTGGGCAGTTTTACGCAGCCCGACGCTGACTTGCTCGAAAATTTGTCAGTTTCGATGATTGTTGATCAAAAGCGGATTGGCGGCAACGCGCGTTCAACCGTCGGAACGGTCACCGATATTTATACCTTTTTGCGTTTGCTTTTTTCGCGCGTTGGAACGCCGTTTGTCGGTTATTCAACGGTGTTTTCGTTCAATAATCCAGATGGCATGTGTCCTCATTGCCAGGGGCTTGGCACCGAACAAACGGTCGATGTTGCCCATTTAATCGACAAGCATAGATCGCTCAACGAAGGCGCAATTCAATTCCCAACATTTGAACCCGGTGGCTACCGCTGGAAACGCTACGCGCTGTCTGGCCTGTTTGACAACGACAAAAAATTGGCCGATTACACAAAACAAGAATGGGACTTACTGCTTAATAAAACTGACGTAAAGACTACTAAACCGCTGCCGGGTTACCCGCCTTCGCATCGGTATCGCGGCATTTTGGTACGTTTTAAAGAAGACTTCTTTTCTAAAGACAGCAAAGAGCTCAAAACGCACGCCGCAGCGCTTAAAAAAGTTGTGCGGTCAGCGCCTTGCCCGGTTTGTCATGGCGCACGGCTGAATCAAAAATCGCTGAGTTGTCGCATAAACGGTAAAAACATCGCCGAATGTTCCGACATGCAAATTAACGATTTACAAAAATTTTTAGATGATATTACCGCAGCAAAAGCGCGAACCATTATTGCCGAAACACGCGAGCGGCTGCAAAGTCTTATTGACATTGGCTTGGGATATCTCAGCCTTAGCCGCACCACCAGTACGTTATCGGGCGGCGAATCGCAGCGTATAAAAATGGTCAAGCACATGGGCAGTAGCCTCAACGACCTCATATATATTTTTGATGAACCAAGCACCGGGCTGCACCCGTCTAACGTTGAACGGCTCAACACAATGCTCCGCAACTTACGCGACAAGGGTAACACTATTTTAGTCGTCGAGCACGACCCCGACGTCATTAAAATTGCCGATCATATTGTAGATATGGGCCCAGGCGCGGGGCACAAAGGTGGCAAGATTGTGTTTGAAGGCAACCTTAAAGCGTTTAAATCTTCCGGCAGCCTGACGGCCAAGTTTCTACATCAAAAACTTACTGTTAAAAAACAGGTACGGCAGGCCGACGGTTATTTGGAAGTTAGCCACGCTTCGCTAAATAATCTGCAAGACGTCAGCGTGGCTATTCCTAAAAAAGTGTTAACCGTTGTTGCTGGGGTGGCTGGGTCTGGCAAAAGCTCTCTCATTCATGGCGTTCTGGCAGTGCAACACCCAGAGGCAGTTACTATTGACCAAAGCGCGATTCATGCGTCAAAACGTTCTACGCCAGCATCGTTTGTTGGTATTTTCGACATCATACGCGAGATGTTTGCGGCAGCAAATCATGTCGATGCGGCGCTATTTAGCTTTAATTCTAAAGGCGCCTGCCCCGAGTGCAAAGGCACCGGCGTTACCTCGACCGACCTAGCTTTTATGGACCCGATCGTCAGCGTCTGCGAAGTGTGTAAGGGCAAACGTTTTACCGATAAAACGCTTAGCTACAAACTTAATGGTAAAAGCATTTACGACGTTCTTTTAATGAGCGCTGATGATGCTTTGGCTTTTTTTGATGCGCCTGAAATCATTAGCACACTACAGCAAATGCGAACCGTGGGTATTGGTTATTTGACGCTCGGGCAACCGCTCGACACCTTGTCTGGCGGCGAACGGCAACGTATTAAATTGGCGCTTTACCTTAAAAAACCAGCAAGCATATATATTCTTGACGAACCAACGACCGGGCTCCATATGTCCGACGTCGACAGGCTTATTGGCGTTATGAATTCGCTGGTTGACACCGGCAGCACAGTTATTGTTATTGAACATAACTTAGAAGTCATCGCCCAGGCCGACTGGCTTATCGAGATCGGCCCGGGTGCCGGCCACGACGGTGGCACGGTAATCTTTGAAGGCACTGCGCCAGAAATGCAGCAGACAAGCGCGTCAGTTACTGGCCCCTACCTCAGGAATATCTGACCCTTCTTGCATCTGCTCGGCAATTTTGGCGAGACCAATGGCGTAGATTTGAACTGCAGGCTGGTGCAATTCTTGCACGCGCGCATCAGCTTCTTGGCGCAACTGCGGGTCGAAACCTGCCTCGGTTAATTCACCCTCCAAAATTTGTGGGTTACCTAATGCTTGAACGTAGGACTCTAAAGCGTGTAGGCCTTTTTGCGCCTCCTCAAGATCTTCCGGATCACCATCCTCGCCATCTTCAATGTAAGCACGAAGGTCAGAACCAACAACGGCGCGTATGTTCCCTGTTACATCAAGGAAGCTGCTTTTACCGTCTAAACGATCGCCGTGTTTTTCTTTGATTTCTTGAAGCGCTTCTGTCGCTGCATTAAAGCGAGCCGAAAGTACTTCTGTATCAGTTTCTTGATTGTTTTTCGGCCCTGTTTCTTGCGGTGATAATGTCTCAGGCATACTTGCTCCTTATGGCTTAAGTATGACATAGGAATCTAAGAAACAAAAATCGCCAAAGCTCTTATATCCGGAGTGTTTTTAATAACGCATCAACTGACGCATCTAGACTAAACTCATCGCCCGCAAGCTCGCGCTCTTTTTTAGTGGCTTGGCCAAGGGCAACGGCTTCAGCAATACCTGTCATAAGCGCACGTGGATTGCGCGATTCGACCAACGTAAGTAATCCACAATTTGTCTCTGGTAGGCCGCCAATATTACTGGCAACCACTCGACAACCGGCATGTTGAGCTTCTACCGAAAGCATGCCAAATGGCTCAGCAAAAACGGAAGGCATAAGTAATATATCTGTTTGTGCGAGCAGCTGCGCCATAGTGACCACTGTTTTTTGGGCAGGAATAAGCTTGGCGTACTGGTAGCCATGTAACATTTTGGCAATAGTACGCCCAGTCTCGACATGCTGGCCTGCGGCGACAAGGCTTACGGTATAGCCGTTATGACGCATTTCTTTTTCGTGCATCATTTCTAAAATTGTATATATTCCCTTTTCTGGGTGAAATCGTCCTGCGTATAAAATGCGAATCTTCTTTGCCGGTTTTGCTCGCCTCACATTACTAAAAATTGGATCTGCAAATGGCAATACAATGTGCATTCGGCTGTACGGCACATCAAGGGACAAGGCCCACTGTTGTCCGCTGTAAATACTCGTGGCAATAAGGGTTTTGTCAATAATTTGCTCCCTATCCACCTTGCGGCCGCCATTATTTGGCGTTACGCAGTGCAGAATAATAGCGGCTTTATTGCGTGTCGGCACGGCATATGGACGATTGACAAATACGACGGTTCCATGCAAGTCGCTAATCTGTTTTTCGTCGGTTAAAGACAAAAATGGAATGTCGCCAAAGTCTTTGCGTCCGTCTTTTAAACCATGCCCGACCGAAACGACTTGGGCGGCGATGCCCCGACGCAAGAGCTCGCGCACCTGGCCTGCAGTGTATGTCTCTGAGCCGCCCGTACCAGCAAGCATCGGCTCGCCCGCAGGCCAAACAAATGAAATCATAAAAAACTCCTTAGTTATCTGCCAAAAAGGTTTTAAGAAAGCAGATTTGCTAAAGGAGAGTTCTTAAGAGGGTTTCTAGCTGCGTTTAATTATAGCATAAAAGCTAGCTTTATTCAACCTCGTAGGTTCCTAGAACTTTAAGCTTGAAGGAGCATACGCCAATTAAAAATAATCGACGGACCGGACAGAGTGGGTGCATACCCTATATCTGTCCGGCCGCGCCGTTGATTATCCCTTAGCACGGCAAATAAACTTAAACAATTCGCCAAAACCCCGCTCTTGAAAAGTAAAACAGTAGACACATACATCATATAATTGTATAATATGTTACGCACTAGACAACTTTGGAGGTGTGATGCGTACGGCAAGAGTCGTTCTCTTCAACGATGACGCCGGTGATCCGGAAACCTGCGTCCGGCCGGGTCAACCCCCGGCCGGCGAGCCTTGTATTTATTAGATGCAAACCCTGTCGCTATTGACTATCGCATAAAAACATTATAATATATATAATACTTCGAAATAAGCATCGAGGTACCTTATAGCTCTCTATCTTTTGTCTGGTATGCGTGGAAATAAAAACACAAAGTTTGTGTTTTTATTTCCACGCATACAAACAGTCGCCACAAGGAGCGGGCAAATGACCGGCGTTCAGTATCGCATCGTTCAGACGGTTATCACCAAGACCGGTGTCTTCGAGTCCGAAGGGACCGCAGACGAGACGTACCACGAGGACATTTCCGCAATCGTCCGTACCGGCACGCTGGACAAGACACCCGAACAGATCGAGCGTCAGACGGCGGAGTCGCTCGAGTTCTACGAGGACGAAGTAGTCATTCACGAAGGCGGCAACGAGGAGTACCTGTACTACCTGCAGATCCTCGACGGTGACAAGTGGCGCAACGTGAAGTCACTCCAGCCCAGACCGTACGTCGAGGACGACGAGAACGAGGACTGCGAAGACCCGCTCGCCGGTGACACCGATGACGGTTCGGACTACATCCCCGACGCCGGCCCGCTGACCCCGCACTACTTCGCGCTGAAGGCTCGCGGCGAGATCTGACAGAGAGCTCCCGGAAACGGAGGAGGTGACGCACATGTGCCACCACTCCGCTTCCGGCAGTTCACCAAGGCCAGGAGCATAGGTTCGTGGGCTTAGTGAATGGTAAATTGCGCAAACTCCCTGACTACGCGTTCGTGACAGTAATCTCTTTTATAAAGTCTTCGCCGTGCCCGACAAGCCGAAAAATATCAGTAAAACCAGCAACCTGTTCACCTTGTGGTACCTCACTTGGTTTACCCCAAAAAGGTTCGCCAGTAAGGCCATCGTACGCGCCCAACATACCGCTCACATTTGTTACTTTGTATAGATGCGCAAGCGTATGTTCGATTACTGCGCCACTGTTGTCTTGCGCCCTTACGTACGCATCGCCCAAGTAATTAAACTGTCCGCTGAGCTGAGTTTTATAAGAAAGCGCTTCTTGTAATGTGTCTTGCAGCGAGCGTCCAAAATGCAATTTGCTGAACGGAAAACTCACCAAACCATAATACGGTTGTCGCCGCCACCGGAATAACAAATAGTCGCCATCGGCATTTTGGCATATAAGCATCACCACAATTTTAGGCTGCATAAGCGGCAGGCCCTTGCGCAGACTCATACGGCTTGCAAAGACTTTGCCGCTTTTTGACAGTTTGTATGCCCTGTCGTCCTTGCTTACGTAGCCATTGGTTTGCAGTTTTTGCATGTGGTACATAAAAAGGTTGCCGTCGACGTTTTTAGGCTTGAGCTCACTGTAGCGCTGGCTTATATGGGTAGAAAGTTGCCTAAGAATATGTTTTTGTATCCAATGCATGTTGCTAGTTTACTGTATGTATCTGCAAAATTCATTCAATACATTTTGAGTCAATTTAATCTGCTATTTTTTATAGCTACTTTAAGCAAAACTACAAATAGGCACCTACAATTTGCGGAGGAGCGCCATGACACCCTACTACGATCTCGACACCATGGTAAAAATGATAGATGAGCCGAACCGCAGTATTTGTCAGCAGGCGATCAGCGATAATCGCACACTGTTCCAGCAGGCGGCGGGTTCCAGCTACAATCACCAGGCATGGGCTGGCGGTTATTGGGACCACGTCACCGAGGCCATGAATATTTGGCTGCTGCTGTTCAACTCATTCGAATCGACCGGTCGACTGGACCAGCTCAACCGTAAGGAGCGTTTTACAAAGAGCGACGGCCTTGTTGTGCTGTTCTGGCACGATATCGAAAAGCCGTGGAGCTTTGTGCTGCAAAACGGCGCACCGGTAGCCGATGAGCACGGGCGATTGCAGCGCCTGCCGCATTTGTCAGATAAGGCGGCGCGCAAAGCTTTTGCAGAGGCGAAAATCCGCGAATACGGCGTGGCGCTGAGCCCGACACTCCGCAATGCGCTGGATTACGTGGAAGGCATTCGCGATAGCGACTATTCGCCGTTCGACCGGCGCATGCAGCCGCTCGCAGCACTTTGCCACGCCAGTGACATGTTGAGCGCCCGTGCGTTCTACAACTTTCCGCTCGTCACTAGTGATGCGTGGGGCGCAAGCCGCGTTACGCGGTAAGTAGTGCCGGCCTGGGCGTAATACGCGCCCAGGCTTTTTTATACAAAAAGGTGTCTGCTCGGCGTGCCTCTTATATATCAGAATTTTATTCGTCGCAAAAACTGCGCGTTTACGGCAACGACTATTGTAGAAAGCGACATCAAAACGGCGCCGACTGCTGGCGACAGTACAAACCCCAAGGCAGCGGTGACGCCCGCAGCCAGCGGGATGGCCAATGCATTATAACCTACAGCCCAACCCAGGTTTTGCAGCATTTTGTGGTAGGTAGCGCGGGACAGTCGGATAACCTTTACAACGCCGCGCGGGTCATTCGATACCAATACAATGCCTGCAGATGCAACAGCAACATCAGTGCCCGCACCAATGGCGATACCAATATCAGCCTGCGTTAAAGCGGGGGCATCATTTACACCGTCACCGACCATTGCCACACGCATACCCGTGCTTTGTAATTCGGTAACTTTGGCCGATTTATCTTGTGGCCGCACTTCAGCAAAGAACTGGTCAAGGCCAAGCTCGCGGGCAACGTACGCGGCAACGTCTTTGGAATCGCCGGTTATCATGGCGGTTTTGATACCCATACTTTGCAGCGCAGTAATTGCTTTACGGGACTCCTCGCGGATTTCGTCGGCCAAGGCCAACGCGCCAATAACGCTATCGTCTTTAACCAGATACACCTGCGTTTTGCCATCTTTGGCAGCTTGCTCGGTTTGCGCAACAATTTCGTTTGGGACGGTCAGCATGTTTTCATCCAAGTATCGCTTGCTGGCCGCGATATACATTTCATGGCCGTGCAACACGCCCTGGACACCAAGACCAGGTAGCGCCATAAAGCTTTGCACTTCGTCTAAACGGACATGCTGTTCCTGCGCTTTTTGCACAATGCCTTTGCCAATAATATGCTCGCTGTGCTGCTCCAAACTGGCGGTCAAGTGCAGTATGTCTTGCTGTTTGTAATTGCCAGTTGTCCAAATATCGGTCACGCCCTGTTGCCCTTTGGTTAGCGTCCCAGTCTTATCAAATAATACAATGTCGACGTTGCGCGCTGCTTCAAGCGCCGCGCGCTGACGGATGAGCAAGCCATTTTTAGCGGCCAGTGTTGTAGATATGGCTGTCACCAATGGCACGGCTAGACCGAGGGCATGTGGACAAGCAATAACAAGTACGGTCACAATGCGCTCTAAAATAAAGGCTGCATCTTTGCCGGCAATAGCCCAAACAATGCCGGTAATAACTGCTGCGCCGAGGGCGACGAACGTCAATAAAAACGCGGCTTTGTCAGCCAAAATTTGGGTTTTTGATTTGCTGCTTTGAGCTTCGGCAACTAGTTTCATAATGCCCGCCAAAGCTGTGTCGCCGCCAACTTTAGTAACCTTTACGATAAGCGCACCGCTGCCATTGATTGAGCCACCAATAACGACTGCTTTTACGGTCTTTTTGACAGGCTTTGACTCGCCGGTGAGCATAGATTCGTTTACGTCTGATTCGCCTTCGGTAACTTCACCGTCGGCCGGCACGTTCGCGCCGGGGCGGATAAGCACCAGGTTGCCTACTTTTAATTCACCCACCGGTACTTTATTTGTGCCGCCATCTACGACAAGGTCGGCTTCGTCTGGCAAGAGTTTAGCCAGCTCTTTTAATGCACCTTGGGCGTTCATTATTGAGGCCATTTCTAACCAGTGACCAAGCAACATAATCGTCACCAGCGTTGCTAATTCCCACCAAAAGTCCATGCCACGCACGAGCTGCAACGTCACCGCCAAGCTATAACTAAACGCCACGGTAATAGCCATCGAAATAAGCGTCATCATGCCAGGCAAACGGTCAGCCAGTTCGGCCTTTGCGCCCTTTAAAAACACCAGGCCACCATAAAAGAAAATCGCCACACCAAAAATAGCCGGAATATACCGGCTGCCCGTAAACGACCAGTGGATGTTGAGCCAGCCTTGTACGGTCTCAGAAAAAAGCAATGCCGGAACGGTCAACGCCAGGCTAAGCCAGAACTTTTTTTTGAACATTTCTGGGCTGTGGCCGGCGTGCTTGTCGTGGTCACTATGCATAGTATGCTCGTGATCGTCCATTGGTTTTGTCATTCTTTTAGTTGCCCATCATAGAATGACTATTAGTACTACTCGCATTGTAACCCCATTGGTCTTGCCAGGTTTTCATCTGATTAATCTCTTTGGTTTGAGCAGTTACAATGTCGTTTGCCATATTTTTGATTTCGTCGTGCTTGGCGTTGGCCTTGGCAAGGTTAGCCATATTAATCGCGCCCTGGTGGTGCATAATCATTTCACTAAGAAAGGTTTTGTCGAAGTCGTCGCCGGTTTTGCCTTGCAGACCGTTCATCATTTGGCCCATGTTCATGTCGTCGTTGTTCATTACGCCTTGGCTATTAGTGCGCATGCCCATCATATTCATTATGCCGGTATTGTTGCCGTTAACGGCGGTTGTCGCTGTCGCCCAGGTAATAGTAACGCCGAGTAATAAACCGATTACGCCGTACAAAATTGGTTGCTTGTTGTTCATATGCACTCCTAAATGTTATTACTTTCCTATTAAAAAATTCCAGAGGGCGGCGACTATTAAACCGACGCCCAGCGCTACGACATTCTTGATAGTCTTGGGCCGCTTAAGAAAACTAGCAGCGCCAATATACAAAAAAGCACCGCCGCTCAGCGAGGCAAGCACATGCAGTGTCGACTCGCTAAAGCCAGGCAGCCAAAACGTCAAACCCGTAAAACTTATAATAAGAATAGCGATACTGAATAAGTCCACCTGAACCGAGCGTTTGGTCGAAATGCCCTCACCCTTTAATAGCGCAGTAATAGCAAAAAACTCCGGCACCAAATGTAACACCATACCCGCTGCCACAATAAGGCCGGTCGTAAAACTAGCCGAAAAACTAAGCGCCGTCACCGCCCCTTCTAGTGCTGAATGAAACCAAAACGCCAACGCCGCAACCACCGCCAAGCCACTGCGCCCAGCAGCATCCGCAAGTTTTTTGAGCCCAAACCAAACGCCAGCACCAATAACCACAAGCAAAAGGCTTGGCCACAAATGCAAGTCTTTGTTCACCTCAGGCAGAATGTCAAAAATTACCGCGCCAATAAAAATACCAGCTGCAATAACGACAAAAATATCTTGCTTAAGCTTATGTATCATACTACTAATAATACAAGCTTTGGTTGGTGGCTGGAAGAATTAGGCACTCAGCGATAGACTATATTATGCCGTTCGCTCCTCGACCTTTTTGTATCACTCCGCACCATTTCACCCATTGCCTGGTTCATATCAATGCCACACTCCGAGGCTATGTACAGGACTTCAGCCAGTATATCAGCAAGCTCGTCGCGGAATTCCGAATGGGCGCCCCAGGGCTATTTAACCGTCGCTCAAAGTAAAGCCGTGCACGCCCGGCATTACGGGCATGCACTGTCGTTGACAAGGGGCTGCTATAGCTTGTTATCGCCACTACCGCGCGTTCGGCGCTTCTCGATTGATTGCAGGACGGGGTACGACATTGAACCAAATGTCATAGCAACTGCCGCAAGCATGATGAGCTTCATTAGCCGCTGTTGCTGTAGCGCATCTGTCCTATTGAGGGGCGCTGGGCTCGAAGTTGGGCTATCGGGATCTGTCTGCGTACAAGCGTTGCCACCTGTGAAAATGCAGTCCGGCTCGGTGGGCAATGGGAATACCAACAACAGCGCCACAAAAAATAGGCAGCCAATTATTACTGCAGCAATACCTTTGTGCCTCAATACAAACATGGCCATCCCTTTTCTCCTAAGTCAACTACTTTATGATACAAATAGTCTAGCCACCTAGCAAGTAAGCACGCTTGGCGCAGCTGCGGGTTGGCGCCTACCCCTGTTAATTCGCTTGCCGGAGCTTTTTTGTTGGCACGCATCAGCCGCTATTATTTTGTCGATGCGCAATAGTAATCTTGCCACGCTGGGGTGGTGCGGACGCTCAGGCTCGCGCACCACCCCAGCGGATGCCTCAGAGCAACAGCCCGATCAGCACCAATACACCGGCGCAGACCAATAGGGCAATAGACGCGCGGCGACACTCCTGTCGCATCTCAATTGCACGCTGGAGTTTGGTCTGCTCGCGTTCATACAGCTGCTTGCGCTGTTGCAGCTTACTGGCGCTCCATTTGTAGATAAGGCTCATCACGCCGGCCACGCCGGCCACCAGCAGTAACTCGACACCCCACACATTGATAAAGTTTACGTGCGGGAGTACAAAGGCTGCCAACCCGCCACCAGAAATTGGCGCTCCAATAGCGATGGATATCATGCCGATGAAGGCGATAGCTACTCTTCCCCGGTACGAGCCCGACACTACAATCCAGCCCACGCCAATCAGACACATGAACAGACCAAGCCCCAGCGCTGACAGGGACTTCCCATCCTCCTCAGCCACACGGGCCGCCAGGGTCCCCAATATGGTAGGGAGAGCCACAACAACGACAATGGCGAAGGTTACCACCGCCGTCCTAATGTTGGGCGAAAGTTGTTTAAAGCGGCTTACCAGACTCATGAACCCTCCGGATAGTTAGTAAGATTACTATTGTCGCCACGTAATATTACTGCGGCGGCGTGATGGTGTCAATAACGGTGGAGTTGCCGCTCTGGGCCGACATGCGCTAACGCTAGCCCGAAACTAGATGTTGGTACGTCTTGGTTCTAAGTTAAGGTTAGACACCTCATATACTAGCTTTTCAAAAATATCAGTACTGTCTTGAAGCTCGGCAGAGTCAATAAATCGCGCAGCAGTGACGCCACCGCCAAGAATGAATTCTGTTGCGTTGGCT
>Ga0105240_10000581_pt1 | contig 67884 bp, 62 predicted proteins | sample KBSC54metaG_FD_80426 | JGI IMG/M metagenome (GOLD analysis project Ga0105240, IMG submission 80426) | Corn rhizosphere microbial communities from Kellogg Biological Station, Michigan, USA - KBS C5-4 metaG | ecosystem: Host-associated > Plants > Roots > Rhizosphere > Soil | place: Michigan, USA... | reverse complement strand
TCGTCGGCTTTCGCCTCGACGGGCAGCTCAAAGAGGGAATCACCGCGACGGACCTCGTGCTCACCGTCACCCAGATGCTGCGCAAGAAGGGCGTGGTGGGCAAGTTCGTCGAGTACTTCGGCCCTGCCCTCTCGTCCCTGACCATCGAGGACCAGGCCACCATCGCCAACATGGCGCCCGAATACGGCGCCACCTGCGGCTTCTTCCCGGTCACGCAATCGACCATCGACTACCTGGCCGCCACCGGCCGCGCGCCCGAGCGCGTCGCCCTGGTCGAGGCCTACGCCAAGGCCCAGGGCCTGTGGAGCGAGCCGGGCCAGGCCGAGCCGGAGTTCTCGGACACCATCGAGCTCGACCTTTCCACCGTCGTGCCTTCGCTCGCCGGACCGAAGCGGCCGCAGGACAAGGTGGCGCTGAGCGCCGCGGCCGCCGAGTTCCGCGGCGCCCTGCACGGCGAGTTCGGCAAGGACGAGGGCAACAGCGGGGCGCGGGTGGCGGTCAGCGGCGAGGACCACGACCTCGGCAATGGCGACGTGGTGATCGCCGCCATCACCTCCTGCACCAACACCTCCAACCCCAGCGTGCTGCTGGCCGCCGGCCTGCTGGCCAAGAACGCGGTGGCCAAGGGCCTGAAGACCAAGCCCTGGGTGAAGACCTCGCTGGCCCCGGGCTCACAGGTGGTCACCGACTACCTGCTGAAGGCCGGCCTGCAGAAGCCCCTCGACGCGCTCGGCTTCAACCTGGTGGGCTACGGCTGCACCACCTGCATCGGCAACTCCGGCCCGCTGGCCGAGCCGATCTCCAAGGCGATCCAGGACGGCGACCTGGTGGCGGCCTCGGTGCTGTCGGGGAACCGCAACTTCGAGGGCCGGGTCAATCCGGACACCCGCGCCAACTACCTGGCCTCGCCGCCGCTGGTGGTGGCCTACGCGCTGGCGGGCTCGATGCTGATCGACCTCGACACCGACCCGCTCGGGATCGGCAAGGGCGGCAAGCCCGTCTACCTGAAGGACATCTGGCCCACTACCGACGACATCAAGGCGCTGCAGACCAAGGTGGTCACCAAGGCCATGTTCGCGAGCCGCTACGGCGACGTGTTCAAGGGCGACAAGCACTGGCAGTCGATCGACGTGGCCGGTGGCCAGACCTACGCCTGGGACATCGGCTCGACCTACGTCCAGAACCCGCCCTACTTCGAGGGCCTGACCATGACCCCCGAGCCGATCACCGACGTGATCGAGGCGCGGGTCCTGGGCATCTTCGGCGACTCCATCACCACCGACCACATCAGCCCCGCCGGCAACATCCGCAAGGCGTCGCCGGCCGGCGAGTACCTGAGCGAGCACCAGGTCAGCCAGGCGGACTTCAACTCCTACGGCGCCCGCCGCGGGAACCACGAGGTGATGATGCGCGGCACGTTCGCCAACATCCGCATCCGCAACCGCATCACCCCCGACATCGAGGGCGGGGTGACCAAGCACTACCCGTCCGGCGAAGTGATGCCGATCTACGACGCGGCCATGCGCTACAAGGCCGAGGGACGACCGGCGGTGATCTTCGCCGGCAAGGAATACGGCACCGGTTCATCGCGCGACTGGGCGGCCAAGGGCACCAAGCTGCTGGGCGTGCGGGCCGTGATCGCCGAGAGCTACGAGCGCATCCACCGCTCGAACCTGGTCGGCATGGGCGTGCTGCCGCTGCAGTTCATCCATGACGGCTGGCAGCGGCTGGGCCTCACCGGCGAGGAAATCGTCTCGATCCGCGACCTGGAGGACATCGCCCCGCGCAAGCAGCTGATGGTGGAGCTCTACCGCGCCTCGGACGGCAAGATCGCCCGCTTCCCGGTGCGCTGCCGGATCGATACGCCCACCGAGCTCGAATACTACCGGCATGGCGGGGTGCTGAATTTCGTTCTGCGCAATCTCGCCAAAGCTTCATGAGGCTCACGGCTTAGTGAACCGCCTGGGCGGAAAACTCCGACTAAGACCCTCCCGATGAAACGGGGCCCCTGGCTTTTCGCGGCGGTGCTGAGCTTTGGCGTGTGGGCGGGCTCGGCGCTCGCCCGGCCGCCCGTGGTCGTGGAGCTGTTCACCGCCCAGGGATGCTCGTCCTGCGGCCGGGCCAGCGAATATGTCGACACCCTGGCGGACCAGGCCGGCGTGCTCGCCCTGACCTACGCCGTGGACTACTGGGACTACCTTGGCTGGAAGGACACCTTCGCCAAGCCCGAGTTCTCGGAGCGGCAGCGGGCCTACGCCCGGCGCCTGGGCGTGGCGGAGGTCTACACCCCGCAGGTGGTGGTGGACGGACGCACCCAGACGGCCGGCGTCAAGCCGCGCGAGGTCGACCGGCTGGTCCGCGACGCCCGCCACGCGCCGGTGGATTCGCCGGACATGCGGTTCCGCAGCGGTGATCGGGTGGCGGTGGGGTCCGGGCGCGCGCCGCGCGGCGGGGCGGAGGTGTGGCTGGTGCGCTACGACCCGCGCCAGCAGAAGGTCGACATCACCGACGGCGACAACCGCGGCCAGTCGGTGGTCGAGCGCAACGTCGTGGTCCAGATTGAGCGCCTCGGCGCCTGGCGCGGCCGGCCCCTGCTGCTGCGCCTGCCGCCGCCCCCGGCGGACGGCCTCGATACGGTCGTGCTGCTGCAGGGCCAGGATGGCGGGCGTATCCTCGGCGGGATGATCCAGCCGCACTGACGGCATCGTCCCTTCTCCCCTCGCGGGAGAAGGAACTACGCCGCCGGCCCGAAAACAAAACCCCGCGGCCGAGACCACGGGGTTCTGTTCTTAGAGGGCAAAGTGTCGGCTAACCGGACCCCACGATCCAGGGGGGCTGGGGGGGCTGTTCAGGATCCGGGACCAGCGAGGCTCCCGATCAGCCGACGATGCGAATATCGGGGGGCATACGGGCGGGGGCGCGACCGAAATAAGGTCTTTTTGCGGCGGAACATGAAATGAGATTCATGTTTCGCAAACCATGTTGCCGCCTTGGCTCTCGCCAAGCCGGAATTCTGCCGTTAGATTTTTGTCATATGGGTCTCGATCCGCCGATAACGCCCAGTCGAGCCGTGACGTTTTTCGAACGTCGCGAGCTCGATCGTCTCCTTAGACTGTACGGACGCAAGGTGGCCGAGGGCGAATGGCGAGACTATGCCATCGACGGGCTGAGGGACTCCGCCGTGTTTTCGGTGTTCCGGCGCGCCTCCGAAGCGCCGCTCTACCGCATCGAAAAGCACCCGGCGCTGGCCCGTCGCCAGGGCGCCTGGGCGGTGGTCAGCCAGGCGGGGATGATCCTGCGCCGCGGCCACGAGCTGGAGCAGATGCTGCGGTTCTTCGAGCCCACCGGCCGGCTGGCGGTAATCGACTAGAGGGGCGGCGCGGTCCCTGCTCGGTAGGGGCCCGTTTACCGGAGCTGTCCAAATTCAGGACACGCCCGCGCCTTCGCCTTTCAGGGAAGCCACATCATGTCCTGCGACGCCGTCGCCTTTTCCGCCCTGCTGTGGCTGGCCTCGACCAGCCCGGCCGCGCCCCCGCACCTCAGCTTCGCCGCCGCCACGGCCGAGGCGGCCACCCCGCCGTCGGTGGCGCAGGAGGCGCTGTTCGTCGACATCGTGCATCGGGCCGGCCAGCTGAAGGCGCAGGCCGAGGCCTATGAGAACGGCCCGCTGGACGGCGCGCTGGACCATCTGGCCGGCTTCGACGCCTTCAGGAGCCAGGTCGCCGAGCTCGCGACCCTGGACATGCAGGGTCACACCCTGCTCGCACAGCGCGGCTACACCGACGACCTGAAGTGCATCCTGAAAGGCATCTCGCAGGACCTGCCGGTGAAGATGCAGGCGCTCGAGTCGGCCGGCGACGCCAAGGCCCGGCACGACGCCCTGGCCGACATGTTCTACCTGCTGCGCGACAACGTCGAGGTGATCACCGCCCCGCCGCAGCCGGCGGCCTGATCGCGGCCGCTTCGGTCAGAGCCTCCGACACCAGGCCAGGGGTCAGGAGCTGCGGCAGGACCCTGGGGGGCCCGCCGACCGCGGCATAGACGAGGTAGAGCGGCACGCCCACGCGCCCCTGGGCCGCCAGCGCCTGGGCGATGGCCGCGTCGCGGTTGGTCCAGTCGCCCACCATGTACACCGCCCCGGACCGCCGGAACGCTGCGGCCGTGTCGGCCGTGGACAGTGCGACGCGTTCGTTGACCTGGCAGGTGACGCACCAGGCGGCGGTGAAATTGACCAGCACCGGCCTGCCCTCGGCCTGCAACGCCGCCAGGCGCTCGGCGCTATAGGGGACGGACGGAACCTCGGCCGCGGCCGCTGCGGCGGTCCCCGCCGGCGGGCCGGCGGCCTGGCGCGCGCCGACGACGGCCACGAGGGCAAGCGCCAGGACGCCCAGCGCCGGAACTGCGATCGCCCAGGCCCGCCGCCCCTGCGCCTCGCGACGCTGGGCGGCGCCCCAGAGCCAGGCGGCGAAGGCGACCGCGAGCGCGCCGGCAAGGATCCGCGCCAGTCCCTCCTGGCCGGCCTGCACCGACACCACCCAGGCGAGCCATGCCGCCGCCCCGTACATCGGGAACGCCAGCACCTGGCGCAGCACGGTCATCCAGCCGCCGGGCCGCGGCAGCAGGCGGATCAGCGGCGGGCTGAACGCCAGCGCCGTGAACGGCAGGGCGAAGCCGAGGCCGAGCGCCGCGAACACCGCCAGGGAGACCGGCGCCGGCTGGGTCAGGGCGTAGCCGAGCGCCGGGCCCATGAAGGGCGCGGTGCAGGGCGCGGCGACCACCACCGCGAGGCCGCCGGTGAAGAGCGAGCCCAGCAGGCCGCCGCGCGAGGCCAGCCCCCCGCCCAGGCCCTGGGCGGACGTTCCGATCTCGTAGAGGCCCGAGAGGTTCAGCGCGGCGGCCAGCATGATCAGCGCAAGCGCGCCGGTGATCTGCGGCGTCTGCAACTGGAAGCCCCAGCCCACCGCCTGGCCGGCTGCGCGCGCCGCCAGCAGCAGGCCGGCGAGGACCAGGAAGGTCGCCAATACGCCGACGGCGAAGGCCAGGCCCTGCATCCGGGCGCCCTTCGCCTCGCCCCCGTGGCCGGCAAAGGCCGCGGCCTTCATGGACAGCACCGGCAGGACGCAGGGCATCAGGTTCAGGATCAGCCCGCCGAGGAACGCCAGCACCATGGCCCGCAGCGTCGTGACAGCCGACGCCTCTCCACCCCCGGCGCCCGCCCTGGGCGGTCCAAGTCCGAACGTACCGACGGGCGGCGGCCCCGGCCGGGCGGTCACCTCGAACGCCTGGCCATCGCCCGTCGAGACCACGCCCTGGATCTGCGCCGGCGTGGCGGCGGGCGCGCCCGGCAGGCTCTGCGCCCGGGCGACGGTGAACGACAGGCCGGACTGGCCCAGTTCCACCGTCTGCGGCGCCGACTGGTCGATGACCCCGCCCTCGAACGGATAGAAGTAGGCGTCCGTGGTGGCCCGCGCGGCCGCGTCGGGCGCCGCGACGGCGATGCGGAGCTTGCCGGCGACGATGTCGAAACTGGTGGCAAGCCCGCTGGGCTTGGGCGCGTCGGCAAGCGTGCGGGCGATCTTCGCGCCCCAGGCCGGGTCGGCCGGCGCGGCCCCGGCGACGATCGGGATGTCCAGGGCGACGGTGGAATCTTGCGGCACGCAGATGTCGGCGCAGACCAGGAACGCGGCGGCGGCGCCGAGATGCGCCGTGGTGCCGGGTGTGGCGTCCGCCGGAACCTCGATCGGGACGGGCAGCAGCACCTCGCCCCGGTAGCCGTAGTTCATCAGCGGGCCGAGCGGCAGGCGCTCGGGGGCGGGCCAGACGATGTCGCCGGCCCGCCAGCCGGGCGGCAGCGTCCAGGCGATCTTGGTCGCCTCGCCGGCGTCGCCCGGGTTGCGCCAGTAGGTGTGCCAGCTGGGATCGATGCGCTGGACCAGCGCCACATACACCGTGGAGCCGGGTGTCGCGCCCGCGGTCTGGGCGGCTAGCCGGGCGTGGACGTGCTGGGGGCCGAACGACGGCTGGGCCCGCGCCCAGCCGGCCAGGCCGGCGAGCGCCAGCGCCAGGACGGCGATCAGTGTGCGCAAAGGCATGGCGCTGCTATACGGCGCCTTCCACGGTCAGGCCAACGGACTGGACGCCGCGGCGTCGCCGGCCTTCACTGACGATTCGCGCCCGGCCCAAGGAGACCTGAATGCCCGCCCGCTTCGACGACATCGAGATCGGCCAGGTGATCCCGCTGGGCGTGACCCGGATCGAGCCGGAGATGCTGGCCGCCTTCGTGGCCGGTTTCGCGCCAGGCTGGACCGTGGACCGCGGCGCGCCGGACGCGATGATCTACGCCCTCTGGGCGCGGCTCGACGCCGAATGCGACGCCTTCGACCAGAGCAAGCGGCTGGGGGTCGACGCCCTGCGCTGGATGCGCAATCCGCCGGCCGGGGAAAGCGTCCGTGGCCGGATGACCATCATGGGCAAGGACGACGTGGGAGACGGCAAGGGCATCGTGTTCGCCCAGCACGACCTGCTCGACGAGGCCGGCCGCCTGGTGTTCTCGTGCCTGACGCGGAGCGTGCACGCGCGGTAGGCGATGGACGCCATACCCCGAGTGCTCAGGTCTATCGGCAACCCTCTCGCCGTTCACGGGGAGAGGTCCCGGTACGGGGACGGCCTCTCCGCTGCCCCACACCCTCAATCTTCGAACGACGGCGGGACGCCGTTGCCCCCACCTCACCGCTCCCATGATGTGGGAGCGGGTCACTGACAGGGAGGTGCTTGAGGGCTGTCGTCAGTTCGGGCGGTTGGCTGGGGCCGGGGCCTGAACAGCGCCCTGCTCCATGGCCTGGGCGGCGATGGCGTAGGTGATCAGACGGTCCCAGCCGGACAGCGACATCAGGTGGGCGTAGATCTGCTGCAGGGCGCCGTTCTCGAACAGCTCGCGCAGCTTCTCGGCCGACAGGGCCTTCAGCTTCTCTTCCGACACGGCATAGTATTCCGCCACCGGCTGCACTTCACCGGGCGTGCCGTCCGGGTTCGGCGGGGTGTAGGTGGCGCGCTTGACCTCGAACAGGTCGAGGTCCCGCAACAGCTGGACGAACGACTCGGTGCGCCGGCCCTCGCCCTCGAAATCGTGGCAGAACTGGATGCAGCCGTTGGTGTACTCGGTGGGCTCGCCCTTGGCGTCGAAGAAGGCGAGGTCATAGTCCTCGCCGAGCATCGAGGCGGCGCGGTCGATGCAGACCACCATGTTGGTCCGCGTCTCGTCGGCGGCCAGCACGAACGGGTAGCGGCGGATGTAGGCGGGAATGTAGGCGCCCATCTGGAATGCGCCGTCGGGGGCGATGAACAGGTTGCGCTCGGACACGCCCATCACCGCCAGAGGCTGGTACTTTTCGCCCGCAAAGATGATCGGATAGCTGAGGCCCGCCACCTGGAACTCGGTGACCGTCAGCGGCACCACGTGCGAAGCCGCCGCGAAGCCGAACGGCTTGTCCATGCGCCGCAGGCCGAGCTTGGCGTGGGTGTCGCGCGAAAGCGGTTCGGGCTTGGAATAGAACAGGACGGCGCCGGTGATATCGGGGCGGCCGGGCGGGGGCGCGGGAGGGATGGCCATGGAATCCGATAGGGCTGGAGGAGTGGGCGGCGGCTTCTAGCCCATCAGGGGTGGCGCCGCAATGCGACCGGCGGACTTGCGCCGGCCCGCGCTCGGCGTTCAATGCGGCTTATTTCCGAGGGAGCTGCATTTCATGCCGATCTACTACCCCGACATCCTCGAGCAGAGGACCGAGCCGCGCACCTTCACCTTCGGGGACAAGGACGTGATGCTCTACGCCCTGGGCATCGGCCTCGGCGCCGACCCCATGGACCCGAAGGAGCTGCCCTTCGTCTACGAGAGCGGCCTGAAGGTGGTGCCGACCGCGGTGACGGTGCTGGCCGCCGGCGGCGGGGGCAGCCGGGCCGCGGCCGCCGAGTCGGCGCAGCGGGCGAACCCTCCGGGCTTCCGGATCAGCGAGATCAACTACCTGATGATGCTGCACGGCGAGCAGAAGATCGAAATCCACAAGCCGCTGCCGGTCACCGGGACCTTCACCGCCGAGGGCCGGACGGTCGGCGCCTGGGACAAGGGCAAGGACAAGGGCGCGGTGGTGGTCAACGAGACGGTCTGGATCGACGAGGCCGGCGACAAGGCGGTCACCCTGACCGGCGCCATGTTCGCCCGGGGCGACGGCGGCTTCGGCGGCCCGACGGAGGGCGCGCCGGTCCCCCACGCCGTGCCGACGCGCGCGCCGGACCTGTCGGTCGACATGACCACCCAGCCGGGCCAGGCGCTGCTCTACCGCCTGAACGGCGACCGCAACCCGCTGCACGCCGACCCGGCGATCGCCAAGGCCGCCGGGTTCGGCCGGCCGATCCTGCACGGGCTGTGCGTCTACGGCCTGACCTGCCGGGCGGTGATGCAGGAGATGATCGACTACGACGTGGACCAGATCGTCAGCCACCAGGTGCGGTTCTCCTCGCCGGTCTACCCCGGCGAGACCATCACGGTGGACCTGTGGCGCGACGGCAAGGAGATTTCGTTCGAGGCGCGCGTGAAGGCGCGCAACGTCACGGTCATCAAGAACGGCCTGACCGTCCTCAGATAGCCAGGTTGCGCGCCAGCCAGACGAGATGGGGCCGCAAGGGATGGTCCGGCGGCAGCGCCGGGTGCTCGAAGTCGAGCTCCGGCGCCCGCAACATCCCGGCGCGCCCCATCACCGCCTGGGAGCGCAGGTTGGCGACGCTGGTGTAGGCGAAGGCCTCCTTCAGTCCGCAGCGGGCAAAGGCGTCCTGGATCGCGCCGCGCGCGGCTTCCGACGCATAGCCGACGCCCCAGGCGGCGCGCGCCAGGCGCCAGCCGACCTCGAATCCAGGCCCCACCGGCACGCCGGCGCCGATCTGCATCAGCCCCACCGAGCCAACCAGCTCGCCGGTGTCGCGCCGGGCCACCGCCCAGCGGCCGAAGCCGTGCTTGTCGATGTGGGCCGTCGCCCGGTCGATGTAATCGGTGGACTGGGGTCCGGTGAGCACGCCGCCGAGAGGCTCCATCACCTCTGGATCGGCGCTCATGGCCGCGAACGGCACGCGGTCGTCGTCGATCCAGGGGCGCAGAACCAGCCGGACGGTCTCGATCACGTCGGGCGACCTCCTGTGAGCGCGCCGTAGAGGTCCGGCCGCCGGTCGCGGAAGAAGCCCCAGGCTGCGCGGTGGGCGGCCAGGAAGTCCAGATCAAACGTCGCCGCGATCACGCCCTCGTCGTCGCGGCCCAGCGCGGCGACCAGGTCGCCGCGATGGTCGCTGATGAAGCTGGAGCCGTAGAACCGCTGGCCGCCGCCGGGATAGCCCGCCCAGGGCTCGAAGCCGGTGCGGTTCGAGCCCACCACCGGAATCACGTTCGAGACCGCATGGCCCTGCATCGCGCGGCGCCAGGGGGCGGCGGTGTCGAGCGTGGGATCGTGCGGCTCCGACCCGATGGCGGTGGGGTAGAGCAAGGCCTCTGCGCCCATCAGGGTCATGGCCCGTGCGGCCTCGGGGAACCACTGGTCCCAGCAGACGCCGATGCCGATGCGCCCGAACCGGGTGTCCCAGACCCGAAAGCCGGTGTCGCCCGGACGGAAGTAGTACTTCTCCTGGTATCCCGGCCCATCGGGGATGTGGCTCTTGCGGTAGACCCCCAGCGGCGAGCCGTCGGCGTCGACCATCACCAGGCTGTTGAAATAGTGCGGGCCCTCGCGCTCGAAGATCGAGATCGGCAGCACCACGCCCAGCTCGCCCGCCAGCGGCGCCAGGGCGGTCACGCAGGGGTGTTCGCGCCAGGGATGGGCCTGGGCGAACCAGCGCTCCTCCTGGGCGACGCAGAAGTAAGGGCCCTGGAACAGCTCGGACGGCTGGATCACCTGGGCGCCCAGCCCGGCCGCCTCGCGGATCAGCTCGCGCGTCTTGTCGATGTTGGCCGCCAGGTCCTCACCGTAGGAGGCCTGGACGGCCGCCAGGGTGATTTCACGCGCCATCAGGCCGGCTCCTCGCGGCTGATGCAGTGGAACGAGCCGCCGCCGGTCAGCAGGGCGCTGGAAGGCAGTCCGATCACCTGGCGATCCGGAAACAGCATCTGCAGCGCCTCCACCGCCATGCCGCCTGGACGATCATTGTAGATGGGAACCAGCACGGCGCGATTGGCGATGATGAAATTCATGTGCGAAGCGGGCGCCCAGATCCCGTCTGCGCCTTTCACCCGCCCCGGCGCCGGTATCCGCATCACCGTCAGGGATCGGCCGGCCGCATCCCTGGCGCCGGCCAGGACCCTGGCGGCCGAATCATAGACGTCGGCGTGCGGGTCCTGGGCGCCGAAGGCCACCGGCAGAGCCACCACGCCGGGCGCGACGAACCGCGCCAGGTTGTCCACATGGCCGTCGGTGTGGTCGTTGAGCAGGCCGTCGCCGAGCCAGACCGTCCTGCGCGCGCCCAGGGACTGTTTCAGCGCCGCCTCGGCCACGGCCTCGGTCCAGCCGCGGTTGCGGTTGGGGTTGAGCAGGCACTGGCGTGTGGTCAGGATCGTGCCTTCGCCGTCGTGGTCCAGGGCGCCCCCTTCGAGCACGAAGTCGTGGCGGGTGACCTCGGCCCCCGCGGCCGCGCCGATCTGCTCGGGGACGGTCTCGTCTCCCTCGAGGACATACTTTCCGCCCCAGCCGTTGAAGCGGAAGGCGCTCGCGTGGGAGGGGTCGAGGAAGACCGGGCTGGTGTCGCGCAGCCAGACGTCGCCGAACCGGCCCTCGACGATCTCGATGTTCGCCACGCCCCCCAGCAGCCGCTCGGCGGCGGCCCGCGCGCCGCAGACCATCAGCCGCACGCGCTCGCCGCCCGGCTCCGCGAGCGTCCGCGCCAGGGCGGCGACTTCGGCCTGGGCCGCGTCGAGGTCCTCCTGCCAGAGCTCGGCATGGCTCGGGAAACCGAGCCAGGTGGCGCGGTGGGGAGACCATTCGGCGGGGACGACGGGCATCATGGCGGCGCTTAGATAGGAAGGATTTTCAAAAGAAAAGGGCGGCCGTCCTGCAGAGGCGGCCGCCCGGCGAACAGGAGTGTGCGCCGCTTAGAACTTGTAGCGCACCCCAAACTTCACCGCCCAGGTGGCCACCGGCGGCTGGTTCAGCGTCTGCACGGTGCTGAACTGGTTCACGCCGGCCGCGGTGACCTGCGGGCGCAGGGTGTTGTACTGGTAGTAGTTGCCCTGGCCGGTGACACAGGAGGGCATCACGACGGCCCCGGAGCCGGAGCCGAACGTCTTGCCCGACCACTGGCAGTTGTACGCAACGACCGGGGCAAACACGTAGGGGAACCCGACCTGGTTATCGATGCCCCAGTTCTTGTTCATCAGATTCACGAAGTTGATGATGCTGATATAGAGTTCGCCTTTGGCCCCGTGAGGGAAGCCGCCAGGGATTTCCTGCGCGAACTGGATGTCGCCCGTTGCGTAATCTCGCGACTTGAAGGCGTTGCGCGGCGAGATCTGGCCGGCATACCGGATCAGTCCGGTCTGGTGCAGGAAAGTGTTGAAGGCAGCGACGTCGAAGCCCGGCTGGTATCTCACGAGCGGATCACTTCCCGTGGTGACGTTGCCGCTGGAATCGGCCGCGGGGACATAGAGCAGCTGGTGGTTGGTGGAGGTGTTCGCCTGGCCGAACAGCTGGTCGGCCGGGCTGCTGGATGAGCCCGAAATGCAGCTTGAGCTGTTGGTGGTGCAGAAACCATAACTGAACGGCAGCCCGGCGCGCTCATAGAGGAACAGGCGGATCGTAGTCTTGTAGTCACCGAAGAACCGGTGGCTGAAATTGATGTTGAGACGATGCTCGTACTTGATCTCGTAGCCCGAGGTCGACAGGGCCGGATGGTTGGGGTCTGCGCTGATCAGGTTGTTGTAGTTGCTTGTGGCCACGGACGACGTCGCGGCGCTGACGTCCCGCACGTGCTGGCCGGTGTAGGTGTAGTCGACGTCGAGGCCCCACGGAAAGGACCGGCCTACGCCGATGGCCCAGACCAGGGTGTCGCCGCCCTTGGTCGTCGTCAGCAGGATATCCGACCCGCTCGTGCGGTTCAGTGAGTTGGTATATCGAGCAGGATTGAACAACGGACGGCCGTCGGGCGCCGTCCCGTTCGGAGAGGCTGTCGCCGACCCGAGAATTGCCGCCGCATTGGCTGCCGTCAGCTGGTTCTGCAGTCCCCATACATCCTGCCAGAGCACGCCATTCTGGACCTTGGCCCAGAGCACGTCGCCGTGGAACCGCCAGCCGTCGCCGAGGAAGGTTCCGATGCCGTGCATCCAGTCGACCTGGGTGAAGTCCACCGTCTTCACGATACTGAGGGAGGCCTTCCAGGTGGCCGGCGGCTTGAAGTTGGGATCGAGCGCATTGGCGATGCCCGTGCCGAGATTGGCGCTGCTGGTGATGTCCTGCTGGACCGAAAGCGGAATGGCGCCCGTGACGTTCTTGAGCGGGTCGACTCCCCCCAGCGTGAGGGCTGTCGCCTGGGCGTCGCAGTTGGCCTGGGTGCAGCGGTAGGTCTTGGTGCCGGTGATATTCCCGGGGTTCGTGTAGCTGTTGTAGGTGTAGACGCCCGGGTTGCCGCCGGAGAACAGGCCGAAGCCGCCGGTGATCGTCCAGGTCGGGTCGGGCCGCCAATTGAACCCGATCCGCGGCAGCAGGATGCTTTCGCCGTCGATCGTGAGGTTGTTGGCGTAGCCGTACTGGTTGACGAATCGGGGATTGAGCTGGGGCGCGGTCGGGCTGTGGTAGGACTCGTACCGCAGGCCTCCGGAGAGGGTCAGCTCGGGGGTGACGTGCCACTCGTCCTCGCCATAGAGCACATCGGTGAAATAGGTAGCCGTGCTGGCGGCGGTGATCGGATTGTTGTCGAACGCGTTCTGGTAGGTCAGCGAGCAGGCTTGGTGGTTGGCGAGGTTTATCAGGGCGTCGCCGGCGCCGCAGGCGGATGAGAAGACGAAATCGCCCGTCGCGTTCTGGACGAAGAGGTCGAACTCGTCGATCCGCTCGCGCTCATACCCTGCCGTGATCACGTGATCGCCAAGCGTGAGGTGCCCCTTGAACTTTATCTGCTTGTCGAAGACCCCAAGGTTGTTGGCTTGGCGGGAAATGTCGGTGCCCAGGTAGATGTTGCCGCTGCTGGGGAGCTGGATCTGGAAGCGTGCGTGGTTGTCCGTCTGCAGGATTGTTGGGCTGGTCACGTCGCGCTGCGTGTATTCGATCTCGGTGGAGAAGTTCGGGGTCCAGTGGGCGGTCCAGTCGCCGGTGTAGGCGATCAGCGTCTGGCCGAGGATGTAGTCGTTGGACGCCAGATTCAGGATCTTGTTGGCGGTGCTGCCGCTCGGCACGTTGTATGAGGTGCCCGAGGTGTTCTGGTAGCTGAACCAGAAGTGCTGGCCCTCGACCGGGTAGAAGTCGAACTTGGTGAACCACTTCTGGTCGATTACCGGCTGGGTGCCGCCGTAGTTCAACGGGTTGTAGCCGTAGCCGGTCGGCCCGGCGGCGCTCAGGATGTTCTGAACCGTGGTGACGTTGGCCTGGGTCACCCCGGCGATCGGGTTGGCGCCGGCCACGTCCTGCGGATTGAAGGTCGCCGCGCCGGTGCCGGTGTAGCGGTCGTAGCCGAAGAAGAAGAACAGGTGATCGGGCCAGATCGGTCCGCCGAAGTTGGCGGAGACGGCCTCGTCGTGGAACTTGGTCGTCACGGTCCTGTCGCTGGCGTTCGGGATCAGCAGCGCCTGGGCCCCGATCCTGTGGCCGGAAAACTGGTCCGAGTCATATGACCACTCGATGCCGCCGTGGAACTGGTTCGTCCCCGACTTGGTCACCACGTTCAGGATGCCGCCCTGGAAGTTGCCGTACTGCACGTCGTAGGGGGCGACCTCGACGTTCATCGCCTGGATGATTCCCAGCGAGAAAGGCGATCGCTGGGTGGGATAGCCGTTGTTGTTGAGGCCGAAGTCGTCCGACTGCCGCACGCCGTCCAGGTAGATGGTGTTGAAGTGGTTGTTGGCCCCCGCGATGATCATCGCGTTGGAGTTCGCCTGGTCGATGGTCACGAACGGATTGATCCGGGCCAGGTCGTGCAGGTCGCCCCCGAAAGAAGGCGCGTGCGCGATCTCGGTGGCTGTGAAGGTTGTCCTGGGGCCCGTCTGTATCGTGGCCACCGCCCGGCTGCGCGGCGCCGCCGACACCGTGACTTCCGACACCGCGCTGCCGAGCACGACGTCGAGCTGATAGGGGGCGCCGATCTGCACCTGGTCCACGTCGCTGATGCTCGTGGCGCTGTCGGGCGTCGTCACCTTCACCGTATAGGGACCGCCCGGCGGCAGGTTGCGCACGGTATAGAACCCATTGCCCGCACTGACGGCGTTGTAGGTGGCGCCGGTGCCCGTATTGGTCACCTCGACCTTCGCGCCGCCGACCGGATGGCCACTCTCCGTGACCTGACCAGCGATGGCGCCGGTGATCTCCTGTGCGTAGGCGCCTGATGTTGCAAGTGCGAGCGCGCTGAGCGCGACGCCGCCGGCGAGCCAGCTGATACGCATGGTTTGTCCCCTCTTGGGGATGTCGCCGGCCCCGCGCACAGCGGCATCCTAGCGTTGTTTAGCTTCGCTCTTGGAAGGTTTCGCGACAAGACTGCAAAGCAACCGCGACAGCTGCGCAACGTCCGCGCGACGTGGCGAAATGCCCGCACTCTGGGCATGGCGCAGTGCGAAATACAGGCGCCCGTTGCAATGAGTCGCGCACCGGCTCGCTTGTTTCGGTTTGGACGCCGGGACGCGGCTCGCAACAACGCTGGTTCGCGTCGGCTACAACGTCCGTATCGGGAATATCGGGGAGGCCGTTTCGGTCAGACCGACGTGTCGAAAGCCGCCTCGGTCTTGGCGCGCACCTCGTCGAGGGTGACGCCGGCGGCGAGTTCGGTCAGCCGCACGCCGTCCTTGCCGATCTCGAACACGCCGAGGTCGGTGATCAGCAGGTCGACCACGCCCGCGCCGGTCAGAGGCAGTGAGCAACGCTTCACCAGCTTGGCGGCGCCGGATTTCTCGGTGTGCTCCATCACCACCACCACCCGGCGCACCCCCGCCACCAGGTCCATCGCCCCGCCCATGCCCTTGACCATCTTGCCGGGCACCATCCAGTTGGCGAGGTCGCCGTTCTCGGCCACCTGCATGCCGCCCAGGATCGAGAGCGCGATATGGCCGCCGCGGATCATCGCGAAGCTGTCGGCCGAGGAGAAATAGGACGAGGACGGAAGCTCGGTGATGGTCTGCTTGCCGGCGTTGATCAGGTCGGGATCCGCTTCGCCTTCGTAGGGGAACGGTCCCATGCCCAGCATGCCGTTCTCGCTCTGCAAGGTCACCTGGATGCCGGCCGGGATGTAGTTGGCCACCAGGGTCGGGATGCCGATGCCCAGGTTCACGTAGAAACCATCCTGCAGCTCGCGGGCTGCGCGGGCGGCCATGTCTTCGCGGGTCCAGGCCATCAGGCGTTCTCCCCCGCCAGGGCGGTCTCCCGGGGCCGCGTGGTCACCCGCTCGATCCGCTTCTCGAAGTGCGCGCCCCGGAAGATGCCGTCGACGAAGATGCCCGGGGTGTGGATCTGGTCCGGATCAAGGGTTCCGACCGGGACCAGTTCCTCGACCTCGACAAGCGTCACCTTGCCGGCGGTGGCCATCATCGGATTGAAGTTCCGCGCCGTCTTCCGGTAGACGAGGTTGCCCTCGGCGTCGCCCTTCCAGGCCTTGACGATGGAGAGGTCGGCCACCAGCCCGCGCTCCATCACATAGAGCTCGCCGTCGAACTCGCGCACCTCCTTGCCCTCGGCCACCAGGGTGCCGACGCCGGTCTTGGTGAAGAAGGCCGGGATTCCCGCGCCGCCGGCCCGGATGCGCTCGGCCAGGGTGCCCTGCGGATTGAACTCCAGCTCCAGCTCGCCGGACAGGTAGAGCTTCTCGAACAGCTTGTTCTCGCCCACGTAGGACGAGATCATCTTCTTGATCTGCCCCGCCGCCAGCAGGACGCCGAGGCCGAAGTCGTCGATCCCGCAGTTGTTGGAGATCACCGTCAGGTCCGTCACGCCGGCGTTGCGGATGCCGTCGATCAGGTTCTCCGGGATGCCGCAAAGGCCGAACCCGCCGGCCATGATGGTCATGCCGTCGAACAGGACGCCTTCCAGCGCCTGGCCGGCGTTGTCGCGTAGCTTGCTGGCCATCGGCCGTTCTCCCGCAGCGCACAAATCGGGGCACCTGTGGCGCCGAAGTGCGTCAAGTTCAATCGCCGCGCCCGTGCGCCTCGGCGCAAACGCCCAAACGCGCTAGAAGCGCACGCGGAGGCCCGCAAACGTGACCGAAATGCCAGCGCCCAGCGCCGTCCCGCCGGTGTCGTTCCGGCTCTACCGCGACGACTTCGAGGCCTTCGCCCAGGCGCTCGGCGGCTCGTTCGCGCGCTACGGCTTTGCGGTGATCCGCGATCATGGGCTGGACCAGGTGCGGATCGACGCCGCCGTGGCCGACGCCAAGCGGTTCTTCGCCCTGCCCGAGGCGGCGAAGTTGCGCTACCGCGTGCCGGGCGCCGCCGGGCAGGTCGGCTACACCCCGTTCGGCGTCGAGACCGCCAAGGACGCCGAGCACTTCGACCTGAAGGAGTTCTGGCATGTCGGCCGTGGGACCGACGGGCTGGAGAACGTCTGGCCGGCCGGGCTGGCCAGCTTCAAGGACAACGAGCAGTGGCTCTACGACGCCCTGGAGGCCCTCGGCGACAAGGTGCTGAGGGCCGTCGCCCGCTACCTCGGCCTCGATCCCGGCTATTTCGCCGGGGCCACCCACGACGGGACCAGCGTGCTGCGGCTGCTGCACTATCCGCCGGCGCCGTTCGAAGGGCCGAACCTGCGCGCGGCGGCTCACGAGGACATCAACACCATCACCCTGCTGCTGGGCGCCGAGGAGGGCGGGCTGGAGATCAAGGACGGCGACGGAACCTGGCTGCCGGTCAATCCCCCGCCGGGCAGCGTGGTCTGCAACATCGGCGACATGCTGCAGCGCCTGACCAATCACGTGCTGCCGTCCACCACCCACCGGGTGGCGAACCCGCCGCCCGAGCGGCGCGGCGTGGCGCGCTACTCCACGCCATTCTTCCTGCACTTCGCGCCGGATTTCTTGATCCGGACCCTGCCCGGCTGTGTCAGCCCCGAGCGCCCGGACCGCTATCCGACCCCGATCACCGCCCACGACTACCTGCAGGAGCGGCTGCGGGAGATAAAGCTGGGCTAGGACGTGCTCGCGATTTCAGGATGACGGCGTCGGCCGTTGAAGATCGTCAAAGTCATGTCATCCCGGAAGCGGCGAAGCCGCTGTCCGGGATCTCCTTCCGGACGTTGGCGGTGAGATCCCGGACAAGCCGCTCGCGCGGCTTTCCGGGATGACATTCGAATTGAGCACAGGACCTAAACCGCCCGCATCCGCGCCGCCCGCGGGGTGCGGTCGAGCTCGGCCAGGCCGAGCGCCTCCATCACCGGCGGCACATAGACGCCGAAGCGTCCGCGCAGGCCCTTCTTCAGGCCGTACCAGCCGCCGACCGGGTTGTCGGGCGAGCGCCCCCAGGCCTCGATGCTGCCCTCCGGCGCCGGCTTCTGCTCGTCGGTCCCGCCCAGCGGCATCCAGTCGCCGCGGGCCTTCAGCATAGCGGTGAGGTCCTCGACGCAGCCGAGGGCGTAGCGCAGCTGGGTCTTGCCGACCTGGACCACCAGCGCGGGCGGATCGAGCGTCTCGTCCCGCCACGCCTGGAATTCCGAGCCGCCAGCTGGCGTGGTCAGCGTCCAGGGATCGTCCTTCGTTCCCCCGCCGCTCGCCATCGCCGACCTCCGTTTCAACACGCCTGAAGCCTAGGCGTATGACGGTCCGAGGTCACCCGCCTTTCGTGGCTTTCACAGGCGTGGCGGTGCGGCCGTAGAAGAAGCGGCGGAACGGACCCCACCAGAAGGTCTTGCCCAACCCCCGGACGGCGCGGTCGAGCACAAAGGCGCGGTCGGGCGCGCGCCGGACCCACTTGGCGGCCGCGAGCAGCCCGAACGCTGCCGCCTGCGCCAGGCCCACCGCCATCCAGCCGGCCGCGCCCAGATAGTCGGGGCGCTCGCGCGACACGCAGGAGCGCGTCGGCCCCTGGCCGTAGGCGAACGCCCGGTCCAGGGCGTAGCCGAGGGTCAGCCGCTCCGGCGCCGGATCCTCGAACACCACCGCCTCGGCCGACCAGGCGAAGCGCGCGCCCGCCTGCTTCATGTCGCCGAACAGCTGGTCGTCCTCACCGCCGGTGCGGTTGCGCGCCGCCGAGAAGGGACGGGTCGGATGCGGCAGGGCGGCCCGGCGCACCAGGCTGTCGCCGCATCCGTAGTAGAAGGGAATCGGCCCGGTCTCGGCCGGGCCGGTGCGCGAGAAGAAGTGCTCGAGATAGGCCCGGTGGTCGCCGACGCCCTCGGGCGCGCGGCCCTGCACCCGGCCGAACACCGCGTCTGCGTCGAAGCGGCGCTGCGCGTCCAGCAGGGCGGCGAGCCAGCCCGGCGTCGCCTCCTCGTCGTCATCGAGGAAGGCGATCAGTGATCCCGACGCCCTGGCCATGGCCGCGTTGCGGGCGTTGGCGACGCCGGCCGCAGGCTCGTGAACGTAGTGGACCGCAAACGGCGCCTCCAGCGCCAGCGCCAGCGCCGCCGGCTGGGCCGAGGGGATCTGGTCGTTGTCGACGATCACCAGCTCCAGGCGGGCGAGGTCGACGCCCTCCTGCCGGAAGGTGGAGCGGGCTGCGGTGGCCAGGCCCTGCGGCCGGCGCTGGGTCGGAATGACCAGGCTGATATGGACCTGCGCGGGCTCGGCCTGTCCGGTTCCGGCACAGGCGTCGTGCCACGCCTTCAGGCGCGGCCGGTCGAGCGGCTCGGGAATCATGACTGGACCATTCGAGTTCGGGGCGCCCGGCTCATTCGGGCTTCGCCGCCAGCAAGTGACGTGCCGGGGCGCCGGCTGGCGTGACGCCGAGGCCGGCGCGCGGTACAGGGGCGCTCCCACAAGCCAGGAACTCCTCCGTGCGCCTCCCACAGGCCAGGCTCGACCAGGTGCTCGACCGCTTCCACGAGGTGGAGGCGCGGATGGCTGCGGCCACCGACGGCCAGGAGATCGTGCGCCTGTCCAAGGAGCACGCCGAGCTGAGGCCGGTGGCGGAGGCGGCCGACGCGCTGGCCAAGCGGCGGGCCGACCGCGCCGAGGCCGAGGAGATGAGCCGGTCGGAGGACACCGCCCTGGCCGCCTACGGCCGCGAGGAGATGGCCGCGATCGACGCGGCGCTTCCGGAGACCGAGCGGGCGCTGGCGCTGCTGCTGGCGCCGCGGGACGCAGACGAGAACGCCTCGGCGATCCTTGAGGTGCGCGCCGGCACCGGCGGCGACGAGGCGGCGCTGTTCGCCGGCGACCTGTTCCGGATGTACCAGCGCTACGCCGCCCAGCACGGCTGGAAGGTGGAGGTGGAGAGCGCCTCGGAGGGCGACGCCGGCGGCTACAAGGAGATCATCGCCTCGATCGCCGGCGACGGCGTGTTCGGCCGGATGAAGTTCGAGAGCGGCGTCCACCGCGTCCAGCGTGTGCCGGACACCGAGGCGCAGGGCCGCATTCACACCTCGGCCGCCACCGTGGCGGTGCTGCCCGAGCCCGAGGACGTCGACATCGAGGTCAACGACGCCGACATCCGGATCGACACCTACCGCTCGTCCGGCGCCGGCGGCCAACACGTCAACAAGACCGACTCGGCCGTGCGCATCACCCACCTGCCCAGCGGCATCGTGGTCACCTCGTCGGAGAAGTCGCAGCACCAGAACCGGGCGCGGGCGATGAAGGTGCTGAAGGCCAAGCTGTACGAGCAGAAGCGCGACGCCCTGGCGGCCGAGCGCTCGGAGAGCCGCAAGGCGCAGGTGGGCTCGGGTGACCGGTCCGAGCGCATCCGCACCTACAACTTCCCGCAGGGGCGAGTCACCGACCACCGCATCGGCCTGACCCTCTACAACTTGCCCAAGATCATCGAGGGCGAATCGCTGGACGACGTGATCGGTCCCCTGATCGCCGAGGACCAGGCGGCGCGGCTGGCGAGTCTGGAAGACAGCCTGGACTGAACGGCCGCCGTTCCCCAACGAGTGTCGTCCCGGAACCTCGCGCAGCGAGGTGTCCGGGATCTTGTGGTGATAGGCCGCGGGAGACCCCGGACAACCGCTGCGCGGTTTCCGGGATGACATGGTTGCGAACCACCTGAGTCCCGATATTTTTGCACTGCAAGGTACAAAAAACGTTGACCTTCGCCTGAAGCGCCCCTATGTGCAGCGCATCGTATTGCACTGCACAAGGACATCTCCCCATGCTGAAGTTCCTTGAAGCCCTGATCGAGCCGATGGCCCGGATCCTGGATCGCCTCCCCCCGAACGCCGTGCGCCTGTTCACCGCGCCGTTCTGATCCAGGACTAGGAGCCCAGCTCGCTGGCGAGGGCGGCCGAGAGGCCGCCCTTTTGCTTGACGGCTAGGTCGTCGAGGCCGAGCCACCCGGCCATCCGCCGCAGCTCCGCCGCCAACGCCGGCGTGACGCCCGCGGCGTCCCGCCCGCCCTCCAGATGCGCCGCCTGCACCAGGAGCTGGCCGGCGCCGCGGTCCGACTTCAGGTCGACCCGGGCGGTGATCGCCTCGCCCTGCAGGAACGGCAGAACATAGTAGCCGTGCTCGCGGCGATCGGCGGGCGTGTAGATTTCGATCCGGATGCGCGTCCCGAACAGCCGCTCGGCCCGTTCGCGCCGCCAGATCAGGTTGTCGAACGGCGACAGCAGGGCGGAAGCCGCCAACTTGCGGGGCGCCGCCGCCTCCGGCGCGAGATAGGCGGGCTGGGCCCAGCCCTCCACCCCCACGCGCTCCAACTCGCCCGCCTCGACCAGTTCGGCCAATCGCGCCTTGGTCTCGGCGACCGGCATCCGGAAATAGTCGCGCAGGTCCCCCTCGGTGGCGACGCCCAGCGCCCGCGCGGCAATGCGCAACAGGGCGCGGTGCGCATCCGGCTCGCCGGGCGTGGGCTGGGCCAGCACGCCCGCAGGGATGACGCGCTCGGTCAGATCGTACACGCGCTCGAAGTTGCGCCGGGTGCGGGTGGTGATGAAGCCGGCCCAGAACAGCCACTCCAGCGCGCGCTTTCCGTTCGACCAGCCCCACCAGCCGCTCTTGCGCGATCCGTCCGCGAAGTCGCCGCCGGTGACCGGCCCGCGCCTTTCGATCTCGGCCAGCACCCGGTCGATGTAGTCGCGCTGCTCAGCGGCGAAACGGGCGAGGCCGCCCCACATCTGGCCGCTCCTGGCCCGCTCCATCCGCCAGCGCAGCAGCGGCTGCAACTCGAGCGGCAGCAGGGACGCCTCGTGGCCCCAGTATTCGAACAGGCTGGGCCGCTTGCCCCACGCCTCCGCCTCCAGGACGCCTCGGTCGTAGGGCCCCAGGCGCGCGAACGCCGGCAGGTAGTGGGTGCGGACCAGCACATTGACGCTGTCGATCTGAATCGCGCCCAGCCGGCGCGCCAGCTTGCGGAACGCCGCCGGCGTCACCGGTCCTTCAGGCCGCGCCGCCGCCAGCCCCTGCGCCGCCAGGGCGATGCGGCGGGCCTGGCGGGCGCTCAGCGAGTCCATCACGCGTGGTCGAGCACCGGCTTCGGCTCGTACGGGGATTCGAGCGCCTTGACCTCGTCGTCGGTGAGCTTCAGCTCCAGGCCGGCCAGGGCGTCGGCGATGTGGTGCGGCTTGGAAGCGCCGATGATCGGGCTGGAGACCGCCGGGTGGCGCAGCACCCAGGCCAGCGCCACCTGCATGTTGGTCGCGCCGCGGGCCTTGGCGATCGACGAGACCGCGTCCACCACCGCATAGTCGGACGGGCGGTAGTACATCCGGTTGGAGAAGTCGTCGGTGCGGGCCCGTTCGGTCTCGCCCTCCCCCGGCTTCGGACGGCCCCCGGCCAGGAAGCCGCGCGCCAGCGGCGACCAGGGAATCACCCCCACCCCCTGGTCCTGGCAGAGCGGCAGCATCTCGCGCTCCTCCTCGCGGTAGACCAGGTTGTACTGCGGCTGCATGCAGACGAACGGCGTCCAGCCATTGGCGCGGCTGGTCGCCAGCATCTTCAGGAACTGCCACGCGTACATCGAGCTGGCGCCGATGTAGCGGGCCTTGCCGGCGCGAACGACGTCGTTCAGCGCCTCCAGCGTCTCCTCGATCGGCGTCTCGGGGTCGAAGCGGTGGATCTGGTAGAGGTCGACATAGTCGACGCCGAGCCGCTGCAGGCTGCGGTCGATGCCGTCCATGATGTGCTTGCGCGACAGGCCCCGGTTGTTGGGGTCGCGCCCCATCGGGCCGTTGATCTTGGTGGCGATCACCACCTCGTGGCGCTTGGCGAACTCCTTCAGCGCCTTGCCAGTCACCCGCTCGCTTTCGCCGAGCGAATAGACGTCGGCCGTGTCGAAGAAGTTGATCCCCGCCTCGATCGCCTCGCGGAAGAACGGCAGGCTCTGCTGCTCGTCCAGCACCCAGCTGCGCCACTGCGGCGAGCCGTAGGTCATGCAGCCCAGGCAGAGGCGCGACACCTTGAGGCCCGTGGCCCCGAGTCGGACGTATTCCATCGGTTCCTCCTACTTCGCCAGCCGGCCGTCGGCGGTCGCCGCCACCTCGAACGGGAACAGGATCGCCGGGTCCGGCGGATCGATGTCGCCGTGGATGTGGCCCGGCGCCAGGGTGTGCAGCAGGTGGCGGATCACGTTCAGCCGCGCCGGCTTCTTCTTGTCGGCCTTGACGCAGGTCCAGGGGGCGACGGCCGTCGACGTCGCGGTAAGCATCTCGTCGCGCGCCTTCGAATATTCCTTCCACTTGTCCTGGGCGACCGCGTCGAGGTCGCTGACCTTCAGCGTCTTCAGCGGATCGTCGCGGCGGGCGTCCAGCCGTTCGGCCTGCTCGGCCTTGGAGATGTCGAGCCAGATCTTCACGATCCGGATCTCCGCCTCCTCGAGCATCCGCTCGAACACCGGCGCGTCGCGCAGGAAGTCGCTGTGTTCGCGTTCGCTGCAGAACCCCATCACCGGCTCGACGCCGCCGCGGTTGTACCAGGAGCGGTTGAACAGCACGATTTCGCCGGCCGCCGGCAGGTGCCGGACGTAGCGCTGGAAGTACCATTCGCTGCGCTCGCGGTCCGACGGCTTGGGCAGGGCCACCACCCGGGTGCGCCGGGGTGTCAGGTGCTCGGTGATCCGGGCGATGGTGCCGTCCTTGCCGGCGCCGTCCCGGCCTTCGAAGATCACCAACGACTTGGCGCCCTTTTCCACGGCCCATTGCTGGAACCGCACGAGGCCGATCTGCAGCCGGCGCAGGTCCTGTTCGTAGGTCTTTTCCTTGCTCATGCGGACAGCATAATCCGTCAGGTCTCGGACGCGATAGGGTGAGGGTGGACGGCGTGGTGCGACTCTGGGTGACGGCGGATCTCGGCGCGGGCGTCGTGGCGCCCCTGGCGCGCGACCAGGCCCACTACCTGACCCATGTGATGCGCCTCGCCGCCGGCGACGAACTGCTGCTTTTCAACGGCCGCGACGGTGAATGGCGGGCGCGGCTGACCGATGTCGGCAAGCGGGACGCCACGCTGGAGGTGCTGGCGCAGACCCGGGCCCTGACACCGGGCCCGGACCTGGACCTGGTCGTGGCCCTGGTGAAGCGCGGCCGGCTGGAGACCATCGTCGAGAAGGCGGCCGAGCTCGGCGCCCGCCGCGTCCGGCTCGTGATCACCGAGCGCACCAACGCCGACCACACCAATGTCGCGCGGCTTCAGGCCATCGCGGTCGAGGCGTCCGAGCAGACCGGACGGCTCGACACGCCCGAGGTGGTCGCCCCGGAAAAGCTGGAGCGGCTGCTCGCCGCCTGGCCCGCCGACCGGCCGCTGATGTTCTGCGACGAGGCGGGGGATGCGCCGCCGGTTCTGGAAGCGATGGCCGCCGGCGCCGGTTGCGGCGCGATCCTGATCGGCCCGGAAGGCGGCTTCTCCCCGGCCGAGCGGGCCCGCATCCGCGCCCTTCCGAGCGCCGTCGCCGTCTCGCTCGGCCCCCGCATCCTGCGCGCCGATACCGCCGCGATCGCGGCCCTGACGCTCTGGCAGGCGGCGGTGGGGGACCTGAGGGGGGCTTGAGCTTCCCGGGTCGAAGGCCCAAGTGTTTCACGAAGAAGCGGGGCGCGGCACGGTTTCCGCCCAACTCGCGGGCGGGAGAACTGTATGGCCGAGGCGCTTTGTCATGACCGCCCGCTGACCTTCGAAGACCTGGTCGCCGACTTCGACCGGGGTTGCAAACCAAAGTCCGAGTTTCGCATCGGCTCCGAGCACGAGAAGTTCGTGTTCCGCGCGGCCACCCACGAGCCGGTCCCCTACGCGGGCGAGGCCGGCATCCACGCCCTGCTCATCGGCCTGAAGCGCTTCGGCTGGACCGAGATCCTGGAGAAGACCCCTTCCGGCGGAGAGACCCTGATCGGGGTCCAGCGCGGCGGCGCCAGCGTCAGCCTGGAGCCCGGCGGCCAGTTCGAGCTGTCGGGCGCGCCGCTCGAGAGCGTGCACGACATCTGCGCCGAGATCGGCGAGCACCTGTCCCAGGCAAAGACGGTGGCCAACGAGCTGGGCCTGGGATTCCTCGGCCTCGGCTTCACGCCCCAGTGGACCCGCGCCGAGATCCCGGTGATGCCCAAGGGCCGCTACAAGATCATGAGCGGCTACATGCCCAAGGTTGGGCGGCTCGGGCTGGACATGATGTTCCGCACCTGCACGGTGCAGGCCAACCTCGATTTCGCCAGCGAGAGCGACATGGCGGCGAAGCTGAAGCTCAGCCTGGCGCTGCAGCCGCTGGCCACCGCCCTGTTCGCCAACTCGCCGTTCGTGGAGGGCAAGCCCACTGGCTACCTGTCCAGCCGCGCCCACGTCTGGACCGACACCGACCGCGCCCGCACCGGCATGCTGGACTTCGTGTTCCAGCCTGGCTTCGGCTTCGCCGACTACGCGGCCTGGGCGCTCGACGTGCCGATGTACTTCGTCAAGCGCAACGGCCTCTACATCGACGCGTCGGGCCAGTCGTTCCGCGCCTTCCTGGCCGGCGAACTGCCGGCGCTGCCGGGCGAACGCCCGACGCTGAAAGACTGGCGCGACCACCTGAACACCCTGTTCCCCGAGGTGCGGCTGCAGTCCTACCTGGAGATGCGCGGCGCCGACACCGGCCCGCCCGAGCGGCTCTGCGCCCTGGCCGCATTCTGGATCGGCCTGCTCTACGACGACGCGGCCACGGCCGCAGCCTGGGACCTCTGCAAGCACTGGCAGATCGAGGACCACGAACGCGTGCGCGCCGACGCCGCCCGGGTGGCGCTGAAGGCCCAGATCGACGGCCGCCCGCTGCAGGGCCTCGCCAAGGACGTGCTGGCCATCGCCCGCCAGGGCCTGAAGAACCGCGCCCGCATCGGCCCCAACATGACCGACGAGACCGGCTTCCTGTCGGCGCTCGACGAGATCGCCGACAGCGGCCGCGTGCCGGCCGAGCACTGGCTGGACCAGTTCCACGGATCGTGGCGCGAGGACGTGCGACCGGTGTACGAGGCCGCGGCTTACTAGCCCAACCGCGGGCTTTTGGGATGCCTGGTTCAATAATTCCGCGGCAGCTCGTCCGTGGGCGGCCAATGTTCCTTCTGGCTGGTCCCGGCGCCGTCGTCGGTGTGCTCGACCGCGTCGCGGACCAGCGCCGGATCATCGGCCTCGCCGTAGGCGTAGATCTCGACCTGGTTGGGATAGAAGGCCAGGCGATCGCCGATCGTGGCCACGGACGGATAGGGCGCTTCATAGGTCCAGACCGCGTTCTCGGCGATGTGGCCGTCCATGCTGATCGTGTAGTAGTTCGCCTCGCCCTTGTAGGGGCAGTGGGTCACCCGGTCGGTGCGGGCGAAATACTCCATCGCCACGTCCTCGCGCGGGAAGTACGGCACCGCATGGTAGCCGGCTTCCGTCAGGGTCAGCACATTGGCGCTGTCGGCGATCACATGCCCGTCGAACCGGACCCGCAGGCGCCGCTTGTCGGCGGCGATGGTGATCGGATGGTCGGGACCGGGAACCTTCATCTGGGGCATAGCGTCACCTCCTGTCGGCGTTCAACGCGCCAGTCCTAGCTTGGGGTCCGCAACCTCGGCTGCAAGGGGCGCCTGCTTGTGCGGCGCAGGGCGGCATGATCATCTCGCCGGCCTCGGGTGGTAGGGCGGGCGCCGTCGCAGCATGTTCCTCGTCGTCATCGTCGGCGTCCTGATCACCGTCGGCACCGCCGTCCCCGTGCTGCTGCAGTTGCGCCGCCACCCGCGCGGCCTGTTCGTGCTGTTCTTCGCCGAGATGTGGGAGCGGTTCTCCTACTACGGCATGCGGGGCCTGCTGATCTTCTACCTGACCCAGCAGTTCCTGTTCGACGACGGCTTCGCCGGCGGCCAGTACGGGGCCTACACATCGCTGGTCTACCTGCTGCCGCTGATCGGCGGCTTCCTGGCCGACCGGGTGCTGGGCACCCGCAAGGCCATCGCCTTCGGCGCCCTGCTGCTGGTGGCCGGCCATTTCACCATGGGGATCGAGGGGCCGCCGGCGACCCAGACCCTGACCTACCAGGGCGCGACCTACGAATTCCACGTCACCGGCCGCGGCGAGGCCCGGCGCGTGCAGCTGGCGATCGGGCAAGGCGCCTATGACTACGGGCCCGCCAGGGACGGCGGCCTGGAACTGAAGGGCCTGCCGGCCGGCGCCCCGCTGCCCAGCCTGCTGCCCGCGGGCAGCTACAAGCTGTCGGTGACGAACCGCCAGCCGCTGTTCGTCGGCGTGCTCTACCTGGCCCTGTCACTGATCATCATGGGGGTTGGCTTCCTGAAGGCCAACATCTCCTCGATCGTCGGCCAGCTCTATGCGCAGGGCGACCCGCGCCGCGATCCGGGCTTCACACTCTACTACTACGGCATCAACCTCGGGGCCTTCTGGGCCTCGATCCTGTGTGGCTGGCTGGGCCAGGAGGTCGGCTGGTGGGCCGGATTCGGCGCGGCCGGCGTGGGCATGCTGGCCGGCTACGTCGGGTTCGTGCTCGGCAAGCCGTGGCTGGAAGGGCGCGGCGAGCCGCCGGCGCCGGAGGCGCTTCGCAAGCCGCGGCTGGGGCCGATCAACACCGAATGGACCATCTACCTGGCCGGCCTGGCCGGGGTCGGCGCGGTGTGGGCGGTGCTGGCCCTCGACGCGACGGTCAGGGCCTGGCTCGCCGCGGCGATCATCGCGTTCAAGGCCGGCAACCCGGCCGCTGTCGGCCTGCCGCCCTGGCTCGGCCTGGCCAACTTCCTGGCCGTGGTCGGGACCCTGCTGGTGATCGGCTCGGCGGTGGTGCTCGGCTACATCTGGCGGGTGGCCCGGACCCTGGAGCGCGAGGCGCGCGACCGGATCGTGCTGGCCCTGGTGCTGATCGGCGCCTCGGTGGTGTTCTGGACCCTGTTCGAGCAGGCCGGCTCGTCCCTGAACCTGTTCGCCGAGCGCAACACCCAGCTCCAGCTCACCGCCACCCAGTCGATCACCGCCGCCCAGGTCCAGTCGTTCAACGCCGGCTTCATCCTGATCGGCGCGCCGATCTTCTCGGCCCTCTGGGCGCTGCTGCAGAGCCGCCGCCTCGACCCCAGCCCGCCGCTGAAGTTCGCGCTCGCCCTCGCGCAGGTGGGGCTGTCGCTGCTGATCATCGTGATCGGCTCGCACTTCGCCGACGCCGGCTTCCGCGTGCCGCTGATCTTCCTGGCCCTGGCCTATGTGGTGCAGACCACCGGCGAGCTCTGCCTGTCGCCGGTGGGCCTGTCGCAGATGACGCGCCTGTCGCCCCGCATCCTGCTCTCCACCCTGATGGCGACCTGGTTCCTGGCCAGCGCCTGGGCGCAGTGGCTGGGCGGCTTCGTGGCCCAGTTCACCGCCGCCGAGACCGTCGCCGGCCAGGTGCTGGACCCTGGCAGGGCGCTGGCCACCTACGTCGGCGTCTACGGCGCCCTGGGCTGGGCGACCCTGGGCCTCGGGGTCTTGCTGGGCATCGCGTCGCCGTGGCTGGCGAAGCTGGCGCACCTCCCTCCCCATCGTAGGGAAGAAGGACCGCGAAGCGGTCAGGGTGGGGATGTTTGACGGCGGGCGCCAACCCACTGGTTATCCTTCACGCTACCCCACCCTGCTCGCTTCGCTCGCTGTCCCTCCCCATAGGGGCAGGGCTATCGCATGTGGCGGGGACGCGGCGCAGCCGAAGGAAGTTCAACCGCGGAGATCGCAGAGATACGCAGAGCCGGCCGAGTTTCTGGGCGTTCTCCGCGTGTCTCTGCGATCTCCGCGGTTCATTCTTGGGGCGCCTACGGCACGCGCAAGAACCAGCAAGCCATATGCGATAGCCCTGCAGCCCTGCCCATGAAGGCGAGGGAGGGGAGAAGCGGCGACTAGACCTGTGTGCCGCCCACCGTCAGGCCGGTCATCTTCAGGCTGGGCTGGGCGACGCCGACCGGGACGCCCTGGCCGGACTTGCCGCAGACGCCGATGCCGGGGTCGAAGTCGAAGTCGTCGCCGATCATGGTGATCCGGGTCAGGGCCGAGGGTCCGTCGCCGATCAGGCTCGCGCCCTTCACCGGGTAGGACAGCTTGCCGTCCTCGATCATGTAGGCCTCGGTGCACTGGAACACGAACTTGCCGTTGGTGATGTCCACCTGGCCGCCGCCGAGGGTCGCGCAGTAGAGGCCGCGCTTGGTGGAGGCGATCATCTCCTCGCGGCTGTCCTTGCCGCCGAGCATGCCGGTGTTGGTCATCCGCGGCATCGGCATGTGGGCGAACGACTGGCGCCGCGCATTGCCGGTGGGCTTCAGGCCCATCAGCCGGGCGCTCTGGCGGTCGTGCATGTAGCCGACCAGGATGCCGTCCTCGATCAGGATGGTGCGTTCCGTGGGCGTGCCCTCGTCGTCGACGGTCAGCGAGCCGCGGCGCCCGGGGATCGAGCCGTCGTCGAACACGGTGACGCCCGGGGCGGCGACCCGGTCGCCGATGCGGCCGGAGAAGGCCGAGGTGCCCTTGCGGTTGAAGTCGCCTTCGAGGCCGTGGCCGACCGCTTCGTGCAGCAGCACGCCGTTCCAGCCGGGGCCCAGCACCACGTCCATCTCGCCGGCCGGGCAGGGACGCGACTCGAGGTTCACCAGCGCCTGGCGCAGGGCCTCGTCGACCTGGCCCCGCCACTTGTCCGGGGTGATCCAGGCCTCGAAGCCGGCCCGGCCGCCCGCGCCCGAACTGCCGGCCTCGCGCCGGCCGTCCTTTTCGACGGTGATCTGGACGTTGAGCCGCACCAGCGGGCGCACGTCGCGGATCAGCCGGCCGTCGGCGCGCAGGATCTCCACCACCCGCCGCTCGCCGGCGAGCGAGGCCATGACCTGGGCCACCCGCGGGTCGCGGCCACGGGCGAAGGCGTCGATCTCCTGCAGCAGCGCCACCTTGTCGGAGAAGCCGGGCGCGGCCAGCGGGTCATCGTCGCCGTAGAGCTTGAAGTTGGTGGGGCGCGGCCCCTCGGCCTGGACGCCGGAATAGCCGCGCTTGGCGAGCGCCGCCGACTTGCCGGCCCGGGCGATGGCCGCCTCGGATATCTCGCTGGCGTGGGCGTAGCCGGCGGTCTCGCCGGCGACCACCCGCAGGCCGAAGCCCTCGCCCGAGTCGTAGCTGGCCGACTTCAGCCGCCCGTCGTCGAACACGAACGCCTCCGACTCGGAGCGCTCGAGGAACAGCTCTCCGTCATCGGCGCCGTCCAGGGCCTCTCCGAGCAGGGCGCCTGCCCGCGCCGGATCGACGCCGGCCGATTGCAGCAGAGAGGGAGCGGAAACGTGGGCGGTCATGGGATTCGTCGGGGTCCGAGGGGCGGGAAACTGAAAAGATAGGCGCTCGCACGCCGCTTCGAAACCTCCAATCCCCACCGCGACCCCCGACCGCCCAAGCGCCTTGGCAAGGCTGGCCGATCCGCGTATGCACGCCCGCGGAACACCGGGGTGGGTGCGGCGAAAAAGCTCGCGCGGCGAGCGCCAGTTCGCGCCCGCATTGGTCTATGGAGTGTCGACAGGCCGGGCGAAGGTTGGAATTTGCGCGCGGTCGGTCGGCGGTAAAGGCCGTGAGGGACATGAGGACGAAGGTCTTGGGGATCAAGCGGCTAGGGACCGCCGGCGCGACGGCGGCCATCTCGGTCGGGTTCGCGGCGCAGGCTCTGGCGGCCGACATCGTCGGCCAGCCCACCAATACTCGGATCGGCTTCCAGCCGGCGGCGACCGAGCTCCGCCAGCAGGCGATGAACTTTCACGACTATTTCCTGCTGCCGATCCTGACAGTCATCACGCTGTTCGTGCTGGCGCTGCTGATCTGGATCATCATCCGCTACAACAAGCGGGCCAATCCGACGCCGGCGCGCTTCACCCACAACACCACGATCGAGGTGATCTGGACCGTGGTGCCGGTGCTGATCCTGCTGGTGATCGCGATCTTCTCGTTCCGGCTGCTGTTCCGCTACCACGACATGCCCAAGCCCTACATGACCGTGAAGGCGAACGCCTATCAGTGGTACTGGGGCTACGAGTATCCCGACCAGAAGATCTCCGAGCAGATCTCCCGCGTGGCGACGCCCGAGCAGGCCAAGGCTGACGGCGTGCAGTACCTGCTGTCGGCCACCAACCCGATGGTGGTGCCGGTGGGCCGCGTGGTGCAGGTGCTGACCACCGGCCAGGACGTGATCCACTCGTTCTCGGTCAACGCCTTCGGGATCAAGATCGACGCGGTGCCGGGCCGGGTGAATCAGACCTGGTTCAAGGCCGACCGCATCGGCACCTTCACCGGCCAATGCTCGCAGCTGTGCGGCGTCGACCACACCTACATGCCGATCGAGGTGAAGGTGCTCAGCCAGGCCGACTTCGACGCCTGGGTCGCCAGCAAGACCGCCAAACCCGCCACCCCAGTCCCCGCCCAGGCCGCCGCCGCTCCGGCGGCGACCCCGGCCGCGACCGCTCCTGCGGCCCCCGCCGCGGCCGCCGCGCCGCAGAGCTGATCGTTCGAGAAGAGTACGAGACCATGGCCCACGCCGCTGACGCCCACGAACGAGTCGCCCACGGGGACGCCTACGGTGCGCATGATCACGACGATCACGCGCACGCACCCGGCTTCTTCACACGCTGGTTCTTCTCGACGAACCACAAGGACATCGGGACGCTCTACATCCTGTTCGCGATCATGGCGGGGCTGCTCGGCGGCTTCTTCTCAGGCCTGATCCGCTACGAGCTGATGCACCCGGGCGTGCAGCTGTTCGCCCCGGGCAGCTGGATCGCGCCGCTGCTGCACATCAACAGCGTCTCGGCCGGGCACCATGCCTACAACGTGGTCGCGACCGCCCACGGCCTGCTGATGATCTTCTTCATGGTCATGCCGGCGATGATCGGCGGGTTCGGCAACTGGTTCGTGCCGCTGATGATCGGCGCGCCGGACATGGCGTTCCCGCGCATGAACAACATGTCGTTCTGGCTGCTGGTCTCCTCGTTCGTGCTGCTGGTGACCTCGATGTTCGTCGACGGCGGCCCCGGCTACGGCTCGGGCACCGGCTGGACGATCTATGCGCCGCTGTCGACCACCGGCCACACCGGCCACTCGTTCGACCTGGTGATCTTCGCGGTCCACCTGGCCGGCGCCAGCTCGATCCTGGGCGCCATCAACTTCATCACCACCATCTTCAACATGCGCGCGCCGGGCATGACGCTGCACCGGATGCCGCTGTTCGTCTGGGCGATCCTGGTGACGGCCTTCCTGCTGCTGCTGTCGCTGCCCGTGCTGGCCGGCGCGATCACCATGCTGCTGACCGACCGCAACTTCGGCACCCACTTCTTCGACCCGACCAACGGCGGCGACCCGCTGATGTTCCAGCACCTGTTCTGGTTCTTCGGGCACCCCGAGGTCTACATCCTGATCCTGCCGGGCTTCGGGATGATCTCGCACATCGTCGCGACCTTCTCGCGCAAGCCGGTGTTCGGCTACCTGGCCATGGCCTACGCCATGGTGGCGATCGGCTTCATCGGCTTCGTCGTGTGGGCGCACCACATGTACACGGTCGGCATGAACGTGAACCTGCAGGCCTACTTCATGGCCGCGACCATGGTCATCGCCGTGCCCACCGGCGTGAAGATCTTCTCCTGGATCGCCACGATGTGGGGCGGGTCGCTGGACTTCAAGACGCCCCTGCTGTGGGCGCTGGGCTTCATCTTCCTGTTCACCGTCGGCGGCGTGACCGGCGTGGCCCTCTCCAACACGGCTTTCGACTACAACGTCCACGACACCTACTACGTGATCGCGCACTTCCACTACGTGCTCAGCCTGGGCGCGGTGTTCGCGATCTTCGGCGGCTTCTACTACTGGTTCGAGAAGATGTGGGGCGTGCGCTACAACGAGGGGCTGGGCGCGCTGCACTTCTGGCTGACGTTCATCGGGGTGAACGTGATCTTCTTCCCGCAGCACTTCCTCGGGCTGCAGGGCATGCCGCGCCGGCAGAACGACTACCCGTCTGGCTTCGAACTCTGGAACTACGTCTCCTCGGTCGGCTACATCATCACCCTGGTCGGCACCGGCGTGTTCCTGCTGATGATGCTGGAGGCCGCGATCCGCCGGCGTCCGGCGCGCGCCAACCCCTGGGGCGATGGGGCGACGACCCTGGAATGGACGGTGGACTCTCCGCCCGCCTTCCACACCTTCAACGAGTTGCCGGTGGTCCACGCCGACCACCACTAGAACCCCTAGGACGTCCGCCCGGGCTCCCTCGGGCGGACGACGAGTTTTGATGAAGACCACCACGCCAGAGCTTGTTTCCGCCGCTGTCCCCGCGGCCGCCGCGCCCGCGCGCTGGCAGGACTACCTGCTGCTGCTGAAGCCGCGGGTGATGAGCCTGGTGATCTTCACCGCCCTCACCGGCCTGGTCTGCGCCCGGACGCCGATGCACCCGGTGCTGGCCGCCGCCGCCGTACTCTGCATCGCCGTCGGGGCCGGGGCGTCGGGCGCCCTGAACATGTGGTACGACGCCGACATCGACGCCCTGATGCGCCGCACCAAAGGGCGGCCCGTGCCGGCCGGCCGCGTGCGCGGCGGCGACGCCCTGATCCTGGGCGTCACGCTGAGCGCCTTCTCGGTGATGCTGATGGGCCTGGCGGTGAACCTGCTGGCCGCGGGCCTGCTGGCCTTCACCATCTTCTTCTACGCCGTGGTCTACACGATGTGGCTGAAGCGCTCGACGCCGCAGAACATCGTCATCGGCGGCCTCGCCGGCGCATTGCCGCCGGCCGTGGGGTGGGCCGCCGCCAGCGGGACCGCGCCGCCCAACGCCTGGCTGCTGGTGGCGATCATCTTCTTCTGGACCCCGCCGCACTTCTGGGCGCTGTCGCTGCTGACCCGGGAGGACTACGCCAAGGCCGGCGTGCCGATGATGCCGGTGGCCCGTGGCGAGGCCTCCACCCGCCGGCAGATCTTCTTCTACAGCCTGATCGTCGCCCCGCTGGGCCTCGCGCCCGCCTTCACAGGGCTTGGCGGCTGGACCTATCTGGCGGTGGCTGCGATCGGCGGGCTTGGCTTCCTGGCGCTGGGGGCGCGGGTCGGGTTCGCTGGCGCCGGCAGCGTGGCCGGCAAGAGCGAGCGACGCCTGTTCTGGTTCTCGATCGTCTACCTGTTCGCGCTGTTCGCCGCGTTGCTGGGCGAGCATCTGGCCGGCGTGCCGCCGCTGGACCTGCTGCGGTGACCGATCCCCGCAGCGAGGACGACGCGGCCCGGCGCGCCCGCAACGGCCGGAACATCGCGCTCGCCATCGGGCTCGCGGCGTTCGTCGTGCTCGTTTTCGTCGTCACCATCGTCCGGTTGGGCGGCAATGTCGCAGCTCCCCATCACTACTAGGCCCCGCGCCGGCGCGATGGCGGCGCGCGAGGCGAAGAACCGCCGCCTGGCGATGATCTGTGCGGCGATCTTCGCGGCCATGGTCGGCCTCGCCTTCGCGTTCGTGCCGCTCTACCGGGCCTTCTGCCAGGCCACCGGCTTCAACGGGACGGTGCGCAGGGCCGAGGCGGTGACCAACACCGCCACTGGCCGGACCATCACCGTGCGGTTCGACACCAACGTCCGCGGCCTGCCGTGGACGTTCAACGCCGTGCAGCTCAGCCAGACGGCCGAGATCGGCGAGAGCAAGCTGGCCTTCTTCGAGGTGACCAACACCGGCTCGACGCCGCTGACCGGGCGGGCGGTCTACAACGTCATGCCTGAGAGCGCCGCGCCGTTCTTCTCCAAGCTCGAGTGCTTCTGCTTCACCAACCAGACCATCGCCCCGGGCCACACCGCCCGGTTCCCGGTGGTCTACTACGTGGACCCGAGGTTCGGCCTGGACGACGACACCAGGGGCATCGGCCAGATCACGCTGTCCTACACCTTCTTTCCCGCTCGGCCCTTGGCGGCGGCGGCGGCTCAAGGCTATAGCACCAGCAACTGACAATGAGGGGGCGACCGCCTGCGGCGCGTCGCGAACGAGAGGTCTGAGAAAGCGCGAAATGGCCCACGACGGCGTCAAGCACGATTACCACCTCGTCAACCCGAGCCCCTGGCCGCTGTTCGGCTCGGTGGCCGCCCTGGTCCTGACCATGGGCGGGGTGATGTGGATGAAGGGCCTGTTCGGCTTCCCCAAGCACACCTGGTGGATGCTGGCGCTGGGCTTCCTGCTGGTCATCGCCACCATGGTGTTCTGGTGGTCGGACGTGGTGAAGGAAGGCAACGAGGGCGACCATACGCCGGTCGTCTCCATCGGCCTGCGCTACGGCATGATCCTGTTCATCGCCTCGGAGGTGATGTTCTTCGTCGCCTGGTTCTGGATCTTCTTCGAGATGGCCCTGTTCCATCACCACCGGACCCTCTCGTCGCTGGAGGATGTGCAGACCGCCTGGGCTCACTGGCCGCCGAAGGGCGTCGAGACGGTGCCTGCCTTCCAGTTGCCGCTGGTCAACACCCTGACCCTGCTGACGTCAGGCACCACGGTGACCTGGGCCCACCACGCGCTGCAGGTAGGTGACCGCAAGAGCGCCAAGATCGGCCTGCTGCTCACCATCCTCCTGGGGGTGCTGTTCACCTCGATCCAGGCCTACGAGTACACCCACATCCTGACCGAGAAGCTGTTCTACTCGCCCGAGGCGGCCAACTCGGGCCTCTACGGTTCGGCCTTCTTCATGGCCACCGGCTTCCACGGCTTCCACGTGCTGATCGGGACCATCTTCCTGACGGTCTGCCTGATCCGGCTGATGAACGGCGGCTTCACTCCGCAGAAGCACTTCGGCTTCGAGGCGGCGGCCTGGTACTGGCACTTCGTGGACGTGGTCTGGCTGTTCCTGTTCACCTTCCTCTACGTGATCTTCGGCGCGGGCTGGAATTGAGCCGGCCCGGCGGGCCTAACCCCTTCCTCGCCGGCCTGACCGGCCACTGCCCCAACTGCGGCGAAGGCCCGCTCTTCGACGGCTTCCTGAAGGTGTCGCCGCGGTGCGAGGCCTGCGGCTTCGACCTGGCCAAAGCCGACAGCGGCGACGGCCCGGCCGTGTTCGTGATGCTGTTCGCCGGCTTCATCGCCGCCTTCGGCGTGTTGCTGACCGAAATCCTCGCCCATCCGCCGATCTGGGTGGATTTCATCTGGCTGCCGATCGGCGGACTGCTGAGCCTGTTCCTGCTACGGCCGATGAAGGGCCTGATGCTGGCCGCCCAGTTCGTCAACCGCGCCTCGGAAGCCGGCCGGGATGATCTCTGACAACCCCACCCTCCGCTCATCCCGGCGAAACTCGGGACCCAGTTGGGCGCTGGACCAGGGCCTTGACTTCCGCGGCTTGCATCTGCCCCCGACACGCGCCTGGCTCCCGGCCTTCGCCGGCATGAGTGGGTTAGAGGGTGTTGCGTGAACAGCGGCGCCCTGCCGGATTCGAGTCGCCGGTTCCCCTACGGCCTCACCATTGCCGCCGCCCTCGCCGTCGCCGCTTGCGTCGGCCTGGGCCTCTGGCAGGTGCAGCGGTTCCACTGGAAGCAGGGCGAGCTCGCCAAGATCGAAGCGCTGAAACGCTCGCCGGCTCGGCCGATCAGCTTGGTGCTGGCCGAGGCGGGACACGGCGCGGACGCGGACTTCACGCGGGTCACCGCTGACTGCGCCCCCGCGCCTCCGGCGCCGGTCGTCTTCTCCCTGAGCTCGCGCGATGGCGACTATGTCTGGCGCGCGCAATCGCGCTGCGGTCTCCCCGCCACGGCGGCCGACGTCACTGTCGACCGCGGCCTCTTCGACTCGGCCCGAGGACAGACCCAGACCCCTGCCGCGTCCCTGCCCGCGCCGGCCCACGTCACCGGGGTGCTTCGCAAGGTCGGCGACCGCTACGTGCTGGTGGCTGAACAGGAGTCGCCCGCGGCCCCCGGCGTCACGCCGACCCCGTGGCAATCGCAGTCGCCGGAGAACCTGCAGTACGCCGGCGAGTACGGCCCGACCTGGTTCGGCCTTGCCGGGGTCGTCGCCGCATTCTATGCGGCGCTGCTTTGGCGCAGGTACCGTCCGCGATGAACTACATCTCCACCCGGGGCGAGGCGCCGGCGGTAAGCTTCACCGACACGCTGCTGGCGGGCCTGGCGCCTGACGGCGGCCTCTATGTGCCTGAAACCTGGCCCAGCTTCACCGAGGCCGAACTCGCCGCCTTCGCCGGACGCCCCTACGCAGAGGTCGCCGCCGCGGTCCTGGGCCGCTTCGCCGGCGACGCGATCAGCCCCGACGCCCTCGCCGAGATGTGCGCCGACGCCTACGCCACCTTCAGCCACCCCGCCGTGGCGCCGCTGAAGCAGCTGACCCCGGGACGCTTCCTGCTGGAGCTGTTCCACGGCCCCACGCTGGCGTTCAAGGACGTGGCCATGCAGCTGCTGGCGCGCCTCTACGACCATGTGCTGGGCGCGCAAGGGCGCAAGCTGACCATCGTCTGCGCCACCAGCGGCGACACCGGCGGCGCGGCGGTGGAGGCGTTCCGGGGCCGCGCCAACGTGCGTATCGTGGCGATGTTCCCGGACGGCCGCATCTCGCCGGTGCAGCGGCGGTTCATGACCACCGCCGACGACGACAACGTCGCCTGCCTGTCGGTGGCCGGCACCTTCGACGACTGCCAGGCGATGCTGAAGGAGATGTTCCGCGACACCCAGTTCGCCCGCGCGGTGGACCTCAGCGGTGTCAACTCGATCAACTGGGCCCGGATCGCGGCCCAGAGCGTCTACTACTTCACGTCCGCAGTGGCCCTCGGCGCGCCCCGCCGCAAGGTCGCCTACGTGGTGCCGACGGGGAATTTCGGCGACGCCTTCGCCGGCTACGTCGCCCACCGGATGGGCCTGCCGATCGAGCGGATCACCGCCGCGGTCAACTCCAACGATATCGTCGCCCGAGCGCTGGAGACCGGCCGCTACGCCCGCGGCGAGGTGGCGGCCACGCACAGCCCGGCCATGGACATCCAGGTCGCTTCCAATTTCGAGCGCCTCTACTTCGAGGCCGTGGGGCGCGACGCCACCGAGACCGGCCGGGCGTTCCGCGCCTTCGCCGCCCAGGGCGTGATCGACATCCCGCCAAAGGGACTGGCCGCCATGCGCGCCCTTCTGGACGGGGTGGCGGTGAGCGAGGAGGACACGGCCAAGACCATCCTGGCCACGCTCAACGAGACCGGCGAACTGGTGGACCCGCATACCGCCGTCGGTCTGGCGGGCGCCGCCCGCGCGCCCTCCGCCGCGGGGCCCGCGCCGGTGGTGGTGCTCTCCACCGCCCACCCCGCCAAGTTCCCCGAGACGGTGCAGCAGGTGACGGGCGCCAAGCCCCCCTCGCCCCGGGGCGCCGATCTGCTGGCGGGGCGGGCCGAGCGGTTCGAGTCCATTCCCGCCGACGCAGAGGCCGCCAAGGCCTACATCCGGCAGTTTGCGCGCACGTGAGGGTCACCACTCTCAGCAACGGCGTCCGGGTGGTCGCCGACCCGGCGCCGGGATTCGAGACCCTGGCCCTCACCGTCGCGGCCGGCCGGGGCGCCCGGGCCGAGGGCGCGTCCACCTCCGGCTGGTCGCACCTGCTGGAGCACATGGTGTTCAAGGGCGCGGGCGGCCGCTCGGCGCGGGACATCGTCGAGGTGATCGAGCAGCGCGGCGGCCAGCTGAACGCCGCCACCGGCTATGAGCGCACCAGCTTCCAGGTCCGGGCGCTGAAGGGCGGCCTTCAGCTCGGCCTGGAGGTGGTGGCCGACCTGGTGCTGCGACCGGCCCTCGACGCCGACGACCTGGCCCGCGAGAAGCAGGTGGTGGCCCAGGAGATCGCCGAGGCCGCCGACACCCCCGACGACTACGTGTTCGAACTGGCCCAGCGCGCGGCGTTCGTGGACCAGCCGCTGGGCCGACCGGTGCTCGGCAGCGAAGCCAGCCTGGCGCCGGCGGACCCCAAAAGCCTGGAGGCTTGGCGCGCCGCGCTATATGCCCCCGACCGCCTCGTCGTCAGTGCGGCCGGCGCGGTGGACGAGGACGAGCTGCTGGCGCTGGCCGAGCGCCTGTTCGGCGCAGCGGCGCCGCCGGGCGCGGAGGCGCCGGCGCCGGGGGCGTTCGTCGGCGGCCGGGCGGCCGAGCGGCGGGCGCTCGAGCAGGCGCACCTGGTGTTCCTGTTGCCGGGCGTGGGAGCGGCCGACCCCGACTACTTCGCCTTCCGCCTGTTCGCCGAGGCCCTGGGCGGGGGCATGTCCAGCCGCCTGTTCCAGGAGGCGCGCGAGAAGCTGGGCCTCGCCTACGCCATCGACGCCTATGCCGAGTCCTACCAGGACACAGGCGTCCTCGGCGTCTACGCCGGCGCGGCCGGCAAGGACGCCGCCAAGCTGGCCGAGGTCACGGCCACCGAGATCCTGAAGCTGGCGGAGGCGATCGACGACGCCGAGCTCTCGCGCTCCAAGGCCCAGCTGAAGGCTTCGCTGTTCATGGCCCGCGAATCCCTGGCCGCCCGCGCCGAGCAGGCCGCCGCCCAGCTGCTGGTGTTCGGCCGCCTGTTGCCCACGGCCGAGATCGCCGCGGACATCGACGCCGTGGCCGCCGCCGACGTCCGCCGCCTCGCCGGCCGCCTGCTGTCGCCAGGCCGCACGGCCCCCGCCGTGCTCGGTCCCGCCCGCGCGCTGGCGGCCGCCGACCGGTTCCAGAGCGCCCTGTTCGGACACGCTTGAATTGGAGCTTCCGAGGTGGCATTTTGCCACCGATTGGAGCGTGATGGCCATGGCGTCGAACTATGCGTCGGTCAAGCTGTCGAGCGAGTTCATCGACGAGGCGCGCCGCGAGGCGGACCTCCTGCACCGCTCGCTCGGCGCGCAGGTGGAGTATTGGGCCAAGCTGGGCCGCGCGATCGAGCAGTCGCCGGGGTTCAGCATCCACCGCGTGCGCGCCACCCTCTCCGGGCGGATCAAGCTGGAGGATCTGCCGGCCGAGGAGCAGGACGCGGTGTTCGACGGCCTCGCCGCCGAGTTCGAGAAGCCGCCGGCGGCCCTGCGCAGCCATTATGCGGCGCTGGGCGCCGTCGATGGCGCGGTGGGCGCGGACAAGCACGGTCGGCTGGTGAAGCGGCAGTCCACGGGACGCGTGCGCCGCGTTGCCTGAGGCGACGCCCGCCCCGGCGGGGCCGATCCTCCACATCCTGGCCGGGCCGAACGGGGCCGGGAAGACCAGCCTCTACGAGGCGCGCATCCGGCAGCTGACCGACGCCGAGTTCGTCAACGCCGACCGCCTGAGCTTCGAGGCGCTCGGCCGCCGCCATGCCGTCACGCGCGGGGAGGCCCAGCTCGGCCAGGATCTCGCGCACGACCGGCGCGAGATCCTGATGGCCGCGGGCCGCAGCCTGGTCACCGAGACCACCTTCTCCCATCCCTCGAAGCTGGACCTCGTCTCGCGGGCCAAGGCGCGCGGCTACCGCGTGGTGGTCTACCACCTGAACGTCGCCTCGGCCGACTTCGCTGTGGCCCGGGTGGCGGCCCGCCTCGCCCACGGCGGCCATCCGGTGCCCGAGGCCAACATCCGCGCCCGCTACGAGCGCAGCCAGCCCCTGATCCGCCAGGCGGTCCTGCTGGCCGACCGGGCCCTGGTGTTCGACAACAGCGCCATCGGCCAGCCGCCCCGGCTGCTGCTGACGCTGGCCGACGGCAAGCCGGCGATGGTCGCGGGCCGCCTGCCGGCCTGGGCCAGCGTGCTCTACGCCGCGGAGATCGCCGCCCTGGACCGCCCTTCATCCTGAGGCCGGTGCTCAGGGCCCGCCCGGCGCGGGCGCGCTGCGAAGCGCCTGCGCGACCCGCCGCGCGGTGAGCGCGCCGAGCAGCAGCACCACCCCCAGGGCCAGGAACGAGCCGGCGCGAACCACGCCCGACAGGGAGGCGGTGTCGAACAGGAACACCTTGCCGGTGGTGATCAGCAGCAGCGCCAGGCCGGCGCGCAGGAAGAGCCGCCCGCCGAGACGGCTGGCCCCGATGAAGCCAAGACCGATCGCGGCCCAGGTCGCGGAATAGGCCCAGGTCTCCAGCTGGCCCACGGGCGAGAGCGCCGTCAGGTCGAGGCCGTGGAAGGCCGCCCGCACGCCGAGCGTGGCGAGCGTGACGCCCTGGGCCATGGCGCCCAGCCCGATCAGATTGGCGTCCAGCCGCCGGCCGTCCCGATCCGCGTCGAAGGCGAGCCGGGCGGTGAGCAGCGCCAGGACGCCGTAGCCGGCGAGGACGCCGGCGAGCGCGGCGAAGCTGGCGAGATGGCCGGCCGCCGGACCCCACCACGGGTTCGACCAGATCCCGGTCATCCAGAGGGCGTAGAGAACCGCGATCGCCCGAGCCGGGGCCAGGGACCTGCCGGCGTCGGCGAAGAAGGGATGCGTTCCTCGCGCCTCCATGCGCCGCCGCAGGGCGCCGGTGACGATGCCGAGCATCAGCAGGACCGCTGACGTGCCCAGCGCCTCGCCCGCGCCGATGCTCAGGCCGCCGCCCGCGAGATGCGGCCCATGGAACAGGCGGCGGATTTCCAGGAACGCCCAGAGCACGCCGCACGCCAGGGAGATCAGCGCGTAGACGCGACCTGCGATGCGGTTCTGACGGTAGCTGCGCGCCGCCGCCAAGCCGAAGGCGAACGCCGGGGCGAGGTAGGCGAGCGCCAGGCCGTTGAGGAACACCACACCGCCGGCAAGGTCTCCGTACGGGCTCCAGCGCGGATTGTAGAGCAGCCCCTGCAGCACGGCGCCGTGCAGCGCCGCCGCGCCCATCAGCAGGTGGCCGCGCCAGCGGGCGAACGCCGAAGTCTCCCGGTCGATCCGCGCGAGGCTCGCCAGGCCCGCGACCGCGATCAGGAGGGTCCGCAGCGAAGCCTCGGTAAGGGCGTCGAGCGGCAGGCCCGTGCGCGCCCCGGCCGCCCAGCGGAGGAAGACGAACGCACCGGCCAGCGCCGCCAGCGGCGAGACGGTGCGCAAGGCCTCCGCCGCCATGGCCTCCGCCTTGATCAGGCGCGCCGCGGCGAAGGCGGCCAGCGCCACCATCAGGCCGACGCCCAGCATGAAGGCCGCGCCCGCGCCGCCGGCCAGGGCGTGGCGCAGCATATCGGGGGAGAGCAGGCTGGCGAAGCCGAGCGCCCCGGCCGCGGCGGCCGATATCGCAAGCGAGCGCCAGCCGAGCCTCCGGCCGAGCAAGGCCAAGCCGAGCGCGGCGGCGGCGAAGCCGAGTCCGGCCCAGCGGGCGGAGAATCCGGTCGCGATGGCGATCAGCAGCGAGGCCGCCGCCGCGCCGCTCCACACCTCCAGCGAGGTGCGATGACGCGCCTTATCGGGGTCCCGCGCGAGCCGCAGGGTGGCGAGCGTCAGGCCCACGCACGCCACGCTTGGCGCCAGCGCGGCCAGTGGCGCGGCGGCGAGGCCCAGGCTGGCGACCAGCCCCAGCGCCGCCGAGCTGAACGCCGCCGCCCGGCCACCCAGGCCGTCTTCGTCTTCGCGCCAGGCCATCCAGAGGCCGGCCGCGTCCATCGCCAGGATCTGGACGCACCAGAGCCCGGTGAGCAGCAGGTCATGATGTCCCTCGAGCCGGGCGCTGACCGCCGCGAGCGTGAAGGCGACGCCGGGCGCGGCGATCATCGCGGCCGGCGCGTGCCCCTTGCGCTGCAGGACGACGGTGAGGAACGGAAGGGCAAGGCCGGCCAGCAGCGCGAGCAGCATCGGGTCCGGTGCGGCGTAGGCCTGGGCGAGCGTGACGAAGACGGCCAGGCTGGCGGCCGCGATGGCGCCACTGCCGATCCGGGCGTCGACCCGAGCCGGCCAGCGCCATGCCAGCAGGGCAATGACCGCGAGGGGTTCGAGCCCGAGCAGCAGGCTCTTCCAGCGCTCGCCGGCAGCGGCCGCCATCAGCGACCAGAGCGCCGCCGCCACCTGGTTGGTCCAACCGGCTGCCGGCCAGCGACGCAGCCAGGCCACGCCTGCCCCTGCCGCAACCAGGACGCCGAGGTAGAGGCTCGTGGCCTCCACCGGCCAGTCCTGCCGGCCGCCGACCAGCGGGGCGACGTAGGCCCCGCCGATCGCCAGCAGCGCCAGGGCTTCACCGTGCAGGAACGCCAGCGTCATCAGGCCGGCAGAGATCGCCGCCAGGATCGCGACGCAGACCCCGCCCGAGATGAAACCGTAGAGCGCGTAGGCCGCCCAGGCCGCGCCGTAGAGCATGGCGGCGCCCGCGCCGGAGAGGATGGCCGCCGCCAGCCGGTGCTGGCCGAACCCGGCGAGCCGTCCGCGGCGGACCGCCTCGCCCGCGCCGAGCATCAGCACGCCCAGCAGGCAGGCGGCCGCGATCCGCATCGGCGGCCCAAACAGGCCGTGCTGGGCGGCGAAGCCCACCAGGAAGGCGCCGCCGATGACCAGCGCCGCGCCGCCGATCCAGGCGAGGCCCTTTTCCGACAGCCACGCCTCCACGACTGCGCGGTTGAACAGGGGAGGCTCGCGCTCCGATTGGTGCGCGTGGATGGAGGCCGGCGGTAGACGGGGCAGCAAGGGCGCCGTTTCCAGGGTCGGAGCGGCCGCAACTCCTTCGACCGGGGGCGGCGCCGGGCGGGGGGCGGCCGGCGCTGGCGGCGCCTCGCGCGCCGCTGGTCTCGTGCTCGGCTGCGGCGGCTGCAAGCCCTGCCTCAGGATGGTGAGCTCGCGCCGGAGCGCCGAAACACGTTCCTGGCCGACGAATATCCAGATCGCCAGGCCGATGACCGCCAACCAGACCATGATCCCGCCCCTATGCGGCGCGCGGCAGGCCGCGCTTGACGCCATCAGCGAAGCACACAATTGATCACTGTTCAATTTGTTTTTGAACATCGCTCAATTCGACGGAGCGTGGGCCCTCGCGCGGATCACACGCGCGGCGTAGCGGAAGCCCTGATCTCCACGGGGCCGGTGGCAGCCGGCGGAGTTCGGCCTCGCCGAACCGGGTCCGCGGCAAAGGGCGCCAGCTTTTTCTTGAAAAGCCCGCCTGACGCGGGGCAAATTCGCCGCCGCATGGCCCTGCTCGATTGGATGTCTTCGGACCACGACCTGCGCCTCGAGGGCGACGGGGTCCGCCTGCGCCCGCACCGCAACGGCGACTTTGCGGAGTGGGCGGCGCTGAGGGCCCGCTCGCGCGCCTTCCTGCAGCCGTGGGAACCGACCTGGCCGGCGGACGATTTGACGCGGGGGGCGTGGCGCCGGCGGCTGTCGGCCTACGCCCACGACATGGAGCGGGGCCTGGCCTTTCCGTTCCTGATCTTCCGGACCAGCGACAATGTGATGGTGGGCGGGATCACCCTGTCGAACATCCGCCGCGGCGTCGCCCAGATGGGCTCGATCGGCTACTGGGCCGGCCTGCCGCACACCCGGCAGGGCCACACCCTGGCGGGCGTGAAGGCGGTGCTGCGGTTCTCGTTCGGGCGGCTGGGACTGCACCGGGTGGAGGCGGCCTGCATTCCGACCAACGAACCCTCCCGCGGCGTGCTGCTGAAAGCGGGCTTCACCCAGGAAGGACTCGCCCGCGCTTATCTGAGAATTAACGGTATTTGGCATGATCATCTGCTGTTCGGGATAATCTCGCCGGCCCCCGCCGACGAGCAGCGGGGCGAGAGCGTGCTGGTCTGACGTGGCCGGCCGCTCCGCGCGCCTTCGAGGAGACGGATGGCGGCGGCCGACAGACTTGTCTGGGACGCGACCACGGTGCTGGAAGCCCTGGGGGCCGCCGACGCCGCCCTGTGGTTGTGGGACCCCGAGCGCGACCGCCTGCGCCTGAACGGCGCCACCCGGGCGCTGGGCCTCGGGCCGCTTGCCCCTGACGCGCCGTCCGCCGCCCTGCGCGCCCTGGTGCTGCCGCAGGACCGCGCTGCCGCCGAGGATCTGCTGCGCATCCGGGAACCCGGCGTCGAGGTCTCGGCCCGGATGCGGATGCGCGGGGCCGGGGCGTGCCTCTGGCGCGGCGTCTGGCTGGAGGAGGGCCTGCGGGCCGCCGGCGTGATCGCCCGCGAGAGCCGCTTCACCGCCACCGAGGAAGATGGCCTCACCGGCCTGCTCGACCGGCGCAGCTTCGTGTCCCGGGCCCGCGAGCAGCTGTCGGCCCCGGGGACCTACCAGCTGGTGGTCGCCGACCTGATCCGCCTGCGCCGACTCAACGAGGCGCTGGGCCACGAGCGCGCCGACCTGGTGCTGGCCGCGCTGGGGTCGCGCCTGGCCGCCGCCTTCCCGCGCGAGGCCTTGATGGCCCGGATCGGCGAAGACGAATTCGCGGTGCTGACCTCGATCGGCGCCGGCGACGCCGCCGAGACCCTGCGCGCGGCGCTGGAGCAGCCGCTGCGGATCGCCGGCTTCGACATCCACCCGGCCCTGGCCATCGGAGCGGTGACCGCCGACGGCGGCGACGACGCCCAGGAGGCGGCCGAACTGCTGCGGCGCGCCGAGCTGGCGGTGGAAGCAGCCAAGGCCGGGGGGCGGGGCGCCCAGGCGGCCGCCTACGGGCGCGGGCTGGAGACCGACGGCCTTTCGCGCCTGGCCCTGGAGGCCGACCTGCGCGGCGCGATCAGCCGCGGCGAGATCAACGCCTTCTTCCAGCCGATCGTGCGGCTCGCCACCGGCGAGCTCTCGGGCTTCGAGGCCCTGGCCCGCTGGCGCCACCCGCGCCGCGGCTTCCTGGCCCCCGACGACTTCCTGGGGCTGATGGGCGAGATGGGCATGATGGTCGAGCTCGGCTCGCACATGATGCGCGCCTCGGCCGAGCAGCTGGGCGCCTGGCGCCGCGCCCACCCGGCGGTCGACCACCTGACCTGCAGCGTCAACCTTTCGACCGGGGAGATCGACCGCGAGGGCCTGGTGGACGAGGTCGCCGACCTGGTCCGCCGCAACAATCTGCGTCGCGGGTCCCTGAAGCTGGAGATCACCGAGAGCGACATCATGCGCGACCCGGACCGCGCGGCAGTGACGCTGCGCGCCCTGCGCGACGCCGGCGCCGGCCTGGCGCTGGACGACTTCGGCACCGGCTTTTCGTCGCTGTCCTACCTGACCCGCCTGCCCTTCGACACGCTGAAGATCGACCGCTACTTCGTGCGCACGATGTCCGGCAACGAGGGCTCGGCGAAGATCGTCCGCTCGGTGATCAAGCTGGGCCAGGATCTGGCGCTGGAGGTGGTGGCCGAGGGGGTCGAGAACGGGGTCATGGCCCGCGCGCTGCTCGAGCTCGGCTGCGACTACGGCCAGGGCTACGGCTACGCCCCCGCCCTCTCGCCGCAGGAGGCCGAGGTCTACCTCAACGAATGCTACGCCGACGGCGCCGCGCCGGTGAAGGCGCGCGGATAACTCACTCGGCGGCCGCGAAGCGGCGACAAGTCTTTACCGCAGAGTTCGCAGAGCCGCCTGCTGGCGCAGGCTATCCGCAGAGGTCGCCGAGAGACGGTGACGCTCCGCGTCCTCCGCGTGATCTCCGCGGCCTCTGCGGTAGAATCTCTGTTTCCGCTGGCGCGGAAGCAGGACGTTACGCCCGGCCGGCGTGGCTCGAGAGGCGTTCGGCCGAGATGCCGAGCTTGGCCAGGGCCTCCGACCATTTGTGCTCGTGGTCGTCGCCGAAGATCAGCCGCTCGTCCGGATCGCAGGTCAGCCAGGTGTTCTCGCGGATCTCGCGCTCGAGCTGGCCGGCGCCCCACCCGGCGTAGCCCAGCGCCATGATCGCGCGGCGCGGCCGGCTGTCCTGATCCGCCAGCGCCTCCAGCACGTCGCGCGTGGCGGTCAGGCGGATGCCCGGCATCACCGCTAGGCTGGAGTCGGGCGAGACGTAGTCGTCGGTGTGCAGCACGAAGCCCCGGTCGCGCTCCACCGGCCCGCCCATCATCACCAGGTCCTGGGGCATCTCGATCGTGGACTTCACGCCCAGCCGCTTCAGCAGGCGGGGCACGGACAGGCCCTCCACCGGCCGGTTCACCGCCAGCCCCATCGCGTGCTCGGCGTTGTGAGCGCACAGGAACACCACCGCGCGCTCGAAGCGGGGGTCGCCTATGCCGGGCATGGCGATCAGGAGCCGTCCGGCGAGGAATCCGGCGTCGCTGTCGGACATGGCCTAATGATCGGCGCCGAAGGCGGCGCTTTCAAGCCCCCGGCATGGCATTGGCGCCTTGGCTCCGGCGGGCGCCCGTCCTATGTCCCCAACTCACGCCCCGAGGAGCGAACATGACCATCAACGTCGGCGACAAGGTTCCAGAAGCCACCTTCACCACCTTCGGTCCGGACGGGCCCAAACCCGTCACCACTGCCGAGCTGTTCGCGGGCAAGACCGTGGGCCTGTTCGCCGTGCCGGGTGCGTTCACCCCGACCTGTTCGGCCAAGCACCTGCCCAGCTTCAAGGAAAAGGCCGCGGAACTGAAGGCGAAGGGCGTCGACACCATCGCCTGCGTGTCGGTCAACGACGTGTTCGTGATGAAGGCCTGGGGCAAGGACCAGGGGGTCGGCGACGACATCCTGATGCTGGCCGACGGCAACGGTGATTTCACCCGCAAGGTCGGCCTGGAGATGGACGGCTCCAAGTTCGGCATGGGCGCGCGCTCACAGCGCTATTCGATGATCGTCAAGGACGGCGTGGTGACCAGCCTCAACGTCGAGCAGGGCGGCGAGTACCGGGTGTCGTCCGCCGAGTACATGCTGGCGCAGCTGTAGAAGCTACGCTCCCAGCGCCTCCGGCGTCGCCGCCTTCAGGTCGGCGTCGCCGGCGGCGACCGCCTCAGCCAAACCGGGCGCCTGGCTCAGGACCTGATCGGCGTAGAGCCGCGCCAGCGCGATCTTGGCTTGCAGCCAGTCCCTCGGACCCTCGCCGTCCGCGAGCCGCCTGGACGCGGCTAGCGCGCCCTTTGCCAGCATCCAGCCCCCGACGACGTCGCCCATGAGCTTCAGGTAGGCGGTGGCCCCTGCCTGCACGTCTGCATCAGCCGACCCGCGGCGCTGCGCCAGCCAGTCCGTGGCCGCCATTGCCGCCGTTGCGCCGGTCTGGAGGCGCGCGCCCAGGGCATGCAGCGCGCCCGCCGTCGCCGCGCTCAGTTCCGCGGCCGTCGCGGCGACGTCGCCGATCAGCTCCCGGGCGGCGGCGCCGCCGCCGAGTCCCAGCTTGCGGCCCACCAGGTCCAGCGCCTGGATGCCGTTGGTGCCCTCGTAGATCGGCAGGATGCGGGCGTCGCGGTAGTGCTGGGCCGCGCCGGTCTCCTCGATGAAGCCCATGCCGCCGTGCACCTGGACCCCGGTCGAGGCCGCCTCGACGCCCATGTCGGTGCACCAGCCCTTGGCGATCGGGGTCAGGATCTCCTGGCGAAGGGCCGCCCACTCGCGCTCGCCCGGGTCGTCGGCCACCCGGGCGAGATCGGTGGCGACCGCGGTGGACAGGCAGATGGCGCGGCCGGCGTCGATCTTCGCCTTGGTCAGCATCAGCATGCGCCGCACATCGGGATGGTCGAAGATCGGGGCGCCCGCCTCGCCGGTCCAGACCGAGCGTCCCTGGCGCCGCTCCAGGGCGAAGGCCAGGGCCTGCTGATAGGCGCGCTCGGCGATGGCGACGCCCTGCGAGGCCACCTGCAGGCGCGCGGCGTTCATCATCACGAACATGCCGGCCAGCCCGGCGTGCGGCGCGCCCAGTAGCTCGGCCCGTGCGCCTTCGTAGAGCATCACGCAGGTGGGCGAGCCGCGGATGCCGAGCTTGTGCTCGATCGAGCCGGGGCGGAGGTCGTTGCGTGCGCCAAGCGACCCGTCCTCATTCACCAACATCTTCGGGGCGACGAACAACGAGAGCCCGCGCGAGCCCGGCGGCGCATCCGGCAGGCGGGCCAGGACCAGGTGGATGATGTTCTCGGCGGCGTCGTGGTCGCCCCAGGTGATGAAGATCTTCTGGCCGGTCAGGCGGTAGCCGTCGCCGTCCGGTTCGGCGCGGGTGGTGACCCCGCCGAGATCCGAGCCGGACTGCGGCTCGGTGAGGTTCATGGTCCCGGTCCACTGCCCGGCGACCATGCGCGGCAGGTAGCGGGCCTTCTGCGCGTCGCTGCCGTTCTTCTCGATGGCGTCGACGGCGCCCTGGGTCAGGATCGGGCAGAGGCTGAAGCTGAGATTGGAGGCCTGGACCATCTCGGAGACGGCCAGGTCGAGCGCCTTGGGGAGGCCCTGGCCGCCGAACCCGGGATCGGCCGACAGGCTGGTCCAGCCCCCCGCCGCATATTGGCGGAACGCGTCGGCGAACCCCGGCGCGGCCGTGACGCGGCCGTTCTCGTAGGTCGCGCCCACGAGGTCGCCGGGGCGGTTCAGCGGCGCCAGCACCTCGCCGGCAAAGTCGCCCGCGGCCGACAGCACCGCCTCGACGGTCTCCCGGTCGGCGCCCGGAAAGGCCTCGGCCAGCCGGCCGAATTCGGCCGCCGCCTCCAGAGCGAAGGCAATGTCGCGCACCGGCGCCTTGAAGGTCATGGGGAGTCCCTCCGTTCGAGCGTCCGTTCTACGGTGGCGGAGGCAACGCCGGATCACGTCTTCGTGAGACCCTCGCCATGGCGCGTCCGCCCCGGCGCCTCTATCGGCCTGCGCCCATGAGACCGCCCACGACCCTGCGCCGTCTGGCGCTTCCGGCCCTGCTCGTCCTGGCCCTCCCGCTGCTGGCGGGGGCGGCCTCGCAGAACGTCGCCGACATCCCGCGCGGCCACTACGTGATCGACCGCAAGCAGTCGGCGGTGATCGCCAAGGTCACCCACCTCGACGTCTCCTACTTCACGGTGCGGTTCGACGACTTCGACGCCAGCTTCGACTACGACCCGGCCCACCCGGAAAACGCCCACGTGGAGGCTACCGTCGACCCGGCGTCGCTGGACGCCAACGCCGACTACAGCCGCAAGTTCGCCGAGGATTTCCTGTCGGCCACCCGCTTCGCGCGCATCACCTTCTCGTCCACTCAGGTCACCCAGGTCACCCCGCAGCTGGGGACCATGACCGGCAACCTGACCTTCCTGGGGGTCACCAGGCCGGTCACCTTCGACGTGACCTTCGTCGGCACGGGCAAGACCCTGCTGCCACCGTTCCTGCCCACGGCAGGATTTTCAGCCAGCACCGTGATCAAGCGTTCGGACTTCGGCTCCAGCTACCTGAACAACGTCGTGGGCGACGAGGTGACGCTCGAGATCGAGGGCGAGTTCGTCCGCCGATGAGCGGAGACGACGCGGGATCGGCCGCAAAGGCGCTGGCCGACGGCGACCTGGTCATCCTCCCGACCGAGACGGTCTATGGACTCGCGGCTGACGCCGGCAACGCGGCCGCCGTGGCCCGCCTGTTCGAGGCCAAGGGCCGGCCAAGGTTCAACCCGCTGATCGCCCATGTCGCCGACCTGGCGATGGCCGAGCGGGTGGCCACGCTCGACGACCGCGCGCACCGGCTGGCGGAGGCCTTCTGGCCGGGGCCGCTGACGATCGTGGCACCGCTCCGGGATGCGTCTCTGGCGTGCGATTTGGCCCGCGCCGGGCTCGACACGGTGGCGGTGCGCGCCCCCGATCATCCGCTTGCCCAGGCCGTGCTGCGCATCTTTGGCCGGCCGGTGGCCGCGCCCTCGGCCAACCGCTCAGGCCGCCCCAGCCCCACAACTTTCGCGGACGCCATCGCCGAAACCGGCGGGTCGGCGCGGGCCGCGCTGGACGGCGGGCCGTGCCGGGTGGGGATCGAATCCACAGTCGTGGCGGTGCTGGATGGCCCGGTCCGACTGCTGCGGCCGGGCGCTGTCACCCGCGCCGAGCTGGAGACCTTGGTGGGATCCTTGGCCGAGGCCGAAGCGGACGCCGGCCGGTCGCCTGGGCGGCTGGCCCGTCACTACGCGCCGAACGCGCCGGTGCGACTGGACGCGGACGCGCCGCACCCTGGCGAGGCGTTCCTGTCGTTCGGTCCCAAGTCGGGCGGGCCGCTGACATTCCCCCTCAGCGCGTCCGGCGACCTGCGCGAAGCCGCCGCAAACCTGTTCGCGGCCCTGCGCGCCGCCGACGCGGCCACGCCGACCGCCATCGCCGTGGCGCCGATCCCGGACGAAGGCCTGGGCGAGGCGATCAACGATCGCCTGCGGCGCGCGGCCGGCTACGTCGGCTGAAGCGCTGAGCGGATGTCCGTCAGGGCGAAGTCATTCCCCTTGTAGAGAAGTGGCGCATTCAATTGTTTCGCCAGGGCATAGGCGAAGCAATCACCGAGATTGAGGCCGGCCGGATGATGTTTGCGTCCGTAGGACAGGTACGCGGCCAAGACGGAGGAATGTGAGGGCGCCGCAATCTCTACCTCGATCCGGAGCCCGCCCAGCCAGAGGTTCAGCTGCTTCACATCCTGCAGCCTGTCTCGTCCGATCAGGATCAGGCCGGTTTCGACGGCGTTGATCGACGAGATCACTGCGCCCGCGGACGTCTCGATGGCTTCCAGCAACTGGTAGCGCTCAGGCTCGCGGTCGGCGATCGCCACCAAGGCCGACGAGTCGACCACGATCACGATCGATTGCCCGCGTTGGGGGAGTCATCCGCGAAGTCCCAGAGCGTGTCGAAGTCGATCTTGGAGACGCCTACTTTGCGCTTGTCCAAGCCCACCGCCTTCCGAAATCGATCTGTGGCTTCGATCATCTCCGCCACGGTCGGACGCCGCGCCGGCTTGGTCCGCTCGGCTTCGAGGGCTGTCTTGACGGCATCGCCGACGGCTTCCGTGAGGCTCTGGCCCTTCAGCCGCGCGAGTTCGCGCGCAGCCTCCTCAACGCCGGCATTCTTGATGAAGAGACCCATCGCAGCCATCCTTATATCCCTGAGTATATACTAGCTCCGACGCCATCGAAAGCGTACCGTTGGCGGCATGTCCGCCCACGTCTCCGCCGACGTCATCTCCCGCCTGAAGGCGGTGCTCGGCGAGGGCGGGTGGAGTCAGGACACCGAGCGGCTGGCGCCCAAGCTGGTGGAGTGGCGCGACCGCTGGAGCGGGACGACGCCGCTGCTCGTGCTGCCGAAGACCACCGAGGAGGTCGCCGCGGTCGTGGCGCTATGCGCCGAATCCGGGACGCCGATCACCCCTCAGGGCGGCAACACCGGGCTGGTGGGCGGGCAGATTCCGGACGGCGAGATCCTGCTGTCGCTGGAGCGGATGCGGGCGATCCGCGAGGTCGAGACCCAGGACGACGTGTTGGTGGCCGAGGCCGGCGTCACCCTGGCGGCGGCGCATGAGGCGGCCGAGGCGGCCGGCCGGCGCTTTCCGCTCAGCCTGGCGTCGGAGGGCTCCGCGACCCTGGGCGGCCTGATCTCCACCAACGCCGGCGGCGTGGCGGTGCTGCGCTACGGGACCATGCGAGACCTGGTCCTGGGGCTGGAGGCCGTGCTGCCCAACGGCGACGTCTGGAACGGGCTGAAGCGCCTGCGCAAGGACAACACCGGCTATGACCTGAAGCAGCTGCTGATCGGCGCCGAGGGCACCCTGGGCGTGGTCACCGCCGCGGCGCTGAAGCTGTTCCCGCGCCTGGTTTCGCGGGCCGTGGCGTTCGCCGGCGTGGCCAGTCCTGCCGACGCGGTCATCCTGCTCGGCCACGCCAAGGACGCAACGGGCGGAGCGGTGGAGAGCTTCGAACTGGTCAGCCGGCTCGGGATCGAGCTGGCGGTGCGGCATTTCCCCGGCGCCCGCGAGCCGCTTGAGACGGCCGCGCCCTGGTACGTGCTGATCGAGATCGCCAGCGGCGAGCCCGGCGCGGCCGAAGCCGGGCTCGAGCGGCTGCTGGCGGCCGGGCTGGAGCGCGGCCTGGTGCTGGACGCCGCCATCGCCCAGACCGAAGCTCAAGGAAAGGCGTTCTGGTCGCTACGGGAGAACCAGTCGGCCGCCCAGAAGCCGGAAGGGCCGGCCTGGAAGCACGACGTCTCGGTCCCGGTGTCGCGGATCGCCGCCTTCATCGACACCGCCAGCCGCACCCTGCAGGCGCGCTATCCCGGCGTCCGGGTGGATGCGTTCGGCCACGTCGGCGACGGCAACATCCACTATGACATCCTGCCGCCGCTCGGCGGCGACCCGGCCGAGCATGTCCGCCGGCGCGACGAGGCGGCCCAGATCGTCCATGACTTGGTGGCGTCGATGGAGGGGTCGATCAGCGCCGAGCACGGCCTTGGGACCATGAAGACGAGAGAGGCGCTGGCCTATAAGAGCGGCGTCGAGGTGAGTGCGTTGCGCGCAATCAGGGCTGCGCTTGATCCGAAGCGGATTATGAACCCTCGGGTGCTTTTCTAGCGACGTCCCAGCCGGACATTGAACCGCCACCCGGCCGGCTCCCTTTATGGTTAACTAAGGCCTTCACCCAAAAAGTCCGCCCGTGCGCTTCGCGACCGATTCGCCTCGACCGACCCCGCCCCAGGCGCCGGCGCCCAAACAGCGCGGCGGCGTACTGCGCGTGCTGGCGTTCATTGCCGCCGGCCTGCTGGTGGTGGCGGGCGGGGCCGGGCTGGTCGGCGCCTGGGTCGTGCACGGCTACCTGGCCGACGCGCCGCAGATGCCCTCCCGTGAAGCGCTGTGGGGCGTGCGCCGCTCGCCCAGCATGACCTTCCTGGACCGCGCCGGGGCGGTGATCGCCACCCGCGGCGCGCGGTATGGCCAGGCGGTGACGCTGGCCAACCTGCCGGCCTTTGTGCCCAAGGCGTTCCTGGCCGCCGAGGACCGCCGCTTCTACCAGCACGGGCCGGTCGACCTGCACGCCATCGCCCGGGCGCTGAACGCCGACATCCGGGCCGGCCGGTCGGTGCAGGGCGCTTCAACGCTGACCCAGCAACTGGCCCGCAGCCTGTTCCTGCAACGCGACCAGTCGCTGAAGCGGAAGGTCCAGGAGGCCTACCTGGCCTGGAAGCTGGAGCAGCAGCTCTCGAAGGACGAGATTCTCGAGCTGTTCATGAACCGCACCTTCTTCGGCGCCGGCGCCTACGGGCTGGACGCCGCGTCGCGGACCTACTTCGGCAAGCCGGCGAGCCAGCTCAGCCTCTCGGAGGCGGCGATCCTGGCCGGCCTGCCCAACGCTCCCTCGCGCCTGGCCCTGACCCGCGACATGCCGGCCGCCCTCGCCCGCTCGCACCGGGTGCTGCAGGCGATGCTGACCGAGGGCTGGATCAGCCAGGGTCAGTACCTGGCCGCGGTGAACCGCCCGCCGATGCTGGCCCAGGTTCAGAACCCCGGCGAGGGCGACATGGGTTATGTGCTGGACCAGGCGGCGGAAGAGGCTGGACAACTCACCGACGGCACCACCCCCGACCTGGTGGTCGCCACCACCATCGATCCGGCGCTCGAGACGGCGGCGTTCGCCGCCGTGCGCGGGGTGGTGGGCAAGGAGGGCGCCCGGCGTGGCGTGACCCAGGGCGCGCTGGTCTCGCTCGCGTCGGACGGCGCGATCCTGGCCATGGTCGGCGGGATGGACCACGACAAGAGCAGCTTCAACCGCGTCACTCAGGCGCGCCGCCAGCCCGGCTCCTCGTTCAAGGCCTTCGTGTTCGGGGCGGCCGTGGAGCGCGGGCTGACTCCGAACGACGTCCGCACCGACGGGCCGATTTCGCTCGCGGGCTGGTCGCCCGAAAACTACGGCCGCTCCTACTCGGGGCCGGTCACCCTGCGCTCGGCGCTGGCCCGGTCGCTGAACACCGTCTCGGTGCGGCTGACGCTGGAGGTCGGGGCCGACGCGGTGGCGAGCTTCGCCCGCCGTCTCGGCGTGGCGGACATTCCCGAACATCCGGGGCCCTCGATCGCGTTGGGGGCCTATGAAGTCACGCCGCTGGAGATGGCGGCCGGCTACCAGGTGTTCCAGACCGGCGGCGGACGCACGGCGCCCTACCTGGTCCGCGAGATCCGCTCGACCCGCGGCCAGGTGCTGTATGCCCACGCCGCCTCGGCGCCGACGCCGGTGCTCGACCCGCTCTACGCCACCCGCATGGTCGACATGCTGAAGGCCGTGGTCACCTCCGGCACCGGAACCGGGGCGAACATCGGCCGGCCGATGGCCGGCAAGACCGGCACCAGCCAGAACTGGCGAGACGCCTGGTTCGTGGGCTTCACCCCCGACATCCTGACGGCGGTGTGGGTGGGCAACGACAACGGCCGGCCCATGGCCAAGGTGACCGGCGGCGAGCTGCCGGCGGCGATCTGGCGGCGCTTCATGACCGTGGCCGAAAAGGACACGCCGCCGCAGGACTTCCCGTGGCTGGTTGCGGAGCCGCCCGGGCAGACCTCCACCACCGTCGCCGACGCCGGCGACGGGGCCTACGAGGATCAGCCGCCCGACATGAGCGGCGATGACGGCATGGCGCAGCAGGACCCGGACGAGGCGCCCCCCGTCGATCGCGCCGGCGACGCCGATGGCGGGGGCGACGCCTATGCGCAGGATACCCGCGGCGGCGACTGGCGCGGACGTCGGGACGACGCCGCAGACTGGCGCGATCATCCGCGATCGGACGACCGCGGCGGCTACGACGACCCCTCTCGGGACCCTCCGGCGAGGGCGGACGACGGATGGCGGCGGTACCGCGACATCGACCGCAACCCGGCCCCCTCCTACGACGAGGATCCCGACTATCGGGATTCGGCTGACGACGGGCGCCGCTATCGCTATTGATGGGGCGTATGCTTCGGAGTTCGGCCATGGCCTGGATCGACAACGGACCCGTTTCCCTGCCGCCCCGCTGGATCGCCTACACGATGGGCTTCCTGGCGTTGGCCTTGGCAGTCGGCGGCGTGGGGGTGGGCTTCCACGCGGCCTGGCGCAACGGCGACCGGCCCAGCATGGGCGGAACCGGCGCCAGCCAGGCCAACGATTCGGCGGTCGCGGCCAAGCCGATCGTGGTGCTCCCGGAAATGGAGCAGCAAGCGGTGGCGGCCAATACGGCGGCCGCCTCGAACTCGGCTGCGGCGGACGATGCCGACGACAGCAACGACGAGACCAACAGCCTGGCCTCCCGCACGGCGGCGGCCCAGGCGGTGCAGTCGCACGTCACCATGGCCGGCGCGAACATCGATGACCTGAACACCTCGCACACCGAACGGCCGCAGGCGCCGGCCAAGCCCTCGGCCGACGAGACCGCGCCGAGCGACGGCAAGAGCGACGTGCCGTTCTAGAGTCGCTGAGCATAGAGGGCGTTTGAACCGCAAGCGCGGTTCCACTTGCTGAACGCGCTCTAGGACCTGAGGTCGAGCAGCGACTGCTGCGTTTCGTCGGCGACCTGCAAGGCCTTCAGGGAGAAGGCGTAGGCGTTGCCGGCCTGCAACTGGTTGCTGACTTCGCTGATCGGATCGATCTCCGGCGCGATCACCAGCCCCTGCACCGCGGCGGTCGGCGAAATCGGGCTATAGGCCACGAAGGACGCCGGCCGCAGCGTGACCGCTGAGGATACGGCTGCCCCGACGGGCGCCGCGGGGTTGATGGCGCCGGTCGGCGTGTAGCTGGGCGCACCCGTCACCACGCCGGCGTCGCCCATGTTGGCGAGGTTCGTCGCTGATGCGGCGAACTTGGCGGCGGCGGCGGTCATGCCGCTCATGTCGATGGCCGCAGCTGGCGCGATCATGTCATCGTTGTAGCGACCCTGGGTTAAGACGCGCCCAAGAAGCATGGTTTCCCGCAGGTTGCGCACCGGAAGCTTCCCTTGCGGCGGCGCGCGGGCTAACTGGCGGCGCATGAAGGTTCTGGTCACCGGCGGCGCGGGATTCATTGGTTCGGCGGTCTGCCGGCACCTGGTCGGCGAGCGCGGCGACCAGGTGCTGAACCTCGACAAGCTGACCTACGCAGCCAACCTCGCCTCCCTGGCGTCGATCGAAACGTCGAACCGCTACGGCTTCCTGCGCGGTGACGTCGCCGATCTTGACGCCGTCCGCGCGGCTTTCGCCGCGCTGAAGCCCGACGCGGTGATCCACCTGGCCGCCGAGACCCACGTCGACCGCTCGATCGACAGCGCCCGGCCCTTCATCGACACCAATGTGCTCGGCGTGATGGTGCTGCTCGAGGCGGTGCGCGAGCACCTGGCCAGCCTGCCAGCCGAGGCCGCCCGCGCGTTCCGCTTCCTGCACGTCTCCACCGACGAGGTGTTCGGCAGCCTGGGCGACGACGGCCACTTCCACGAGGCCTCGCCCTACCGCCCCTCCTCGCCCTATTCGGCCTCGAAGGCGGCGGGCGACCATCTGGTGCGGGCGTGGGCGGCGACCTACGGCGTGCCGGCGATCGTCGCCAACTGCTCCAACAACTACGGTCCCTACCAGTTTCCCGAGAAGCTGATCCCGCTCACCATCCTGAACGGCCTCGAAGGCCGCCCACTGCCGGTCTATGGGCGCGGCCAGAACGTGCGCGACTGGCTGCACGTCGAGGACCACGCCCGCGCCCTGGCGCTCATCCTCGACCGCGGCCGGGTCGGCGAGACCTACGTGATCGGCGGCGGCGCCGAGCGGGCGAATCTGCAGGTGGTGGAAGCCATCTGCGACCTGCTCGACGAAGCGGCGCCACGGCCCGGGGCGGCGCCGCGACGGTCGTTGATCAGCTTCGTCACGGATCGTCCCGGCCACGATCACCGCTACGCGATCGACTGCGGCAAGATCACTGCGGAACTCGGCTGGCGCCCGCAGAACGACCTGGAGTCCGGCCTGGCCGCGACGGTCCGCTGGTACCTCGACCGGCGCGACTGGTGGGAGCCGTTGCGCGAGCGCTATGGCGGCGAGCGGCTGGGCCACGCGGTCCCGGCGTCGGCCCAGGGCTGATCATGGCCGCCCGTGTCCTGGTGTTCGGCCGCGCCGGCCAGGTGGCGCGGGCCCTGGCTGAGCGGCCTGGCGGCATGGCGCTGAGCTTCGCCGGCCGCGACACGCTCGACCTGACGGCGCCGACCGCTGATATCGCCGGGCTGATCGCCCGGACCGGTCCGGACGCGGTGATCAACGCCGCCGCCTACACTGCGGTCGACCGGGCGGAAAGCGAGCCCCAGATCTGCGCCCGGCTGAACCGCGATGCGCCCCTGGCCATGGCCGAGGCCTGCGCCGCGGCCGACATTCCGTTCGCGCACTTCTCCACCGACTATGTGTTCGACGGCCTGAAGGGATCGCCCTACGTCGAGAGCGACGCTCGCAGCCCCGTGAACGTCTACGGCCGCAGCAAGGCCGAAGGCGAGGCGGCGCTGGAAGCGCTGGCTGCCGAACGAGGCGGCCGCGGCGCGGTGATCCGCACCAGCTGGGTGTTCAGCGCCCGCGGCCCGAGCTTCCTCCAGAGCATGCTGCGACTGGCGCGGGACCGTGAGGAACTGGGCGTCGTCGACGACCAGCACGGCCGGCCGACGTCGGCCGACGCCTGCGCCGCAGCGGCGCTGGCGCTGATCCGGCGGCTGCTGGATCGTGATCCGGCGGCCCCGGGCCTGGTCCACATGGCAGGGGCCGACGCCATGAGTTGGGCCGATTTCGCCGAGACGATCTTCGCGGCGTCGCGGGCGCGCGGCGGTCCCTCGGCGCGGGTGCGGCGCATCGCCACCGCTGAATACCCGACCCCCGCGGTCAGGCCGCGCGACACCCGGCTGGACTGCAGCCGAATGGAGGCCATGGTGGGCTGGCGCCCGCCGCCGCTGTCCGAGGCGCTGGCGGATTGTTTCGGTCGGATGGAGCTGGCTTGACGTGATCGAACAGACCGGGCTGCCGGGCGTCGTACTCCTCGTCGCCAAGGTGCACCGCGACGCCCGCGGCGCTTTCCGCGAGACGCTCCGCGCCACGGAGCTCGCCGAGGCCGGCTTCACGCGGCCGATCGTACAGGAGAACCTGGCCGAGACCCACGGGCGCGGCTTCCTGCGCGGCCTCCACTTCCAGCGCGCGCCGCACGACCAGGAGAAGCTTCTGCAGGTGATCAGCGGGACGATCTTCGACGTCGCCGTCGACATTCGGCCGGGATCACCGACGTTCGGCCGCTGGATGGGGCTCACGCTCACCGGCGATGAACCGCGCCAGATCTTCATCCCCCGCGGCTTCGCTCACGGCTATCTGACCCTGACCGACGACTGCCGCGTGCTCTACAAGACCGGCGCCTATTACACCCCGGACGCCGAGGGCGGCCTTCGCTGGGACGACCCGGCGGTGGGGATCGTCTGGCCGATGCCGGCCGCCGACATCGTCACCAACCCCCGCGACGCCGCCTGGCCCTCGCTGGCGGAGGTGGCCGCGGCGTCGGGGTGAGGGCCTACTTCGCCGCCACGGTGTCGTGGCCGGCGATGGCGCGGGGAAGCTTGAAGGTCACCGTCTCCTGCCGCGTCGCGATTTCCTCGATCTCGATGTCGTAGCGCTCGCGCAGGGCGGCGATCACGCCCTGGACCAGGAGCTCGGGCGCCGAGGCCCCGGCGGTCAGGCCGAGCGTCCGCACACCGTCCAGCCAGCTCCAGTCGATGCCCGACGCCTCGTCGATGAGCTTGGCGTCGCGAGCGCCCGCCTTCTGGCCGACTTCCACCAGCCGCACCGAGTTGGAGGAATAGCGCGCGCCGACCACCAGCAGCAGGTCGCACCGCGAGGCCAGCGCCTTGACCGCGTCCTGGCGGTTGGTGGTGGCGTAGCAGATGTCTTCCTTGTGCGGGGCGGCGATCTCCGGGAACCGGCGGCGCAGCACCCCAACCATGTCGGCGGTGTCCTCGATGGAGAGCGTCGTCTGGGTGACGAACGCCAGGTTGGCCGGATTTTGCGGCGTGAAGGTCTCGGCCTCGGCGGCGGTCTGGATCAGGGTCACGGCGCCCGCCGGCAGCTGGCCCATCGTGCCCACCACCTCGGGGTGGCCGGCATGGCCGATCAGGACAATCTCGCGCCCGTCGTCGTAGTGCCGTTCGGCTTCGACGTGCACCTTGGAGACCAGCGGGCAGGTGGCGTCGAGGTAGATCATGTCGCGGCGCTGGGCCTCGGCCGGCACCGACTTGGGCACCCCATGGGCGGAGAAGATCACCGGCCGGTCGTCGGGGCACTCCTCCAGCTCTTCGACGAAGATCGCGCCGACGGCGCGCAACCGCTCGACCACGTGACGATTGTGGACGATCTCATGGCGGACGTAGACGGGCGCGCCGTAGGTGGCGATGGCCCGCTCGACGATCTGGATCGCGCGGTCGACGCCGGCGCAGAAGCCGCGGGGGCTGGCGAGCAGGATTTTCAGGCTGGGTCGCATGGCGCCCTACCTAAGCCCAACCGCCCCCCGCCGCCAGCGGCTCCTGCGCCGCAGGCTCGCCGAAGGCCGTTGCGCACGGGCCGGCGGCGCCCAGCCGCGTTGCGGCGCCGCCGATATGCCTTTATCAGACGCCAGATCAGGCCTCGCCGCCGCTGAAACTCCGTTCGGACCCTCCATGCGCCGTATCGCAACCTTCCTGGTTCTGACTTGCGTCGGCGTGCTGTGGTCGGCGGGCGCGCCGGTCCTCGCCCAGCAGCGGGGCGGTGGCCAAGGCGGCGGCGACCAGGGCGACGACGACGATCGGACCCGCCGCCGCAACGAGGAATGGGGCACCGGCACGGGCAGCAACCTGGCCCTGCCGCAGCTGCGCAACGCCGGGCCCTGCCCCTATGTGAAGGTGCTCTACGACGCCGGCCGGTACGTCGAGTTGCAGGACGGCCGCGAATCGCCCTCGGCGGTGCAGTTCAGCGGCGAGATCCAGGGCCTGACTTCCGCCTGCGAATACAAGGGCGTCGAGCCGATCCGGGTCCAGGCGCGGGTGCTGTTCGAGCTCGGCCGCGGACCGCAGGCCGCCGGGTCGACCAAGGTCTATCGCTACTGGGTGGCGGTGACCGACCGTGACCGCGCCGTTCTGGCCAAGGAATACTTCGAACTGCCGGTGAACTTCGCCCCCGGTCAGGACCGCGTTCGCGTCACCCAGGACATCCTGGGCGTCACCATCCCCCGGGCCGGCTCCAGCGTCAGCGGCAGCAATTTCGAGGTGCTGATCGGCTTCGACGTCACGCCCGCCATGGCGGAATTCAATCGGCAGGGTAAGCGGTTCTTCGCCAACGCGGGATCCGCCAGGCAGCAATGACCGACCTTCGGACCGCCCTGGGCCTGGCGCTCGGGGACGCCTTCGCCTCGGCGGGGCTCGCCGAGCATTTCGGCCGCGTGACGCCCTCCGACCGGCCGGATCTGGCCGACTTTCAGTGCAACGGCGCCCTCGCGGCGGCCAAGAGCGTCGGCCGCAATCCGCGCGATATCGCCGCCCAGGTGGTCTCGCGCCTGGCCGGAGATCCCTCGTTCGAGGATACGGACCTGGCGGGGCCGGGCTTCATCAACCTGAAGGTCAGCCTGGGGACGCTGTCGGCCCGGGCCAACGAGATCGCCACCGACCCGCGCGCCGGCGCCGGCCTGGTCGCCATCGCCCGCAAGGTGCTGGTCGACTACGGCGGGCCGAACGTCGCCAAGGAGATGCACGTCGGCCACCTGCGCTCGTCGATCATCGGCGAGGCCGTGAAGCGGCTCTACCGCTTCCGGGGCGACACCGTGGTGGGCGACGCCCACTTCGGCGACTGGGGCTTCCAGATGGGCCTGCTGATCGTCACGGTGCTGGACGAGGACCCAGACCTGGCGCGGCTGGTCGCCGCCTACGAGGCGGCGCCCGATGACGCCGGCGCGGCCGCCGTCGCCGCCCGCCTCGCCCTGACCGTGTCGCTCGATGATCTCGACCGGCTCTACCCGGCCGCGGCGGGCCGGGCGAAGACCGACGAGGCGTTTCGCGACCGGGCGCGCAAGGCCACCGCGGAGTTGCAGGCCGGCCGCGCCGGTCATCGCCTGCTCTGGTCGCGCTTCCGGGACGTGACCCGGGTGGCGCTGGAGCGCGACTTCCACGCCCTCGGCGTCGACTTCGACGTCTGGAAGGGCGAGAGCGACGTCAACGACCTGATCGAGCCCATGGTGGCCGAGCTGCGCGCCAAGGGGCTGCTGGAGCGTGACCAGGGCGCCGAGATCGTCCGGGTGGCCCGCAACAGCGACAAACGCGACGTGCCTCCCCTGCTGGTGGTCTCGTCCGAGGGCTCGGCGATGTACGGGACCACCGACCTCGCCACCATCCTCGACCGCCGCGACGGCTTCGGGCCGCAGCTGGGTCTCTACGTTGTCGACCAGCGCCAAGCGGACCACTTCGAGACCGTGTTCCGGGCCGCGTACCTGGCCGGCTACGCCGCCGAGGGCGAACTGGAGCATGTGGGCTTCGGCACCATGAACGGGCCGGACGGCAAGCCGTTCAAGACCCGCGAGGGCGGGGTGCTGAAGCTGCGCGACCTGATCGAGATGACGTCCGGCAAGGCTCGCGAGCGTTTGCACGAGGCCGGGTTGGGCGCGGAACTGGCGCCCGACGCGTTCGAGGACACGGCGCTGAAGGTGGCGGTGGCGACCCTGAAGTTCGCCGACCTCGCCAACTTCCGAGGCACCTCCTACGTCTTCGACCTCGATCGCTTCTCCAGCTTCGAGGGCAAGACCGGACCCTACCTGCTCTACCAGGCGGTGCGGGTGAAATCCCTGCTGCGCAAGGCCGAGGAGGAGGGCGTCGGGGCCGGGCCGGTCGTCGTGGCCGAACCGGCCGAGCGCGACCTGGTCCTGACCCTCGACGCCTTCGACCACGCCCTGGCCGAGGCCTACGACAAGAAGGCCCCGCACTTCCTGGCCGAGCACGCCTTCCGCCTGGCCCAGGCCTTCTCGAAATTCTACGCCGCGTGTCCGATCCTGACCGCTGCGCCGGATGTGCGGGCGTCCCGGCTCGCCCTGGCGGCGGCGATGCTGAAGCAGCTCGACCTGGCCCTGGACCTGCTGGGCGTCACCGCGCCGGAGCGGATGTAGCCAGAGTCCGCCCTTCCCAGGTTCTTTCCATTGCTGCGCCTGCCGCCGCAGCGTTGTCGCTCGGTTGGAAACAAAATTGCCTGGATGCCCGCTTTCGCGGGGAAGAGCGGTTTTGCGGTGCGACGAGTCGCCTTGACTCCTCCTCCCATCCCCACCAGCTTCGGCCGGCTCTCGCGGGAGAGATCGAGTCGGAGACGACTCGGAGCCGAAGGCGCAACCGCCCCGGAAACGCTCAGGCAAACGGACCGCGCGGGCATAGGAACGCTGGAAAGAGCCGTGTCGCGTCAGCGACGGCGGCGCGCCGAAGGAGCAAGGGCGGCCCGACAGGGCTTCCTGAAATCTCTCAGGCCCAAGGGACAGCGGGGGCGCATCGACGGCGGCATCGCGGATGCCGGCGGATCGCGCCAGCCCGGAGTCCCCGTGTGTCGGACACACCGCTCAGGACCACCGTCCTCGCCGACGCCCACCGCGCCGCGGGCGCCCGCATGGTGGCCTTCGCCGGCTACGAGATGCCGGTGCAGTACGCCGACGGGGTGCTGAAGGAGCACCTTTGGACCCGCGCCCACGCCGGCGCCTTCGACGTCTCCCACATGGGCCCGGCGTACTTCCGGCTGCTTCATCCAACGGGTGACGGCGACGCCGACCATGCCGCGGTCTGCGCCCTGTTCGAACCGCTGGTCTGCGGAGACCTGAAGGGCCTGAAGCGGGGCCAGATGCGCTACACCCTGCTGCTGAACGCCGATGGGGGCATCGAGGACGACCTGATGGTCGGCCGGCCGGTGCTGGACAGCGCCCAGGGCATGCTGATCGTCGTCGTCAACGCCGGGACCAAGGAGGCCGACTTCGCCGCCATGATTGCGGCCGCTGGCGATGTCGGCGAGCTGATCCGCGCCGACGAAGGCGCCCTCATCGCGGTCCAGGGACCGGACGCCGCCGCGGCGACGGCGGCGATCATCCCCGAGGCGGCCGACCTGACCTTCATGACCCTGCGGCCCCTTGAGTTCGAGGGCCACCGCGTCGTCGTCTCGCGCTCGGGCTACACCGGCGAGGACGGCTACGAGATCCTGGTTCCGGCCGAGCTCGGACGGCCGCTGTGGGACAGGCTGCTGGCCGACGACCGGGTCCGGCCGATCGGCCTCGGTGCGCGTGACTCCCTGCGGCTGGAGGCCGGCCTGCCGCTCTACGGCCACGACCTCGACGCCACCGTCTCGCCCGTCGAGGCCGCGCTGGAATTCGCGCTCTCCAGGCGGCGGTTGAAGGCCGCCGATTTCCCCGGGGCGGCCCGCGTCGCCGCCGAGCTGGACGGCGGCGCGGCGCGCCGGCGCGTGGGCCTGCGGGTGCTGGAAGGAGCGCCGGCCCGCGAGGGCGCCGATATCACCGATGCGGCAAGCCAGGTCGTCGGGCGCGTCACCAGCGGCGGCTTCTCGCCCAGCCTGAGCGCGCCGATCGCCATGGGCTACGTTCCGCCGGCCTTGAGCCGGCCCGGAACGAAGCTGGGCGTCGTCGTGCGCGGCAAGCGCCAGGCGGCCGAGGTCGCGCCACTGCCGTTCGTCCCGCACCGCTATTTCCGCAAAGCCTAAGAAGGACCGCCGATGCGCTTTTCCAAGGACCACGAGTGGATCGAGGACGCCGGCGGCGTCGCCACGATCGGCATCACGTCGTACGCGGCCGAGCAGCTGGGCGACGTGGTGTTCGTCGAGTTGCCCGAGGTCGGCAGGCAGGTGAAGGCCGGCGACGCCCTGGCGGTGGTGGAGAGCGTCAAGGCCGCCTCCGACGTCTATGCGCCGGCGTCCGGCGAGGTGGTCGAGGTCAATGCCGGCCTGCCGGACTCGCCGGAGACGGTGAACGCCATGCCCGAGAAGGACGGCTGGTTCGTGAAGCTCAAGCTGAGCAACCCGGCCGAGCTGGAGTCGCTGATGGACCGCCCGGCCTACGAACAGTTCCTGGGCACGCTGTGATGGGGCCGGCGATTCTTGCTCCCCTCCCCCTCGAGGGGAGGGGCCGGGAGTGGGGGGCTCTCTCCGGTTGCGCGCTGCCTGCGCGGCTATCCGAGACCGCGATCTTTCCGGCTGGCAGCCCCCCACCCCTGACCCCTCCCCTCAAGGGGGAGGGGAACCGCGAGGCCTGACCTGATGCGCTACCTCCCCCTCACCGCCGCGGACCGGGCCGAGATGCTCGAGACCGTCGGCGCGTCGTCGATCGACGATCTGTTCAGTGACGTGCCGGCCGCTGCGCGGCTGGCCGGGCCGGTCGAGCTGCCGACCCGCAAGGGCGAGCTCGACGTCGAGCGGGCGATGTCGCGGCTGGCGGCGCGCAACCGTCCGGCCGGCGCCGGGCCGTTTTTCTGCGGCGCCGGCGCATACCGCCACCATGTGCCGGCCAGCGTCGACCACCTCATCCAGCGCTCGGAATTCCTGACCAGCTACACGCCCTACCAGCCCGAGATCGCCCAGGGCACGCTGCAGGTGCTGTTCGAGTTCCAGACCCAGGTGTCGGCCCTGACCGGCCTGCCGGTGGCCAACGCCTCGATGTACGACGGCTCCACCGCCTGCGCCGAGGCGGTGATGATGGCCGCGCGGGTCACCCGGCGGGGCAAGGCCGTGCTGTCCGGCGGGCTGCACCCGCACTACGCCGACGCGACCTGGACCCTGGCCCACACCGCCGGCGTCGCCACGACCCGTCTGCCCGCCGCCGTCGACGCCGAGGCGGCGGTGATCGAGGCGATCGACGCCGACACCGCCTGCGTGGTGGTGCAGACGCCAAACGTGTTCGGCACGGTGACCGACGTCTCCAAGATCGCCGAGGCGGCCCACGCCGCCGGCGCCCTGCTGGTGGTGGTGACCACCGAGGCCGTCTCGTTCGGCCTGCTGAAATCGCCCGGCGAGATGGGCGCGGACATCGCCGTGGCCGAGGGCCAGTCGATCGGCAACGCCCTGAGCTTCGGCGGCCCCTACGTCGGCCTGTTCGCCTGCCGCGAACCGTTCCTGCGGCAGATGCCCGGCCGGCTCTGCGGCGAGACGGTGGACGCCGAGGGGCGGCGCGGCTTCGTCCTGACCCTCTCGACCCGCGAGCAGCATATCCGCCGCGAGAAGGCCACCTCGAACATCTGCACCAACTCGGGCCTCTGCGCCCTGGCGTTCTCGATCCACATGACCCTGCTGGGCCAGACCGGCCTGAAGCGGCTCGCGGAGGTCAACCACGCCCGGGCCCGGCGGCTCGACGCAGCACTGACGGCGGTCGCCGGCGTGCAGCGGCTGACGCCCCGATTCTTCAATGAGTTCGCGGTCCGGCTGCCCAGGCCGGCCGCGGCGGTCGTCGACGCCCTGGTGGCCCGCGACATCATCGCGGGTGTGCCGTTCGCCCGGCTCGACCCGGTCGCCGGCATGGACGACGTGCTGCTGGTCTGCGCCACCGAGACCACCACCCCGGATGACATCGACGCCTTCGCCGCCGCCCTGGCCGAGGAGCTGAGGTAATGAACATGCTGAACGTCGGCCGCGTCACCCGCTCCGAACTTGCCGCCGATGCGCCCGCGGCGCCGCGCGCCCACGGCCTGATCCAGGAAGAGCCGCTGATCTTCGAGCTGGACGGTTGGGACAAGACCGGCGTCGACCTCGACGAGGCGGACCTGGACGCCGGCGACCTGGCCGGCCTGACCCGGGAGGCGCCGATCGGCCTGCCGGGCCTCTCGGAGCCCGAGACGCTGCGCCACTATGTGCGCCTGTCGCAGAAGAACCACGCCATCGACCTGGCCATGTATCCGCTGGGTTCGTGCACGATGAAGCACAACCCGCGCCTGAACGAGAAGATGGCCCGCCTGCCCGGCTTCGCCGACCTGCACCCGCTGCAGCCGATGGCGACCGTGCAGGGCGCGCTGGCGGTGATGGAGCAGCTGACGCACTGGCTGAGGACCCTGACCGGCATGCCGGCCGTGGCGCTGTCGCCCAAGGCCGGCGCGCACGGCGAGTTCTGCGGCCTGATGGCGATCCGCGCCGCCCACGAGGCGCGCGGGGACGCCCGGCGCAAGGTGCTGGTCCCGACCTCCGCCCACGGCACCAACCCGGCCACGGCGGCCCTGGCCGGCTATGCGGTGCAGGAGATCGCCCAGACCGACGACGGACGGGTCGACCTGGCCGACCTGGAGGCCAAGCTCGGCCCGGACGTGGCGGCGGTGATGGTGACCAACCCCAACACCTGCGGCCTGTTCGAACGCGACGTGCTGGAGATCGCGCGGCTGACCCATGCGGCCGGCGCCTACTTCTATTGCGACGGGGCCAACTTCAACGCCATCGTCGGACGGGTGCGGCCGGGCGACCTCGGCGTCGACGCCATGCACATCAACCTGCACAAGACCTTCTCCACCCCGCACGGCGGGGGCGGGCCTGGCGCTGGCCCCGTGGTGCTGAGCGCGGCGCTCGCCCCCTTCGCCCCCCGCCCCTGGCTGGTGGCCGGCGAGCACGGCCTGGCGCTGGCCGAGCACGGCGAGGGCGAGACGCTGCAGGCGTTCGGCCGGCTCTGCGCCTTCCAGGGCCAGATGGGCATGTACGTGCGGGCGCTGAGCTACATGCTGAGCCACGGCTCTGACGGGCTGCGGCAGGTGGCGGAGGACGCGGTGCTGAACGCCAACTACGTCAAGGCGCGGCTGTCCGAGGCGATGACCCCGGCCTTCCCGGACGGGCCCTGCATGCACGAGGCCCTGTTCGACGACGCCTGGCTGAACGGCGCCGGCGTCACCACCCTCGACATCGCCAAGGCCCTGATCGACCAGGGCTTCCACCCGATGACCATGTACTTCCCGCTGGTCGTGCATGGGGCGATGCTGATCGAGCCCACCGAGACCGAGCCGAAGCGCGAGATCGACCGGTTCTGCGACGCCATGCTGGAGCTGGCCGCGGCGGCCCAGGCCGGCGACGTGGCCCGGTTCAAGGGCGCGCCGTTCCAGGCCCCGCTGCGACGCCTCGACGAGACCGCTGCGGCCCGAAAGCCACGCCTGCGCTGGACACCCTGAGGCGCCGTTGCAACATCCGCATCGAATTGCGGAGACATTGCGCGTTTCAGCCTCGACACGTCTTCCGGCGAAGGTTCACGCTCCCATCTGGGATGAGTCCGCCGCCTCCCCCTTGGCGGGCTCACCCGCACCTCTGTTGGCACGATGTCGATCGCTAGCGCCCCCGGCCCGCTCAGGGCCGCCCTGAACCTGCCGCTCTGGCGCAAGCTGGGCCGTGGCGTGGCGTTGGGATTCGGCGGCCTGCTGGTGGCTGTCGGGACGGTGGGCGCGGTGCTCCCCGGCCACCTGGGCGTCCCGGTCCTGGTGGTGGGGCTGATCATCGTGCTGCGCACCTCGATCCAGGCCCGCCGC
>Ga0105240_10000580_pt1 | contig 67901 bp, 71 predicted proteins | sample KBSC54metaG_FD_80426 | JGI IMG/M metagenome (GOLD analysis project Ga0105240, IMG submission 80426) | Corn rhizosphere microbial communities from Kellogg Biological Station, Michigan, USA - KBS C5-4 metaG | ecosystem: Host-associated > Plants > Roots > Rhizosphere > Soil | place: Michigan, USA... | reverse complement strand
GTGGATCCTCAAGAATTGTCACGTACACTGCGTTTTTATGACCAATTGAATTTTTCCCATGCCTCGTTGTTGCTTGAACGCTGGCAGCGGGAGCATAGTACGTTAAATCTCTCACATCCTGATACCAGCACTGCGATGCAAATGTTGGCGGGTTAAGATTACGGTAAACGTCGGAATCCAATTATTTTTTATCGCGGGAATCGGGGGCAAAGAGAAGCAGGAACGCCAGGCGAAGATTGCATAACCATATAGGAATAGACGCAAAAAAAGGGGGACAAGAAAATCTTGCCCCCCATTTTTCTTCTGCAGATCACTATCGCGAGTAAAACTCAACCACCAGATTGGGCTCCATCATCACAGGGTAAGGTACATCCGCCAGTTTTGGCGTGCGAATGTATTTGCCTTTGAAATGCTTATGGTCGGCTTCGACATATTCCGGAACGTCACGTTCGGGCAATTCACTGGCGGCTTGAACGGCAGGAATGGTGCGGGATTTTTCGCGCAGTTCAATTGTATCGCCCTCTTTCGCCAAATAAGAAACGATATTGACGCGTTTCCCGTTGACCAGGATATGGCCATGGCTAACCAATTGGCGCGAAGCGAAAACCGTCGCGGCAAATTTCATGCGGTAAACCAGGGTATCCAGACGGCTTTCCAAAATGCCGATCAGGTTTTCGGATGTATCACCGCGACGACGAGATGCTTCATCGTAATATTTACGGAACTGTTTTTCGCCGATGTTGCCGTAATAACCCTTTAATTTCTGTTTCGCCATCAATTGCGTGCCGAAATCGGTTGGCTTTTTGTTGCGCGCGCCGTGCTGCCCCGGGCGGTTCGGACGTTTGTTATGCGGTGATTTCGGGCGGCCCCATAGGTTCAGGCCCAGGCGGCGGTCGATTTTATGTTTGGCGGCGGTTAAATTTGCCATGTTTTTATTACCTTTGCGGTTGGTTGTTGTCCCGATAGTCCGTATCCGCTTACACGGGGAGGGGCGTTACCACCCGCATTCTCAGGAATTGGAATGTTTTAGGGGTAAAGCGTAGTGCAAGTCAAGGTAAAGATGAATTTAAGGTGCTGGAGGTGTTGGAGGGCTGGCTTGCGGCCTTGAAGCAACGCCAAATCTACCTGTCATATCAACAATAGCAGTGTAGGCGATTAGCCTGCCGAGCGGCCTATTCTCCTTATTGGGATTGTTTGTAACGTTACTGTCCCATACTTTTTTGGCCGCGTTATAAAAAACTTCTCTTCCCTGAAGATCATTGCTAAGAAACTGCAAAGAGGCACTAACTAGCTTGAGATTAACAAAAGCAATCACAACGTTTGAATAATTAAAAAGAGCTTCCCGCGCGACGTTAAAAGCTTCTTTTCGTTCTTCTACACGGGTAAGTCCTGAATAATTACCAGAAGAAGGCTGATCGAGCGGCCTTGCATGTAAGGCTAATTCGACTTTATTTGATATGATCCCTAAACTACGAATTACGTTTCCAGCTTGCTTTAATAATGCAATATTTTGATTTGTAAAATCCGTTTTTGAGGCTACTATGGCGACCTCTAAAAGAGATTGTCTTGTCCTGGCTCCGTTGGGGCTATATAGTGCTTGAGTAGTCATCATGCTATTTACTACATTAAGAGTTCCTGCTGCTTGAAGCACCATTAAGGTTCCCGTTATATTTTTTTCCGCATCTCCTGTTATTTTGAGGTCCACCCAGCGCTTAAATAGCACTGCGGATTCGGCGAAGGCGTAAGGAGACGGAGGCATGATTATTCTTGATCTTATGAATTGAGAGTATGTAAAACTATATCCAATTTACATGCGCAAAGTCAAGAAAAAATTCCCCTATTTACATTTTATACTTTCATGGATGATGTCAAAATATGCCTCCGACGTCCCTAACGATTGAAGCACCCGCCGAGCCGCTGGCGGCAGCGCTGCGCCCACGTGCGCTGGATGAGGTCATCGGCCAGGAACATGTGCTAGGAGCAGGGGGTGCCCTGCATGAAATGGTGGCGGCGCGGCATTTATCCTCGCTGATTTTCTGGGGACCACCGGGATGCGGTAAGACGACAATTGCCTGGCTATTGGCGGATGCGTGCGGTTACCGGTTTGAGGCTATTTCGGCGGTCTTCAGTGGCGTTGCCGACCTGCGCAAGGTATTCGAACGCGCGCGTGAAAATAAAAATCTGGGCGAACGCACGCTGTTATTTGTGGATGAGATTCACCGTTTTAACCGCGCGCAACAGGATGCTTTTTTGCCGAATGTTGAAGATGGCACAGTGACGCTGATCGGCGCAACGACAGAAAATCCGTCCTTTGAATTGAATGGGGCTTTGCTGTCACGATGCCAGGTGATTGTGCTAAACCGGCTCGATGAAAATGCGTTGGCGCAATTGCTGGCGCGTGCCGAAAAATTGACAGGCAAAACTTTGCCTGTGACTGAAGAAGCGCGCATTTGGCTCACGCAGCAGGCCGATGGCGATGGACGTTATTTGCTGAATATGGCGGAGATGTTATTGGCGCAAAAAATTTCCACGCCGTTGGATGTCGAAGCGCTGCAAAGGCTGCTGCAAAAACGTGCGCCATTGTATGATAAGGCACAGGAGGGACATTATAATCTTATCAGTGCCCTGCATAAATCTGTGCGCGGGAGTGATGTCAATGCGGCGCTTTATTGGCTGTCACGCATGCTGGCGGGCGGCGAAGATCCTGAATTCATCGCCCGCCGTATTGTGCGCATGGCCTATGAAGATATTGGTATGGCGGAACCCAATGCGGCATTGCAGGCAATGGCGGCGTGGCAAACCTATGAACGCCTTGGCTCACCCGAAGGTGAGTTAGCATTGGCGCAAGCGGTAATTTATCTGGCGACTGCACCGAAATCGGTTTCGGCGTATAAATCCTTTGGCGCGGCCCGGCGCGCGGCGGCGGATACCGGTTCGCTCACGCCGCCGCCATACGCCATGAATGCGCCGACAAAATTGATGAAAAATTTGGGCTATAGCGACGGCTATATTTATGATCCCGATACGCCCGAGGGTTTTTCCAGTCTGAATTATTTTCCACCCGGCATGGCACGGCAAGAATTTTACCGACCGATTGAACGGGGGTTTGAGCGCGAAATCAAAAAACGGCTGGAGTATTGGCGACGGTTGCGCGAGGAAAAGGAGAAAACATACAAGCCTTAAATAATTTCCCGCTTAATGCCATCCGGCCGCGTTCCGCAGCAAGATCATGTGCCCTTTTACCACCAACGTCTGTCAATTTTGGATTGGCGCCTTCCGCCAATAGGAATGTTACAACTGCATCTGCCCCACTGGCAGCAGCATGCATCAGTAATGTTCTGCTTTGCAAATATCCGGACTCTGTAGTGAATCTTGCGTCAACAGAAATAAGCTTTCCTGCGAGTAAACCTTGTATGACTGTAGGATCGTCACGCTTAAAGGATTCTCTAATGCCTCTGGCAAAATCATTGGCAACTATGCTAGTGGCCAAATCATCTAAAATTTGTTGAGAACCCATTATATTCTCTTTCGGTTAATTTTCATTAAGGTAATTTACTTGCAATGGTGATGTCAAGGAAATTTAACCAAAAAACTTCCCGTCTTAATATTTGTATGTTAGTAAACTTCCATGGATTTATTCGCCCAGATTAACCAATTCGTTCGCGACCAAGTAGCCGCCATGAATCCCACCTGGCCGCTCGACCGCATTACGGTCGAAGCACCCAAGGATGCAACGCACGGTGAAATGGCGACCAATGCCGCTATGGTCTTGGCGAAAGAAGCTGGTATGGCGCCGCGCGCGCTGGCAGAACAAATTGCCGAACGGCTGCGCACCCATCCGCAAATTGCTGAAGTCACATTAGCTGGACCGGGTTTTATTAACTTGAAATTCACGCCAGATTTTTGGCGCGCGCTAGTCCCGAAAATTTTACAAATTGGGACACAATTTGGTGTTAGCAATGTCGGCAAGGGCCAAAAGGTGAATGTTGAATTTGTCTCGGCCAATCCAACTGGCCCCATGCATGCGGGGCACGTACGCGGCGCCGTCATTGGCGATGCAGTTGTGCGTTTGTTGCGCGCCACCGGACATGATGTGACGGGCGAATATTATTTTAACGATGCAGGCGCACAGGTGGATGTATTGGCGCGCACCACGCATTTGCGTTATCGTGAAGCCTTAGGTGAAGATATTGCAATCCCGGAAGGATTATATCCAGGCGAATATATGAAAGAGGTTGGCTCGGCGTTGGCCACGCGCGATGGTAAGAAATGGTTGGTTTTAGATGAAGCCGAATGGCTCGCGCCCATTCGCAGTTTTGCTGTGGATGCTATGATGAAAATGATCCGTGAAGATTTGGCACTGATCGGTATCCAACATGACGTTTTTACCAATGAACGGGAAATGATTGAAAACGGCACGTTGGAAAAAGCATTTAAAGTCTTGGAAGATAAGGGCTTGATTTATACTGGTACGCTGCCGCCGCCCAAGGGCAAGGAAATGGAAGATTGGGAACCGGCGGAGCTGACGCTATTTCGTTCCAGCCAGTTCGGCGACACAACGGACCGGCCGCTCAAAAAACGAGACGGTTATTGGGCCTATATTATGCCGGATATCGCATATCATTATGACATGATGCAGCGCGGTTTTAATTTGATGATCAACGTGCTCGGCACCGATCACAGCGGATATTTAGAGCGCATGCGTCCGGCGATTACGGCGTTGAGTGACGGCAAGGTGCAACTCGATGTCATTTTTAATAATATGGTTAAGGTATTTAAAAATGGTGAGCCGGTAAAATTATCCAAACGTTCCGGGAATATTATTACTTTGCGCGAAATGGTCGAACAGGTGGGCGCGGGTGCAGTGCGATTTTTTATGCTGACGCGCGACCCTAAATCGCCGTTAGATTTTGATTTCGCCAAGGTAATTGAGCAATCACGCGATAATCCGGTGTTTTACATTCAATACGCCCATGCGCGGATTTGTTCGGTGTTGCGCCATGCGGCGGAAACCTTGCCTACGGAAAAATTCGATGATGGGGCTTTGGCGGCGGCGGATTTAAATTTATTACATTCCGAAGCAGAAATCGCCATGCTGCGCCGCCTGGCCGAATGGCCACGCATTGTTGTTGCTGCCGCCCAGGTTCATGAACCACATCGCATCGCCTTTTATCTTCAGGATGTTGCGGCGGAGTTGCATGCGCTGTGGACGGCCGGAAAAGACGATGCTGAACTGCGTTTTATTTTGCCTAATCAGCCCGCCAAAACGGCTGCGCGCCTGGCATTATTGCGCACGGTGGCACTGGTCATCGCCGCCGGATTGGGTATTATTGGTGTCGAACCCGTTGAACAAATGTAGAGGAAACCATGCCACGCGATGAAGATGTATTGAATAAAAACTTTCCTGAAGGTGAAGAGGCGCGCGCGCGCGGTATGCGCATTTTATCCATGTTTGCCGTGACAGTTGTAGTGATTTTTGTCGCCGTCGTTGGATATATTTACATATCAAATAACAAATCCGTTGACCCGAATAATTTGCCATTAATCACAGAAAACAGTCCGCCGGAAAAAATGCGGCCGACCGATCCGGGCGGCATGGAAATCCCGCATCAAGATGCCAGTGTCTATGATCATCTGGATCCAAAACAAGAGGCAAGTCAGCCGGAAAAATTACTACCTGCAGCAGAATCGCCTGTTACAGCTGATGCTGCCCCAAGCACGCCACAACCAGATGCAAAAAGTGCTGCATCCGTGACAACGCCAGCCACTGTGCCAGAAGAGTTGTCTGGCCTACCTGCTGCAAGCCCAGCAACACCGGCAGTCAATAATTCTCAGCAAGTGCCGACTGTTCAAGCATCTCAAGCGCCAGGAACCCAACAACCCGCAGCGGCACCATCACAACCTAATATCGCAATAAAAAACAATATCACGCCATCGATTTCGGCTGCGAACGCGTACCGCATTCAATTAGGCGCGGTACGCGATGAAACCGCCGCGCAAAAAGAATGGGCGCGCATGGAAACCAAGCATAGCGACCAATTAAAAGGTTTAAATTCTTCCTTCACGCCTGTCAGCCTGGGTGATAAGGGGAATTTTTTACGGATCCAAGCTGGGCCTTTGACCAAGGAAGAAGCCGAAGTGCATTGCGCAAAATTAAAATTGGAAAATCAGGCCTGCATGGTTGTGAAAGCGGCGCAATAGCCACGATGCTATCCGACTGGTTGCCAGTTCACCCCATAGCCTATTTAGTCGCGAACGGTGAACCGCCGGCGCCAGAAGTTTTACAAAACATAAATCGCGCGAACGCACACATTATTGCGGTTGATGGTGGTAGTGCGACATTGTTGGCGGCCAGTGTCACGCCGGATTGTGTTATGGGCGACATGGATAGTTTAGGTGAATGGGTAGTGCAAAAAAAAGAAATTCCTAAAATCCTTTTGCCCGATCAAAATAAAAGCGATCTGGAAAAATCGATTTTATATTTGTTGGAACGTGGGGTAAAATATTTTATTCTTTGCGGCGCCTGGGGCGGTACGCGCTTGGACCATGCGATTGCCAATCTAGATTTATTAACTGCCTATGCGCCGCGATGCCGGATTAGCATGATCATAGCCGATGCGATAATTGATGGTTTGTCTGTGGAAAATACTGCACCGAACGGTTTGGTCTTATCCACACGAATCGGCAGTAAACTTGGACTTTTGCCGGCTGGAGAAAACACCACAGTTACACTGCGCGGTGTCGAATATCCATTGGACCAGGACGAATTGCAACCGGGCACGCATGGTGTGGGTAATATAGTTATTGCAGATCAAATTCATATTCAAATTTTCAGCGGTTGCGTGCGTTTGATCCGCATGTCAAAGAGTATGAATGTCTAAACCGCTTGCACTGATTGCCGGATTATCAGGTGAAAATATCACACCGGATGAACACAATTTTTTTCGCGGCGCAGATCCACTGGGATTTATTTTATTTAAGCGGAATTGTATCAGTCGCACACAAATACAAAAATTGACGAAGGATTTACGCGCATTGACGGGCCGCGCTGACACCCCGATTTTGATCGATCAGGAAGGCGGGCGCGTTACGCGCCTGCGCCCACCGGAATTTGCACCACTTCCGCCAATGCGTATTTTCGGCGACTTATATATAAAGGATAAAGCGCGTGCCAAAAAAGCTCTAGCGCTGAATATCCAAATCATCGCGGCTGAATTATTATCGCTTGGGATCAATGTGGATTGTATTCCGGTATTGGATGTGCCGACGCGCGGCGCGGATAATATCATTGGTAATAGGGCATTTTCAACGAATCCTAAAATTGTGGCCGAGCTTGGCCGTGTTACAATTGACGTGGCGCTGGCGGCAGGATTGATGCCAATTATCAAACATATCCCTGGCCATGGCCGCGCGGGGTGCGATAGCCATTTGGCGTTGCCTACGGTCAAAACATCGTTGAAATCTTTGGAGCAAACAGATTTTGTGCCATTCCGCGCGCTTGCTGATGCGCCTTGGGCGATGCTCGCGCACGTGCGCTATGCCGCGCTGGATGAAAAATATCCGGCTTCGCTTTCGTCTGGTGCGATTGATTACATCCGCAACCAGATTGGCTTTGGCGGTGTTTTAATTGGCGATGATTTATCCATGAAGGCGCTGGGCGGTTCTTATATGTCGCGCGCGGAAAAGACATTGGCGGCGGGTGCGGACCTTGCCCTCCACTGTAACGGTAATCTTTCACAGATGGAAAGGGTCGCCGCCGGATGCCATGAAATCACAACCGCCACAGCTACGCGCCTGAAATCTGCACAACATAAATTAGCGGCGTCCGCTGCGCCGAATATCCCGGAATTGCTTGCACGCCGTGATGAATTGCTGCTACGATGATTCAGACTTTGCGCATGACCAACGCTGCTGAAACTCTTGAACTGGATTTCGATCCCGAAGCCGCCGGAGCAGACGCTTTCCGCGTACAGCTAGCTGATTACGATGGTCCTTTGGATTTGCTACTCGAAATGGCGCGCGGGCAACGCGTAGATTTGGCAAAAATTTCTGTCCTTGCCCTGGCGGAGCAGTATATAAATTACATCGAAACGGTGAAATCGCTGCGTCTGGAAATTGCGGCGGATTATTTGGTCATGGCGGCCTGGCTGATTTATCTGAAATCACGTTTGCTGTTGCCCAAACAGGAAGATATTAAAGATGAGCCCAGTGCCGCGCAAATGGCGGATGCATTGGCCTTTCAACTGCGCCGCTTGCAAGCCATGAAAGAGGCGTCGGCGACGCTGTTCAAGCGCCCACAAAAGGGACAACAAGTTTTCGCGCGCGGAGCGCCGGAAGGTTTTGTCACACGCATTGATAAAATTTTTAACGATACATTATATGATTTGCTGCATGCCTACGGTGATTTTTCGCTGCGCCAAAAACAACAGGAAGCTTATGCGCCCGCAACGCCGCACGTGTTGTTTAGCATGGAAGATGCGATGGATCGCATTGGTGCTATATTTGGAAGCAAGGGATTATGGCACAGTAAGGCGTGGATCTCATTGCAGGATTTGATCAAAGGCCAACCAGGTATGGATTTAAAAAATATCACAGGTCGGTCATATTTGACGGCGATCTTCAGCGCGTCGTTGGAGCTCGTCAAGAATGGCCAGATGAATATTCAACAGCAGCAAAATTTTGGGCCGATCTACCTGCGTGCCCATATCCCAGAGGAAACAGCCGATGAACACGCCAGCGAAAATTGAAGAAACCGAAGAAGAAATCGAAGTTGCCGGGCCCGCGAATGATGTGACCGTTACGTTGGAATCCGCCGACCGGCTGCGCGGCGTTGAGGCAATTATTTTTGCGGCGCCCGGCCCGATGGAAGCTGGAGCAATTGCAACCCAATTAAAGTTGGAATGGGCTGAGGTTGAAGGACTCTTGGCGGAGCTCCAGCGCAGCTATATGGACCGCGGTGTGCATTTGGTCGAGCGTGCAGGGCGCTGGTCTTTTCAAACTGCGCCTGATTTAGCACCGCATTTGACCTTTATGAAATCACGTCCCATGAAACTGTCGCGCGCGGCGATGGAAACGCTGGCCGTCATTGCGTATCACCAGCCATTAACTCGGACGGAAATTGAGAACATCCGCGGGGTGGCAATCCATAAGGGTACCTTGGATTTGCTGTTGGAAACCGGCTGGATTAAGCCTGGAAAGCGACGCGAAATCCCCGGTCGTCCGCTCACCTGGGTAACGACGGATGCGTTTCTGGAGCATTTTGGTTTGGTGACATTAAAAGAATTGCCGGGCGTGGCGGAGCTGAAATCGGCTGGGCTATTGGATCGGCGGCCTGCAATTGCTCTGGTTCCGGAGCGCGAAGATGGGGCAGAAATCACAAATTCTGTGACAGCAACTGATGCCGACGAAAACGACCTGAGCGACTTTTTGCCTGAATAAATTCTTGACATACGAAAGTATTGTTCGTATAGTAAAAGCATAGTATAATTTTATTATTCTAAATTGATTCAACCCGTAACGAAACGTGCACAGATTATGAGCGCCTCTCATATTAAGGATGGACAGCATATTCCAAGACGATCTAGCGTTTCTGTGATCCAGGAACGAAATCTATCGGTTTCAGACAAACTTGAAGGTGTTGCTGTAAGAAATGTTATTGATCAGTTAAGTGAGGCTGAAGATAAGACTGAAGAAAATGGTGTGCTGTTTAATTTGATTAAAGCAGCTTACCTAAATGACCCAAATGAAGGTGTACGCGTTTCTGCTGCTAATCATCTTTTAAAGATAACGTTAAGAATTAGGCGTAATAAGAATAAACAAAATGTGTTAGACGATATTATGGAAACATTGACTAGGGGGATGTATTCAGCAATTGAGCAACCTTTTAGTCAGCCTTTCAGAAATTTTGACTATATAAATTATTCTATGGATGCCATGTCAGCTGTTAGTCAAAGCCCTTTTGATATAGCAGAAAGAGCTTCCGCTATGGTCAGAGGATTGAAGCATCAAATTCCAGCAAATTTTGTCCGGGACATGGGGGCGTCTTATATCCCTATGCGGGAAGAAGATCGTTCAAAAATCAAACTCGCGGCTGAACAGCGGCGAGTGGTTGTCTGTCAGCCATAAAAGCTGGACAGAAAAGCAGTTACGACGTCCGGCAAAATAAAATTCCTTTGATTTTTGCTGTTATTGGGCTTAGTAATACCCGAACAGGAGGCCACAATGGGCGCATTTGAACTCGTATTAATTTTGCTGGTGGTTATGATTGTTTTTGGTGCAGGAAAACTGCCAAACGTGATGAAGGATTTGGGAAAGGGCGTCAAAGCTTTCCGCGACGGTATGATAGATGAAAATAAACCGGATGCAGCGGCAACACCACCCGTTGCGCCAGCTAATCCGCCCACGCCGCCCAAAGAGTAATGCCGGAAAATCTACCCGCCGCAAATGATGATGCCCAAAAAAAGCAAGGGTTCGTACGGGCTGCCACACGCCATAAGCCAAGCAATAAAATAAAATTAGACTCGCGTTTGCGCGCCGAACTGGTGCGGAAATTCAGCTTGATGTCGTTGATCCCGGCGCTGGTGATGTTTGTTCTTGCCAGCGCTTTTGTGTTTCTTGTCATTCAGCAATGGTTCGGTGAACGTGTGCGAACGGCGATTAATGAATCCATGCAGGTTGCGGATGCCTACCTTGCAGAACATCAGCAGAATGTTCGTGCTGATGTTCTGGCGATGTCGAATGATATCGGCCGCGCCGCGCCGCAAGCTTTTGGTAACCCAGAATTTTTTAATGAATTACTGCGTACCCAATCTTTAATCCGTAACTTACAGGAAGCGATTGTTTTTGATTCTTCGCGGCACATTCTGGCGCGCTCAGGTTTAACGTTTTCATTGGAACTTGATCCGTTAGATCCCGAAGTCTTGGCTGCCGTGCATGAAGGCGACGTACGCGTGATTTTGAATGATAAGGGCGACCGTGTGCGCGCACTAATCCGCCTGCCAGGCTTTCCAGATGCGTATCTTTATGTGGGCCGCCTTGTGGATTCAAATGTCCTAGCCTATCGCGAAAATGCCAAAAGCGCAGTGGATGAATATAAAATGCTGGAGGTTCGGCGATTGGGTTTACAATTGCTGGTGGTCGGCGTTTTTGCTGCGGGCACGGCGCTGTTGGTGCTTTTTTCCATCCGTTCAGGCTTACGTACTGCGGACCGCCTGGCAACCCCCCTTGGCAATTTAATTCAGGCTGCAGAGCGTGTGCGTAGCGGTGATCTTTCAGCGCGCGTAATGGAGCAATCCAGTTATGACGAGATTGCCAATTTGCTCTCAGCGTTTAACCGGATGACGTCACAACTGGATTCGCAGCGCCGCGAATTATTTGACATCAACCGTAAATTGGATGACCGTCGCCGCTTTTCCGAAGCCGTACTGGCTGGCGTTTCTGCTGGCGTCATGACAGTGGACACAAGCGGAATTATTCAATTGGCAAACGATCAGGCGAACCGATTGTTGGGGCGATATGATCTTCTGGGGGCAAACCTTTCTGAAATTTCTCTGGAATTTGAAAAATCGAGGCAGCATTTTTTAGAGCATGGCGCGTTGGATGAAACCTCATCCGGTATTAGTTATTCTAATATTGGGCAATCAGCGAAACAGTTTCAATTACGTATCGCGGCCCTGTCGGAAGATCGTGCGGACAGTGCCCTGGTTTTGACCTTTGATGATATCACCGCACTGGAAGCAGCCCAACGTCAAGCTGCTTGGGGTGATGTAGCTCGGCGGATCGCGCATGAAATTAAAAACCCGCTAACTCCTATTCAATTGGCCGCAGAACGTTTGCGCCGGAAGTATTCAGATGAAATAAAGACCGAACCGAATGTGTTTGCAAATTGTTTGGACACCATTGTCCGTCAGGTGTCGCATGTTGGCCGGATGGTGGGCGAGTTTGCTTCCTTTGCGCGCATGCCGTTGCCTGCTTTGCAAAAAGAAAATCTAACTGAATTAATTTCGCAAGCCATCTTTTTGCAAAAACAAGCACATCCGGAAGTTAAATATATTTTTGATATGTCAGAACCTGCCATGATAATAGCGGATGCAGGCCAAATTGCACAAGCACTTACCAATTTGTTGCAAAATGCCGGAGACGCGATCGAAGGGCGTGAAGGTGACGCGTTGCCTGACGGCGAAATTAAAATTGATATGAAGGAAAAAAACAGTCAAGCAATTATCATGATCACCGATAATGGCCGTGGCTTGCCGAATGTCGCGCCCGGACGCCTAATGGAGCCCTATATGACAACGCGCACCAAGGGAACCGGATTAGGTCTAGCCATTGTTAAAAAAATTATTTCCGAGCATGGGGGGACTGTGGAATTGGCAGCCCGCCCGGATGGCGAACCTGGGGCAGCGGTGATTTTAAACTTGCCGCTAGCTAATACGGCTGATACAAAAAACTTGGAGAAAAAGGCTGCCAATGGCGCATGACATTCTAATCGTTGATGATGAACCGGATATCCGCAACTTGCTGGCGGGTATTTTAGCGGATGAGGGTTATGCCGTGCGTGACGCTGCCAATGCGGATGCAGCCTATGCGGCACTGACAGCGCGAGCACCGCAATTGGTGATTTTGGATGTCTGGCTGGAGGGCAGCAAAGAGGACGGCCTCCAGATTCTGGCAAAAATTAAAAAAGACTACACCGATGTTCCGGTACTTATGATCTCGGGTCATGGTACGGTAAAGATGGCAGTTACTGCGATCAAACAGGGTGCGTTTGATTTTCTGGAGAAACCATTTGAATCGGACCGCTTGTTACTATTGGTTGCGCGCGCATTGGAAAATGTGCAACTGCGGCGTGAAAATCAGGAACTGAAATCACGCGGCTACAGTGTAACGGAATTAATCGGTACAAGTCAGCAGGTAAATTCTTTAAAATCCAATATTGAAAAAATTGCCCCCACGAATAGTCGTGTTTTGATTTTAGGCCCACAGGGCGCAGGAAAGGAATTGGCCGCGCGGTTAATCCACCAATCCTCCAAACGAGCGAATGGGCCCTTTGTGATGATGAATTGCGCATCGCTGGAGCCTGATAAGTTTGATGAAAAACTTTTTGGGGTGGAGAGCACAGAAGGCCAACGGATTGGTTATCTGGAGCAAGCTCATACCGGGACGCTTTTGCTGGATGAAGTTGCGGACTTACCATTAGAAACGCAAGCGAAATTGGTGCGGGTCTTGCAGGATCAGGCCTTCACGCGTGTCGGCGGAAAAACATCGGTCGTGGTGGATGTACGTGTGATCGGCGCCAGCAGCCGAGATCTTCAGGCTCTTACGCAGTCAGGAAAATTTCGTCAGGATTTATTCTACCGTTTGAATGTTTTACCTCTGCGCCTGCCTGCCTTAACAGAGCGGCGTGAAGATATCCCATTGTTAATGCAATATTTTCTATCACGTGCAGCGGAAGCGGCAGGAACGCAGACCCCCAAATTAGGGGCCAATGCTGAGGTCGCACTGCAAGCACATGATTGGCCCGGCAATGTTCGGCAGATGCGTAACGTTGCGGAATGGCTGGTTATCATGCATGGCGGCAATGATAAAACCTTGGGAGCAGGGGATTTGCCGCCTGATGTGCAGCAGAATACACCCCAGGTTTTGAATTGGGAAAAAGGTTCGGAAATCATGGCGCTACCCCTGCGCGATGCGCGAGAGGTATTTGAGCGTGAATATCTGCTCGCACAACTCAGCCGTTTTGGGGGAAATATCTCGCGTACTGCACTATTCGTTGGTATGGAACGCAGCGCGTTGCACCGAAAATTAAAGCTTCTCGGCTTGTCATCGGTTGATCGCGCGGGTGGTGAGAACACGGAAGAAGGCGAATCCGCCGATGCCGCATAATTTAACCCTTCCCCGCGCAATTTTATTTGACTGGGACGGCACGCTGGTGGATACCTGGAAGGCGATTATTGCCGCCTATAATATCACACGGATCGCATTGGGTATGGATCCTTGGGACGAGACGACGGCACGTCAAAATATCCGCAAATCCTGGCGCGATGCCTTTCCTGAGGTTTTCGGAGATCGTTGGCAAGAAGCGGGCGAGATTTATCGAAAACAATACGGTGCGATTAACCAACAGCATATTGAACCTATGCAAGGCGCGTTTGAACTACTAACCGCTTTAGCGGAAGCAAACATTCATGTTGGAATCGTCAGCAATAAACTTGGCACCTACCTGCGCAGTGAAGTGGAATATTTTAACTGGGGCAAACATTTTGTGCGCACTATCGGTTCCCAAGATGCTGCGCGCGATAAGCCCCATCCTGATCCGGTGATTATGGCCCTGGATGGCAGTGGAATTGTACCCGGTCCGGACGTTTGGTTCGTTGGCGATACGGGTATGGATTTGCAAGTTGCGCACGCAACAAATTGCGTGCCGATTTTGGTAAACGGTCATCATCTGAAGCCGGGTGAACGGGAGGAATATCCGCCTGCCGCAGAATTTGATGATCTCCCAGCGTTGCATCGGGCGCTGATTTCCATTATGACACCTGAAACAATAACAACAAAGGTCGGCAATGGTTGATAAATCCCCTTCGGTTCAAGATTCATTTTTAAATGCAGTGCGTAAGCAAAAAGCGGCTGTTACGGTATTTTTAATGAATGGTGTTAAGCTTCAGGGTGTGGTAACTAGTTTTGATAATTTTTCCATGCTGCTGCGCCGCGACGGCCACGCCCAATTGATTTATAAACATGCCATTTCCACCATCATGCCAGTGAATAATATCCAATTATTTGTGCCTGGCGATGATCCCGAAGCAGATAAAGAAGCCGCGGCGGTGTAATTCTACGCAATGACTGAGGCGCACCGGCCCACAATCAAAAGTGGTACAGCCATTGTTATCTGCCCGATTGACAAGGATACGTTCCGCGATCCGGATTATAAACTTGAAGAGGCCATTGGCTTGGCCCACGCCATTGATCTGGAAGTTGTGTCCGCACGAGCGGTAAAGGTTGGACGAGTTTCTCCAGCGACATTTGTAAGCGCGGGAGTTGTAGATGAACTGGCGGCGGAAGTAGAGGAAACACACGCCGAAGTTTTAATTATCGATACGCAGTTGTCGCCGGTGCACCAACGCAACCTAGAACGTTTATGTAAAATAAAAGTCATTGACCGCGTTGGCCTAATCCTGGAAATTTTTGGCGCCCGGGCACGGACGCGTGAAGGAAAGCTACAAGTAGAACTGGCACGGCTAAATTATCAGCGGTCACGCCTGGTGCGGGCCTGGACACACTTGGAGCGTCAGCGCGGCGGCGGCGGATTTATCGGCGGACCAGGCGAGACGCAAAAGGAACTCGACCGCCGCAGAATTGATGAAACGTTGCTGCGGATTAAAAAACAACTTGCGGATGTCACGCGCACACGCGGATTACACCGCAAGGCCCGTACAGCCAAACCCTATCCGATTGTCGCGTTGGTGGGTTATACAAATGCGGGTAAATCCACATTATTTAATCGACTGACGGGGGCAGCCGTTATGGCGCAGGATTTGTTATTTGCCACCCTGGATCCAACCATGCGACAATTGAAATTGCCATCGGGGCGACAGATTATTTTGTCAGACACAGTGGGTTTTATTGACGATTTGCCAACACATCTCATCGCGGCATTTCGCGCGACATTGGAAGAGGTTTTAGAGGCCGATTTGATTTTACACGTGCAGGATATCACACATGTCGAATCCGACATGCAGGCTGAAGCCGTGGTAAAGGTTCTGGGTGATCTGGGTATTGACGGTGAAGAGGCCAGGCGGGTTATGAATGTCGCGAATAAAATGGATTTATTACCTGCCGGCGCTCGCGCAAAAGTAACACGACAGTTAATAGAAGATGGGGGCGCGGCGATTTCAGCACAATCCGGCACCGGCATACCTCAACTATTAAAACAAATTGATGCGCGCCTGGCCGAACGCGATGAATATCATGAATATAGTTTGCCGGTTGAGGGGGGTGAAGCTCTTGCCTGGCTTTACCGCAATGGCGAAATCATTGCGCGCAAAGACAACAAAAAGACGATCAAATTGCGCGTATTATTGGCAGCAGATAAAACAGGAATGTTTGAGAAAAAATTTCTCTAAGCTCCAATTAACTCAACAACTTTCCGGTACAATTCATCCAGGGCGAAGGGTTTATTGATGACTCCGTGGATTATGTTCTCCAAATTTACCGTACGGCGCCATTCGCTAGCATAACCCGACATTAAAATAACTTTTATAGTCGGGAATTGCGCCGTCGCCATTAATGTCAATTCCAGGCCATCCATTTCCGGCATCACAATATCCGATAACAACAAATCAAACGGTGCTTCCGTTGACATGCGATTCAACGCGACCACACCATTATCGGCCGTTTCCACGTCATAACCATGCCCCGACAGCGAACGCGAAATCACCAGCAGCAAAGCTGGATCATCTTCCACCACTAAAATACGTTTATTACTCATTTGCCCTCTCCGCCTGTTTTGGCACCTTTATCCACCGTCTGTAAAGCCTTGCCTGTGTCATTTCCTTCGCTACCGTCGCCAAAACTAAGCTTTAAGTCCCAGCCGGACTGCGCGAAACCAGGCCGTTCAATGCGGAAGGGCACCGTCTGGCCACCAGTGATTTTTTCAACCGGACCACGTGCCATAAAGGTTTTGCTTTGTCCTTCAGGCGTTGTAAAGGTCATTTTAAACAATGGAACTTTTAAGATGGCTGGGGTTTGGTTGATAATTTCACCTGATAAAATTAGGGCGTTATCCATTGTGCCAAAACGGCTTTCATCGCGCACATTCGCAATTGATAGGCCGCCGCCAGGCGGCAGGGGCGAGACCCCGATGCTATTATAAAGGGCCAGCATGCCGGGAGCCTTTTGCGTAATCGTGCTGCGCGCCATAATCAGCATTGCAAGCAGCAGGCAAAGCAGCCCCAGAGAAGCAATTGGAAATATTTTCTTAAAGAAAATTAGGGTGGCGGATTCCGGCCGTGCGGTAACAATGGGCGTTAAATTGGCAGGCTTGATCCGTTTTTGGCGTTCCAAGGCACTGTCGCGCATGTCCGCCGGAATTTCCGGTGCGGGAATAATTTTAAATTGCGGCGTATGGGCGGAGGAAGATGGTGATTCTGATGATGGCGCCTGCGGAGCAGGGGCGGTAGATTCTGGGATGGGCGGTGGCGGATTTGCTTCAGCCGGATCGGGAAGGGCGGCGTGCCATTGATGCTTGCATTTCGCACAGGCGACCGTGCGACCGTGCGGCCCAATCGCCGCATCGGGAATATTATAACTGGCCTGACAGACTGGACAAATCAACCGCATAAAGGCAGTTTGCAACAAAGCGCGTGGTGGGGCAACATGAAGTTAAGGTGGTCATGATCGAATTAATCAATATCGGTTATCAGTACGAGACAGGGCCCGAGGTACTGTCGGATCTGACTCTGGATTTGCCGCAGGGGTCGTTTCATTTCCTCACCGGGGCGAGCGGGGCAGGAAAATCGTCGCTCTTGCGGTTGTTATATCTGGCGCAGCGGCCCACACGCGGGAAATTATATTTGTTCGGCGAAGATGTCGGTGAATTAAAACGGCGTGAATTGCCCGCGCTGCGCCGTCGCATGGGTGTGGTGTTTCAGGAACACCGTTTACTGCCGCATTTGACGGCTTATGAAAATGTCGCCCTGCCGCTGCGCATCGCGCGCGTGAAACCGAAACAGATTAAAAAGCATGTCACGGAAATCCTGGCTTGGGTGGGATTGGAAAAAGAAATGCATGCCCTGCCGGTCACGCTGTCGGGCGGGGAGCAACAGCGCGTGGCGATTGCGCGCGCGGTGATTAATCAACCGGATTTATTGCTGGCAGACGAGCCGACCGGGAATGTGGATGACGAACTGGCCGAGCGGTTGTTATATTTATTTGAACAATTGAACCGCCAGGGCACAACGATTGTGATCGCCACCCACGCCGAGCATATCATTAACCGCTTTGCCTATCCGCGTTTACATTTGCGCCACGGCCAAGTGCGGGTCATGCCGCCGCTGGAGCTGCCGGAGACTTTGCGGAAGGTGGCCAGCACATGAGTAAAAAATTAATTAAACGCCCCACGCTGTCGCTTCCGCTCGCGCAGGCGGAGGGCAATGTCATGATCGTCGCCATCATTGCGGTGCTGGTCTTTTTATCAGGATTGATTTGGTTAGCAGGCAGTGCAGCGCATCATATGGCGGGGCGCTGGAATCAAACCCTGTCCAATGAATTGACGATTGAAATCACTCCTAAATTGAATGATGAAAATACGCTTTTGCCACCCGTGGATGAACGCATTGAATCTGTGAAGGAAGCCTTAGCGCAATATAATGCGGTTATTAAAATTTCCACGGTCAGTCAGGATGAATTGCATCAGGCGTTGAAACCTTGGCTGGGAGATGTTTCAGCTTTTCCCGATTTGCCTTTGCCGACGTTATTAAATATTTCGCTGCGTCCGGGTCATGACATCAATATGGATAATCTAGCGGCGCAGATTTCCAAAACCATTCCGGGTGTGCGCGTGATTGCCCATTATGCCTGGGCAGGTGAGGTGCAACGATTGGCGGGGACAATTTCACTGCTGGCATGGTCGGGCATGGGCTTAATGGCGATGGTGTTATTAATGGTAATCACCTTTACGACGCGGGCGCGATTGACGATGTTTGGCGCCGAAGTTGAAATTCTACACACTTTAGGCGCGACTGATGGTTTTGTTGCCGGTGAATTTGAGCGTCAGGCGTTCCGCCTTTCGATTTGGGGTGCATTTATTGGCTTTGGCATTTTGATCGCAGTTTTGTATGCGATTATAACGATGACCATGCCGGAAGCCTTTACAATGCTTCATCACGACGGGGGTATGGAATTGTTACAGGATTGGCACCAGGAAATTTTGGGCTTACTGGCGCTGCCTTTGCTAGTGATCTTTTTGAATACGATGGCTGCCCGCGTCGCGGTAACCTCTGCCTTACGGAGACTCATTTGATCGGTTTGTTTTTAATGCTGGCGCGGTTGACGATTATGGTCGTAGCGGTGTTGGTGGTTGGATTCATTTGTTTTTGGGCAGCCTTGCCCATACCCGTCCCGTCCCAAAATATTTCTGCCAGCGCAATTGTTGTTGTTACCGGTGGGCAGGGGCGCATTGCTACGGCTCTGGCATTGCTGGAATCTGGCCGTGCTCCGCAAATGTTTATTTCAGGCGTCGGGCAAAATGTGACCCTGCGCGATTTAGTGCGAGAGGCAGGTGGCTTGCGGCGACCGGATTTAATGCGCTGCTGCATTACTTTGGGCCATCAGGCCATGAACACGTTTGAGAATGGCACAGAAACGGCGGCGTGGTTAAAAGCCAATCATATTAAGGATGTGATCCTGGTCAGTTCCAATTATCACTTGCCGCGTGCGGAACTAGAGCTGCGCATGGCGGCACCAGATGTAAAAATTACCGCTTTCCCAACAGATACGCAAACCACCGCGCATTGGTGGCAGCAACGCTGGACGACTGAATTAATCGTTGGCGAATATCTGAAAACCCTATGGGTATTGGGGCGGTATACGCCGAAGTTGGTGAACCAATTATTTGCACTCGGGCATGACCGTTATAGTAACTGGGAGACGGGTCACTGATTAAGTGCGGTGCGAAGATTCGCGGCCTCTGTCAGCGGGCTGTCTGACCGCACCATGACATCGTTCGGATTCGCATTGGCACCGTAGGTCATCATGTCCCAATCACCATCTTCCGACAGGACCGCGCCCGTTAAAGATACTCCGCCATAAAGCCCTGCTGTTTGACCAAAAGTATACATATCGGCGCTGGGCATATTTATGCCCGTGCCAGCCGCCACATTTTTACCGATTGGGCCCACCGCAATACTGATGTCGCCCCCCAGTTTAACCGAGTTATTCAACAGACTTTTCAGGCCTTTGTCGGTCATGATAGTAATCACAATCTCGGCCGCCTGGCCGCCAATTTGCAGGCCGACCGAACCGCCTGTCAGGCGATAAAAGATGGGATTCCCCCAGCCAGTGGTATTAACGCTGCTTGCTGCGTCTGGCGTGATACTGGCTGCATGGGTTTCAGGCTGGCCATTGCTTTTTGCCCCTGTTTGCAAATCTTCGGTTTCAATCCCCTGCGTAGGCGCGATAGCAACAGGGGTATCATCCGTCACATTGCCTGTTTTCACCATTAAAACACCCTTGCCATATTCACCACCCACGATGAAACCCGCGCGGTACATATTTGGGATAATTAAAACAGCCTTGGCATTCCGAATATATTTCCGCAGTTCCGAGAACTGTGTGTCGTTCAACAAACGACTGACGGTCGTTGCGGCTTCATTTACCTTAATGCGCTGTTCCCCCAAATCGCGCGTTTCATTGCTGGCGCAGGCCAACAGGAGTGGAAAAATTAATAGGGCGGCAAAGCGGCGAAACGTGTTCATGACGAAACCTTGGGTGCATAACGGTGTTCATAGGATACCGGCGGCGGTCCCAACGTGCGGTTCAATGTCACCACGCGCCAGAACTCCCGGCCATCCGGCTCCATTCTATAATCGATTCTGGTCAGTGATAAGTTCAGGATTTGAAAGGTCAGCGCCGCATCAGCTGATAGACTGAGCGCATGCGCGACCGCGCCGCGGATGATGCCCCCATGACCGACCATAATAATATCATGCCCTAAGTATTCTTGGGTCAGTCGGTCAATCGCGGGATGGGAACGCGCGACCGCCTGGGCATAACTTTCGCCGCCATCCATCACTTCATCCGCATAGGCGGCCCAAAAGGGATGGCGGGGCCGATCCGTGCGGGCGGCATAATATTCATTCCAGGTATGACTTTCCCACTTGCCATGTGCCTGTTCCACTAGTTCTGGTACGGTACGGAATGCGGGTTGCCCCAAATGTGCGGCATTCGGTGCCGCCAGAATGGCTTCGGCTGTTTGGCGGGTGCGCTGGAGCGGGGTAATCAACCAATGCGGCGTGGCGGGCAGGCAATCCGCCAGATGAGCGAATTCATCCATCGAATCGATATGACACGGCAAATCCATTGTGCCGTAAATCACACCGGTGGGATTCACGACCGGTGCGTGGCGTACCCACCACCAACGCGTCGTGATGGCTTGGGTTTGCGGAACAGATTCTGTCTTTTTCATATTGGACAAGATATCCACGAATTGGCAGAATAGCCATATGAACCGTGGTTCCTTAATATTGGTGGCGGCTGCAGCCCTGGTGGACACGGAGGGCCGCGTTTTAATCGCGCAGCGGCCCACGGGAAAATCTTATGCGGGTTATTGGGAATTCCCGGGGGGTAAGATTGAAAGCGGCGAGACACCTGAAGGTGCCCTAGTGCGTGAATTGGAAGAGGAATTGGGTATCCAAGTTTCTATGGATTATTTGCGGCCGTTGACCTTTGCATCGCATACTTATGATGATTTTCATTTGCTGATGCCGTTATACGTGGTGCGTCAATGGCAAGGCATTATTGCGCCGCAAGAACATATGGCCGTTAAATGGGTGAGGCCCGTTGATTTGAAAGATTACCCCATGCCCGAAGCGGATATTCCGTTGATTCCGTTGTTGATTGAGGCTTTGAAATGACGGGGGTTGCCGATTTTTACCAATCTCCGATCGGGCAGATGGCACATGATTTTTTATGTGCGCGATTGCGGAAACTGTTATCGCGCAATACCAACGGTCAAACTTTACTCGTTGGGTTTGGCGCGCCTTTTAAGAAAGATATTTTGACAATGACGGGCGGCGAAGTTATTTCCGTTGATGCTGGGCAAATGCCGCTGCCCTATGGCGATGTCACGTTTGACAATATTATCTGTCTTCATGAACTGGAGTTTGCGCCTGACATTTCGCGCGCGATGTCGGAAATGCAGCGTGTTTTGGCCTCTGATGGCCGCCTGATCTGCATTACGCCGAACCGCAGCGGGATTTGGCAATGGTTTGAATATACGCCATGGGGCGAGGGGCGCAGTTTTTCTGCCTCGCAAATGCGGCACTTGCTGTTGGCATCGAAATTGTCTCCTATTGGTATTTTAACTGCGCTGTTCGTGCCACCGTTTGATTTCTCGCGTCATGAAGCATTGCGCGCTTTCGCGCGCGCGATTGAGGCAAGCGGGAATTACTTATTGCCCTATTTTGGCGGCGTGTTGATCGCAGCGGCGCAAAAACAGCGCTACGCGCCGATCGGCATGGAATCAGTGGCGCGACCGGCACCAATTAACTTGCAATGGGCGGCAGCCCATGGCACTAGATTGGGGACGACATAGCCATGCATCACCATCATACACCAAAACCAAATTATTCCCTGGAAACATTGCGCGCGGCCATCGATTCGCAGGACGATGCAATACTTGCAGCATTGACAGCGCGCCAGCGTTTGGTTGACCGCATCCGTGCGATTAAAACAGCGGAGGGCCATTTGGTTTACCGCCCGGGCCGTGAGGCAAAAATTTTGCGTCGATTATTTGCCGCTGCCGATCCGGCGTTGGACCGCAATTTGATCAATCAAATGTGGCGCGAAATTTTTTCTTCAGCCGTGTTATTGCAAGAACCGTTAAAAATTGCAGTTGTGGAAGAAAATAATTTCTCCCTACGCGAATTAGCACGGCAGGCTTTTGGCCACGGTGCAATTTTACAAAGCGGAAATTTGAGCGAAGCAATGGCGAAATTAAAGTCAGGTCAGGTGTCGTTGGCCGTGGTGCCAATGAGCCCGGATGCCCTCCGACAAATTTTATCGGTCATTGAAACTGATGAAACGATTCACATCACTAATATTTTGCCATTTCTGTCTGGTGACATGGCGCCGCAAGCCTATGCGATCGGTCGTGTTTGCCCCGAAGAAAGCGGGGATGACATTACGTTATTCCGTGAAGACGATGAAATTAAAATGATGGATGGTTTTCATTTGGACGTACCCGGCTGGCTGGGCGTCGTCCCGCGCCCATGGAACGGGTAAATGTTCAACAAGATTGCGATTATTGGCATTGGCATGATCGGGGGTTCAGTGGCGCGCGCTGCGCGCGCAAATAACGTAGTGAAATATATTGTCGCGCTGGACAAAAACCCTGAAAATATTGCCTATGCGCATCAGCACGGCATGATTGATAACATTCAGCATGATAATGTTGTGGTTTTAATGGATGCGGATGTGGTCGTGCTGGCAGTACCCGTGCGAAGTTATGCGGCGGTGTTTGAAACAATCGCACCACATCTGCGCGTGGATGCGATTGTCACGGATGTTGGTTCAACCAAACGCGGCGTGATGGCGGCGGCGGAAAAATTTCTGCCGGGCATGAATTTTATCGGCGGCCATCCGATTGCCGGTTTGGAAAAACATGGGCCGCAATATGCCGATGCGGAATTGTTTAAGAACCGTTGGACGGTTTTGACACCCCCGAATGGTGTGCAAACTGATGCAACGCGGAAATTATTTGATTTTTGGCAGGCCCTGGGTAGTCATGTAGAAATCATGACACCCCATCATCATGATCGTGTCTTGGCAATTACATCGCACCTGCCACAATTGATTGCGCGGACGATTGTTGGCACCGCAGCAGATTTAGAAGAAGAATTGCAAGACGAAATTATTAAATTTTCGGCTGGCGGCTTTCGTGATTTTACCCGCATGGCAGCGGCGGACCCCATCATGTGGCGCGATATTTTTATGGAAAACGGTGATGCGGTATTAGAGATGCTGCAACGCCTGTCTGAAGATATTGCCCTAATGCAAAAACGGATCCGCGCGGGTGACGCGGATGCGCTTGAAGAAGTATTTACGCGTGCGCGCCAAATCCGCCAACGCGTGATTGAGGCACATCAAGCCTAATTACGCCGCCGCCGCTTTGGCTTCCTGTGCCTTCAAAGTAACTTCCACATTACCGCGCGTGGCCTTGGAATAAGGACAAATTTGGTGCGCAGCTTCCATCAGGCTTTGCATTTCGGATTGGGATGCACCCTCCGCCGAGGCTTCGAGCGTGACAGCCAATTGAAAACTGGTGTCATCTTTGCCGATTCCAACATGTGCCGTAACAGTGGGCGCGTCGATTTTTTTATTCTGATTGCGCGCAGCCAGGGCCAAGGCACCGCCAAAACATGCGGCATAACCTAGCGCAAAGAGTTGTTCAGGATTGGTGGCGCCCGCTTTGCCCTCGCCGCCCATTTCCTTTGGCAGTGAAAAGTCAGCTCTGACCACGCCATCTGAGGTTTGGCCTTGGCCGTTACGGCCAGCGGTAACGGTTGCGTGCGCAGTGTATAATGGGGTCATGGGTTTTGCTCCGATTGAATGTTACAGGGTAAATGTAGGCCGTGTGGCGGCGGTCGGCAAGGGATCAACTGCCAAAGGTGAAGGCATAAAGTTCCACGCCCGCGCGTGAAGGGGTGATTTCAACTGTTCCAAGTTGCAGTGTATCAAGTGAAACAATTTCATATAATGTATGCCCGGTGATGCTAATAGTTTTTATAATCGGTTCTTTGTTATTTGGTACAACCTTGATCTTAACCGCGGCAAATGCACCATCCGATGTTCCCATCACTAAAAACACTTTTTTTGCATTAAAATGCAGCCGCAGTGATGAATCTGTACCAGTAATAATTTTTTCGGCTTTTGCTGTCCAGGGACCCGTCAATGACCAGCTGTAATCGGATTCTTGTTTAGGATCAGAAGTATAAAAATACTCCTTGTCTTTTTGTAAGGTACCGAAAAAATGACTCACACGTTTGTATCCTAAATAAGTTTCTTCTGACATATCTGCTTGCAATTCAGCATGCTCAGAAAGCTCTTTGGGACTAAGGCCAGATAAAGATTCACCCTGTTCCGATGTCTCTGGAATGGCGTTGTTTAGTCCAAGAAGATAACGGACATTATTTTCGGTAATATCGTAATTGCCCTCGCCAAAGTGCGTATAAACAACCTGTCCCTTTTGATTGATCAAATAATGCGCCGGCCAGTATTGGTTGTGAAATGCAGACCACGTGTCCAGGTTATTATCCACTGCTACAGGATAATGAATGCCATGCTGGGTGACTGCAGTTTTGATATTATTAATATCCTTTTCGAATTCGAATTCAGGCGCGTGGACGCCGATGATAACCAGGCCTTTATCATGATATTTAGCATTCCAATCCGTAATATGCGGCAACGTGCGCACGCAATTGATGCAGGAATAAGTCCAGAAATCTATCAGCACAACTCTGCCGCGCAGATCAGATAATTTTAGTGGCTCGGAGTTAATCCAGCCTTGAATCCCGGTTAGCTCTGGTGCGGTATAAGGTTGGGGCAGGGCATCTTGCAGTTCCGTAATCAGCGCATTGCTCGCCATTTTGGTTTTATCAAAAACCGCAGCGGCATCTGTGCCAAAAGCCATTAGGCCGACTGATAAAATAATCAGGCCACCAAAAATCCTACGTAATAATTCCGTATGTGTCGTTACAAATTTTGCGCGCGCCAGAATTTTTCGCCCGGCCAAGGTAATTCCCAACATCGGCACACTGGCACCCATTGCGAACGCTATCGTCACAAAAACGCCTTGGAGGTCCGTTTGCTGGCGGATGACTTCAACCAATACTGCAGCTAATACCGGCCCGGCGCAGGGCGTCCAAACCAAGCCAATTAGCGCCCCCATTAAAATGCCGCTAAAAAAACCGCCCTGGCCGCGACCACCAACCTTGCCGCCAAGATCAGCGAGGCCTTGTGTTAAACCTGAAAACCATTTTGATAACCGGTCGGAGAGCATCACCAATCCCAATGCCAGTAATAGTACCAGCGACGCATTGCGGATCACATCCGGTTCAATATGCAGCGCCATGATAATCTGGCGCGATACCAGCACAAAGGCGCTAAAGGCAGCTACAAAACCCACGATAATCCCATAGGGCCGCATCCGCCCGCCCGTAACCGATGTAGATAAAATCAACGGCAAAACTGGCAGAATGCAGGGGGATATGATCAGGGCCACGCCTTCTAAAAACGCCAGACTGATATCTAAATTGTTCATGGTTAAGCTCCTTTTCATACTATTCGCGCGCAAGTTGGGCGAAGTTACATAAAAAACTTTAAACGCCTTTTTTCAGCGCTTAAACTTGCCGCAATAGCATAAATAGTTGATCCAGCACTCTCGGTGTGTGGGAAATGTTAAGCGAAACCCGCAGGCGGGCAGTGCCTTCGGGAACCGTTGGTGGACGAATAGCGCGAAGGTCGTAACCATTTTGCTGCATTTTTTTTGCAGCATTAACTGCTTTGATATCTTCATCCAAAACAACGGACAAAATTGGAGATTCCGATTTTGCATGATTGCAAATTTCAAGCAGTTTTTTACGCCGCCAAGGTTCGTCATCCAGAATTTGCGTTGCCGTCATCAGCGCAACAGCCAATACTGGCATTGGTGCCGTTGCAAAAATAAAAGGCCGCGCAGTATTAATCAGATAATCAATAATATCTGAGCGCGCTGCGATAATCCCGCCCGCGGCACCCAATGCTTTACCGCCTGTATGAATCGTAATTAAATGGTCGCGCGAATACCCTTCTGTGCGCCCCTTGCCGGTTGGGCCGTAAATCCCGGTTGCATGCGCCTCATCAATGATCAACATCGCATTATAATTAATCGCTATATCATGCAATATTTTGATATTTGCGAAATCTCCATCCATAGAGAATAAACTTTCGGTGACAATAAAAATTTGCTCTGCATTTTTATTTTGCATTATTAAACGCCGTAAATCTTCCAAATTATTATGTGCAAATTTAAAACTTTCTGCATAACTGGCGCGGATGCCATCGCGCATGGAAGCGTGCACATATGCATCATATAAAATGACATCGCCGCGCTGCGGCATGGTGGAGAGCAACATGTAATTCGCCTGATAACCAGACGAAGTTAAAAGACATTTAGGGGCGCTGAGCCAGCGGGCGAAATGTTCTTCGCATTGGGCAATGATGTCATCATTGCCCCGCAGCAGGCGCGCTGCACCTGCACCGGCTGGCAAGCCGTTTTCTAGCGCATTCGCAAGCGTTTCCCGTAGCCGCGGATGCGAGGCCATTTGCAAATAATCATTGGATGCAAAATCAATACCCTTCGCGGGTTCAAGCCGCCGCAGCCGATGCGCAGCCGCAAGCTCCGTCAGCCTTTGTTCCACACGTTGTTGCAGCGGGAGCGGTGACGTCATTTTCGGCTTTGTAAGATGGGCGGCCATGAAGCCCCAGTTTATCCAGCAATTTCTTATCAAAGTCAAAATCTGGATTGGCAGTCGTCAATAATTTATCGCCCGTGAAGATGGAATTGGCGCCCGCCAGAAACGCCATTGCCTGTGCAGATTCCGGAATATCCATACGGCCCGCGGACAGGCGTACCATCGCGCGCGGCATCAAAACCCGCGCGACCGCAATCGTACGAATCCATTCCATGGGATCAATTTTCTCTTGTTCAGCCAATGGCGTTCCTGCAACCGGCACCAGCGCATTAATGGGAACGCTTTCGGGTTGCGGATTCAAATTCGCTAACTGCCAGAGTAGGGCGATGCGATCCTGATGACTTTCACCCATCCCAATAATCCCGCCGCAACAAACCGAAATGCCGACATCCGAAATCGCCTGTAACGTATTCAGACGGTCATCATAGGTGCGAGTTGAAATAATATCATCGTAATGTTCACGCGATGTATCGAGGTTGTGGTTGTAAGCATAAACGCCCGCATCCTTCATGCGCGCTGCTTGATCCGATGTTGCCATGCCAAGTGTACAGCAAACCTCCATACCCAGCGCCTTCACGCCGCGCACCATGTCTAAAACGCGATCAAACCCTTTGCCATTTGGAATTTCACGCCAAGCAGCGCCCATGCAAAAACGTGTGGAACCAGCTGCTTTGGCGCGGCTGGCAGCCTGCAAAACCTGATCGACCTGCAACAATAATTCTTTATTTAGACCCGTGTCATAACGTGCAGCTTGAGGGCAATAGGCACAATCTTCCGGGCAGCCACCGGTTTTGATAGAGAGTAAGGTGCACAATTGCACTTCATGCGCATCATGATTTGCGCGGTGAACGGTTGCCGCTTCAAAGACTAAATCCAATAATGGACGGTAATAAAGTTCCTTTACCGCCTGAACGGAAATCATCGTCATCAGTTGTTAGGCCGCAATTTTAATACTAACATTCAGATCGTGCGCAATTTCACCGGCCAGTTCAAGTACTTCACTGTAAGCCAAGCTGGATTTCCCCATTTCTATTACGCCCAACCCACGGCTAATGGCTTCTGCATAACGCACCCGATTGCCAAGTTGTGTTGCGGCAATTTCCGCACCGTATTCGGCCAGTTTATCATGCATCGCTTTGGCCAATTTGGAGCGCTTTGGCACCCGATTTAAAACGAGTTTCACAGGAACGTTTTCTTTGGCTGCAATTTCCAATGTGGGTTTTGTTGCCCAGATATCGACAGGGGACGGCTGCACTGGAATTAAAACTAAATCTGCTGCGCGTATCGAAATTTTTGCATCGGTTTCCGTATGCGGCGGACTGTCAATGATAACGATATCATTTTCACGCGCCAACCGGTCAACTTCGTTTTGCATGCGCCAACCTGTAACAGGCGAATGGAGCAACAGATTTTTATTCCGTAAATTGGATGAACGCATTGCAAACCATTGCGTCAAGGATGCCTGGGGATCGATATCAATCGTGGCCACTTTTTTTCCCGCCGCCATAAATGCCGTGGCCAACTGTATGACCAACGTTGTTTTGCCTGCACCACCCTTTTGCTGGGCGACGGTGATAACTTTGCCTTTTGCCATGAGATACTCCGTGAGATGATTATGCCGGGTAAAATGCGCTTTTTTATGTCGGCTGGCAACAAGATTTTCAGCGTCCCTCGCGCCACCAGGCATAGGATAAAGCTGCCAAAACTAGGCACAATAACAAGGGTTTAGGCAAAAGCGTGCTGAGCGTAGAACCCGTCACGAGCGCAGCACGCGATTGGCGTAACGCAAACCAGTCCGCCCCGCCGCTCTGACGCCAAGTGACAAAACGCACGTCGGGATCAGGTATATTTTTTAACCATAGAATTTGCCCGCCTGTGGCCGTTACTAAAGATCGTAATTTATTAGGGGTTGCGACGCTATTCTGCCATTCTGGTTCCTGCGGGTCGCCATTAGTAAAAATAATTTCATTACTTCCATCGCTGATCCGGTATATGCCGATCTGGTCAGGGTTAAAATCCGCCATTTTTAGACCTGATTTTGTATCTACCAGCGGCAGTTCAAATCTGCTGCGATCAGCTTTAGTCACTTGCAAGGCCAAGATAGCAGAATCACCGCTGTACTCAATTCTGAATCCATGGCCCTGCGGAATAGCAGAGATTGTGTGCGTCTCAAAATTGGGGTCGTGCAATAACCATAACAAGCTGTGACGCAAAAGTAATGCACCAAAAGGCGCAGCAAAAAGGCTGCCATCCGTTATCGCAATGATCCGGTTTTGACGATAACTGCCTGCCGCAAGAATAACATGATGATTTTGGTCGATTAATAAAACATTTGAGTCAGAGTCCGGATTGCCCACTGCGTTAACATGCACGGGTAGCCCGGAAATCTCATCCGCCAAATTGCCGGTAATAGGATGAGTCAAACCAACGGCCGTGACCGTAATTGAATCTTCTTGAGTGACTGGAATAAAAGTACTCCATTTGACCGGCAAAATCTCTTGCAGGGCCGGTGAAATAGGTTGTTGTGGCGGGTTATCTTGAAGAAATAAAACAGCCCCACCTTGGTTAATATATTCGACCAGTGCCGCTTGCCAGTTTGATGCCCCATTGGCTTGGTTAAAAGGTTGATCCAATATCAGGACATCTATATCGTCAAAATTGGTATTGTTTGCCGCAGCAGTGCGTAGTGATATTTTCTCATCTGCCTTTAACTGGCTCAACCAATTCGGAATATTCGTCGCCGTGCCTTGCCAAAGAATTCGAATTTTATTTTGCACACCATAAATATTAACAAGACGAGTTTGCGCGGCCGGGAAAATTGCATCGTTAAATTTTGGTAATTGTAAAATAAATTGATTTAAGCCGGGATGTGTAACAGGTAAAAAGAAAGTATGCCAAGTATTGTCTGCAATTTTTTGCGTTAACTTTTCCGAACCATTTTCGACAGTTAACAAAGTGCTAGCGCTGTTAATATCCGTCGTACGCCAATGGGCGCGAATTCGTATGGGTACTTTTTGTCCCACCGACGCATAAGGCTGTGTAGGCTCTAACTCCATAAAGACATATTGTGCATCCGGTTCGCCCACCAAAAGGACCTGCAACGGTACATCCGTTGGCCAAGCCTGCAGCACAGGCACATCGTCGATTTGACCATCCGTAATTAAAAATACAGCAGCAAGTTGGCGCGGATTATATTTTTTTAAAATTGGTAGCAATTCGCCAAAAATATGTGTTGAGTTTTTATTTTCTGTGCCGATATCATAGCGTTCAACCTGCAACTTTTCGTGAATGCGTAGCTTATTTTGCAGATTCTCTAATGCAGAACGTGTTTGTTCTTGCCGGTTACCTAATTGCATAGATGGACTTTGATCTACAATAATTAGAGCAATCGGATCCAAAGGAACTAACAACTCATGTGATAAATAAGGTGCAATAAATAAGAACGCCAATACTGCAAGTGCAATAACACGACTGAGCAATAAACTAGGAAGTTGCCAAGCTATCAGCGCCAGCACTAAGACGGCAAGTGTAACGATTCCCATCCACCAATGTGCTGGAAGCATGGCGAGATCAAAAATGAAATCGAAATCGCTCATCTTTCAACCCGCATTAGGCCGGAAAAGCGGGTAACAATTAATGCCTGGTCAGTCAGCCACAATAAAACCGCCAGCATGAAGATATAAGGGGCAAGCGCAATTTGCATCTGGACATTATTTAAATCAGTAACAGCGATATTATCGGGAGTATTGCTTTTGCTTATGATAGTCATTTGTTTAAGATCAATCTTAGATTTAGCACTTATGACTGGTTGGCTAGCCGGCTGAACGATCATTTTTCCTAGCATATCGGGAAATGCAGCGCTAAAAATCCAATTGCCACCGCTCGGCGTGGGAGGAGTCGTAATTAAAATACTTTCGCCTTCCCCGATAGGCTTTGACAACACCATCGGCGTTTGATCCCCGTAGTTCGCCCATATACGCGTCCGCGCTAGATCTGCTGTATTCATTAACCAATTCTGATAAAACTGCGGCGGTGAAGCAATGCGCAAATTTTGGAACGGGCTATCCAATGGAAAAACCGCTAGACTAAGTGGTTCAGGATATAAAAATTGCTCGTTCGAATGATGCAAAATTTCTACCGGCTGAGATGGCAAAAGACGGTCGGCATTAAGTGGTAGATAGGATCCGGCAAAACGTATTAAACGCCCCCCTTGTTGCAGCCATTCAGCAATCGCGTTCAAATGTTCAGGCGGAAGTTCTGGCACGGCGCTAATGATGACAGACAAATCCTGACCCAGCAAAGCAGGCCAGCCATCGATAACAAGCTGTGTCTTATCCGCCAGCGCTGCATTGATATAACGATTAGGATTAGTAAAAGAATTTACTATGTCATTCGCAACGAGTCCAATACGCGTGGGAATTTCAGGCGCTTGCCAGAATAGCTGTGCGAGCATGCCCATGCCGGGAATTCCCAAGGTCAAAATTTCACGAAGTGCTTCTGGCGGAATGGATAGCGTCAAGCTTTGACTTCGCGCGCCATCAGGAATCTGTATTTTATCCAGCGCCAGAGTGTAACCGTTTTTATCGCGTGCGATAATATCATAAAGCGACGTACCGATATCCGTAAAGCGTAACACCTCTGCATGAACTTGTTGGCCGTCTGTTGTGGCGGACAAGATTACGGGCAAATGAATTTCGGGCGGCAAGGCGATAGATGCTTGATCATAGGCTGCCAGTTCTTGAAGCAACCGCGCCAGATCATCATGATACATCAAACCGCTGCTGATAAGCGTTATATTCGCAATCGGCGCCAATTCTAAAGTTTGCAAAGCGCGCAATATACGCGGCCAGTCTGCAATTTCATCGCTTGGTTTTATGTGGCGGATTAGCGCCCGTGCACGCGGCACCGGCACAACACCCTGACTGATCAGTGGATCAGCGCCAGTTGGGCAGGCAACAAGGACAGCAATATTTTGTTCCGGGGGCAATGGGTCTAGAATGGACAGAGCCTTTTCCTCCATGGCCTGGAAATTCGGCACAGCGGCCCAGCAATTGTCGAACAATAATATGATGGGCTGATCCGGCGGCGGCAAATCCATGTCGCCGTCCGACCAAATTGGTGCGGCGAAAGCAAAAACAAATAGAAGCATAATTATGCCGCGCAAAATCAACAGCCAAAACGGCGTAAAAGCTGTTTGAGGCCGCAAGCGGGGTAAATTTTGCAGTAGCCGTAGCGATGGAAATCTGCGCCGTACCGCATCCGGCGGAATTAGACGTAACAGCCACCACAACATCGGAACCGCCAATAATGCCCATAAATATTCAGGTGATTGTAGGCTTATTTTAGCAAGCGAAACATCATTCATTGTCTATGACTTTCTGTCTGCCGGAAAGAAAATAATTGTAAAAATTTTCCCAATTGCGCGCGAGGAGGCATATCCGTAGCAAGGCTGAGCCAATACCAACCATAACGCTCGCATAATTTTTGCATGTTATTTTGTTCTTGTGCCATGCGCTCCAGATAAATCGGCCGCGCGATATCTGCGCTAGAGATCATTATCGCTTCATCTTCTTCCGCACTTTGCAAACGGATGCGGCCGTAAAAGGGAAATTCATATTCAACCGGGTCCAGCATTTGGATACAGGCGCCCGGCACATTCATATCGTGGGCGCGGCGGATAAAATCTTGCCAAACCTCTGCACCCTGGTGGAAATCACCAGCCAAAAAAATAAAACTACGCGAGCTTAGCGGCGGCAAGAGCGGCAGATCGTCATGGATGGCGCATAGTTGTTGTGTCAATTCAGCGAAATTATTTTTACGCATACCGCCGGTGCGGAGGGGCGCGATTTTGCTTTCGCCCTGCATCAGTAATTGCGCCGCTGCCAGTAATAAGCGCTGCGCCGCATAAGCTTTGGTGGGCAAATTACCACGTGAATTGAATTGCATTGCTGGGGAAGTGTCGCAATCCAAATAAACATGGTGTGGCAATAAACGTTCATGTTCACGGATAAAAATATCGTCGCTGCGCGCAGAATGGCGCCAATCAATTTGACGCGCATCATCCCCAAATCCATACTTGCGGTAAGAAAAAAAATCTTCTCCCGTGCCGCTCCGTCGCGCAGACCGCGCGCCACTCCCAAAAATAGTTTCGGGCGCATGATGCGGTAAAATCAGCGGCCTGAATCCTTTGGCCGTATCACTGGCCTCGGCAATCAGCCGCATACAGTTTCCAGAATGTTGTCAATCACGCTTTGCACCGTCTGCCCATCAGCGCGCGCGCTATAGGTCAACTGCATACGGTGTTCTAAAACCGGAATTGCCAATTGCCGAATATCATCCAGTGAAGGCGATAGACGTCCTTCAAGCAAGGCTTTTGCACGTGCCGTTTTTAGCAACGCCAGCGCACCTCGTGGACCAGGCCCCCAATGAATAAATTTTGCCATATTATTTTCTTCGCCCGGCCTGGCATGTCGTACAATATCTAAAATAACATCCAGCACACGTTGACCCACCGGCAGCAAGGCTGATAGTTTTTGCGCACGCTCCAATGCTTCTCCATCCATCACGGGTGCAGGCAGGGCACGCTCCACGCCACTTGCGGCCAATAACATTTGCCGTTCCGCTTCACGAGGGGGATAAGGAATATCAATCTGCATCAAAAACCGATCAAGCTGCGCTTCAGGCAGAGGATAGGTTCCCTCGTATTCTAAAGGATTTTGGGTAGCAAAAACATGGAAGGGGCCAGGCAAATTATAATTCCGCCCTGCGACGGTCACACGCCTTTCCTGCATAGCTTGTAAAAGTGCCGCTTGCGTGCGTGGGCTGGCACGGTTAATTTCGTCCATTAACAATAGCTGACAAAATATCGGTCCACGGATGAAACGGAAATTACGTGTGCCGTCCGGCGCAGTATCCAGAACTTCGCTGCCTAAAATATCCGCAGGCATTAAATCGGGTGTAGCTTGAACGCGTTTTTGACCCAGGCCTATAGCAGCAGCCAACGCCTCAATTAACGTTGTTTTAGCAACACCAGGCACACCAACCAAAATTGCATGGCCGCCTGCCAGAAGGGTAATTAAGCAAGCATCAACCACCCCACGCTGGCCGAAAATAATACGGTGAATGGCATCGCGCGCCGCAGACAATTGCACCTGCGCCTGTTCGATATCCGCAATGGTTTGCCGCGCCAGATCCTGCTCGATTGGATTAATTTCATTCAACGCGATGGCAGCTTCCACCGCGCGGTTACCCCATTTAAACATTTGCGCTCCGTGGCAGCAGGATAGTGGTTGACAGACAAATGGGCAAGCGGAACACTGATCCCATGGTTAAAATTTCCGCAACTATTTTACAAAATACGGGGGCACGCTCAATTATGTCGGCTCTTAAGGTGGCTGGGGAAGTCCGCTTTGTTGGCGGCTGCGTGCGTGATGCGGTATTGGGGCAGCCTGCAGTTGACGTGGACTTGGCAACAACATTGTTGCCCGAAAAGGTTTTGGATCTTTTAAAAGCAGCGGGCCTTACCGCTCGGCCGCTGGGTGTGGGGCATGGAGTTGTATCGGCCTGGCACAATAAACAAAGGTATGAAATTGCCACCTTACGCGAAGATATTGCCACTGACGGGCGCCACGCCCTGGTGGCCTATACCCAAGATTGGGCGATTGACGCACGGCGGCGTGATTTTACCATTAACGCCCTATCGGCTGATATGGACGGACAAATATATGATTATGCAGGTGGATTAGAAGATTTACATACACATCAGGTACGCTTTATTGGTGAACCCACCGCTCGCATTCGTGAAGATTATCTGCGCATTTTGCGTTACTACCGTTTTCATACACGCTTTGGACATGATTGGAATATCTCAGCACGCACAGCCTGCCGTGAAAACAGGGCAGGGCTCTCGCAATTATCGGGCGAGCGCGTCACAGAAGAATTGCGCAAACTATTATCTTTGGGTAATCCAATGCCCGGTTGCAAAGCTATATCTGAGGATGAAATTTTAGCCGATATTATACCAAAATTATGCGATATACCCGCACTAGAAAAATTATTAGAAAGGGAAAAATTTTATGGTCCGCAAAGTTGGCTCGTCCGGTTGGCCGCTTGGGGCGGGCAGGCTGAAACATTTACTGAAGATTTTTTAGACCAATTTGTTTTCACGCGTACAGATAGGGCGGACGTTAAAACTTTTTCTACCCTGGATTTTCAAACATTAAATCACGCCGTTTATCATTATGGCGCGCCCGCTGTTCGCGCAGCGGTTATGCTGCGTGCGGCCGGCCAAGAATTACCAAAATGTATGCAGCAAATCGATAATTTTAGAATACAAGAATTTCCTTTGCGGGCTGAAGCTTTGCTACAAATGGGCGTTAAGCCCGGTCCGCAGTTGGGAGAAATTTTACGTCAAACAGAAAATTGGTGGTTGGAAACGAATGGCCTTGCCGGTGAGGCAGAATGCAGAAACTATGCCGCTACACTGGCAACTGTTTCCAGCGCGTAGTTTCTTTCATCTGAAAACAGAGCATGTAACAATTGATTATTCAGGGTATGACCCGCGCGGTGCCCATGGTAACGGCCTAAAATAGGCGCGCCGGCAAGATATAAATCACCGATCGCATCCAATACTTTATGCCGCACGAATTCATCATCAAACCGCAGGCCACCATCATTTAAATTGTCATCGCCATCCACAACAATCGCGTTATCCAACGATCCGCCTCGCGCCAGTCCCATTTCGCGTAGTTTGATAACATCGCTATGCAATCCAAAGGTGCGAGCGGCCGCGATATCACGGCGGAAATTTCCATTAATTAAGCGTACTTCAAATTGTTGTGTCCCAATCGCTGTCCCGGGGTAATCAATTTGAAATTCAAGCTCACTAGCAGGGGCGGGAGCGATACTTGCAAAGGCCGCGCCATTTTCCACACGCACTTCGCGTAATATGCGCAGTACTTGCCGTGGTGCGGACTGTTCCACTAAACCAATTGCATCAATTGCAGTGATAAATGGCTCCGCACTGCCGTCTAGAATTGGCACTTCTGGCCCGCCAATTTCAATGAAGGCATTATCAATACCCAGACCACGTAGTGCCGCCATTACATGCTCCACCGTCTTGACTTCTACGTCATCAGAATTTTTCAGCACCGTGCAAAAATGTGTGGCGCTGACATTTTTATAGTTAGCAGAAATAAGAGGGCGAGCGGGCAAATCACTACGCGCAAAAATAATTCCGTGTCCAGCTGGGGCAGGTAGGATTTTCATATCTGTTTGCACGCCGGAATGCACCCCAATGCCCGACAAACACACTTCCCCTGCCAAGGTGTGCTGTTGGCGATAAAGCGTATAACGCGGGGAAGGAGCAGCATCAAAAGGCATCATGGGAAAGATACCCACACTTGCCGCTGTCGCCCAATCAAGCTATGTTTCGCTCTGTTACAAGGATAACTAATTGAAAATGCGTGTTAATTTAGACTTACTTATTCTGGGTGGTGGCATCGCCGGCTTATGGACTGCAGCGGCCGCGCGTCGTGCGGGTTATCGAGTCGTATTATTAGAGTCATGCGCATTGGGAGCAGGTCAAACTTTGCAATCGCAAGGAATTATCCATGCAGGCTTAAAATACGCCTTACTCGGACAAGTGAATGAAACCGCACAACTGATTGCTGCTGTGGCAAAAGACTGGGAAGCTGCCATGGCGGGCGAGGGGCTAGTCAATTTACGCAACGCAAAAATCGCAGCGCCTGCACAACATATGTTGGTGCCTGGCGGATTATTGGGCACTTTGGCAGGGGCCATGGGCCACGCCGCCTTGGGTGAAACTATTCAAAATTTGAAACCAAATAACTGGCCCCCCGGACTTGCGGCGTTAGGATTCAAAGGCAATGTGATTTCCATGAGTGAGCCGGGGATAGATATCCGATCTGTTTTGTACGCATTGACGGAACAATTAGAAAACATTTGTTATCACTATCACCCTGAAAGGGCACAGATTATTTTGCGTCCAGACGGCGGATTTGAATCTATTAAAATTGGGGAAACAGAAATTGCACCCACGCAGGTAGTATCAGTGGCGGCACAAGGAAATGAATGGTTAGCAGAGCAAATGAATTTTAAAGCCGCCGCACAACATCGGCCGTTAAAAATGGTTTTACTAAAGGGGGATCTACCTCATGCCTATTGGCACGGTGTTGGTGGATCATTCCGTCCGGCCTTTACGATCTCAACGCATAAAACATCCGCCGGCAATAATGTTTGGTATATCGGCGGTGCGGTAGCGGAAGCAGGTGTGAAGCAAGATGATCAAACTTTGTTTAGAGAAACTGCGGCAGCATTGCAAAAATATCTTCCCAAGTTAGATATGAAAAATATGCAGTGGTCGTCGCTGCCTGTTGTGCGGGTGGAAGGCCATGACCCACGTGGCTGGTTGCCCGACCGCCCAAGTTACCAGCAGCATGCGAATCTGATGCTTGGCTGGGTTAACAAGTTAACCTTGGCCCCTCTAATAGCAAAAGAAATTTTGGCAAAGCTTCCGCCGCCACTCGGTAGTACAATGGAAATATTACCATTGCCACTTGCGCAGGTTGCAGAAAATCCATGGGATAATGTGATATGGCAGCAACGTTAAAACCATTTTATAGACCATTAGGAAAAACGGGGATGCACGTTTCTCCACTTGGCCTCGGTACAGTCAAATTCGGGCGCAATGAAAAAGTTAAATATCCAACGCCATTTGATTTACCTGATGAAGACTCTTTGGCCACACTATTATCGATTGCGCGTGCACTTGGCATAAATCTGATTGATACGGCACCAGCCTATGGTTTGGCAGAAGAACGCTTGGGACGGTTATTGGCGGGCCAGCGTTCAGATTGGGTCATTGTTGGAAAGGCAGGCGAAAATTTTTCCAACGGCGAATCCAGTTATGATTTCACACCTGGCGCCATCCAGCGCAGCGTAGAAAACTCACTACGCAATTTAAAAACCGGTTATCTAGATGTTTTGCTGCTTCATGCAACGCAGGGCGATGAAGCGCTATGTCATGATGATGCGTTATTAAAAACTTTGGCGGATATGAAGGCTAACGGCATGATTCGTGCCGTCGGACTTTCGACTTATTCGACAGTCGCTGGTCTATTGGGCGCAAAAATTTTTGACGTTTTAATGGTGGCCTATAACCTCGCTTGGCGATCTGAAGAGTGCGTGATTGAAGCTGCTGCAGAATATGGCTGCGGAATTTTATTGAAAAAGATACTCAACAGCGGGCAAGCTGTTCATGAACGGTCTACTGATATAATATCGGATACGTTCCGTTTTATTTTTGATAAAAATCCGGTAGCGGCAGCAGTTGTTGGCACAATCAATCCGGCGCATTTAAATGATAACGTTGAAAAACTCGCCGCCGTTTTAAAGACGAAGCAAAAAATTATTTGGGCGTCGTCACGGTAGAGGCAGGTATATCGGACGTCGCACCGGACGAGGTTTCCGACGGCATCGTATCAGAGGGCGGCGTTGCATCAGAAATCGCACTATTTCCGTCAGACGGCATGGATCCTGCCAACAATACGGTTTGAATTTCACTGGCAAGGCTTGCGCCATCAATATCACCATTGAAAACATTCAGCAAACCATTTTGCGGTGAAAGAAGATAAATATTGTCGGAATGATTGACCTCATCGCCATCACTGCCACCATCGTCCTGGTGATGGCCGGCAGGTGCTAGCGCATTGGTGGCGGCGGGCGCATCCTCATTCGTATCGCTATCGCTTCCTTCATTGGCATAAGCGCGGAAGGAATCTTCAGCCTGTTTCACTTGTGCATCCGTGCCAGTCGCGCCAATAATTCGTGCATCAAAATTCCCCAGCCATTTTTTAATAACTTGCAGCGTATCACGCTTAGGATCCACACTGATAAAAATCATTTGTATTTTACTTGCGTCCGGCCCCAGCTTTGCCAATGCCTCCGCCATATTATGCATGGCAATCGGACATTCATCCTGACAGCTGGTAAAACCAAAAAAGACAACTTTATATTTGCCGGGAAAACTGTCCTGGGTCAGCGGCTGGCCGTTCATATCCATCAAACTATAGGGCGCGGCGCCGATTTGCACATCGCCAGTTTCTATGCCTGGAATAATAGCATTGGAATTTAGGGTAATTTGATTATCTGGCATACCCGTACCATTCATCATGAACCAGTAAATGATCGCCACCACGCTGACCGCTATGACAATGGCGATTAAGCCCCCCATAATTCCGCGTTTTGAAAAAAGTGCATTTGACATGAGAAGACCCTAGAAGCGATTCATTGCCAACAAACTAAGCACGCACATATCAATTGGCAATTATGAATTGAATAGAATTATGTCAAACGCTCAATTATTTCGGCCACTAAGGGGTGGCGGACGATATCCGTTTCATTCAGCCGGACAATGCCAATGTTTTCAATTCCCTCCAGCTGGCGCGCAATTTCCGACAGACCCGACATGCCGTGAAGGAGATCGGATTGATCAGGGTCCCCCGTCACCACCATTTTGGAATGCCAACCCAGGCGCGATAGTAACATTTTTAATTGTGGGTACGTGCAGTTTTGCGCCTCATCAATGACAACAAAAGCATTGTTGAGCGTTCGCCCACGCATAAAAGCAACGGGGGCGATTTCAATATCGCCATCCTGAATCATTTTGCGCAACCGCTTGACACCAACACGTTCGCCCAAGGCATCAAATAATGGTCGCAAATAGGGCGCCATTTTTTCTTCCAGATCTCCAGGCAGAAACCCCAGCGTTTCGCCTGCTTCGATCGCCGGGCGTGTCAGGACGATACGTGCAACGGAACCAGCTTCAAAGGCCTCAACGGCAGCTGTGATTGCAAGATAGGTTTTACCAGTCCCAGCGGGCCCCAAAGCGAGGGTAAGTGCGCGGGCCTCAATCGCCTGGATGAATTGCTCCTGATTTTCACTACGCGGCCGAACCTTACGCACATAGCGTTGGTCGCGCGCATCCGGCGTGTTTTCATCAGGCAATGGCGACCAGGCTCCCGTTTTAATGCCACGTTTGTCATGCTCGCTCCATTTCTCCCAGGGACTGGAATTTTGATGCACAACAAAGTTGTGGCGGCGGGGTTTTGCCATGTAGCGCTCCGGGGGTTAGAGGAAAATGATGTCGGTCTGGAAATAAAAAAAGCCGCACCATTTTGGGGCGCGGCATATTCAAATTCTGTGGATGCCGATTTGCGTTCGGAGTTGTTGAAAGAAGATATCAAGGAATTTGCAATCAATGTTTCAAATCCGATCTGTGATCGATTCAGTATGCATGAGATTCGGACTTTCCCAAAGGGAAAACTGGCTAAGCCGATGACTAGGAAATATTATTTGAAATAAATATTTCTAACTCATTGATGAACGCAACTCTTACCCTGACCAGCTTACTGCTGCCGCGCTCTTAAAAATTCCGGTGGCTCGAAATCACCCAGCGACGGTTGCTCGGCTGGCATTTGTGGGACGGGCGGTTGAACAGGGGGATAAGCCGTCAATTCCGGCGGCGCACCTTCACCGCTATCCACGGTATTGTTATCACGTGGGGTAAAGCCCATGGCTTCTAAAATCTCATTATTTACGCGTGCGTAGTGTTCCGCATGTTGCAACAAATTCTCCGCCAAAGTGCTATCGGTGCCCGAGGCTGCCGAACGCGCCAAATCTTGATATTTTTCGGATAACTGCTGGGCTGTACCACGCAAGCGGCCACCGCCCGGATTCACGCTGTCGAATGAATGATTGCGGTTCATCGGGCGGCCATTGCCACTGCCGCCACTGCTTGGACTACGATTATTATAACCGCCACCACCGGTGCGGTTATTGTTATACCGGTTGCCCCCACCGCCACCACGGCGGGCGTTATTATTATGCATGGGTCTCATTACTCTCTGCTCCTGTAGGGGCGGCTGGATGGGTTAGGCAGCGTGTCACACCTAATATACTCTGTGACGGGCATTAAGCCGATTACTGCAACTTTAAGCACTTTAACTGATTTGAAAGTAGAATGCAAAGGATTTTTTAGGCCCTTTTCACTACAATCACGCGATCATTACCGCCCAGGTCTCGGTAGGGTGTGCTGGCCGTCAGGTTTTGTGATCTCATTATGGATCCCACTGTGGCAGCTTGATCATGCCCAATTTCAAACAATGCAATGCCGTCAGGTTTTAATAGGCCACTCAGCTGCTGCGCGAGGGTGCGGTAAGGCGCAAGACCGTCCACGCCGCCATCCAACGCGGCAAAGGGATCGTAATCTTTCACTTCCTTTTGGAGGTTCTCGATTTCGCCGGATGGGATATAAGGCGGGTTGCATAGAATAACATCAAATGGTCCGAGTGATTTTAATGCGTGGCCATCTTCATAATTAAGTTGGTGAAATGTAGCGTGGCCGAAGAAATTTAATTGCGCCGCATTTTTTTGCGCAGTTGCAATTGCGCCGGTGGATATATCTATGCCAATCCCGGTTGCATTTGGAAATTCATGTAATGCGGCCAGCAATAGGCAACCCGTGCCTGTGCCGATATCTAAAACTTTTAAAGTATTGCTTTTATAACTGGAGTATAGCTTCAGCAGTACCTCAATCACGGTTTCACTATCTGGTCGGGGCTCTAACGTTTCGGGGGATAGAAAAAATCTCAATCCCCAGAATTCGCGCCAGCCGAGGATACGGTGCACCGGCTCGCCCGCTACGCGGCGTGCCAAAAATGTTTGATATTCGGACTCATCCCGCGCGCCATCGCGCAGCCAACGCTTTTCCAATTGATCTAAAGCGGACATTGCCGCCTCGCTTCGCCCAAGGCGATGGCTGCAGCGCTCGCAACATTCAGCGAACGCACGCCAGACACCATCGGAATTTTTAAAACCTCATCTGCGTGGGCAATCAATTCGGACAGGGTGGTTTTGCTTTCCGGACCCATCATTAAAATATCACCCGCGCGGAATGCAAAGTCATAAATGGAAATTTCACCTTGTGGTGCCAGTAAAATATGACGCGCACCAGAATAAGCCCTGCGCAGTTCCGACAGCGCGGCATGACGGGTAATTTTCACCAGATCAATATAATCCATATGGACGCGGCGGATACGGGCATCATCCAAAATAAATCCGCAGGGTTCAACAATTTCGACGCCCACGCCCAGGCAGGCCGCCAGGCGTATCATCGCACCAGTGTTCTGCGGGATATCAGGTTGGTAAAGTGCCAAACGCAACATTAAAAATAATTACGAACCTGTTGCGCTGCGGATCATCGGCACAACGGTATTCGCCTCGGCATCCGGCAGAAGAGGCACAAAGCGCACCGCGCAAAGGTCTTCAGTATAAATCTGGTCCAGAATACGCGTGATTTTAATTAGATGTTGCGTACGGTCATCACGCGTTACCGGACAAATCATAATGCCGCCGTTATCGAGCTGTTCGATCAGTGTGGTGGGCGGCATGGATCCCCCAGAAGCCGCCGTGACAATAATGCGCGCGAATGGTGCTTGGGCAGGCCACCCCTTAGTACCATCTGTTGCCGCGGCGGTATAATTTCGTACGTGAAGTTTGTGCAATAACTCCTCTGCCCCTTTTAATAATTCAGGAATGCGTTCAATCGTGTAAATCCGGCGGCAGAGACGTGCCAGGACGGCTGTTTGATAACCGCTACCCGTGCCGATTTCCAAAACCTTATGTGACTTATCTACGCACAATGCCTGGGTCATCAAGGCCACAATATAAGGCTGACTGATCGTCTGCCCGTTGCCGATGGGCAAAGCCACATTATCATAGGCCTTGTCATGAAATTGGGGGGGGACAAAGATTTCACGTGGCGTACGCTCAATCGCGCCCAAAACCTGGGCATCCATAATGCCCTGCTGACGCAATTCCATAATCAGGCGGATTTTCCGCGCTTCCCACACACTCATGTGGACAGTCTAGGCGATTCTACCCTAATTGCGTGAAACGATTTTTAGTTTTTCCGAATCCGAATCGGATTGACCGGGCGTGAGCGCAGCAACGCCGGGCAAGGTTTTGCCCTCCAGCCATTCGAGGAATGCTCCACCCGCAGTGGAAATATAGGTGAAATCGTTCATCACACCTGCCAGGTTCATGGCCGCAGCCGTATCGCCGCCGCCCGCAACAGATATTAAATCGCCAGATTTCGTACACGCCGCCGCATATTGCGCGACTGCGACTGTGCCTTTGTCAAACGGCGGCACTTCAAATACACCCAGCGGTCCATTCCATAATAAAGTGCGGCATTCATCCAATGCCGCTTTGACGCGCGCAATGCTTTCCGGGCCGAAATCCAGAATCATTTCATGCGTTTGGATATCCGAAATCGGTGCGGTGCGGATCTGCGCATCCGATTTCACTGCATCAGCCAGCTGTGCATCCGTTGGTAAGATAATTTCGCAGTTGTGTTGCTTTGCCGTAGCCATAATTTTCTGCACGACGTCAATTGCACGGGCTTCATACATGGAAGCTCCGATACCTATGCTCTGTGCATGCAAAAACGTATTCGCCATTGCCCCGCCCAATACCAACTTGTCCACGCGCGGGATAATATTATTCAAGACATCAATTTTAGTCGAAAGTTTAGATCCGCCTGCAATGGCCATGACCGGGTGGCATGGGTGCTCCAGGGCTTTATCCAGCGCTTCCAATTCCGCCTGCATCAGGCGGCCTGCATAGGCAGGAAGCATGTATGCCAAACCCGCCGTTGTAACATGCGCACGGTGAGCGCTGGAAAAAGCATCATGCACAAAAATGTCTCCCAATTGCGCCAGCTCTCTAGCGAAGTTGGGATCGTTTGTCGTTTCTCCAGGATAAAAACGAGAGTTTTCCAACAAAATAACCTCACCGTTTTTAAGATTACCGACTGCGGCCGTGACCTTGGGACCGATGCAGTCATCCACAAATTGCACGGGATATTCCAGCATTTCCGCCAATGCCGCTGCTATTGGGCACAGGGAAAATTCGGGCGACGGTTCTTTAGGCTGCCCTAAATGAGAGGTTAGAATAACTTTTGCGCCTTTGGTATAAAGTTCACGAATTGTTGGTAAAGCACGCTTCATTTTATCTGCAGTTTTAATCTCGCCGTCGCGGATAGTCATATTCACATCCGTACGCACCAACACGCGCAAGCCGCGCACATCCACATCATCCAAGGTTTTAAATTTCATGAGGTGTTTTACCTAAACCGCTGATCTTTTCAAGCGTTCAGTTGCGGCAAGCAGCGCAGCGCGCATCGCGGGATCATTGGCGGAATGGCCGCTGTTGGGCACAATAATGAATTCCGCCTCCGGCCAAGCTTGGTGGAGAGCATAAGCATTTGCAATCGGGCAAACCATGTCATAACGGCCGTGAATAATAGTGGCAGGAATACCGCGTATCCGATCAACGTTTTGCAAAATGCGGTCGTGCGGTGTGAATAGGCAGTACAAAAAATAATGGCATTCAATACGCGCACGTGAAATGCCGGCTGCATCATCAAGCGGGCCGGACAAGGCTTCAGGATTCGGCATTAAATAGGAACAGGCATTTTCCCAGCGGTTCCAAACGCGTGCGGCTGCCTTCACAATTTTCATATCCAAATGGCATAACAGATCGTAATAGGCGGACAGGGGGTTGGTGCGCTGTTCAGGCGGCAGGTAAGTGATAAACCGTTCCCATTCCTCAGGAAAAATATTTTGTGCGTCACGGAACAGCCAATCCAATTCTGACGGCTGCATGAGGAAAATTCCGCGCAGCGTTAGTGATAAACATCTTTCCACATGGCTTTCCGCATATAATAACGACAGCGTCGAACCCCATGAACCGCCAAAGATATGCCATTGATCGATCCCCAAATGCGTGCGGATTTTTTCCATGTCCACGACCAAGTTATCGGGAGTATTTTTATGTAACGAGGCGAGGGGGCGGGAACGGTTGGCGCCGCGCTGATCGAATAAGATAATGCGGTAATACGATGGGTCAAAAAAGCGCCGCATGATGGGCGTACACCCGCTACCCGGCCCGCCATGCACGACAACGATCGGCACGCCGCCTTGGCGACCGCATTGCTCCAGGTATAATTCATGTCCATCACCGACGGATAAATATTCGCTACGAAACGGTTCGATTTCGGGGAAGAGCTCTTGCCCAGACATTATGCAGATTTTTGCGTCTCGTCTTTTTTCTTGGGCGCACGCCAAGTGTAATAGGTCGCGTAATTACGCGGCACGACTTTGCGTGGATTTTCATCTTCAATATCCATTTGCCAGCCATTTTTACGGGCAAAAGCCACCGCATCGTCGCGCGTTGGAAACTGCAATTGCACCTGATTATCCGTATCGCCGGATGCGACCCAACCCATTAACGGCTCCGGGCGGCGCGGGGTTTCCAATTCATATTCCAAAACCCAATGGCCGGTCAGCGCGCGGCCGGACTGCATAGTGTTTTTCGCGGGGCGGTAAATGCGGACTTGCATGGACAGTGATGGATCTCCTAATTCAGGTTACTATCATGCCGTTACCATTTGGTAAATAAGCCTTGCAAAGGATGCAGCCTTTCAATAAGTTCCGGCCTCCAGGAGAGGTGGTCGAGTGGTCTATGGCTCCGGTCTTGAAAACCGGCGAGGGTGCAAGCCCTCCGTGGGTTCGAATCCCACCCTCTCCGCCAACATTTTTTGGAAAATCATATGTCCCTGATGCCCGACCACTGGATCCGTGAAACTGCCCAACAAAACGGTATGATCGAACCGTTTTACGAACGCACGGCCAATAAAGGCGAAATATCTTACGGCCTATCATCTTATGGCTATGATGCACGCCTGTCGGATGAGTTTAAAATTTTTACCAATGTCGATAGCGCCATCGTCGATCCCAAAGATTTCAGCGCGAATAGTTTCATTGACCGTAAAACCGATATCTGCGTCATTCCGCCCAATTCGTTTGTTCTCTCACACACGGTGGAATATTTCCGTATCCCATCGGACGTGCTGGTGATCTGCCTGGGCAAAAGCACCTATGCGCGCTGCGGCCTGATTGTGAATGTGACGCCGCTGGAACCGGGTTGGGAAGGGCAGGTAACACTGGAAATTTCCAATACCACACCGCTGCCCGCCAAAGTTTACGCGAACGAAGGCATTTGCCAGTTTCTGTTTTTCCGCGGCGCCAGCGCCTGTGAGACCACCTATGCAATGCGCGCGGGCAAATACATGGGCCAGCGCGGTGTGACCTTGCCGCGGCTGGACAAGGCAAGTTAATTTTTATGAAAATGGAAACCAAAAAACATTTTAGTAAAATCATAGTTATCTTGGGTTTTTTTGTGATTATTACCACGGTATATATGTTTTCTGCAAAAAATATACAAAACTCGCCTATAACTTTTAAGTCTGCTTTGGATAAAATTATCGCCACGCGAGAAATCAAATGCGGTTATTTGGTTTACTCGCCATACATTCGGCGCGACCCTAATACGGGTAAATTATCCGGTATTTTTTATGATATGATGGAGCAGATAGGCAAGAATGCGAACTTAAAAATTAATTGGGCAGAAGAGGTTGGCTTCCAAAGTATTTTTCCGAGCCTGGATAACAATCATTTTGATGTTTTTTGCGGTGGCCTATGGCCCAATAGTACGCGTGCGATGGCCGCATCTTTTTCCGTACCGGCCTTTTACAGCCTGATTACCGCCTGGGTGCGCGCGGATAGCGATCTTAAAAACTTAGAAGATATCCGGCATCATAAGGATTTAAAAATCGCCACGATTGACGGTGCGATAGAAGATTTAATTACGCGCGCGGATTATCCTGATTTTTCGCGAACGTCTTTGCCTGAATTATCACCATTTGCTCAAAATGCCGAAAATATTATTACACACAAAGCGGATGTTTTATTCGCCGAACCTGCTTTTATGGCAGAATTTATGGCAAAAAACCCTGGCACTTTGCGCGCATTAGATCCAGAACATCCCGTAAGAATATACAGCAATACTTTAGCTGTAAAAAGGGGAGATTTTGTAACAAAGGAGTTTTTGGATCATGCCATTGAAGAAATGGTTTATAGCGGCCAGATTGATAAAATCCTGGCGCATTACGAGCCTGTGCCGAATGCCTTTCCCAGGCTTGCAAAACCTTATAAGGAATAATCATAAATGGACAGATTACGCATTCAGGGCGGCGCGCAGCTGGTAGGGCAAGTACCCATTTCTGGCGCGAAAAATGCCGCATTGAAATTGATGGCAGCGGCCATCATGACGGATGGGGAAGTTACGCTGAATAACATGCCGCGCCTGGCGGATATTAAAACCATGCAGGAGTTGTTGCACGGTCTGGGCATATCGGCGGAATGGTCGGCCCAGAACCAGATGAAAATCCAGGCGCGTGAAATTACGTCTGAAACTGCACCTTACGATTTGGTTCGTAAAATGCGCGCAAGCATTATTACGCTTGGTCCGCTGTTGGCACGCCACGGTCATGCACGCGTATCCTTACCCGGCGGCTGCGCCATTGGCGCGCGTCCCGTGGATTTGCATATTGAAGCATTGCGGGCACTCGGCGCGGAAATCGAACTGACTGAGGGCTATATCGATGCACGCGCGCAACGTGGCGGTTTACAGGGTGCACGTTTCACCTTTCCCAAAATCACTGTGGGCGGCACGGAAAATTTGATGATGGCGGCGTGCTTGGCACACGGGACAACCATCATCCATAATGCGGCACGTGAACCGGATGTGGTTGATCTGGCGGATTTCTTAATCGCCATGGGTGCACAAATTTCCGGCGCCGGAACAGAAACGATCACGATCACCGGCGTGGAAAAATTACATAGCTGCACCCATGCGGTTGTCGCGGACCGCATTGAAACTGGGACCTATGCGGTTGCAGCGGTTATGACGGGCGGCGATTTGGATTTATTAGGCGCGCGGGCGGAATTACTGCAATTACCACTAGATATTTTGTCGCGTGCGGGCGCAATCGTGGAGCCGCATGCAACCGGCATTCGCGTGCGCGGCGATGGCCGCCCGATCGGCGTGGATATTATGACGGAGCCTTTCCCTGGCTTCCCAACGGATCTGCAGGCACAGTTTATGACATTGATGACCGTGGCCACGGGTGCCGCCATGATCACAGAAACGATTTTTGAAAACCGTTTCATGCATGTGCCGGAATTGCACCGCATGGGCGCGGATATCACTATTCATCATTCGTCCGCCCTGGTGCGCGGCGTTTTAAAACTTAAAGGCGCACCAGTGATGGCAACAGATTTGCGCGCGTCGGTTTCGCTCGTACTGGCGGGACTGGTTGCAGAAGGCGAGACCACAGTAAGCCGCATTTACCATTTGGATCGCGGTTATGAGGCGTTTGATGCCAAGCTTGCTGCTTGCGGCGCCAACATCATCCGCGAAAGCGAAAGCAGCGTGAATGGCGAAAGTTCACACGCCGCATAAGGCATGACTCTCAAAACCTCCCTTACCAGCGTTACGATCGATCCTGCATTGATTGCGAAATTGGGTGATAATAAACAACGCGATTGCCGAATTATTGCCACTGAAATTCAGCGCGAAGCCGCAATGTTTTTATCGGACGGCACGCCGCCGCCCTATAATGTATTTATCACACAATCTGATAACGCGGTTATTTTACGTATCACGAATGCAGGCGGGACGGCATCCCATATGTTCCGAATTCACTTTTCAACGATGCGCCGTTTAATGTCGGATTATGAAATTCTAATTGGTGCCCACGGCTCGGCGCTGCGGCATCAATTACATGGCCGCAGCGAAGCGATCGATATGGGCCGCAGAGCTTTGCATAATGAAGGCGCGCAGTTGATTTTAAACCAGTTAGCGCCAGATCTGACAGCGGATCTCGGCACAGGTAGGCTACTTTTTACCTTGTTGTTTTTATTAATGAACAGATAATGGTTAGTTCATATGACTGAATATCGCTTTTACCAACTTGGCCGCTCCAGCCTAACGCAAGCTCTCTTGGGCATTTTGCCCAAAGCGCTGGAACGCGGCATGCGCGCTCACATTTTGTGTGTCAGTTCGGAGCGCATGACGGATTTGAATACGCGCCTGTGGACTGAAGACCCGAACAGTTTTCTGCCGCATGGCATGGCAGGGGAAGGTGACGTGGCCAACCAACCGATCTTACTCTCAATAGCCGCCGAGGATGCGCCGCCGGCAAATGGCGCCAAGCTTTTAATTTTAACGGATGGCGCGGATACGGTGCGGGCCGATTTATACGATTTGGTTTGCGTTATGCTGGACGGCGGCGATGCAGCAGCTTTGACGGTCGGCCGCGCGCAGTGGACAGCCGCCAAAACCGCCGGGCATCAGCTTAGTTATTGGGTGCAAGGTGAGAAGGGCGGTTGGATGGAAAAAGGTGCCTGACTATGAGCTTATAACCTAAACTGGTACTGGAACGATTGCCTGAACATTGGCCTTTCGATTATAAGCGAATTCTCCAGCGATCCCTTTAACCATGGCCTGGCGAAATTTGGGACCACGATTTTTAATTAATGCTTGCCATACTTTTGGGTCGCTTTTCGCAAAGTTGACAAGCGCTACTAAGTTTTCTCCAGGAGGCTCTCCTGGAATGCGTCTAAAATGTCCGTTGTCTGCTGCTCTTTCAATACCGCTAGAAAAACCACTTAAAAACGCTTCTCGCAAATCTTGTGTTCCGCGTGTGACTGCATAAAGTGCAGGTAATGAGTTAGAAGCCCAATTGCCTTTGGCCGCCAGATGAGCAGCTTGGGTACAGGCTTGAACTAAACCCTTATTAAATCCAGTAAAAGGCTCAGAACCTTCCGCTCCATTTAAGGCATTAAGGATCGCCGAAGGAACATCAACATTATCTCGTCCAAATAGTTTTTGATAGGCGACCTCCCTTCCCAAACTCCCGCAAGAATCCTTGAAGGCCTTAGGAGCCGGTCCCCCGTTATAAGACACAGGGTCTGCCGTAACACCCCAACCGGTAGAAGCCGGAGCGATATATTGATATTGAATGATGGCTATTCCGCGTTGTTCTATGTCAGTCAAAGAATCTTGTTCAGGCATTAAAATATCTCCATTTTTTTATCTAGGCTAGCTATAATACAGCATACCATATTGTGGTTATGAAATACAAATCATATCAATACTTTCACGCACATTATTTAACTGATAATATATATTATGTCAAATAATATATTGGCCAAAAAAACCTAAGATTTTAGGCGCAATAAGTCCTTTACTACCATCGCCGTGGCCAGGACGATCAGCGGGCTAATAGTCACATCCGACAAGAAATGCGCGCCGCGCGCCATTCGCATAAATCCGACGACGACGACGAAAATAACGGTTAAACCCAGAAATAACGGCCGCCAACGCGGCGGCAAAAATATCGCCAATAAACCCACGCAAGCCGCAATCCCGGCATGACCCGACGAAAATGAGCAATTTTGAATACATTCATGGCTTATGCGCCCGGCAGGCTCAAAATGCGTTACGATGCTACCGCCAAATTGATCCACCTGAACTGGCCGCGGACGGCCCCAATGATTTTTCAATATCCAATTAATGATTATCAATTCTGCAATAAAAGCCGTTCCAAACAAAAAAATAAGCTTTTTATGCAGTTCAGACGGGATCTTAATGCGTAATGCGCAGATTATTAAATAACCCACTAATGCAATTAGAAAACCAAATTTCAATACCATATCAACCGGTCCATGAAAAATGGCCGCTAACTTGCTGTCAGATAACAAAAACTTCCCATTCCCTAGATATAATTCCCGCGCGAGAAACAGGTCGATTTGTGGAATATAATAAAATCCTAGACTTGCCGCCGCTAATAGCGTAATTGCTCCCACCGTCCAGGCTGAAATTTGAAAATTGCTCGTTTTCATGGTTATACTTCCAATTCTATGGTTAAACCATCATGCGCGGGCGTCACATGCGGCGGTGTCATTGCGTCCAGCGCGACATAATCAAACCGCGGATTCAAGTGTATCAAATAAGTGCGCGGATTACCCAACCGGGCGCACAAATCTAAAACCTCCGGCAAAATCGCATGGCTGGGGTGTGGTTTGTCCCAATCCGCTACGGCGGCGAACCAAACTTTGATCCCCTGCAAGGCCGCCAAACCTTCTGCAGAAATCGTTTTAAAATCAGTCGTCCAGGCCACTGGCCCAAACCGGTAACCCATGCATGGCATATCACCATGTGGCATTTCAATGGCCTGAATTTCTTCGCCTGCAATCCAATGGCTGCCTGCATTGATACTGTGCGGTGCCAACATCGGTTTATATAAACCTTGCTCGCCAGCACCGTAAAACATGTAGCCAAATCGATCTTGCAAATCCGCCAGATGAGCAGGATGCGCGTAAATATTCATGCGCGCTTCATTCGGCCAATAATAAGGCCGCAGATCATCAATGCCATGCGTATGATCCGCATGGGTATGCGTATAAAACACAGCGTCCGGTCGGATGCCCGCCAGGCTTTCACGTAGCAATTGCGTCCGCAGATCTGGCGAAGTATCAATCAGAAAATTTTTCCCATTATGCGCCACCCATGCAGAGGTGCGCGTGCGAAGATTCCGCCGGTTATTCATATCGCAATCGCCTGCCCGGTTCATGACATTCGGTATGCCCAGCGAACCGCCACAGCCGAGAACAGTAAGTTTCGTCTTCATCTTTGTGCTTTATCAAAGATTCGGAAAAAGTTATCCGTGGTGACACGGGCAACTTCATCAAGGGTAATGTTTTTGAATTCTGCGATTTTTTCTGCCACATGCACCACATAAGCTGGCTCGTTGCGTTTTCCGCGGTAGGGCGGCGGCGCCAGGAACGGTGCATCGGTTTCTACCAGCATTTTTTCCATCGGAATTTCGCGCGCAACCTGTTGCAGTTCGACCGATTTTGGAAAAGTCACAATGCCGGAAAAGGAAAAATCATAGCCAAGTTCGAGCGCACGCATCGCCATGGCATGCGAGGATGAAAAACAATGCAATAAAACTTTCAACGGCGCGCGATCGCGGGTCTCTTCGATGACGCGGATGGTGTCATCCTCCGCATCGCGCGTATGAACGATCAACGGCAGACCGGCTTCCAGGCAAGCATGAATATGCTGGCGGAATACTTCGGCCTGTTTGCCGCGCGGCGAATGATCATAATAATAATCCAGCCCACATTCGCCAATACCGATGCATTTCGGATGAGCGGCGAGTTTTACAATCTCCGCTGTTGTCGTCTGCTCGTCCAGTTCGGCGCTGTGATGTGGATGTACGCCGATAGAACAAAAAACATTTGGAAATTGTTCAGTAATCGCGCGAACCTGATTAAATTTGGAAATATGCGTGCAGATGGTTTGCATCCACCCCACACCGCTTTTAGCCGCGCGCGCGACAATGGCCGCAGCCCCCTCCTCCGCATAATCGGGAAAATCTAAATGACAATGAGAATCAACTAAAAGATTCATGCTGCTTTATTCTCATATCGCGGGAAAATGGGTTCTGGGACGGGCAATAATATCCCGGACTTCAACACCCCCGCCCTTCCATAAAATTCGAATTTTCTCTGAGTTTTATCGACGCTGACCGCATCCAGAATTTTATCCGCAGCATCAGGCATAAAGGGTAAAAACAGCAGACTCAAATTGCGGATGGTTTCGCACAACACATATAAAACAGTCATCATTCGGGCCGCATCCGTTTTTTTCAATGTCCATGGCGCCTGTTCATCAATATAACCATTGGCGGCATTGGACAGCGCAAGGATGATTTCAATTGCCTTATGAAATTCCTGCGCTTCCAAATGCGCGCGCACGGTTGGCAAGGTGGTTTCAATTTGCTCCAACAATGCATAGTCAGCCGCGATATATTCGCCAGGCGCGGGCACCTTTCCCTCAGCGTTTTTCTGGATAAATGACAAGGTGCGTTGGATTAAATTGCCCAGATTATTCGCCAGTTCGGCATTCACGCGCGCAGTCATTTGCGCATGTGAGAAATCACCATCATTGCCAAACGGCACTTCGCGCAAAAGAAAATACCGGGTCTGATCTAAGCCATAGGTCTCAACCAATTGACGCGGCGGAATCACATTGCCAAGCGATTTGGACATTTTTTGACCTTCAATCGTCCACCAGCCATGGGCGAAAACGCGCCGCGGTGGCGGCAATTCCGCCGCCATCAAAAACGCGGGCCAGTATACCGCATGGAATCGCAAAATATCCTTGCCAACCATATGCATGACAGTCGGCCAGAAATTTTTCATCTCCGCCGTATCATCGGGATAACCAAGCGCGGTAATATAATTCGCCAGCGCATCCAGCCAGACATACATAATGTGGTCCGGATCATTCGGCACCGGCACACCCCATTTAAAGGTGGTACGTGAAATCGATAAATCCTTTAGCCCGCCTTTAACGAAACTCAGCACTTCATTCCGGCGGGACTGCGGCGCGATGAAATCCGAATTTTGCTCATAAAATTGTAACAGTCGATCTTGCCAAGCGGATAAACGAAAGAAATAAGAAGATTCTTCGACCCATTCACATTCCGCCCCACTTGGTGCGATTTTTTTGCCGTTATGTTCGGTGAGTTCATCTTCGCCGTAAAAGGCTTCATCACGCACAGCATACCACCCCGCATATTTATCCAAATAAATTTCACCACGTTCCAACAGTTTATCCCACAGCGCCTGCGCCGTACGATAATGACGCGGTTCGGTGGTGCGGATAAAATCATCATTGGAATAATTCATCACTGCGCATAGATCGCGAAAATTTTGTGAAACCTTATTCGTAAATTCTTGGGGCGTAATGCCGGAATTTTCAGCTGCCTTCGCAACCTTTTGTCCATGCTCATCGGTGCCGGTTAAAAATTTGACGTCATAGCCGTCCAACCGCTTGAAGCGTGCCAGCACGTCACAAGCCAGCGTGCTATAAGCATGCCCGATGTGCGGGACGTCATTGACGTAATAAATAGGTGTCGTGATATAGAAGTATTTCGTCATGCGGCCGCTGCAAAGATGGGTGGTAAGCGCGCCAGCAGTTCATGCCAGCATGCAGCCCCATCTAAATGCAAGCTGGCGGTTTCCGCAAGCATCCTTTGCGCTTCTTCGTGGAAATTCAGCAGGGCCGGCAGGTTGGGGGGCGGCAGGCCGGGCACATTTCCAGTTACAATTTGATGACAAAGCCAAAGCAAGATCATCGTCGCCGTTTTAAATTGTGGTTGATAGGCAAAGCCCTGCGCCAGTTCGTTCGCACGTGCGGCATTCGGTGCGCGGATATAATCTGTGATATGCTGATGGATGGTCAATGCGTCTTGATCCAATAATTGCAATAATTGTCCCGGCGCGCGGCCCGCCATCTGCCATAATATATCACGGTCCGCCGATGGTAAACGTGTAATGCGTTCATCGAGTTGCGACAATGTTTCTGGTGTTCGATCGGCATCAGCATCCAAACGCAAAAGGCGCGAGCGCGAACGGATGGTGGGCAACAGGCGGCCTAAATTATCCGCAAGTAATATTAGTAATGAATTTGATGAAGGCTCCTCCAACACTTTCAGCAGCGCATTTTGAGCGGCACGGTTCATGCATTCGGCGCCGTCAATGATGACAATGCGCCAGCCGCTTTGCGCCGCCGTCATGGCCAGGAATGGGCCGACTGTACGGATTTGTTCGACGTTTAAATCTTTATCTTCTTCCGGCGCGATGATCAGTAAATCAGGATGCGAACCGGCTGCGATCTGTGCAAATACCGGCGCTTCGGGCGGAATAGATAAGTTTTGAGGCGCACTGAAATCATGCGGCGTTTCGGCAAATAAATCCAAATCGTTTGCGACGCTCTGGCCAGTAAAACCGCGATATAACAAAAACCGTGCCAGGCGGAATGCCAGCGTTGCCTTCCCTATCCCGACGGGCCCCGTAAAAATCCAGCCATGCGGCATACGGCCGGACAGCGCCAATTGCAGCAACCTTTGTTCAGCCGCACCATGGCCCCATAATTCACGCGCGGCAGCGGGAGCTAATAACATCTTTTACGCACAGTTTTGCAGTACTAAAAACTTTTTGCTGACAACTTGCCAAACTATTTCTGCCACTGCTTCCGGTTCGGCGGCAGCTTCAATAACGACGCACCGCTCAGGTTCTCGCCGGGCGATATCCAGGTAACCGTCACGCACCGCCTGATGAAATTCATGATCCATCTGATCCAAACGGTTGCCCGCACCGCGCGACTTCACACGTGCCAACCCTATATCCACAGGCACATCCAGAATAATTGTGAGATCTGGTGCAAATTGATGTAGCGTCACAACTTGGATTTGCTCCACTGCCGCGCGCCCAACGCCTTGGGCATAACCTTGATAAGCCATGGTCGAATCCGCGAAACGGTCCGATACTACCCATTGGCCGCTTTCCAAGGCGGGCCAAACCGTGCGGCGGCAATGCTCGCGCCGCGCGGCAAACATCAGCAGCAATTCTGTCACGGAATCCCAGCGGTCTTGGCTTCCGGATAAAATCAATTCACGGATAGCTTCAGCATCGGGCGCGCCGCCGGGCTCCCGCGTCATTATATGCTTAATATTCTGCGCCGTCAGTTTTTCCGACAGCAATTTGATTTGCGTCGATTTCCCCGCGCCCTCGCCGCCCTCGAGCGTGATAAAGCGCGCGGATGTGCGGTCGTTTGCGATAATTCCCATGGCGATGCTCCTAAATTGAAAATTATACCGGAAACCATATTTTTAATCTATGCGTCAAAATAATACTTGATAATATTCCTATAGAGGCATGTATTCATAACATGATTTGCCTGCACGGTCAGGCGGGATGACACTTTTTAATGTTGGCCTTTGAGACACGCGCGCAGGCCTAAACCGCTTCGGTCTAAGCATACATGTACACTCGGGCCGTTTGACCCTACCAGTCCCCGGAGGCTGTGGGCTAAACCGTTATGCCAGAATGGTAAGCGAGCAAGTCCCCAGATGTGTGCGTCAGGCGCGCAGGGCCCACCCCGCCCTGCCCTTAAATGCGGCGATGGGGAATTTTGTCGTGCCAGGATGAAAATTCACCTTACCGAACTTTAAATTGACGGCGCCCGGCAAACCGGGCAAGTCATTTTCATGAACAAAAAACGCGCCCGCAAACAAGAAAGCCAAAGACGCTTTGCGCCATGGCTCCTGCGTGCTTTTGCGCTGCTGTGTATTTGGGGCGCGATCGCGGCCGCCTGCATCATCTTGTTTTTCGCTATCGACCTACCGAGCATCGACAAACCCAAGGATATGGGCCGCAAGCCGTCGCTGACCATCCTCGCGCGCGACGGCACCGTGCTCGCGCGTACCGGACAGTCACAGGGCAAATTTTATACCCTGAAAGAACTCCCCAAATATGTGCCGCAAGCCGTTATGGCGATTGAAGATCGCCGTTTTTATCATCACTTTGGTATCGATCCGCTGGGGATTTTGCGTGCGGGTATCACTAACCTGATGCACCACGATGTTGTCCAGGGCGGCTCGACCATTACGCAACAGCTGGCGAAAAATATGTTCCTATCGCCTACGCAGAATATGAAACGCAAAGTTCAGGAAGCCCTGCTGGCGATTGAACTGGAAATGAAATATTCCAAAGATGCCATTCTGGCCGCTTATCTGAACCGCGTTTACATGGGTTCGGGCGCATACGGCATTGACGCCGCTGCCCACCGTTATTTCAATAAACCTGCGAATGAACTCACGTTACACGAAGCCGCGACTATTGCGGGCCTTTTGCGCGCGCCGAATTATTTCTCACCTATTTCTTCACCGTCACGTGCAGCCGACCGTGCCAATGCCGTTTTGCATTCAATGGTGGAGGCTGGATATATTACGGAAAAACAGGAAAAACTGGCGGAGGACACCCCTCCCCCGCCCGGTCACCGTCCCGGTACGGGTGACGGCGTTTATTATGCCGCAGATTATGTAACCGCTGAAGTCGCGCGTTTAATTGGCGAAATTAAACAGGACCTGACGGTGCAAACCACGCTGGATAAAAATATGCAGGGCGCAGCCGAACAGGCCGTGGATGCCATTATGCCAGACGCCGCGGCAAAAAATGTCAGCCAGACAGCCTTGGTTACCCTCGCACCTGATGGCGGCGTCATGGCGCTCATTGGTGGCAAAGATTATCACGACAGTTCTTTCAACCGTGCCTTTCAGGCGAAACGCCAACCGGGATCATCATTTAAACCCATTGTTTATTTAGCTGGTCTTGAAGCAGGCCTGACGCCGGCCACGGAGATCATGGATGCACCAATATCGTTCGGCTCCTGGTCGCCCGCAAATTTTGATGGTAAATATTACGGCAAAGTACCAATGGCTTTTGCACTGGCAAATTCCTTAAACTCCGTCGCTGTACGGATTCTGGATTTTGCAGGCGTCGGGCGTGCCGTGGATATCGCGCATGCACTAGGCATTACCTCGGATGTTGGCGCTAATCTCTCACTCGCACTCGGCACCAGTGAAGTCGCGCCAATTGAGCTTGCAACCGCATATAACACCATTGCGCAACTTGGCCAGTATCACACGACTTATATTGTCGATCACATCACAGATACAAAGGGCGAAAAGCTTTACCAATTCGTGCCATTTGAAGGCAAACAGGTCGCACCGCAGGATAAGGTTGCCGCCCTCACCATGATGATGACGGGCGTCGTAAATTTCGGCACGGGTATGGGCGCGAATATTGGACGCCCGCAGGCTGGCAAAACCGGCACGACACAGGATTATCACGATGCTTGGTTCGCGGGTTTTATTCCCCAACTGACCACAGTTGTTTGGATGGGCAATGACGATAACGCAAAAATGCAAAAAGTTACCGGCGGTTCATTCCCCGCGCGTCTTTGGGCTAATTATATGAAACGCGTGACGGCAGCGATGCCGGCCCAGCCCCTCGCCGCTTCAAGCGTGAGTTATGACGATACACCCACGATACAAAGTATCGGCGATGAAATGATCAAATGGAACAGCGCCGAAGTCCCGCCGACAGAAACCAAAATCCAATCCGGACAATCCGAAAAAACTAATTTTCAAAAAGTGATCGATGAGAATGCGGAGGGTGATGGGACGTGGTAATGTCATCCTGGTCAAGGCACGCAGTGACGTAGAGCCGGGATCCCATGAAGGGGAAGAGCTTAATTGTGGGGGACCGGATACCAGCCCGCTAAGTCGCCCTCCCCATGCTACGGCGTGCTAAGCTGCGCTAGCTTCCAAGATAACAATTGTTATCGTCGCGAAAAAAGTTTTTCAATATCTTTTAGTTTCAACTCAATATACGTCGGACGTCCGTGATTACATTGGCCGGAATTGGGTGTCGCCTCCATCTCGCGTAGCAGCGCATTCATTTCTGCCGCATTCAGGCGGCGCCCGGAACGCACAGAGCCATGACAAGCCATCGTCGCCGCAACGTTTTCCAGTTTGTTGCGTAACAGGTCCGCATCATCTGCCTCATCCGCCAAGGCATCTCCTAAATCTCGCAGCAGGTTTTGCGCATTCACTTCACCAAGCAGCGCAGGCGTCGCACGAACCATCAGCGCACCATTGCCGAACGATTCAATCACGAGGCCGAGGCGCGCGAGCGCCTCAGTTTGTGCGAGCAATGCCGCGCTGGCATTCGCCGACAGTTCTACAATTTCTGGAATCAATAACTGTTGCGCGGGCACATCGCCCGACAGCAAATTCTTTTTCATCTTTTCATAAACTAACCGCTCATGCGCGGCATGTTGATCCACCACCACCAACCCATCCATGGTTTGCGCGACGATATAATTTTCATGCACCTGGGCCCGCGCGGCGCCCAGCGGGAATTTTTCCTGGTAACTGTCATCTATATTTTCTTGCACTGAACCAGCATCATATTGTGCGGATGGCACATCTTCAAATAGTCCGGACGGCCGATAAAATTGCGGCAACGACTGCGGACGTGATTGGAAATACCGGAACGCTGCACCGGATAAATGCGTCGATGTTTGTTGCGATGTATCATGCAAGGTGCGGCGAATGGAACTAACCAGCATATTACGCACGGCGGTGGCATCGCGGAAACGCACTTCAGTTTTGGCAGGATGAACATTCACATCCACATCCGCAGGTGGCACATCCAGCCATAAAACCAGTTCCGCATGACGCCCTGTTGGCAACAGATCACCGTAAGCACCACGCACGGCACCAATTAATAACTTATCTTTCACGACGCGGTTATTCACAATAAAATATTGCCGCGCGGCCGTCGCGCGCGAATGCGTCGGCAATGATACCCAGCCACGCAATTGGAGCCCATTCATTTCCGCCAGAACGTCACGCGCATTGGCAATAAAACTTTCACCCATGACCTGCTGGACACGCGCGCGTGCTGGATCTTCTGCTGCTAAACCTGGCGCAGGGTAATTCAACGCAGCACGGCCGTCGATCGCCAAACGAAACCCAGACTGCGGCGCAGCCAGAGACTGACGCTCCACCACCTCACGCGCGGCGGCAGCCTCTGCCGCATTTCCCTTTAAAAATTTTAACCGTGCGGGCGTAGCAAAAAAAATCTCACGCGCTTCAACGCTCGTGCCTGGCGCGCGGGATGCCGCGACGACTGGGGAAATTTTCCCAGCTGTAACAGAAATCATATTCGCAGCGCGCGCAGACTTTTCCCGTGATGTAATCTGTAATCGTGCCACTGCACCAATGGCAGCCAAGGCCTCACCACGAAAACCGCGGTCCTGAATGTTTGATAAATTTAAATCCGGCAGTTTTGAGGTTGCATGGCGCTCAACTGCCAACGCTAAATTATCTGCATTCATACCGCTGCCGTCATCATGGACGGCCAATAAACTTCGCCCACCATCCAAGATTTCAACATCAATCTGCCGCGCACCCGCATCAAGCGCATTTTCAATCAGTTCTTTTAACGCAGCTGCAGGCCGCTCCACCACTTCACCCGCAGCAATTTGATTAACAATTGTCTCTGGCAGGCGTTGAATAATCATGAATAATTGATAAGGAATACAGAAAAAGGAACAAGCAAAAGATATTTGTAATCGTTGCTTACTTAATCATTTCGCTATCATCTGCCAAATACCCCATATCCGCACCGTCCAGCCGTGCATCAGTCAATATTGACCCAGTCATATAGGCATTTAAGAAATTCACCCCATGCAAATCCGCACCCGTAAAATTAGCATAAGAACAATCAGCGCCTGATAAATCCGCACGCGCCAAATCTGCCCCCTTAAAATTCACGTGACGCAAGCTTGCTCCTGATAGGTCAGTCATTTTAAATTTCTCCGGCGTTAATTCTAACGGCCCCAAGCGTGTGCCCGATAGATTGCTCATGCTGAGGGCCGCCCCGCGCAAAGAAATTCCACGTAAGTCCCCACGAGTAAAGTCGCACCCACGCAAATCTCCACCATCAAATTGCGCGAATTGCATTTCTATACCGGGCATTTTTAAGCCATATAAAGTGATATTATGTGCCTTAATTGCTGTGAATACTGGCGCTATAAGTGGAAATGCGGGGCGCAAATCAAAGCCCGAAAGATCCACTTTCTTACCTTCAGCACCACTGCTTTGCACCCATAGGCAATGCTGCTGCAGCAATTCCGACACAGGAATATCCAATTCCAAAATAGAACGGCCCGCCGGCGTATCAGTTAAAACTTGTGTAAAATCCGCTCCGGCAATTTCTGTCATTGCCATATTGGCACCTACCAATATTGCACCACGCAAATTAGCTTGCCGCAAATCGGCGCCTGCCAAATCAGCCTCATACAAATCAACGCCGGTTAAATTTGCGCCCTTTAAATTTGCGCGCGTTAATATGCAACCGCGCATATTCGCATGACTAAAGTTCGTATGGGCTGCAACAGCACCAGATAACTTCGCCCCCATCAAATTCGCATCCGACATATCGGCACCCATTGGGCGCGCGTTTCCGCCACCCCAACCACCGATCAATTCGCCCTTTCGGGTCATTTCATTAATTTTTCCGTCACGCAAATCCGCATCCTGTAAATTTGCACCGACTAGATTGGTCGCACGTAAAATGGCTCCGCGTAAATCCGCTTTTACCAAAGACGCGCCTTCTAGATTTGCATAGCGCAGGTCAGCAGAAAAAAAGACTGCGTTATCTAATCGGCAATGCATTAAATTCGCATGCGCCAGAACAGCACCCGTGAAGTCTGCGTTTGCCAAATCTCGGTTGGAAAAATTTAAGCCTGATAAATTGCAAAAATTAAAGCTTGCGCGTGCGCCACCAATTATCGCCTGCATAAATCTTTCATGCTTGGCAAAAATAACTTCGAGTTCCGCTTGATTAACGGGCCGCAACGGTTGAGAATGTGTGCCGGAATTCATGCTGCATTATTTATAGCGCTCAAGCCGCGCAGCTGTCGAGCGTGGCAACTTTCCAATCGCGATCTCACGTCCCAGTTGCTTCCCAAGTTCCACACCCGGCTGATCAAAACAATTGATACCCCAGATTTGCGCCTCTAAAAAAACCTTGTGTTCATAGAGAGCAATAAGTGCGCCCAACGCTGCTGGCGTTGAACCTGGCATAAAAATCATATTGCTAGGCCGGCCACCTGGAAATTCAGGTGGCGCGCCATGTGCAAGAGCCGCGCTTTGCGCCAATGCACTGCGCCGTAAAAATTCATTGAGAGACGGCTCGCCAGGAATCTCATCTGCAATAATAAAATCCGTGGCTGTAATGTCCCCACCTTGATGCATTTGTTGCATAAAACTATGCTGTACCGTTGTGCCGACACCCCCAAAGATCACCGGCGCTGTGGAAACAGCCGCAGCCTTGCCATTTGATTCCATTTCCAACTGCTGGAGATAGGGCATCAAATGCCGCAAAGCATCTGCATAAGGAATAATTGCGCGCGCTCCGCAATGCATAAAATTACGCTGCCAGATATGCGCAAGTGTTAAAAGAAGCGGCAGATTTTCCTCACGCGGCGCATTGGCGAAATGCTCGTCCATCGCGCGCGCCCCGCTAATTAATTGGTCAAATAAATCTAATCCAAAGGTTAATAAAATTGGCAAGGCCACACCGCCCCACATGCTGAAACGCCCACCCAGCCAATCCGGCATGGGAATAATATGATCAGGCTGCACACCAAACCCCTGTGCCCGCATATACTGCCCGGTGATGGCAAACATGCGGCGCATATCACCTAACCATTTCTTCAAATACTCTGCCACCAATATAGTTTCCTCAGTCATAAATGTTTTACTGGCAATAATGACGATGGTTTTTTTGGGATCGCATTGATTTTGAATCTTACGTAACGTTGCTGGGTCAGCATTAATAATAATATGAAGGCGATATTCGCTTCCCATGAAACTCTGAAAAAAGCTGCGCAAAAATAATGGGCCTAAACCGGATCCACCTAGGCCAATATGAATAATATCGACAGCACCTAATGTCTGCACGCGTGCAATTGCCGCGTAGATGGTTGATCTAATTGCGCGAATATCTTCGTATACCATGGCGGGAATTTTACTTTCCGTGGCGCGCAATGCGGTGTGCAGCGCCGGGCGATTTTCTGATGTGTTCACGGCAACGCCTGACAGCAGATCGTTACGTGCACCAGACCAATTACATGCCTCAGCCAATGCGAATAATTCACTTTGTACGTCGTTATTAAACCCAGCAGTGGTTAAATCCAACGTTAAGCCTGCGGCATGATATTGTCGCGGCGTTTCATCAAATGTCGGCGGCATATGCGCCAGTTTTTGCCATGCCGGCAACATATGTGGATTGTCAAGCATGGTGACTCCCTTGCGCCGGATCGGGTGCAGCGATGCTATCCATTAGATTTTGCGGCTGGCCAACGGCGACGAGGGTCAGTGCTTCAGGATTTAATAATCGTTTGGCTGCCCGCGCCACATCTGCGCGCGTGACCGCGCCCAACCTTTCCAGCCGCCGGGCAGGATAATCAATACCCAAATGCTCAACCTGCAAATGCAAAATAAAATCCGCGATTTTATCCGTCGAAGTCAGCGCCAGGGGCAGTGAGCCCGTCAAATAGGTTTGTGCGTTTTTTAATTCTTCTGCACTGACGCCGTCATTGGCCATGGTTTGCCATTCGGATTTTATGATGCGAATAGCTTCCGCGGCATTTTCATTGCTTGTCGCCGCGCCAACTGTCATAATATTGGCATATTTATTGTGGCTAAGCTGGCTGCTGACCCCATAAGTTAGCCCGCGTTTCTCACGCACTTCCATCATTAGGCGTGAATTAAATCCGCCGCCACCCAGAACGTAGTTCATCACCATAGCCGCAAACCAGTCTGGATCAGTGCGCGGGATTCCCGGTTGCGCCATGACAACACGAGTTTGGGGAATTCCACGCGTGACGGTAAAATTTTTACCCGTTGCCGCCAACGTTACCTGCGACAATTCAAACGTTTTTGATTGCACGGGAAGCGTACCGAAAATTTGATCCAATAGCGGTGCCAGATCGGTCGCACTGATATCACCGCAAACCCCGACCACCAGATTATCGCGCGCCATACGTTCGCTTACCCAAACACGCAGATCATCCGCCGTCAGGCGCGCAACCGTTTCCTCAAATCCTGATGTGGGCTGTTGATAGGGATGGCCAGCATAAACCATTTTATTCAATGTGCGCTGCGCAACCCAGGATGGATCGGCATAATGATGCTGAATATCGGAAATTAGTTGTTCCTTCACGCGCGCCACTTCTTCATCGTCAAAACGTGGCTGTGTGAGCGCCAGAGTTAAAAGCCGCCATGCCTCACCCGCATTATCACGCAGCGTTTTGACGCCACCATGAAAATCATCGCGCTTAGCGGAAAAGGATAAATAAATCGACTGATCTTCTAATGCCCGGTGAAATTCTAAAGAGGGCAAATTTCCCGCCCCTTCATCCAAGGTGGAAGCTACCAAATTTGCAAGGCCTGCTTTATCTGCCGGATCGAGTGCGCTGCCGCCGCGAAAAGCGAATTGCAGCGAAATCACTGGCACCATGCGGTCTTCGACTAGCCAGGCTGTAATGCCGCCGGGCGAAGTGACGATGGTGATGGGTAAATTATGCGTCATGGTTAATTATTTTCCCCAGGCAACAAAATCGCGGTGATAAAATTTTCAGTGTTAAAAACCAAACGTGCGGCGGCGTTAACTTCAGCTGCACCCACGGCTGCAATGCGCTCGGGCCATTCTTCAATATCTTGCAAATCCTGGCCGGTCGTCAGAGCCATGCCGAATAAATAGGCCGGATGTTTGACGCTATCGCGCGCATAGGTTGCCTCGGCGATCATGCGTTTTTTTGCGCCCCCAATTTCATCTTCGGTAAAGCCGCCCAAAACTGCGCGGCGGATTTCCACATGCAACGCCTTTTCCAATTCATCCACGGATACGTCCGGTACCGGCGCGGCATAAACCATTAGCGCATTATCCGCAAGCGCCGTCGCATTATAATAAAGGCCAACCGAAGATGCGACTTTCTGCTCCATCACCAGGGATTTATATAAGCGCGACGTGGCTCCCTCAGACATGATTTCATTCATCACTTCTAGTGCATAAGGCACGCGGCCATCGGATGCAGAACCATAGCTTGGCGCGACATAGGCTAGATTCAAAACCGGTAATTGTACTGCTGGATCTGATAACGTAATACGTTGCGGCGCGGGCAAATGATCGGATTTCGGACGCAACCGCGGCAACATCGGTTTAGGTTTCAGCGGCCCATAATATTTCTCGGCCAACGGGCGCAGTTCATCCATCGTCACCGCGCCGCTGACCACCAGGATCGCATTATTGGGCGCATACCAATGGGCGTAAAAATAATCGGCGGCGATTTTATCGAGTTTGGATATTTCATCCGCCCAGCCGATGATGGGCGTGCCATAGGGCAAATGCGGCAACAGCGCCGTCATCATCTGTTCCTGTAGGCGGTGCATCGGCTGGCTGTCGACGACCTGCTTGCGTTCTTCCAAAATTACATCACGTTCGGTGAATAACACCTCATCCACGAGTGCCAGATTTTCCATCCGGTCGGCTTCGAGTTCCATGATCAGCGGCAAACGGTCCACCGCGATGCTGGTGTAATAGGCCGTGTAATCGTAACTGGTGAAGGCATTATCATCGCCGCCATTACGCGCGATGATGCGCGAAATCTCTCCAGCCGGAATTTTTGCTGTGCCCTTGAACATCAGGTGTTCAAAAAAATGTGCGATGCCCGACTGACCGACGGGGTCATCTGCCGAACCGACGCGGTACCACATCATATGCGTGACAATTGGCGCGCGGTGATTTTCGATCAGCACCACACGCATGCCATTGGGCAGCGTGAAACTTTGCGGATGGAACAGGCCGCGCGAGCCCTCGGCCGAGGCAGATTGGGTGTAACTAAGCATTTGATTTGATTTAGTGAATATTCGCCCGAAACACAATGTCACCAGAAAGACTAGGGAAAGGCCATAGCCAAAGCTTATGAAAGTATTTCTATGAAAATTACGGGACTTTTAACGCGAGACTACATTAAATTTCGTATAACGGAAAACGTTTGGAGGTATTTTATGGCGAACAAAGCGTTAAAAATGATTAATTTTGTTGCATCATCAGAAATTACTCAACAATTTGCTGAACAATGAAATGGCCCTTTTAGCACGACACTGCTACACATGGTGTTTTTTGACGATTATTTAGCAGGTGTGCGCTGAATTCCAGGAAATGAAGTAGAAAAAATCGAGTTTGAGCCGTTTGGGTGTAGATCGACCATGGTAACTCTTACTAAAACAGATGGCAAAAAATATGGAGAAGTTGTTGCAGGTTCTGAAGAAGAAATTTGTAATTCCGTTCTTCGCAGAATTAAAAGATTCACACCTAAAGTCTGCACATTAGCTTTTGGATAAATTCAACAATTGTGTAAATATCCCCCCCCTTAATTAAACACCCCTTCCAGCGGCGCTTTGGCTTTGGGCTTATTATACTGCGCGCCGTCACCGGAAATGAACCCGCCATTGGCCTTGGCATCATCCACGCGCACGGCCTCGGCGGGCGCATTAACCGTGGGATCCGGCGGCGTGAAATCTTTCCATACCATTAACTTATCCACGAAATCTTTATCCTTCACCACAACGCCGTCCGATTCCTGATCGATCGTTGCACGGATATCGTCCTTGGCCTCGCCAGCTTTGGCCTGCGTTAAAAAAGCTTCCAAACCGGGGCTGTCCGCATTTTCAACCTTAATATCTGCCCCCACGGCCGCAGCAGCCACGGCGGGCGCGGCCTCAACCTTGGGCCCGGTTGCGGCACGGGCCGGCGGACGCAGGCCAAAATCCGGCGGCATGGCTAGCGGCGGATTTTGCACCACGGTAAATTCATCCGGCGTATTACGGCCCAGACCCACCGTATCTTTCACATCTTCGCAAGCCGCCAAAAGCAGCAACGGCAAGACACAAACAGCACAAATCAAACGCTTCATGCTTTTGTTTTAGCGCTGATGCCCCAGAGAAACAAGATGATGCCTGCACCCACGACAATGGCGCTGTCGGCAATGTTAAAGGCGGGGTAATGCCAGTCGTTGATGTGGAAATCCAAAAAATCCAGCACGGCGCCTAAGCGGATGCGGTCGATAATATTGCCGATCGCGCCGCCGATAATTAAACCGAACGCGGCAGCCTCCGCCGGTTTTTCAGCCCGCAACAGCCAACGCGTAACAAAGGCCACCAGCACCGCTGCCAAGGCAATGAGCAAATAAGGCATAATCGTATCCTGGCCCGCGCCACCATGCTGGCCGAACATACCGAAGCTGACACCGTGGTTCCAAACCAGAACCAAATTAAAAAATGGCGCGACAGTGGCCGCCAGCCAGCCTGTGCCGCCATCGCCATACGTCTGGAGCACCCACCATTTGCTGGCCTGATCTGCCGCGATCACAATCGCCGCCAAGACTAAACCAAAAATCGTCAATTTATGTTTCATGCCTGTCTTTTTGCATGCCGCGTCCACTCCGCCAAGCGGGATAATAAAATCCGTTATTAAAGATTACAGCTTGAGCCTATAATTGGTTTAGGCGCACGAAAACCCCGAAGTTCAGCCAGACCAGGATATAAGCGCTCCGTAAACGCAGTTCTGATCCGCCTAGATACTCCCTACTAGTTATCATCCAACACAATATCTTGAACCGTAAAGCTTGGTAGCTCTATTCCGCCAGGCCCCTTCGTGATCGCCTATATATCCCAAAGCGCTTCAACTAATCCTAATTGTTTACCATATGCCGTGCCTTCAAACCCCACGTCTGCTTCCAACGAAAATATCCTAGGCCGGGAATGGGAAATGCCAAAATCAAACGTTCCAAAAAGGTGTCATAAATTGACACGGTCTATAATCATGATCCTCACGGGCTATCATATTGATGAAACAGGCCGAAATCAATTTTTATTTCCCCGAACTTATGGTCTTTAAACTTGACCATCCGTCAGGCCAAAAAATCTCTTTGCGCGGCCGGTCAACCTATGGTATAAATGTATCCGGTCATATGTTGTGGCCAATTAACTTTAACAGTGAGTCGTTCAATTGGATCGTTTTGCGGATCGTTTTGCTGCCACGCCTGGCAGCGGTGAAGTGGTACAGGTAACCTTAAAGTGGTTTGACCCGATTAAGGGTTTCGGCTTTGTCAGCCAGACCGGTGCCG
>Ga0105240_10000579_pt1 | contig 67964 bp, 61 predicted proteins | sample KBSC54metaG_FD_80426 | JGI IMG/M metagenome (GOLD analysis project Ga0105240, IMG submission 80426) | Corn rhizosphere microbial communities from Kellogg Biological Station, Michigan, USA - KBS C5-4 metaG | ecosystem: Host-associated > Plants > Roots > Rhizosphere > Soil | place: Michigan, USA... | reverse complement strand
CCATCTACAAATGGCTCGCCAGTTGGAATGGGGACCCCATCCCGTTTGTCTGGAAAGCCACAGCCGACGTCATACTCGACAAAGTTCGACGTTGTAAAGAATTAGCTGCGACAGAAGACTAGCGCTTCTGAAGCAACCGCGTGGACTCTGGGTGGTTTACAGAACGCGGGCGATTCTCGCAAAAAACAAAACTGCATCGAAATCGCCATACTCAGTGGCAAAGTACGCTGAAGGCTTGCTTTTGTACGTAGGTTTGATCGACTCGAAGATTGTACCGGCCTTTAGGGAGAAAGAACGTGTGACTTTGTGCGACGATGTGGAGCTACTTTCGCAGCCCGTGCCACTGATGAGCGGCACGGGCTTTCGATGAGGGTTCTTAGAACTGATTCCAGAGGTATTGGTTGTAAATCTCGTGGTGGAACTGTACTTCTGGCGCTTTCACCACGGTGCCGAGCAAACGTGCGCAACGGTCCGCCGAGGCCTGTTTCAGGTCGGCGTAACGGCCCTTCACATCCTCGCCGAGAATCTTGGTGATCCACTCGGAATTCCGGAAGTTCGTGAGCGCGTCGTAGATGTTGTCGGGCAGGTATCGCTCGGCGCTGCGAAGGTTGGGGATGTCCGAGATGTCGCCATCGATGCCGGTCTTGAAGACCGAATAGAGCACGAGGTAAGGATTGGCATCGGGAGCGACCGAGCGGACTTCGACGCGGGCGCTTTTCTCGTTGCCGATCGGGATGCGGATCATGGAACCGCGGTCCGTAGGCGAGGCTTTGATCTGGTTGGGCGCTTCGAAATGTGGGTCCAAGCGGCGGAATGCGTTGACGCTTGGGTTGAGCAGCAGGCAAGTGTCGTTGCCGTGGGTGAGAATCCGGTCGACGAACTTCCAGGCCTCGGCGCTCATTTTCTCTTCGCCTTTAGCGTCCCAGAAAATGTTCTTGCCTTCCTTGGTAATGGAAACGTTGGTGTGCATGCCACTGCCGTTTACACCGACAACGGGTTTCGGCAGGAAGCTGACTGACATCCCCATCTTGGTAGCCACCTGGCGGCAGATCAGTTTATATAGCTGAATCTGGTCGGCGGCGCCTACAACCTCGGAATATGAGTAGTTGATCTCGAACTGCGAGGGAGCCACTTCCGGATGGTCCTTCTCGTTCTGGAAACCCATTGCGCGCTGGACTTCAGCGGCGGTGTCGATGAACAGGCGGAGTGGATCGCCCGGCAGCGAATGATAATAACCGCCGGTATTCACGTACTCGAACTTACCGGTTTCGTGGTAGCGCCGCTCGGCGTCCACGCCCTTGAACAGGAAGCCTTCGATTTCGTTGGCGGCGTTCAGCGTGTAACCTTTGCTCTCGTGCAACTTTTCGGCGTAGGCCTTCAGGACGCCGCGAAGATCGCCAGTGTAAGGACCGCCGTTCTTGTCGATTACTTCGCCGAACACCATTACTTTTCCGGCCCCGAAATAGTCGGCCGGCGCCCAATAGAACGAGTTCCAATCGATTCCGAGCCGCAGATCGCTCTCGCGCTGGGCGGTAAACCCTCGAATGGAAGAACCATCGAAAGTCATGTTGTCCCAGCTCTTGACAAGCCATTTCTTGTCATAGTCGAGCATATGGAGGCGACCTTCGAGGTCGCTGAACAGCAGAGTGACGGCTTTGATTCTCTTGTCGTCGGTCAGGTACTTGAGCCGCTCTTCCTGAACCTGATGCAGGGGAACGCGTTTGTTGCGTTGCTCCTTGGAATGCAGGTTCAGCTCTTCCAGTTCAGTGTAAGAAAGTCTCAGAAATTCTTGTAGATCACTCATTCTTTTCCTTCGGCTGGGAGTTCCAGGGATTTAAGTTATTGTGGCACTAGCGGAAGTCGACGCAGACGTAGCCGCATATCCGCGGAAAAACTGGCTGTCTTCACGGGAAAGCTATCTACATCGAAAGTTCAGCCAAGCTTTGATTGTCAACTATAGGGGGGCTTTGGGGCAAGACGCTCCCGATAGATTGTCTTTATGGGCTGCCTTCACAGAATTGATGGCGTCGCTGTCTTTGCACCTCGTTACCAATATAGTTTCAGCGCCAACTGTATCTCACGCGAGGTTCTCTGGTACAACGGCGGATTCCCGGCGCTAGTGATTGTGCCCACACTCAGCGACCCGATCTGTGCGTTCGGATTGTTGAATTGCGGCGTGTTCAGCAGATTGAAAACCTCCGCGCGGAATTGCAGCCGCATCGCCTTGTCCGGACTGAACGAGACGCTCTTGAACATCGACAGATCGAATTGCGTGGTGCGCGGCCCGGTGAGAATATTGCGACCCGAGTTGCCGTAGTTGTAATTTCCGGGCGCAACGAATGCCGTAGGATCGAACCATTGCTGGATGGTGGGATTTGACACCGCGCCGCTGGCGATGCGGTTCGGCCATTGCACTCCACTGCCCGCGTTCAACGTGCTCGACTGCATGGTCACTGTAAACGGGGTGCCGCTTTGGAAGCTATCGATGCTGTTGAGCTGCCAACCTCCGGCGATCCATTGCAATGGGCCGTGCGCATCGCGCAACAACATCTTTCCGTTACCGAAGGGCAGTTCGTAGGTCCAGCTCAGAACGACGTTGTGACGCAAATCGAAACTCGAATTACCTCGGTTGAGCGCAAGATTATAGGGCGTTTGAATCGTCTCCGATCCGGTTCCGCTGCTATCGTCGATGCTGTGCGACCACGTCCAGGCTGCGAGGACGGACAGGCCGGAACTGAAACGGCGCTCCAATGTGGTCTGGAGGGAATTGTACGAAGAGTTTCCCCAAGGTCCCACGGCGGTTCCGTCTCCAAGGTTCGGATAAGGACGCCGCGCATTCACCGCTCCCGGGCCTGGGATGGCTTCGTTGATGTTGTCGGTGACGAAAATGTGTGAACCCTTGGCTCCGACGTAGGCGACCGTCAGCACGGTGTTCGCCAAAAGTTCGCGCTGCACATTCAGGTTCCACTCGTTTGCGGAGGTGGTCTTGAAATCGTTTGGATAATAGACGAACGCGGTCCCGGCGATCGGGAAAAGGTCCGGCCGGCTGGCCGGAAACCCTGCTGAGATGGGCTGCGCACTGGCGAAATCGGCGGCGTTGTTGGACACCTGTAGCGAACCGCTGAAGGGCGCATTCTTGGCCGGGGAAAGATTCGAGGTTTGCATGGCGAACGAGTAGAAGATTCCGAATCCGCCGCGGATCACGGTCTTCGGCGTCATGTTGTAGGCAAATCCGGCACGTGGACCGAAATTGGTAGCACGATTCTGAGTGACTGTATTCCCTGCGTAGGGAGTCGTTCCAATCGGAACCAGCGTGCCCCCGCCGGTTGGTACGAATCCGGCGAGCCGGTTGCGGCGCTCCACCCAGGGTGTCACGATGTCGTCACGCAACCCATAGTTCAACGTCAGTTTTCGACTGATGCGCCACGTGTCCTGTACATAGAGGCCCGGGACATAGCGGTGAAGACTGAAGAATTTCGTGATGTCGATCTGCGTGCTGATGGGATGACCGAAGAGAAAATCGGCCAGCCCGTAACCCGTGCCCGATGGCGATGCTGGATTGTTGGTGTAGACGCCGGTGAAGCTCATGGTGCCCACGGGCCAGGTCGGCGAGAAGAACGAGAACCGGCGGCTCATGATGCTGGCGCCGAACTTCAGCTCGTGACTGCCCTTCACCCAACTGAGCGCCTGGGAATATTCGTAGTTGTTGTTGATCTTGGCAAGTGTACCCGACCCGTCTCCGAGCCCCACGGTGCCGCTGATGTTCATATTCGTCAATCCACCGGCCGCTCCGCCCCCGTTCGCATTTGGAATTCCTAAAGATTCGGCAAGCGTCTTCTGCGGGTAAAGCGCGTCGATAATATCCTCACTCATTCGCGAATAACCGATGCGCGCCTCGTAGTAGATGGTGGGGGAGATCGAGCGGCCGTATCCGACGACGGCTTGTATGGCCGGAATCAAAGTATTGCCCGGGCGCGATGGACCACCGCCCACCGCAGGCGCCGGCAAGTAACCCGGCGTCACCGTGGTTGGATTCTCGTGGCTTACGCGAAAGAATAGCAGCGACGATCCCGTGCGGTAGTCGACTCGAATATCATACTGATCCACGCTGGTCTGCTGGCCGGGATTATAAAGATAGTTGTTTACCGTGCCCGGCAGATTTTGCGCGGGATACAAGGCCATCAGCCTGGCTGACGTGGGATCGATGGCCGACGGAGGGATGATATTGCCCGGCAAAGGAACTCGCGCCGAGGTGCGCGGGTCATATAAGACCGTTTTTGGAAGGAGCGACGAAAAATCTCCCGTGTGGAACGCAGCTATCGGAACAGTGCTGGTGAAGGTCTGCGCCTGGAAGACACGCTTGCCCTCGTAGTCCGCGAAAAAGAAAAGTTTGTCTTTCCCGTTGAACAGTTTTGGGATGAGCACCGGACCGCCTGCGTTGATGCCGAACTGATTCAGGCGGAATGGGGGAATGGGCTTGGTAGGGGAGTCGAAGAAATTTTTGGCGTCGAATGCGGAGTTGCGCAAGAATTCGTACGCCGCTCCATGGTAGCTGTTGGTCCCCGATTTGAAGTCGACGTTGATCACACCGGCTCCACCACCGAATGCTGCGGATGCAGAGCTGGTCTGTACCTTGAATTCCTGAATGGCGTCAACTGGCGGAAATAGAATCAGCACCCCGGCGTCGTTATCCACGCTCTGAACGCCGTCGAACAAATAGACGACGCCCTCCGGCGGCGCGCCGTTGATCACCGCTCCATTGGTGCCGCGCCCGCTGGTGTAACCTTGCAGAATCGAATTTGAGGAACCACCGCGGGCATTCACTCCCGGAGCGAGGGCGACAAGCTGGGTGAAATTGCGAGTGTTCAATGGAAGATCGACCACTTGTTTTTCCGACCGGACGTTGCCCAACTCGGAGGACGCGGATTCGAGCAGCGGCGTCTCGGCGTTTACTGTGACTGCTTCCGTCACTCCGCTGACTTCGAGTGTGATGTCCGCCTCGAGGCGCTGGTCGACAGACAACCGGACTGTCTTGGTGCTGTCTCTGAAGCCGGGATGACGGACGACGATCGTATATTGGTCTGGTGGCAGCGAGACGAACGTGAACTCGCCGGCTGGGTTTGTGGTCGCCTGCCTGGTTGAGTTGGTAGATTCACTCCGAATCTCGACCGTTGATCCAGGCACCGGCGATTGGGACGCGTCTTTCACCAAGCCGACGACGGATCCAAATTGGAACTGGGCGAAGACGAGGCCGCACCAGATCAGAATTCCAGAAACAGCGATGGCAACGTTGCGCATCAACCCTCCAAAGTTCGAAAACTGTCAGAAGTCTATCATGGCCGGGGCTGGAGAACCATATTGTAATCGATTGCACCGGACGTAAGAAATGCGGTTGAGCGATGAGTCACAATTGAGATTACGTGCCGACCAACCCAGTTCTGTTGATACCAGCACATAAGCCCGGCGCAGAGCTGGCTCCGATGGTTCGGAAGCTGAGCGCATCTGGGAATTTCGATGGCATTTTATTGGTGGACGATGGGGGAGGTCCGGAATACCGCGAACTGTTTCGGTCGCTGGCACGCATCAATGGCGTCACCGTTCTGACGCATGTTGTGAATCTGGGCAAAGGCGCCGCTTTGAAGACAGGCATGAACCACGCAGCCTACTGCTTCCCGGAGAGCGTTGGTGTCGTGACGGCGGATGCCGACGGCCAGCATTCCACGGAGGACATTCTGAGAGTCGCGGCGGAGCTGACGGCCTATCCCCACGACTTGGTATTGGGGGCGCGCGCATTTGATAGGAATGTACCCCTTCGCAGCCGGTTCGGCAATACTTTGACCCGCTACGTAATGCGGTTGGTGACCGGCCAAAAACTGGGCGACACGCAATCGGGGTTGCGGGGGATTCCGTTGGAGTTCATCCCATTATTATTGAAGCTGCGCCCCAACGGATACGATTTCGAGCTGGATATGCTCGTTAAGTGCAAGGACACCGGACGGCACATTCGCGAAGTTCCGATCGCCACGATCTACATCGACGACAATCGCTCCTCGCACTTCAGTCCGCTACGCGATTCGATGCGGATTTACTTTGTATTTATCCGGTTTTTGGCGGTATCGATCGGTACATCGGTGATCGACAACGTAGTGTTTATCGCCGGCATGCATTTCGCGCCGAACGTGCTGCTATGCCAGGCCATCAGCAGACTGGTGGCGGGAATGTTCCAGTTCACGGTCGCGAAGCGCGGGGTATTCCACTCACAAGCGCGAGTGGCTTCGGCGCTGCCGAAATTCTGGCTGCTGATGGCGTTTTCCGGGATGCTCAGTTACCTGCTCATCCAGAGCTTTCTGCGTTATACGTCCTTGAACGTGATCCCTGCGAAGTTGACCGCAGAAACAGTGTTGTTCTTCATCAGTTTCGTTGTCCAACGCGATGTTGTTTTTGCGCAACACGTTTCTACCGCGCCGAACGAAAATACGGCGTGAGGCCGCCTCCGAAGCAGATCCAGGATTGTACAGAAGGGGATCGATTCGTTTGGTGCGCCTCTGCCAGAACAAATTGGTGCAAGATCCTTTTTTCCGACTGCGCGTTTGTTTCGGAGCCGCAGCGGCGCGGCGATCCGAGTCCTTATGTTTACGAGGAAAGCATGTTGGCTGGCGCAGAAGCGGCTCCGAGTTCATGAGCCTGATTCACACGGCTGAGCTGTGCGGCGCCAACTCGTTCGACTACCTGACAGAACTGCAGCGGCACTCCCAGCAACCGGCGGCCAACCCGGCGGCTTGGCTGCCGTGGAACTACGGCGATGCAATCGAGCGGGCAGAAGTTTGATGGATCCCGACTGGGCGAAAAGGATCGACGGCAGCTCAAGCCGCCTAATCGCGCAGGTTTTTGGCTGGGCACGGAAACAGCTTCAGACTACTGGGCGACGTTCCGAACAAGGTCTCGCGATGCGCTCTCGAGGGGACTGGTCCCATCCAGGTACGGTTGCCAGTACTTCTTGCGGGCCACCAACATTTCGCTCCAACCATTCCTCTCGAATATCAGTATCCAGTCCAGCTGCGGCCGATACGCGGTAACGTTCCCCGATTCACTTATCTGTTTCCTGACAATCTCGCCCGTCGTATACAGGGTCATTGCGTGCCAAAGATCGGACGGGATATCGACGTGCTGCCGCTCCGCTTCGCTATCAGCCCCACGGGACAATTTGCCGGTCCATTGGATGTGAGATTTCGTGGAATATCGTGTCCATTGCCACGTCTGATTCGGAGTTCTTCTGCGGAGCAATGACCGTGTGCCCGCTCGTGCCCTCCGGCCCGGCGGTGGTATGGGCGAGATTGGGCCCAATATCGCGAGCAAGATCAACGAGCGTTTGCAATCGATTTCTTGATGACGGGAGCATGCGGCCGGATAGAGGGACCGTGAACGGCGATCCAGCGCTCGTTTTCTCGCTGATGCTCATTCCATGCGCGCGCGCGATGAACCGGGCGGCCCCATTCAGGGCCTGAACGATCTTTGGCTCGATCCCGTCTGATGGAAGAACCGTGTTGGAATCTTCGCCAGGAGATTATTGACTTGCACGAGAGGTCTGTCAAAAATGAGGTTCCGTGTAACAAGGTGCGCATAGGTACACGGGGCGAACTCCCATACTGTTCGTTTGGCCTCGTTCAGGCCGGAAAGGGCAACTCGAGTGGAACTTTCATGCTCCGCGCCGTGCTTCTCCACGGTGGAAGTGATGTAGGTTAACCGAAAAACTGTTCTGAAACGTGAAAACGCTGCTCTCTACAAGGTTTGGAGCCGACGGCGAAGCGCAGGTTGAGCTGCACTTAGCGGCGCGGTGTGGTCTGGTGTAGAATCACCTGCATGTCGGTGGGGAGTTGGTTATGTTCGATTTCGATCTTAGGCTGCGCGAACAGTCTAGCGGCGAAGATCAGCAACGCTGCGATGAGCGCGGCATTGAGGATAATTCTACCGCTGACCCATCGGGGATGTGTGACTGCTCGCGAGTAGTCGCACGCCGCCGCTTGCTGCTCCTGAATTCTCTCCGATACACAGTTCCGCTAGACAAGTTCATTCATCGCCGGGAAGGCCGAGCTTCTCAAGTTGCTGAAATTCCTCATCGACGTCATGGTCGCTCAGATCTGCCAATCTCTTTGTTGTTAATGCGGCGCTTCACTCGAGAACCTGGATCTCGGGGTAGCGCGGAGACTCTATCTTGAGCCGCGATACGCTTCCTCCTTTTAGGTACGTGTCGAAAAAGCTGTGAATGCAGTGCGCGGTGACCGCAAGCTGGCGGCGTCCGTCGATACCGAGCTTGGCTAGCAGACGGAGAACGCCCCGGACGAAACGGCTCTTCAAGAGGGCTCCGTCGCCACTGAAGGTGAAATGATTCGCGCCGCGGATCACGATGCGTAGTCTTCCATCTGGCGGCAGACGATCGTAAACCGACTGGATTTCGGCCATGATCTGGCGGGTCTCCGCGCTGGATGAAAAATCGCCGTGGCCGCTCAGGATAAACATGAAAGGCTTGTGGATGCCTACCCGGATGACGCTGCCGCGGAGAGAACCGTCCACGGCGATTCCTGCCTTGCAGCGGGAATCCTGAGAGCAGAATTGTGCGGCTGCCGCGCCTCCAAAAGAGTGGCCGAATACTCCCACACGCGTCATGTCGAGCCGGCCCGTGAACTTGCCGGAGGGGTCTTGGGCGTTCAGGCGTTCCAAGTGATCGAGCACGAAGGGGATATAGGCGGTCCACGCGGTCAGCAGCTTGTTGGCGCGGCGGGTCAGTTCCTCTCCCGAGAAGAGTTCCGGGTTGTTCTCGGGCGTCCGTGCGATGACTCGGCCGTCGGGGAAAACGACGTCCATGGTGCGATATGAGGCGTCGAATACGAGGACGACGTAACCGTGACTGGCCAGATCCTCGGCAAGCGTCGAGTAGTTGATGACGCCGGCAGACGCGCCCGCTCTCATGATTATGATCGGGTACGATCTCTGCCGCGGTGAGACATCGGGATCGCGGACGCTGTGCCCATGGACCTTCGAGAGATCCCGTGTCAGGAGCCTGCCGACCAGCGGGCGTGCAAGGCGATTGGCCGGCGCTCGCACTGAAGCGGGCACGTAGCTGTCCGCGACGCCACCTGACTGCGCGGCCGCCGGGTACCAGATCCAGACGAGGAGTTCGCGCCTGGTTTTCGGGTCGGGAGCCAGGGCGTCGAGGGTTGTGTCCTCGACGCAATCATAGAGGGAGCGGCCTACCGCGAATGACCCCGTGGGCGCCGGGAGTGTGACGTCCGTCCTGCGCTCGAGCCAGAGCGAGGATAACAGCACCACGAGTCCGACAACAACCAACAACGCCAAGACTACGAAGCCCTTGAATATGCGACGGACGAGTTTTGTTTTCACCATCGTGTCTTCATAACGCGTATCGCGGAAGCAAAAAGACCTTTACATAGTAAAGTACTTGCGGCTTGTTGTCAAGCTGCGATGTGGCTCTACCGCCTGCGGGATATGAACGCGGCTGCTGGTACGAAGGTGGCAATCAGCAGCCATGAGGCCAGGGGAACAACAAGGAATATGAAAGCGGGCTTCGCCCTGGGTGGCCCCAGGGCGATATTCCCATAGGCGGCCAGAGAGCCCAGCGTGAGAACCAGCATCAGACTGTAGAGTGCCGCTCGAGTAACAACGGACCAACGCTTCGAAACCACATTGGCTACTGCGAGGGCCACGAATGGGGAGAGCACCCAGATGGTGAAAAGCAGCAGTAAGATTCGGGAATTATTGCGATGGCCTACCCGGAACATCAAACCGGTAGAGCCCACGGCCCCAATCGCCACCGCGATCATTGCCACGGCGTGTAGCGGGCCCAGGAAATTAGCCTCGCGCCCTTGCTGGCTCAGTTTGGAAGTCATCTCACCAGATATGGTAAGGCCGGGAATACCAAGCCAAAGCGTTCAATCCGCGCGAAGTGCTTCTACTGGGTTCAATTGGGCCGCTCGTGTTGCGGGAATCCAGGATGCAAGCAGTGCGACGACGATGAGCAGGGCCGGGGCGGCCGCGAATGTAAACGGGTCGCGGGGGCTGGTCTCATATAGTAGCGTTTCCAGGAAGCGGCTCAATGCGAATGCTCCCGCGAGCCCGGCTAGCGCGCCGGCTAGTGTGAAGCGGAGGGCCTTTCCGGCGAACATTCCGGTGATAGCTGATGGTTGGGCTCCCATGGCTATACGCACACCAATTTCATGCGTTCGCTCCGATACCGTGTAGCTGAGCACTCCGTAGATTCCTATCGCGGTCAGCAATAGCGCGAAGACGGAGAATACGGCCAGCAATGACGCGCTGAACCGTTCGCGCCCGATCGTGTCCGCGAGCACTTGCTCCATGGTGGCTACCTCAGAGACTGTCACCCGCGGATCCAACCCACGGACGATTTGCTGGGCTGGCAGCGCGATGGATTCAGGGGCCGCTGCTGTTCGAATCAGCACTATGAGCGATGGGAAAGCCAGGTGTGCGTGCACATAGTAGACGATTGGGCGATTGCGGCTCCCGCGGGTACCATCCGATACATTACCGGTGATCCCGATGATCTCGCCGAATGGATTTTTGGTATCCATCGCGACGCTGATCCGTCGGCCGAGCGGGTCTTCTTTGTGCATGTATTTATTGGCGAAGGCCTCATTCACGATGAACCGAAAGGGCGTGTCCATTCGATTGTCCGCAGCGTCGAACTCACGGCCTCGGTGGATAGGGATGCCCGCTGCCCGAAAATAGCCGGGCGTGATCACTCGAACGGCCGTGCCCAGTTGGTTCCCAGGTCCGGGATCCGGACGGCCTTCGATTTCGACCCCGGTTCCGACGGGGATTCCGTGCAGCGGAATCAAGCTGACGGCGGCTGCCGCCCGGACCCCCGGGAGCGCGCGAACGCGCGAAAGCGTTTCATCGAAGAAGCGCACGCGCGCGGCGGATTCCTTATAGTCGGAGGCCGCGAGCGAAACCTTCACTGTCAGCATATTTTGGGCGTCATAGCCTGAAGGGGACGCTTGCAATCGAACGAGCGTCCGGAAGAGAAGTCCCGCGCCGGTCATCAGCAGCACGCCTAAGGCGACTTCCGCACATGCCAGCAGCCATCGTAATCGCTGACCGCTGCCGCCGGCTCTTTGGTTCTGCTGGAGCGAACTGGCTGCGCGCGAACGTGACGCGACATTCGCTGGTATCAGGCCGACTGACAAGCCGATGACTACGGACAGGGCGATCGCGAAGCCCAGGATTCGAATGTCGATGCCGAGATTGCCGGCCCAGCTCAGGTCCTGAGGCGCAAACGACATGAGTCCACGAATTGCGACGTACGCGACTGCGATGCCGCCAAGGCCTCCAATGCAACCGAGCACCAAACATTCCGTCAGCACCTGGCGGATAATCCTGGCGCGGCCCGCTCCGATGGACACGCGCACCGCGAGTTCATGCTGCCGGGCTGAGAATCGCGACAGCAGCAGGTTCGCCACATTTGCGAAAGCTACCCCAAGCAACGAGCTGACGGCCCCGAGTAGAACGTAAAGGGATGTTTCGACATTGTGGACGAGTGTTTCGCGAAGCGTCTCCACCGTTGCCGTCCACCCGGTGTTGAAGGCCGGATAGGCGGTGGCCAGTTGCTGACCGATTGCGGCCATTTCGGTCCTGGCGGTATTCAGCGACACTCCGGGACGGAGCCTGGCGACGCAGGACATGAAGCGGCCAGATGTAGCCCGGTAGTTGTTCGAAGGATCGAGCGCGAGCGGCATCCAGACGTCGACGTCCCGGTCCAGGAAATAGAAGCTTGGCGGAAGGACGCCAACGATCGTTGCGGGAGCGCCGTCTATGCGCACGACTTTGCCAGTCGCGGACGCGTCGGCGCCGAAGCGACGCCGCCAGAGCCGATCACTGATCAGCGCCACGCGCGCTGCTCCCGGGCGCGCGTCCTCCGGGCTAAACACTCGCCCGATGTGCGCCCTTGTTCCCAGGAGCGGGAAGAATTCAGGCGTGACGGAGCGATACCCAAGCTCCTCGGCCGGACTGCTCCCTTCGCTGAACGGGACGGTGGTCTGATACCCGAGCCCCGCCATCGTGGAGAAGACGTGGTTCCGGCCCTTCCAATCGAGGTAATTGGCTGGTGAGATGACATTGTTGCGAGTGCCTTGAGCGGGCTTTTCCTCCCAAACCATCACCAGACTCTCGGGAGTCTTGTAGGGCAATGGGCGCAGCAGTACGTTATCGACGACGGTGAAGATGGCGACGCTGCCTCCAATACCGAGTGCGAGCGACAAGATGGCTGTGGCGGCGAATGCCGGATTGCGCCGTATTCCACGGAGCGCGTAGCGAATGTCCTGAAAGGCGGTTTCGAGCCAGACGAAGGTCCACATATCACGCATTTCCTCGCGGATTCTGGTTTCGTTGCCGAAGGCTGGCGCCTTTTCCTCGAGTGCGCGCATCTCCCGATGAAAGGCGATTTCCTGCTGCAAATCGCGATCGAGCGCCCGGCGTTTTCGAATTTTCAACCACCAAGGCATCAGGTTTCCATGACTCTGGCGATGGCCAGCACGAGGCGATTCCAATTGGCGGACTCTGCGGTCAGATGTTTGCGGCCGGCGGCGGATAGCTTGTAGTACTTTGCCCGGCGGTTCGACTCGGACGTGCGCCATTCGCTGGTGAGCAGGCCCGCGAGTTCCAGCCGGTGCAGGGCCGGATATAAAGAGCCCTCTTCGACGCGGAGGACGTCGTCGCTGCGGTGCTCGATGGCGACGGCGATTGCGTATCCGTGCATGGGTCCGCGAGCCAGCATGCGGAGAATCAGCATGTCAAGGGTGCCCTGGACCAGTTCGCCGTTACTTCGCTGTTTTGGCATAGACCGTCTTTACCTAGACGAATCATACCTGAAAACAAAGCTTAGTAGTTGGCGGTGTTGTTCGGGGGAACGCCCGAGTAGCAGTCGCGGCCCTCGGTGCAACGGTGGGGGTGAACGGGACCGTCATCGGGGCCGACCGGGTCCCCGGTTTCGATACACCAGAAGATCGCATTCGCGATGAAGCCCGAGTCCCAGGTGACACGTTCGCCGTAGGGAACCCAGCCGCCTTTGGTGCGGAGACGGGTGCAGACAAGCGGCGTCATGCTGTGGCGGCCTGCAGGATTGTTCGGCGGACGACCGCTTCCAAAATGGGAATTTTGTAGCCGTTCTTGGACAGTGGCGTCGCACCTGCTACGGCGGCACGGGCGGCTTCTGCGGCGCGCTCCTCGTTGACATTTTGGCCGGCTAGAATCCACTCACTCTCGCTGGCGCGGCGTGGCGTTGGCGCGACCCATCCCATTGCGATCGCCGCGGTGCGGACCGCTTTGCCCTGCATCTCCAGCACGACGGCCACGTCGCAGATCGGCCAGTCGTAGCTGTCGCGCTCAGTCTGCTTGTGGTAGGCGGACCTTGTTCCCTGCGGTAATGGGGGAAGCACTACTTGCGTCAACACTTCGCCTGGTTCTATGGCGGTGACGCGGCCGGTGGTGAAGTCAGGCGGCAGGAAAAACTCGCGGACTGGAACGATTCGTTTTTTTCCGTGTTGGCCCGTGAGTTCGACGGCCGCATTGTAGGCGATGAGGGCTGTAGCCGGTGTCGAGGCTTGCACCATGGAGGTGGTGCGATTGTCGAAGATGGCGTGATATTGGTTCTGGCCTGAGAGTGCCGGATCGCCGTGGACGATTTCGCCGCGATGAAAATTTTCGTTGCGGAAATACCAGCAACGGGGCTTCTGGAGCAAGTTGCCGCCGATTGTTCCGGCGTTTCGCACTTGCGGCGTCGCGGCATGGCCGGCCGCTTCGGAGAGAGCCGGGTATTGCTCACGAATTCGGTGGTCGCTATTGATGTGGGCAATCGTTGTAAGAGCGCCGATCTCCAATTCGCCGGAGGGCCGGACTTTGATCTCGTCGAGCCCTGGAATAGTTTTCAGATTGATCAGGCGCGTGGGTGCGAGGATGCCTTCCTTCATCAGATCCAGGAGATCGATGCCCCCGGCCTTTGCCATGACGAAACCGTTCGCCGCCGGATCGCCGAGCAGTTGTACTGCCTGCTCAACTGAAGTTGCATCGACCCATTCAAAACTTTGCATCGCATTGTCTCCTTGCGTCAGGACCGGAGAGCCGCCAGCACGTTCGCGGGATTCATGGGCAACGTGCGGATTCGTTTACCAGTCGCGTTATAGAACGCATTCGCGAGGGCAGCAGCAGTAGCGACGTTGGCCGGTTCGGCAACGCCGCGAGCGTCGGTGGAGGAATGTCCCCCGTGTTGCTCCAACAGGTGGACCTCGATCCTGGGCGTCTCGAAGGCACCCACCATTTTGTATTGATCGATATTCGCGTTCATCTGCTGGCCCGATTTGGCGTCGAGGTGACGTTCCTCATAAAGCGCGTAGCTGACGCCTTGGATGACACCGCCCAGGACCTGGCTCTCTGTCAGCTTGGGGTTGATGGGCCGCCCGCAATCGTGGACGGCGACGATGCGCTCGGCTTTCACGCGGCCGGTTTCGATATCGACGGAGATTTCGGCGAACTGTACTCCGCCGATCCCCTGTTTACCGATGGCGAAGAACGGACCCTTCATGAGATATCCGTCGTAATCCTCGTTTCGTACGGCGCGGCAGGAGATCTCGTCGATTTCCGCTTTTTGCACGGCTTCGCGAAACGGCATTTCTGAACCCGGCTTGCCGCGAATGCTCACTTTGCCTTCCGCGAATACGATTTCGTCCGGCTCGGCTTTCAGGATGGGACCTAATTTTGCCGCCAACTCTCGAGCGGCTCGATAGGCGGCATTTCGCGCGGCCGGCGTGAGGGAGCCGGTCACGCGGCTGCCTCCTGATGGCGGTCCCGGCGGATAGCGTGTGTCGCCGATGTAGGCGCCGATTTCGTCGTATTTCAATCCGAACTCCTCCGCGACCACTTGCGCGAGAACTGTGCGCGTGCCGGTGCCGATGTCTTGCGCCGCACTGAGGGCCTCGACGGATCCATCGGCGAGGACTCGCACTTCGCAGGCTGTCGGTGGATAGATGACGGAAACCCAGTGCGACTGGGCTACACCGTAACCTCTCTTGATGGGGCCCGTCTTGTTTGGTCCTGATGACGAATTTGGCTTCGATTGCGCTTTCCAGCCGAACCGCCCGGCTCCAATCCGTCGCTGCGCGGCTCGCGCCTTTGAGTCTTCAGTTCCCGAGGTATCGATTTTGTCCCTGAGAGCGAGAGGATCCATGCCAAGCTTCTCGGAGAGTTCATCGAGCGCCTGCTCCAGCGCGAAGATGCCCTGCACCTGTCCAGGCGCACGGAAGGCCGCGCATGGGCCCGCGTTGGTGTAGACATCGTACTCTTCCGTGAGAACGTTCGGACACGGGTACATGATGGACGCGGCAAAACCGACTCCCGCGCCTGCGGCGACACCACCGGTGCCGTACGCTTCGAGTTTGATGGCTGACAGCGACCCATCGCGCTTCGCGCCGATCTTCAGGCGCTGAATACTGTTGGGGCGATTGCCGCCGTAGATGTGTTCTTCGCGGCGATCGAGCATGAGGCGTACGGGGGCACCGGCCTTTCGCGAAAGATAGATGGCCATGAGGCCAAAGTTACCGATGCCGTATTTCGCGCCGAATCCGCCGCCGGTGAAATCGCTGATGACGCGCACCTTGTTTTTGGGGAGATGGAAATGTTCCGCGGCCTCATCCCGCACACTGCCGATAAACTGCGTGGAGGCGTAGATGGTGAGTTCGTCCTCGCGCCAGTCGGCTACAACTCCGTGAGTCTCCATCGCGGTGTGGGTTTGGACCTGGGTTCGGTACTCAGCTTCGACGATCACGTCGGATTCGGAAAAGCCTTTGTCGACGTCGCCCCTGGGTCCACCGGCGAGGGAGCCTTTGTCGGGACCACGAACGTTGCCGTGCTCCGGAAGTCCCGGAGTGGCGCCTCCTCCTCCGGCGGTCGCCGCCATCTCAGTGGGTCCCGGAAACACAGGCGGCGACGAGTCTTTCATCGCCTCGTCGAGGTCTGTTACGTGCGGGAGCGGTTCATACTCGACCTTCACGAGCTTCGCCGCGGCTTCGGCTGCCCTGGGCGTGTCGGCGGCGACCGCTGCGATGGGCTGACCGGCATAACGCACGGTCGGGTAGCGTGAAGGCCGCTCGAGCTTTGGATCGCGCAGTACGGATTGCTGGAGGATGGTCTCGAGCACGTGAACGGCTCGAACGCCAGGATACTTTTCAGCTTCGGAAACGTCGACGGATTTGACACGGGCGTGGGGAATTGGGCTGAGCACGCGGCGTGCATGAAGCATGCCTGGCAGATCGACGTCAAAGGTGTAGCGGGCTTTGCCGGTGACCTTCAGCTCGGCATCGAGCCGCGGGTAGGGCTTGCCGATTGCGGAGAGCTTAGCGTTTTCGGGAAGCGGCGGCGGTTCGAGAATAGGAACGTCGCGCTTCGTGTTTTCGATCGGCTCACCGATGATGCCGGTTTGCAGTGTTCTGGGCTCGGATAATTTGGTCTGCTGCTCAGGCATTTTTGTTCTCTTTTCGGGATTGGCCGCTTGTTGACATTACGGCTTTGAAAATGTTGTTGTACGTTCCGCATCGGCATAGATGGCCGCTGATTGCCTTCTTCACGTCATCCAGGCCGGGGTTCGGATCGTGTTCGACCAAGGCCGCGCAACTCATCACCATGCCAGGCGTGCAGAAACCGCACTGCATGGCGTCGTGTTCGATAAAAGCTTGTTGAATGGGGTGCAACCGGCCATCTTGAGCGAGACCTTCGATGGTGGTGATCTTCTTGCCGCGGACGTCCAATGCGAAGGTCATGCAACTGGCGGCGACCTCTCCATCGATCCAGACCGTGCAGGCCGAGCATGCACCGCGGTCGCATCCGATTTTTGTTCCGGTTAACTGCAGATGTTCGCGGAGGACATCTGCAAGTGTGGTGGCGGGATCTATGAGGAGCGTGACGTTGGCGCCATTGATTGAGAGAGTCAACGGCGCTGGTAAACGGCCGGTGAATACGCCGTGGTCAAGCGAGGCATCGTGCGGAGTGTCGAGTACAGCTGAACGAGTCGAGCGTGCGCTTTCCTTGCCGGCAAATTTGTTCGATTTCATTCGTTTCCTCCGATCTGGGCGCTATAGGAATGTTCTATCGCGCCGCCGCCGGTATCTTTGTGGTCTTAGCCGTTAGATGCTGGTGGCAGACGAATGTTTTCGGTTTTTCGAAGCCGTTATTTGCGGACTATGAACTTATTTATATGCGCAATTCCGGAACGCAACGGACGGCAAGGACTCGCCGGTGTCACGGGATGGGAACTGTCCGGTGAACCCTCGGGCTCGGTGGAAATACGCCTTCATCGTGGACAAGCTCGCCTATGCCCGGGCCGGCCCGCTCAGCAAATACCTGCTCCGTTGGGTGGAGGGCGAAGAGGGAAATCGTCTCGCGCGAGGGATCGTATTGGGAAAGATGTGCCGGACATGATGTGCCGGACATAGGGTTCGTCGAGTTTGATGGCGCTGTCGACCATTTGGCGGTTCTCAAGGGAGAGCGGATGGATCAAGTGTGCCGAGAAAAAATTGGGTACACTTCATGGAGACAGAATCATGACGCTTATGAAAACAATTCTCTTGCTTCTCACCGCGGCCGCGGCTCTTAGCGGGCAAACCGCCGATCCTATCAGCGCCGGCAATAAAGGGCTTTACAACATGATCAAAGGCACCGTCGTCCGCGCCGCGGAGAAGATGCCCGAAGAAAACTACTCCTTCAAGCCGACGCCCGACGTGCGCTCCTTCGGCCAGCTCATTGGCCACATCGCCGACGGCCAGTACGAATTCTGCGCCCCCGTCCTCGGTGATAAGAGCGAGCATCCGAGCGTCGAAAAGACCGCGACCACCAAGGCCGCGCTCATCGAAGGCCTCAACGCCGCCTTCGCCTACTGCGACAAGGCCTACAACGGCATGACCGACGCCGAAGGCGCCCAGATGGTGGATTTCTTCGGGCGGAAGTATCCGAAAATCACCATGCTCGCCTTCAACTTCGCGCACAACGACGAGCACTACGGCAACATCGTCACCTACATGCGGCTGAAGAAACTCGTGCCCCCCTCGAGCGAAAAGAAACACTAGCGATGTCACAGGGTAAAGTCTCGCTCGTCATCGGGCAGGCAGCGGCATCGGACGCGCCATCAGCCTCGCTCCCGCCCGCTCTGGATACGGCCCGAGAGAGCCGAAGGTTAGAACGCAAATCCGACCAGAGTTTCTACTTCATTGAGCGAGATGCCCCCACCGTTCGGGATCCGTTCCTTGCCCCATCGGGTGTAGCGAACCGCTGGTGAAATCTTGATTCTGCCGAGGCGGGCTTCGACGCCTCCGCCGGCGGTGACGCCATAATGCGAGGGCACGGGGCCGTTGAAGTTGCCGTCCAGGCGGAAGGATGGCCCAAGCTCCGCGAAGGGCCGCCACGCGCTTGACGGGCGAAATTTGTATTTCGCCATGACCGGGAATTGCCAGGTGAGAACGGCGTACCGCGTGCTGCCTGCCTCCGTCGACAGGCTGACCGCATGGAGGGGCCGGTAGATGCCGTCCGCTTCGAGAAACAGATTTCGATACAGATTGAATTCCAGAATCAAACCGGCGATTGTGGTATTGGACTCCGAGTGTGTGCCGCCGGAAAAGGGAGTCGGATTGGGGTCGGTCTGCAGATCATTCCCCAAACCGACGCCTACCAGGACGCCCGGCGAAAATCTCTTTCCAAATGCCGTCGCCCAACCTGACGACTCCGACCATCGATCGATTCCGACCAGGAACTCGATCTGATTTTGGTTCGCTACGGGTGGGAATTCCGTAAACCCTTCCTTCCAGTGCGTGAATCGGATACCTGGCGAAATATCCACGCTGTGTGCGTGCAACTCGACTCCCGACCCGGCGGTGACGCCCACATGCGTTACGTTTGTTCCGCTACCCGCAGGGCGGAACGACGGACCAGCTTCGAGAAATGGATGGAGCAGTGAGCGCGAAATGCGATACTTGGCGAGCACCGGGAATTCCCACGATGCATGGGTCTGCTCGGAAGTGCCGAGAGACATCTGCGACCCGCCTGAATAAAACACCGTCGTGGTTTCCCGGGAGTGCAGGGCTCGATGCAGGGCGTCCACTTCCACGGAAAAGTTCCACGGAAGCCTCAATTCGAGTTTCGGTCCGATGATCAGTTGCCGTGAGGTCGGGCCGGCGGTAAAAGTTGACGAAACGGTTTGACCGTCGGGAATCGTCCCGCTGCCGGCGAAGTGAAACGATCCGCTCTGGAAGTCCTGGGTCAAGCTGGCGCCCGTGATCACACCGAAGGTGAGTCTCTGAGCGGAGACGGGAGCGGTCAAGGACAGGAGAATGGCTGCGGCTGAGAGCCGCGATAGGAATTGCATCCGCTCGAACGAGGCAATCTGTGGGCCAACGCCTCGCGAAGTGGAATGAGTGTTGCAGCGCGATCCAGTGTGACGGACACGCACACCAGTACGCCGTTCTTCACACTTTTCGGCGCATCCTTTGATACTTTCGGCTAATATAGACGTAATTATGTTTTCATTCCGGCGAACTCTTTCGCAGTTCGTGACGATTGCGGCAGTTACTTCCCTGATTTTGGCCGGAACGGTCGACGGGAAATCGCACAAGAAGAGAGCAACGGGTGGTCAACCGGGCACTTTTGCTTACTATCTGCTGGCGCTGTCGTATGCGCCTGATTTTTGTAGCGAGCCAGGCGGGAACAAGGATCCCCGCGAGTGCGGTTCGGGACGTCACATCGGCTTCGTGGTGCATGGACTTTGGCCGCAGGGCGAGAACGGCCGGGGGCCGGAGAACTGCGGTCGCGCCAGCCCGGTGGCGCAGAGTATCGTTCAAATCACGTTGAAATATATTCCTACGGAATCGCTGATTCAACACGAGTGGGCAACACATGGGACTTGCAGCGGGTTGAGCGCCGCCGATTATTTCGCTGCGGTTCGCAAGGCTCGCGACTCGGTTTCGCTTCCCAACGATTTGAACCAGCCGGCGCAGAAGTTGGAACTTAGTCCAGCGCAGATTGAGGCCAAGCTGGCGGCTGCGAATCCCAGGTACCTGCCAGGCGCGTTCCGGACGTCTTGTTACGCTGACGCGGAATTGCAGGAAGTGCGGATTTGTTTCGACAAGAATGTGTCGCCTCGTGCATGTACTTCGAGCGCAGGTGAATGCACGCGCCCGGTTGTGACGATTCTGCCGGTGCGTTAACCGTTTACCCATACTGACCGATAAGACGTTCATGGCCTCTCGGCTAAAGAGTGTGCCGTCAGTCCAGAAAATACTCCTGGCTCTGGCAGTATGCTTCCCCTTCGCACTTCTGCTAGTTGTGTATTCGCTGCCGGCACGAGTGCCGGATCGGGTGTATCGCATTGGTGTAGACAGCAACCCGCCGCTCTCTGAGATTCTGCCGAACGGCAGACCCGTGGGGCTTGCGGTGGAATTGATCAGCGAAGCAGCACGGCGGCGCCACATCAGGCTGGACTGGGTTGTGACCACAGTTACATTGGACGAGGGTCTGAAATCTGGTGTCGTCGATCTCTGGCCCATCGCTGGGATTACGGAAGCGCGGCGCCGCAGTTTTCATCTGACGGAGCCATGGTTTTTTAATGCATTTTGTCTGATTGAAAGGCAGGAAGGGGGCAATCGGCTGCCGGGTGACGTGGCAGGCAAGAAGGTGGCTATCACGGGATTTCGTCTGGCCACGAGGCTTGCGCACCAATATCTTTCGAACTCACGGTTCGTAACGAAGGACTCGCGAGCCGGCGTGCTCGAAGCGGTATGTTCCGGAGAAACGGCTGCGGCCTTTGAAGAAGCTTCTTACACCAACATGATGATGCTGGACCGGCCGGCCGGGTGCGCGGGTGTAGCTCTGAAGATCAACCTGGTAAAAGGCGCGGTTGCCAACGGCGCGATTGGATCCAGTAACGCCGCCGCATGGGTCGCGGACGCGCTCCGGGACGAGATTGGAAAGCTTGCGGTTGATGGGACGATGGCGGCCAGTCTGGAACGCTGGAGTTCATTTTCCGCTAACGAAACCAAGTCGGTGCTGGCTATGCAGGCGACCGAGCAGCAGCGCCGGATCCTGCTTTACGGGTTGATCGGCGCGGTGCTCGCTTCGCTTTGCCTTTTGTGGCAGGTCCGGCGAATCTCCTCCGCCAAAAAGAGCGCCGAGCAGGCCAGTTTGGTGAAATCCGAATTTCTGGCGAACATGAGTCATGAGATACGGACACCGATGAACGGTGTTTTGGGACTTCTGGATCTTGTTCTTGATGGTGAGATTACACCGGCCTGCCGGAAGGATCTCGTTATTGCAAGGCAGTCCGGCCATTCTCTGCTGGCGATTCTGAACGACATTCTCGATCTCTCGGCGGTGGAGGCCGGCAAGTTTCGTATCGAGCGATCGGTGTTTAATTTGCGGAATACGTTGCAGGAGTTAGTTGAATTCTTTAGACCGCGGTGCGCGGAGAAGGGCTTGCAGATTCACCTCGATTATCCTATGTCGCTTCCGCACAGCTTCTATGGCGATCAGCGGCGGATCAGACAAATTGCTACGAACTTTGCCGGAAACGCGTTCAAGTTCACTGACCGTGGCTCTATCGCGATTACGGTGGAGTGCGAGGAGACGTGGACTAGCGAGCAGACACGGTCTAGCGAGCTGATGCTTCGTATCTCGGTAATCGATACCGGCATCGGCATTCCGGCGGAAGAAAGACACCGTTTATTTCAGAAGTTCACGCAGGTGGACGGTTCGGCAAGCCGCCGGCATGGCGGTACGGGATTGGGCCTGGCGATTTCCCGGCAAATTGCGGAGATGTTGGGGGGCTCTGTCGGCATGGAGAGCGGTCCGGGAGGTTCCACGTTTTGGGTTGCCTTGCTGATTGAGCCACGATCCGATCCGGAGTACCCGCAGTCGCCGTTATCCGCTTCGGGCGCCCTTCAAAAGCGACAAGGAGAGCAATCCGGCGAGTCGATTCCCCGGCGAATTCTGATTGCTGAGGACAACAAAGTGAATCAGCATGTGCTCACTCGGTCGCTGCAGAAGCTGGGCTATGCGGTGGATGTCGCGGCGAATGGGCTGGAGGCGGTCGAGCGGTGGGAATCGGCCGACTACGATGCGATCCTGATGGATTGCCAGATGCCGGAGATGGATGGTTACGAGGCTACGAGGACCATTCGCGGGTATAAGAACAGGCAGTCCGGGCTTCCGATTATTGCTCTTACGGCTCATGCCATGGCTGGGGATGAGGAGCGATGTAAGACTGCCGGGATGGATGCCTACTTGAGCAAACCGTTGATCCTGGCGGATCTCGAGCGGGTGTTGAACGAGTATGCTCCGAATCGCAATTGTTAGATCGTTTGTTTAGCGCTTGATCTTCCGCTTGATTTGCCTTACTCTGTTGGAGTAATGATTGGGCAATTCGAACAATTAGTTTTAACCGCGATTATGACGCTTCGCGAGGACGCCTATGGCGTGACGATTCAGGCCAAGGTTGCGGAGTTGGCGCGCCCCAGGGAGGTGTCGCTGGGTGCGGTCTATGTGACTCTCGACAGGATGGAGGAGAAGGGGCTGGTGGCGTCGTGGCTTACCGATCCCACTCCGGAACGGGGCGGGCGGGCGAAGCGTTGTTACCGGCTGGAGGCTGTTGGCGAGCGCGCGTTACAGGATTCGGTGGTAACGGCGAAGCGCATTTGGGATGAGCTTTCGGAAGCTCTTGGGCAGCGGTGGGTGAAGGAGATCGGGCGATGAAACCTACTCCTCCGGCGTCGATTGAGGCTTTAGTAGCGTTTTTTATTCCTCCCGCGTGCCGTGAGCATGTGTTGGGCGATCTTTGCGAACGGTATCAGAATCCGCGGCAATACCTGGCGGATGCGGCTCGCACCATTCCGTTGGTTGTTGTGAGCCGGATCCGGCGGACGTCGAATGCGCAAATGCTCCTGATGGAGGCGTTTGCCGTGTACATTTCTTTTCTGGCTGCGGCTTGGTGGTTGGCGGGCACTCCGTTTTTGTATGGACAGTCGGGGTTTCTTCGATTAGCGATTCCGTCGGTTGCTTCGATGGTTGGGTTGGTGATGGCCGGGGCTTATGTGGATCTTCGGCCGATGGTTCGGGCTGCTTGCGGCGTGGGCTTTGGGTTCCTGCCGGAAATCGTGCTTTGGATTGTCAGGCCAGATCTGACGGTTCCTAGTTGGATCATGATGACAGGTGCGGCGCTGAGCTTCACTATGGTGTGCGCGGTTGCGGTCTTTTTTTTAGAGATCTTTGCGGGACGTTCGGCGGTGCCGGCTGGTGATATTCCAGGAAAAGTTCGGGAACTTCAGTCAGGTATTCGGCGGAAGAATCTGGAACTTGGGGCCAGTGTGCTGATACTTGTTTTCCTGGGTTGGTCTTCATTGATTACTCATGAGTTGAGCCGGCGCGTTGCGGGTGGTCTCATTCTTGCGGATGCATTGTATGTGGGGTATCAGGTTTACAAACGACGTGCGTTGGGAGCGATTCCGCTAGACGCGGCGCCCGGACTCCTGGTGGAGCTTTACCGGGCCGAGCTTCAGCGCCGGCTCGTGGCCCTTCGTGAGATCTGGTGGTGGTATATCGGACCTTTTGTTGGCGCTTTGCTGATGTACGTGTTGTGGGTTCCGTTCGCGTATATAGACAAGCCGCAGGTTTGGGTGAACATTCTTCCGTTCCTGACTCTGTCGTGGCTGTGGGGTTTTGGCATGGGCAAAATGACGGAGCGTGCCGCCCGGAAGCTGCAGGAGAAGATCGATGAGCTCAATTAAATTTTGGTTGTTGTTCTTATGGATTTGCCTAGCCTCTGCGGTAGCGGCAGAGACACCGAAAATCAGTGGCGATTATGCGGGTTCGCTTGGTCCGCTACATTTGAAGCTGCACTTGAAAGCAGGAGCCGGGGACGCGTTTGATGGGACGCTCGACAGCATCGATCAGGGGGCGATGGCATTGCCGTGCGCGAATTCTCGATTGGAGCAGAAGACGTTGAGTTTTGAAGTGCCGAGCGTTCGCGGCAAATGGCACGGCACGGTGTCCGACGATGGAATGATGCTGACTGGCAGTTGGTCGCAAGGGGCGGAGATGCCCTTGGTTTTTCGGCGTGAGGAAGCGTTTGACGCGGCGGAAAAACCCTCTGCTGTAGATGGTATTTGGTTAGGAACCATTGAAGCACCGGGCGCAAAACTTCGGGTCCAGGTGCAGGTGAAGAGCGACCGGCGTGGCAAGGAATACTGCACCTTGGACAGCCTGGATCAGGGCGCCAACGGTCTTCCTTGCGACAACGTCCGGTTTGAAGACCATCGCTTCTCGTTTGAGATTCCGGTGGTGCATGGCCATTGGTCGGGAACGTTGAGCGAGAACGGGAATCAACTGAACGGAACATGGTCGCAGGGCCGCGATTCGCCGCTAGAGTTGACGCGGCAGGCGACCGCACTTACGCCGAAGAAGCCGGAACCTCCGAAGTACGACGATGCCATGGCTCTCGTGTCGGCTGACCATCTGAAATCGGTGTTGAATAACGATCTTGCGCTCGCTTTGAAGAGTGGCGCTTTGTCGCCTGAGGCGCATGGGGGTGCGGTGATTGGCGTGGTGCACCATGGTGCGCGTCAGATACTTGTTTACGGTGAGGCGAAGGAGAACTCTATTTTCGAGATTGGGTCGATAACGAAAACGTTCACGGGTCTGATATTTGCGCAGATGGTGGAACAAGGCAAAGTGAAGTTAGACGAACCGGTTCGGGACCTGCTGCCGAAGGGAACTGTGGCCAAGCCTGATGGGCTCGAGATTACACTTGTCGATCTGGCAACACAGCATTCCGGGCTTCCTCGGATGCCGGACAACTTTCACCCGGCCGATCTGAAAGATCCTTATGCCGATTATAGTCCTGCAAACCTGTATCAGTTCATTGCCAAGCGGGGTGTATCGAGGGCGGCAAATGCAGGCTTCGAGTACAGCAATCTCGGGATGGGGCTGCTTGGCCAGGCTTTGAGTAATCGTGCTGGGATTTCTTATCCAGAGCTGTTGAAAATGGAAATCACGGGGCCTCTTGGGTTGAAGGATACGGTTGTGAAACTTTCGCCGGAGCAGGTGACGCGTTTTGCGCAAGGCTACGATGCGGCGCATCATCCGGCGCATGCGTGGAGCTTGGACGCGCTTGCCGGTGCGGGTGCGATTCGGTCTACGGCGGGCGATATGTTGACATATCTTGAGGCGCAGTTGCATCCGGACACGGCGAAGGGTCTGGCGAAGGATCTTCGGGCTGATTCAGCTTCCGCGTCATCTTCCACGACCATGGCTCGCGCCATTCAGTTGTCGCATCAGTTACGAGCCGACGTCTCTCCGACGATGAAAATAGCGATGGCTTGGCTTTATGACAGTAAGACTGGTAACTACTGGCATAACGGAGCAACTGGCGGATACAGCAGCTATGCGTTTTTCAATCCCAAGGAAGACTATGCGGCTGTGGTGCTATTTAACGCGACGCTTAGTGGGAATGGAAGCTTTGCGGACCGGTTGGGGGAGCATGTGTCGGAGCGTCTTGCTGGCAAGCCGGCGATTTCGCTTGGCCAGTAAAGCTGATCCCGCTGGGCCGGATGAACACGATACATCGGGACGCCGCTTTGCTTTCATGCGACCGTTTTCAGGGGAATGCGACGAGCCCACGACGATGAGCGGATGCTTAGGCTATGGCTTTTCGTCCCTGATCGCGGCTTCTATTGCCGCTTGTGAGGGCGGGTTGTTGAGCAATTGGTCCACACTCCAGTGTTTATGGTCCAAAAGGTAGGCCACGAGCAAATGAAAGCGCCCGTACTGGCCAGACCTTTTGAATTCCATTTCAGGTGTTCCGGCGAGAAATGCACGCTTCGCTTCGCCGTAGTCAAACGAGGTTCCTTTGCCAACGTAATCGGCATATCCTTCACGCACCCACTGCGGCAATTGGTAGAAGCGAAGAGGGCCAATAGCGCGGCCCGTGAGCTGATGGGTGATTTCACACGCGATGTAATAATCCAGCGTCCGGTCTCCCTCGACGGGATTTCCGCTGGGGGAAACCAAGCGATTGTCCTCAATCAGCGCGCTGCGTAGAAAAACGTTGGACGTTACCGGGTACTGCGCGACGCCTCCCACCCCGTAGTCCTTGTTGAATAGCAGCATTTGCCGCCAGCGTGAGTTGCAGATGTAAACGCTGTGATCCGTCTGACCGGCATAGAGGGGTGAGCGCGCCAACTTCTTTTCGACGAGTTGCAACACGTGCCGGCCGGCCGCTTCGGAAAATTGGCGGTCAGAGTGGAGCATCAGGCTATCGGCTCGTACGGCGAATGGGAACAGTGGGTGTGGGGCGCACAACAACCCTGCGTACGCCGCGAGCAACGCAGCACTTGCCAACGCGATTCTGACGAGAGCGGCTTTGCGGGTTCGCATAATATCCAACTATAGCCGGAGGCCGGGGCGGGTTGTGTTGCGAAATCGTGTTGATCGGATGGTAAGCTGGCGGTCGAATGTTGCTGACTAATCCTCGTGGTAATTATTCTTTCCTGAAGGGCATTGGCCCGTACTCGGCTGGTGTCGCTGCGGCGCCTGGGTTCGCGATTGAACACGTTCGGCTGTCGCGGCCCGTTCCGTTGAAAGCGGGGTTCGATGTTGTAGACGCGCAATTGGGTGCAGCGGGCAGACCACGGCATGCGCTGTGCTCGATGGCGCTGCGGTCGCCGAAGCCATTTTCGTTTGCCGGGTTCAACGAGTTCAATGACGGATATGTGGAAGTCCTTAAACGATGGGAGCTGATGGTGAGCGGCGCGAATCCGGTGGCGCGGACGAATGTGGCTCCGGAGCTCGAACCGCCGGCGGAGCCCTCTCTCTATTCGTTCGCCTACACTGTGGCGGCTCCGCATGCTCCGGCATCCTTCGTCGTGGCGGGGGCCGGTGAATTGCCGGAGGGGTCTCTCGATCCGCATGATGTGGTGCGGGCTGGTGAGACTTCGCGTGATGCGCTGGCGGCCAAGGCCCGGTTTGTGCTGGGTCTTATGGATGGGCGGGTGCGGGGGTTGGGCGTGACTTGGGATAATGTCACGGTCATCAACGTCTATACCGTGCATGATTTGAACGCGCTGCTGGCGGCGGAGATTCTGCCGCGGATTGGACACAGCAAGCAGCACGGCGTAACCTGGAACTACACGCGTCCGCCGATCGTCTCAATTGAATATGAGATGGATCTCCGGGGTTGCGGACGGGAGCTCGTGATCGCTGTTTGATATGGCAAACGCGGGTCCCGGTGATTTTGCCGCATGCTAAATTGAAGTCAGTTCACTATGAAGAAAACTAAAAACGTCGAAGAGTTGCAGGCCATCTGCCGCAAGGTGCGCCGCGACATCATTGTCATGCTGACGGCGGCTAAATCGGGTCATCCCGGCGGGTCGTTGTCGGCTGTTGAAATTCTTGTCACTCTCTACTTCGATGTGCTTCGCCACGACCCTGCGAACCCTAAGTGGCCGGATCGCGACCGGTTCATCCTTTCCAAAGGGCACTGCGCTCCCGTGCTCTATTCCGTGATGGCTGAATGCGGTTACACGCCCATCGATCAACTCAACACTCTGCGCAAACTGGGCTCCATCTATCAGGGGCATCCCGATATGCGGTTTATTCCATCGTTGGAAGCCTCCACCGGATCGCTTGGCGAAGGAATTTCGCTCGGAATCGGCATGGCACTCGCTACGCGGCTGGACAAAAGGCCGTCGCGCACTTATGTGATGGTGGGCGATGGCGAGAGCCAGGAAGGCCAGATCTGGGAATCGGCGATGTTCGCGCCGGATAAGAAACTGGACAACCTGGTGGTGATTACCGACTACAACAAAATCCAGTTGGACGGTTTTGTGAAGGACATCATGGACGTTTCGCCGCTGGCTGAGAAATGGAAAGCTTTCGGATGGCACACGATCGAGCTCGATGGCCACAGCATCCCGGCGCTGCAGGCGGCATTTGCCGAAGCTGAGCAAGTGAAGGGAAAACCGACGGCCATCATTGCCAATACGATTAAGGGCAAGGGCGTCTCCTTCATGGAGAACAATCCCAAGTATCATGGCGTCGCGCCGACGGAAGATGAGGAGAAACGAGCGTTACAGGAGATTGGATAAATGGCGACGAAGACCAAATACGAACTGAAAACCGGGGTGGCCACGCGCGAAGCGTTCGGCCGCGCGCTGGTGGAACTGGGACGCGAAAACAAAGACGTGGTGGTGTGCGACGCCGATCTCTCGAAGTCAACCATGACGCTGTATTTTCAGAAGGAATTTCCAGACCGGTTTTTCGAATGCGGCATTGCAGAAGCCAACATGGTTGCCATTGGCGCAGGGCTGGCCACGGCGGGCAAGATCGCGTTTGTGTCCAGTTTTTCGTGCTTTGCGATTAACAAGGGATTCGAGCAATTGCGCGTCACGGTGGCCTACCCCGGGGTTCATAATTTTAAGTGCGTTGGAACGCACAGCGGGATCTCGATCGGGGAAGACGGTCCGTCGCAGATGAGCATCGAAGATATCGGGTTGGCCTGCTCGCTTCCGGGTTTCACGGTAATGAGTCCGGCGGATGAAGTGGCGACGAAGGCGCTGGTGAGGGCTTCAGTAAGTTATGCTGGACCTGTTTTCATTCGCACGGGACGTCCGAAGGTGCCGATTATCTATCAGGCCGATCAGAAGTTTGAGATTGGCAAATCGATTGAACTTGTAGAAGGCAAGGACATCACGTTGATCGCGCACGGGCTTCTGGTGGCGGAGGCAATTCGGGCCGCTGAGACGCTTGAGGGTGAGGGGATTTCCGCTCGCGTGATCGATATGCATACAATTAAACCGATCGATCGTGACGCGATTGCGCGCGCGGCGGCGGAGACTAAGTGTATCGTGGTATGCGAGGAGCACTTAGTGGAGTCGGGCCTGGGCGTGCGCGTGGCGCAGGTTGTATCGGAAACAACGCCGTGCGTTATGGAGTATGTCGGCATTCAGAACACATATGCCGAGTCGGGTACGCCGGAGGAATTGATCGAGAAGTACGGGCTGCTGGCGAAAAATGTAGTCGCCGCGGCCCATAAGGGGCTATCCAGAAAATAGATTGAGATGACTGATCCGCAACGGCTGCTAACCCGGATGTTGGTATCGACGATCAACGCACGGGAATTGGAGTCGGGGCGCGTGGCCCGTACTCTGCACGATGAAGTGGGCCAAGTGTTGAGCGCTGTAGGTCTGCAACTCGATGTGCTCAAGCTGGATTTTCAGGACAAGCTACCAGAGCTGGTCGACCGTACGCGGGAAATTCAAAGACTGTTGGACAAAGCGATGAGCGAGGTGCGGGCGCTCAGCTACGATTTGAATCCGGCGGTTGTGGAGCGGATCGGATTGCGGGATGCGCTCGACCGGCTGGTGGGACGTTTCCGTCAAAATTACTCGGGGTCGATTCGATTTTTGTTTGATTCCTCGGCTCGGGTACCGCTCGCTGTCGGCAACGCCTGGTATAAAATCACCGAGATGGCATTGGATAACGCAATTCGCCATTCGGGTGGTACAAAGATCGAAGTCCTTCTGCGGCCGACGGTGAAGGCGCTCACTCTGGAGATCAAAGACAATGGAACGGGATTCTCTCCGATGGACGCTAAATGGAACTCTACTGGATTAGGATTACTGTTGATGGAGCATTACGCTTCACAGGCGAATGTTGACGTGACCATCACCTCGATCCCGGGAAAGGGAACGGCGGTGAAGACTTCCCACCTGAGAAGTAAGGAATCGCGGTCTGAATCGCGGAGATGAGGTAGCGCTTGTTTTAGCCGATCGTTCTGTTAGACGATCATGGAGACACATTTATGCGTTACGAAGTGTTACTCGTCGACGATCACAAAATCATGCGGGATGGCATCAAAGCCATCCTCAAACATAGTGACGAATTCGACGTAGTTGGCGAAGCTGAGACCGGCGCCGATGCGGTCCAGATGTGCAAGAGGCTGCGCCCGGCCATCATCCTGATGGATATCAATTTGCCCGGGCTGAATGGCATTGAGGCGACTTCGGAGATTCTTCGCCATGTTCCGGAGACCAAAGTGGTCATCCTCTCGATGTATGACGATGAGCCCTCAGTGGTGGGCGCGATTCGTTCGGGCGCCCGGGCTTTCGTCCTGAAGAAGGCTTCGGATAACGACCTGCTGGAAGCGTTGCGCACGGTGGCGAAGGGTGGATCGTACTTAAGTCCGCAAATTTCCGATCGCCTGCTGCACCGCATTCAGCGTGGCGACCAGGAGGCGAAGGCGGTTCCCTCGGCGCTGGAAGGTCTCTCGCCGCGTGAGCTGCAAGTGCTGCGCCTGGTGGCTGAGGGTAAGACGAGTAAAGATATTGCCGTGATGCTCGACCTCGGCTTGCAGACGGTGCGAAGCTATCGCAAGACGATGATGAAGAAGCTTGGCGTGAACAATGTGGCTGGTCTCACGCAACTGGCGCTATCAGCGGGGTTGACGCGATTCGCCGCGCCCGAAGGGCAGAAGTAGTGATCGCGGACGCGCACATTCATTTTTTCTCACATCGTTTTTTTTCTGCTTTGCCCGGCTCTGAGAGTCTAAGCTGGGAGTTGCCGGGGCCGGATTCGGTGGAACTGGCGCGGCGGTGGGTGGGCGAGCTTGACCGGAATCATGTGGATCGAGCCGCGCTGATCGCCAGTGTTCCGGGAGACGAGGATTCGGTGACTGCGGCTATTGCCGAGTACCCGGACCGCTTCTTTGGATATTTCATGTGCAACCCACTGGCTCCCGACGCAGGGGATCGCGTCGAGAAGGCTCTGGCGGCGGGGCTGCAAGGGATTGGCCTGTTTCCCGCGATGCACCGGTATTCCATTCAGGACGAGCGCGTGCGGCCGATTTTGAAACTAGTGGCCTCGCGGCCTCGGACGATTGTGTTTGTCCATTGTGGCGTGCTGAGTGTAGGTGTGCGGAAGAAGCTTGGATTGCCTTCGCCGTTCGATATGAAATACTCGAACCCGATCGATCTGCATGCCGTGGCGCTGGAGTTCCCTGCCCTTCCGTTTGTGATTCCGCATTTTGGCGCGGGGTATTTTCGCGAAGCTTTGATGGTTGGGGATCTGTGTTCGAACATTTACCTGGACACTTCGAGCAGTAATGATTGGGTGAAGTATCAGACTGAGACGTTGACGCTGGCGCAGGTGTTCCGGCGGGCAGTTGATGTCTTGGGGGCTCAGCGGCTGCTGTTTGGTACGGATTCTTCGTGGTTTCCGCGCGGGTGGGTGAGGACCGTGTACGAGGCTCAGTCGCAGGCGGTTACGGATGCGGGGATTCACAGGTCTGATGCGGCTTTGATTTTTGGTGAGAATTTGCGGCGGTTGCTGGGCGGAGCGTGAGTCCGAAGGCGCTACTGTTCGATGTGTTCGGGACCGTTGTCGATTGGCGCGGCTCCATCATCGCTGAAGGCGCGGCTTCGGGCATCGATTTGGATTGGGGTGGGTTCGCGGACCGCTGGCGTGCGGGCTATGCTCCGGCTATGGAGCGAGTCCGGCGAGGTGAGCTGGCGTGGACGAAACTTGATGTTCTTCACCGTACAATCCTTGATGATTTGCTTCGTGAGTTTCGCGTTGAGGTGCTTACGGAGGAACAGGTGGATCATTGGAACCGCGTTTGGCATCGGCTGAAACCTTGGCCTGATTCCGTGGCGGGGCTTACGCGGCTTAAGAAGAAATACATCGTCGCTCCACTTTCGAATGGGAATGTTTCGCTGCTCACAAATATGGCGAAGGTGTCGGGTCTGCCTTGGGATTTGATTTTGTCGGCGGAACTGGCGAGACACTATAAGCCGGATCGCGAGGCCTATCTCACCGCTGTCGATCTGCTTGGGCTTCGGCCTGAGGAGACGATGATGGTTGCGGCGCATACCGGAGATCTGAATGCTGCGCGTGGGTGTGGGATGCTTACCGGGTTTGTTTTTCGGCCGGATGAATTTGGTCTGATTAAGATGGCTGATTCGGCGCGGGCCGGTGAGTTCGATTTTGTGGCTGGTGACATGGCCGATCTTGCTTCGCAGCTTGGGGCGTGAGGTATTTTCGCGCAAAGGCGCGGAGCCACAACGGTACACCCTGCCTTACCTGCCCAGGCGTACGCTTATTGCCTCTGTGGCTCTCTTTGGCGATGGGATGTCCATCGCTGTGAACGTAAATATTCCTTTGCCTGTTTGGATGATGCAGGCGTCCAGGCGTGTGCGGAATTGGATGAGGGTGTTGGAGTCCTACCCAACGCTTCTCGAAGGTCACGTTCGTGATTTCGCTCCACGGCACGCTGACCTCTCCGGTTTCTCGATTCCTGAAGCGCAGGCCTTCGGGTTCAAGCGCAAGGAACGTCTTGCTAAAGCCGCTCGCCCATGTTTGGAAACGCCTTGCATTTTGCGCACAGATGAAGGCTAGGATGGCGATCGCCAGCAGCACTCCTGCCTTTTCGAATGTCCAGGAGCGGATTGGCGAGAGGCCGGCGAGGAATGCGAAGGTGAAGAGTCCGGCCATGAGCCAGAACGTCAGCGGCACCAGATACCATACCGCGAGGCGGAGCCTTCCTCGACGAAATATCATCGTATTTTGCCGATCTCGCGGATGACTAGTTCCAGTTCTTCGTCTTTGGAATAGAAATGTGGAGCGATGCGGATTCCGGCTCCTGGCCGGTAGTCTACCAGGATTTCACGGCGCGCCAATTCGGCGGTGACTGCGTTTCCGTTTGGCACGTCGATGGTGACTGTGCCGCCGCGGTCATTCGGGTTGCGTGGGCAGCGGATCGAGAACCCGGCTTCCTCAGCGAGTGCGATGAGCAATTCGGTTTGCCGAATGGATTTGGCCCGGATTTTTTCTACACCAACTTCGTGAATGATTTCGTATCCGGATTTTGCGGCGTACATTGCCGGTATGTTCGGCGTTCCCGTAGTGAAGCGTAGCGCGTCCTCGGCGTACTCCATGGAACTGCTGTCGAAGGCGAACGGTTGTTTGTGGGCGGCCCAGCCGGTGACGCGGGGTTCGAGCGCGGGCCAAAGATCGCGGCGGACGTAGAGGTAACCGGCGCCGGGACCGCCGCAGAGCCATTTCACTGAGCCTCCGGTGGCGAAATCGACGCCAAGCTCGCGCATGTTGAGGGGTACGGTTCCGGCGGACTGGTAGATGTCGGCCATGATGCACGCTCCAACTTCGTGCGCGCGGTCTGTGATCGCTTTGAGATCCTGGAGCGCTGAGCTGCGAAAGAGCACGTGCGAGACGGAGACCAGGCGCGTCTCACTATCGATCGCGGCGATTATTTTTTCCAGAGGCGCGGTGATGCCGTCTTCGGATTCAATATTGACGACACGCGCTCCGAGTCGCTGCAAGCCTTGGAAAAGGTAAAGGTTCGATGGGAAGTTGAGACTTTCGGTGACGAGTTTGTTGCGCTGGGCGGTCCAATCAAAACAGGAATGGATGATGGACTGGCAGATGGATACGTTTTGGTGCATGACGACCTCGCCGGGGCCGGCTCCGATGATTCTGCCGACCAAATCGCCCACAGTAATGGGCATTCGCCACCAACCTTCTTCCCAGGCGCGAATGCCTCGCGCGGCCCATGTGTCTGTGTAGGCGAGGAGGCTGTCGCGCGTGCGGCGAGGCATCGCTCCCAGAGAATGGCTGATGAGGTAGACGGTGTTTTCGAGTATCGGAAATTCGGGACGCCAGGCGACCAGCTCGTCAGCCATGTTATTTCAGGGTAGCGCGCGAGGGGCTGGCCGAAAAGCACCAGTATGGTGGATCTTAATCGGTCCGGGCTGGTACTTGGCCGCGTGAATTCAATCAGTTGCCGATTGGCAAATCGCTTGCAGTGCCACTTTGCAGAGGTGATTGTAATGCGTAAGTTACTCTTCCTGGCAATCTTCCTGATGATTGGAACCGCGTGTTTCGCGCAGAGCCGGGGTGGAGGTAGCCATGGGTATGCCCGAGGCGGGAGTTATGGGCATGCGTATTCGCACACGTATCGCGGCTACGGTGGGTATCGTGGCGGATACGGATATCATTACGGTGGCCGCTACTACGGCGGGTATCGCGGATATTACGGCCTAGGCTTTGGCTATGGATATGCGCCGTATTATTACGGCGCCTACTACGCGCCTTATCCTTATCCGTACGGCTATGCCGCCCCTTACTACGGAGTTCCTTACTATTATCCGGGGTACGCTCCTGGCGTGATCCTCAACTTTGGTTTTCGCGGCCGCCGCTGGTAACCGCGTGATGATTTGATGGATTGCCGGATCTGGAAAGACTTCTTCCATGGGTCCGGCCCCATCAAGGTTTTTCCCGTTTCAGGCTATTTCTTCCAGGAGCCGCTTGGTTGCTACCGATCGCGGCTTTTCCACGGTGACGTTTTCCTTGGACGCATATTTGTCTTTGTGTTTGATCAGAAGCCAACCGGGCTTTTTGGAGCCGCCGTATCCTCCACGGACTCGCACCAGCACCCATGAGCCAAGCAGCTTTTCGCCGTGTAATTCGAACTTAAGATCCCCCTTTTTGAGTGCCGCATCGACGTCCGGAACTTCGGGTGTCCACGTGCCGTGATCCCAAAGCATCACGGTCCCGCCGCCGTATTCGCCCTTTGGAATAGTTCCTTCGAATGTTCCGTATTCGAGAGGGTGATCTTCTACCTGCATGGCCAGGCGCTTTACTGAGGGGTCGAGCGACGGTCCTTTGGGGACAGCCCACGAGAGGAGAACTCCATTCCACTCGAGGCGGAAGTCGTAGTGGAGTTGGGTCGCCGCGTGTTTCTGGATTACGAAAGTGAGGGTCCCCGATTTTTCTTTTTGGGGATGTTCCGCTCCCTTCGGCTCTGCCGTTGCGGAGAAATTGCGCTTGGTGCGATATGTTTCCAGCGGATCTGTGGTCTTGCTCATAAGGGGATCATAAGCAATTTGACGGCCAATATTTGTGCCTCTATGGGATGGCCGGCAGGTAGCGTTTCGGGATTTTCAATCCCATGGAACCCGCTACGGTAACCACCTCATATTTTCCTTGAAACGAAATCAGAAGGTGCGCGGCCCACGGTTCCAGCTTGTAATCTTCGTTCAGCCAGCGCGCCATATCAGTTGTGGCCAACTGTAAGGCTCGATCTAGCGAGCTAACGAATTCCGGTTGCGCGCCAACGCTGATGATGTAGTCGGCGGTCTCGATGCGCGGACCGGACAGCCTGGCGTTTTTACGGATTGTAACGGCAAATTCGACGTCCATTGATGTTTCGATGCCGTTGCCGGTGGCCTCGCCGTCGCCCATGAGAGCGTGACCGTCTCCGATGAATAGCAGGGCGCCGGAGTGGTACACGGGGAGAAGAACTTTGACGCCTTCACGAATTTCGTTGTAATCGAGATTGCCGCCGTAAGATCCGGCTGGACCGGAGGTGGGGGCGAAATCTCCGGGCGCCGCCACGCCGACGCAGCCCAGCATGGGGAGCGCGGGAAATTCGAGTTTGGTGTGCTCGCTGTGCGGCTCTTTCAATTTGACGGTGTTGTGCGCGAGGTCCAAGTCCCAGCGGACTAGATTCGAGCGGCCGGGGATTACGGCGTTGGCCTTGTAGTTGCCGGAGTAGAGTTTTTCGATCGACTCTGGGGTCAGAGAGACCAGACCTAGACGATAGCCGGAGTATCCCCAGTTGCGGTTGAGCCGGATGCGGCGGAAATGGACTTCGATTGCGTCGCCTGGTTCGGCACCCTCGATGAAGAACGGCCCGGTTAGAGGATTTCCGGGGTCGGGATGACGGACTTGGCTGTTCTCGTCGCGGCCGCTGGAGTCGATTGTTTTTGTGATGACGATGTCGCCTGGTTTGATGCGCTTTAGTACTTGGTTGGTGTGGGCGAAGGTTCGGTAGTAGGTGCTGGTTGCGACGGTGTATGTCTCGGCGCAGGCGCACGGAATAGCTAACGCGAGGAGGATAAATCTGAGGGGCATGATTTATTCTAGTGTCTCGCGGGCTGGTTTTTTTGTGTAGACACCCTACGCTTTGTATAGTAGACTGTCTACATAATATGCAATTGCTGCAAGGAACTCTCGATCTGCTGATTCTTCAGACGCTGCAGGCGGGCCCGTCGCACGGCCATGCGATCGCCAAGTACATTCAGCGGACTTCCGAGGATGTGCTTCAAGTTGAGACTGGGTCTCTGTATCCGGCTCTGCATCGGCTGGAGGCGCAAGGATGGATCGACTCTGAGTGGGAGCTTTCCGATAAGGGAAAACGTGCCAAGTTTTATCGTTTGACGCGGACCGGGCGGAAACAACTTGCCGCAGAATTGTCGAAGTGGGAGCAGTTGTCGCAGGCCATGGGACGGGTTCTGAAGCCTGCCTGATTACAGGAAGATCTATGTTTTGGCGTAAGAAGGAACACGAATTTGATGAGGAACTCCAGTTCCATTTGGATGCTGAAGCCGAGGAGCGCGCCGAAGCTGGGCTATCATCCTCGGAAGCCAGATTGGCGGCTAAGCGCGAGTTGGGGAATGTTGGGCTCATCAAGGAATCCACTCGCGAAGTTTGGGGATGGATGTCGCTGGAGAGAATCGCTCAAGATCTGCGCTATGCGCTGCGTACGATGCGTAAGAATCCGGGCTTCACTGCGACCGCGGTGCTGTCTTTGGCTCTAGGGATTGGCGCGAACACGGCGATTTTCAGCATTCTGAACGCGGTGATTCTGCGGTCGCTTCCGGTGGAAGATCCCCAACAACTGGTCCAGATCAAATTGGGAGAAGGCGGTGACGGAGAAGTTACGAATCCGATCTGGGAGCAGGTTCGCGACCATCAGCAGGCTTTCTCGGGAGTACTCGCGTACTCGCCCGATCGGTTCGATCTGGCTGATGGCGGAGAGAGCCACTTTGCGGAGGGCCTGTGGGTGAGTGGTGATTTCTTTCGTGTCCTCGGTGTTCCGGCGATGGAGGGGCGAATTTTTACCAAGAACGATGACCAACGCGGCCAAGGCCAGGGAGCGATGGCCGTGATTAGTTATAGCTTCTGGCAGCGAAATTTTGCGGGCGATTCCAGCGTCATTGGCAAAACGATCCGGCTGAACCGGCACACCTTCGAAATCGTAGGTGTGACGCCTCCCTGGTTCCGAGGCTTGGACGTAGATCGCAGCTACGATGTAGCCATCCCGATTGCGACGGAACCCATTTTGCGGACTGACGAAAGTGCGCTCGACAACAGACTCTACTGGTGGCTGCTGATGATCGGCAGGATTAGCCCTGGAGAAAGCTTGCCTCAAGCGAGAGACCGCTTGAATGCGAGTGCACCGGAGATATTTCGCGCTACGATGCCGCCGGGAGTGCCGCCACAAGTTCAGAAAGAATATCTCAAAACGTCCTTTGCCTTGCGCCCTGCCGCGACCGGCTTTTCAGACACCGGAGGCCGCTACCGCATTGCTCTGTTCGCGCTGATGGCGATCGCCGGAATAGTGCTTCTGATCGCCTGCGCTAATACTGCAAATCTGCTGCTGGCGCGCGCTGCCGCGCGTCAGAGAGAGTTTTCTGTGCGGATGGCCATTGGCGCCAGCCGTTCGCGTATTGTGCGCCAATTGATGACGGAAAGTTTGCTGCTTTCGATGTCGGGAGCGGGTGTGGGTTTTCTTTTCGCACTTTGGGGGAGCAGGCTGTTGGTGCGGCTGCTTTCGACAAGCGGCAATCCGATTGATGTCGATCTGTCGCCCGATGCTCGCGTGCTCACGTTCACCATCGCGGTGACGATTCTGACAGCGGTCCTCTTTGGATTCGCGCCGGCTTTCCGGGGCACTCGCCTCGCTTTGAATCAGGTGCTGAAACAGGGTGCACGTAGCGCATTACAGGGCGGGACGCGGTTCAACCTCGGGAAGGCTCTGGTGATGGGGCAAGTGGCTTTGTCCCTTGTGCTTTTGGTGGGCGCTGGTCTTTTTCTGGGAACGTTGCGAAACCTGTTGACAGTGGATGCAGGCTTCAACAGGCATAACGTCCTGCTGGTAAAAGCAGATCTTCAGCAGGCGGGTGTCGGGAAGCCGCAACGCATCCGGACGTATGAGGAAATTCTCAGCCGCTTGCGCGCCATTTCCGGAGTGGAATCCGCGGCGACCTCCCTCCTTACGCCAATCACCGGGGCTGGATGGAATGGATTCACGTACCCGGAGGGCTTCACGCCCCAGTTGGAGAGAGATTCGCTGATTTTCCTCAACCGGGTGTCTCCGGCGTACTTCAAAACGATGAGAACTCCTCTTTTGCTGGGCCGCGACTTCAGTGAGCGCGACGATCTTCACGCGCCACTGGTCATGATTCTTGATGAGTCGACTGCGAGGCATTTCTTCGGGCAGGCGAATCCGATTGGAAAGACGATCGGCATGGATAAACGGGGTGGCGGGTCAGAGAAGGATCTTTATCACGTCGTCGGCGTTGTGAAGGACGCGAAGTACAACCGGATTGACGAGGCGAGAAAAAGGACTGCCTACCTGGCATCCGGGCAGGACACCGACCCTGCCCCGATGATCAGCTATGAAGTGCGTTCGGAGCGGCCTGTTGAGGAGTTGATTCCTTCGATTCGTTCCACGATTTCCGGCGTCAATCACGGTATCTCGCTGGAGTTCCGTAATTTTGAGACTCAGGTGAACGAGTCGCTGTTGCAGCCGCGAATTGTCGCTCTGCTCTCTTCGATTTTCGGGATGCTGGCGCTGCTGTTGGCCATGGTTGGACTTTACGGGATAACGGCGTACTCGGTTGCCCGGCGGAGGGGCGAGATTGGCATTCGGATGGCGTTGGGTGCGCAGGCGCGGTCGGTTGTGTGGCTGATGTTGCGCGATGTGGCGGTGATACTGGTAGCCGGGATGTCGGTTGGCTTTGCGGTGTCGCTGGGTGCGGGACGTTTGGTGAAGAGCCTGCTGTATGGTGTCCAGCCGAATGATCCGGTTCAGTTGGCGGGCGCGGCGATCCTGTTGGCGTTGGCTACCGCGATTGCCGCGTATATTCCGGCACGGCGGGCGGCACGGATCGATCCGATGGCGGCTTTGCGGGAGGAATAGTTTTACGAGTTTGCCTGGCAGTATTGTTCCTCTGGCGTTAATACTTCGCGCTTCGACCGGAAGACGTAGCGGCCGCAACAGCGGAACCACTGCGAGCTATCGCGGCCATCACGAATGCGGCTGAGTATCCGTATTTTTTGGCGATCGAACCGGCGGCGAACGAACTGATGCCGACGAACAGATCGACGAATGCACTGAGGACGCCTATCATGGAGCCTCGTATTTTACGAGTTTGCCTCGCAGTATTGTTCCTCTGACGTTAACACTTCCATGCTCCTCGAGCGGAAAATATAGCGTCCGGCAAAGGCGGAGCCACCGAGAACTACCGCGGCCATTATGAATGCGGCTGAATAGCCGTATTTTTTTGCGATCGTACCGGCGCAGAAAGAACTGATGCCGACGAATAGATCGACGAACGCGCTCAGGATGCCGATGACCGAGCCGCGTTCCCGTTCTGGTGTTTCGCGAATCACTCGAGCGGCGACGGCCGACCACGGAAATGAGACGCCAAGACCGAGCAGCGCTGCCGAGCCTACTGCAACGACCGTCCCCGGTCCTGCCGCGATCGTGACCAAACCAATAGCCATCGCGATCAGTCCGCCGTAAAAGGTGATAGCAGGGTGAATGCGATCCGGCAAGCTACCGAGGAAAAATCGCGACGTCAAAATGAGCAGAGCATACGCCGTGAACGCCGCGGAACCCGAATTGCCGTGGTTAGCCAAATGCAGAATGAGAAAGCCTGTTACCACGGGGTACTGAACATTGACGAAGCCAATGGCGATACCAGGGGCCAGGAGGGAGGTTGGCAGCCAGCGTCCGCGCTCGACATGAATTCCCGGCTCGTAATCCTCCCGAACGCGCATCAGGATGGCAAAAGCGACCGCTGCGGCGATCAACTGCATGGACGCGGCGCGCTCGAACGAGCCGAGCCAATGTCCGACCACGGGCCCTGCCGAAAGGCCTCCCCAGATGCCGCTACTCAGATAACCGAGCGCCTGCCCGCTGCGCTCAATACCGCCAAGTTCCACCGCCCATGCCGCGGCACCGGTATAAAGACATGCCTCGCCGAAGCCCTGCAGCATTCGAGCGAGATATACTCCGCTAATTCCAAAAGGAGCCAAGTAAATGCCGCCGGCCAATCCGCAACTGGCCAAGCCGGTGAGGATGGCGGCTTTCCGTCCGCGGCGATCGGCCAATGGGCCCGAGAAAAGGCGGCCGCCGAGCGCAACAAACGAGAATATCCCGATGACGAATCCTACGGTCTGGTCCGATCCGCCCAGACTGTAGCGGACGTGCGGCCCGAGGCCGGGTAATACAGCGCCAATTCCTAGAAACCCAAGAAATGTTGCGCCGATCAAAGACCAGAAGCGTGCGCTAAATGTGTGCGCAGATAACCCCATTTCTTATAAGTGTACTTGGGGGCCGGGCCGCTTCGCGGTTTTCGAGATTTATTTGCTTAGACCGAAGGCGTAGACTCGGCCGTCGTAGGAGCTGAGGTATAGGCGACCGTCGGAGAGCGCCAAGCCTCCGTAGTGGTTCCAACTGTCGATCAGGTCTTTGCTGGAGTAGAGTTCCTTGCCGGTTTCGGCGTCTAGCGCGTAGAGTACGGCGTGCGTTGTATCCAGGCCTCCAGAGAATCTTCGGCCGGGTACCTGGCCTCCAGGTTCGTTTTGTGAGGTGAGCCAGGCGGCGTCTCGCTCGGCTCCGGGTTCTCCTACGTTTACCTGGTTGGGCGGACCTCCGAATCCGAAGAATCTTCTTGGCGGCGCTCCTAGGGCACCGGGAGATCCTGGTGGGCCTGCGGCTCCTGGTGGGCGCTGGCCTCCTGGGAATTGCCCTCTGAATGCATCTCTTGCTCTATCTCCGGTTGCTACTACGTAGATCACTCCGTTGGCGGCTATTGGCATTCCGGGGAGGTCCAGATCGTGCGACATCCAGGCCGGAACTAGAACTGGTTTGCCTTTTTCTACTTTTACTTGAAAGGCCATGATGCTTCCGTTGACTACCGGACCGTTGCTCGTTTTGAATGACCCCGCGGTGTCTTTGGCTGGCGGTCCCTCCATTGGTACTAGCACCCAGCGCTGGCCTTTTGCGTCGACCCAGGTGGACAGCGCTCCCCATACTCCGTTGTAGCCGAACGTCAGGGCGTCATTTCCGTATCGGGGCGATATGTAGAGCGGGGTTTGATGATTCATTCCTCCCAGGTCTGAGGCGTCCAGCAGATAGATGACTCCCTCTTTGGCGGCTCCTGCTACTAACGTCCACTTTTGAAACGGGAATACAGTTGGGCTGGCGGAACCCAGGTCGAAATCTTTTCTGTTCAGGTAGTCCCAGTTTGCGGGCGTGTAGGAATCGGTGAGGCGCAGGTCCTTGGTGAGACTGACGAAGGTGTTGCCGAATCTGCCGCTGGCTGGATCGTATGCTCCGTCGGCAGTTTGCGCAACCACTCCTTCGGGAGTCCGGATAATTCCGCCTCGACCCCAGGGTCCGGATGCTTTGCCGGTGCTTGGGTAGAAGTTCATCACTGGATGATTCGGCTTCGTCACGTCGATAGCGGTAATCCTCGAGATTGCTCCACCGCAGCCGCGCGAACTGGAGGTATAGACCAACCCATCGATCAGATTGAGGCTCCAGTTTCGTGAATAAGGGCTTACGAAATCGGATGGGGGCATACGATCGTCACCGTCGGCCAGACCGAGGCCCCTTAGCCTGCCGTCGGTGGTGAGGACGTAGATGATGCCATTCGGTTTATCGATTACCGGATTGGCGTTCAGATTACCGGGACAGGTGCCATTTGGGGGTTGAGCCGGTTTCAGGGTGTTCGGAAACTTTCGTTCCCATAGTGGAGCGCCTGTGTCTGCTTCGAGGGCGTAGACGTTGTTCTCGGCGCTGGCTACAAAAACCAGCTTCTTCGGGCCTTGTTTTGTGGGTACGTTTTCCACTACCAGGGGGTCAGTCAGCGTCGCGTAGGGGTTCCCCTTGCTGACCACGGCGTCGAGTTGCGCTTTCCAGAGCAAGCCGAGTTTGGGAATGTTCTCTTTGGAGAGTGTGGTTTCGGCCTTTGCCCATCCCGTGCGCTCCTGATCGCCCTGCCAGGTGAGCCAGTCGCGCGTTGGCGGTACAGCTTTTGCCGTTGTGGTTTCTTTTGTCTTGGCCAGGTCGCGCTCCAGTACAGCGATCACGGCATCCACCTGGTCCTTCGGGGGCCGCGGGGTCACCTCTTCGGGTGGCATTTGGCCCATCTTAAGGACGTAGGCGGTGGTCTCCCAGATGGTGGCCTGCTGGGCGAGCGATGTGGAGTACTTCAACAGTTCGAAATTGATGCCGCCGGAGCGAACTTTTACGTTGTGGCAGGATTGGCAATTCTCTTCTAGAAACGGCTTTACGGTCCTGAGGAATGAGGGGGCTGGAGGTGCGGCACTGTTTGGCGGAAGCGATTGTGCCAATAAGGGAAGCGCGAGAAAAGCCAACATGGGCACACCAATTCGTATCATTAAACCCTCATTCTTCATCAATATTAGCTTGTATACTGCAATCAGCCGGGAACTTCCGCGTCGATGCCGCGAGGCGTTTTGAAACCGCACAAGGATCACTATCACGACGAGTCAGGAGAAGCAATAGGTTACATCATATGCGAGTAAGGTATCGATTTTCAGCCGTGCTGTGGCTTGTCTGGCTGGCCGGACTTCTGTCCGCTCAGGATGCGCAAGCGCCGGAAAGGCCGGGTACGGTCATCAGAAGCAGCGTTCGCGAAGTGATACTGGATGTTGTGGTGCGGCACAAGAACATGTCGCTGGCGGATAAGTTGAAGGCAACGGACTTCACTGTTACCGAGGATGGAGTGCCGCAGACGATCAAGTCGTTCCGCTTTATTGGCGGACGGGCGGCGCGGACGATCGATCAAGCGCCCAAGCAGCAGACTGTTGGATCGGCGGCAAAAATAGCAGCGGATCAGGCGAATTCCACGCGAGCGCGGAATTTCGTGTCCATCGTCTTCGATCAGATCGGGGCCGACTCGCGGAAGAATGCACTGGATGCCGCTATGGATTTTCTCGATCAAGAATTTCAGGACAATACGTACGCGGCGATCTTCCGCATGAATCTCCGGCTGAACGCGATTCACGGTTTTTCGAACGATCGGGTGGGGCTTAAGGAGTCTGTTCGGCGCGCTTTGAAAGGCAACGCGACGGAACTGGCCTCTGCTTCCGCCAACGTTCTGAATCAGACGGATTATACGGTCAGCGGGGGACAGGGTGGCATCGCCGTGAACTCCGGAATCGATCTGACGCAGACGCCGGATTTCGGGTTGGGATCGGCAGGTTCGAATCCGCTTTCCGAGTCGCAGCAGGCGATAGCCGGGATGATCGCAAATCAGCGGGGGATGGTGAATTACGGTACTGGAATGGCGGTCTGGAGTGCGCTGTTGCAGATCATCCGGTACGAGTCGGTTCTGCCGGGACGCAAGACAATCCTTTATCTCTCGGATGGGCTTATTAATCCTCCTGGGAATCATGATTTCGCGCAGTCGGTGATCAGCGCCGCGAATCGTGGAAACGTGACGTTTTATTGCATTGATGTTCGCGGACTGACTCTGGCTACTTCCAATGGGGTGACGTCTGGCCTTACCGCGACGGCCGCCGGCATCAGCCGGGGCCAAGGAACAATGTCGAACTCTCCACGGGCCGCGATGGCGCAAGCCGGGCAGTTCGATGTGATGGACCAGGCTCTATCGGCGCACGGGCAGCTCAATATGGAAGAACTGGCCAAAAGTACGGGCGGATTCACGGTGTTCAGTACGAATGACTTCAAGAAGAACATGGCGCGCATCATGGAAGACGTTCGCACGCATTACGAGATCTCGTATGTACCTACCTCGGCCGACTACGACGGGCATTTTCGCAAGATCAACGTGACGCTGAGTGATCCGAAATTGATCGTGCAGGCGCGCGATGGGTATTTTGCGGTGCCGGAGATTCATGGCACTCCCGTGCAGCCTTTTGAGATGCGGGCGCTTGGGGTGTTGAACGCGGGTCCGCGGCGTGATTTTGATTTCCAGGCAGGCGCGCTGAGGTTTAAACCCGTTCGGAACAGCTACAGGTTTGAAATGGCTTTTCAGGTGAAAACGGGCAGCCTGACGACGCCAGTGGACCCGAATACGCATAAGGCGCGGGTACACGCGATTTTTCTGGCGCTTATCAAGGATGCTAGCGGCCAAGTGGTGGATAAAGTCAGCCGGGAGCTGGATCGCGAGTTTCCGGAGGACAAAATGGATCTTTTCCGCCGTGGCGATACGATCTACACTTCGCCGTTCGAAGCCGCGGCAGGGCGGTATACGATCGATACGGCCGTGATCGATTCGAGTAGTGGCCGGGCGAGCACGAAGCGGTTTGCGCTGGTGGTTCCCAAGGCGGAAGGTCCGTCGGTGAGCAGCGTTGAAGTGGTACACGATATTGTTCCCCTGGACTCGCCACGGGATCCGGGAAATCCGTTGGAGTTTGCGGGAGGGAAGATTACCCCGGCGCTAACGCAGACTGCCAGCGCCAAAAAGGGGACGGCCTTGTTCTTTGTGGTTTACCCGAACCCGCTTGACGTGAAACCAAGAGTGACGGTGGCTTTTTTCCGGGATGGAAAAGAGATTTCGCGGAGCACTCCCGATGTTGGTTCGATCGATGAGATGAACTCATTTCCTATGATCGAATCGGCGAAGCTGCCCGCGGGCGAATACGTGGCGCGGGTAACGGTGGAGCAGGCGGGGCGCGTGACCAGCCAGTCTACTTCGATCAGTGTGACTGAATAGCGAGCTTAGTTTACTTTGTTGCCCGCGATGTAGACGGCGTTGATGGTTCGGCTATTGCGAATGTTCTCGAGCGGATTTTTGTCGAGCACGATCAAGTCGGCCCACTTGGATTTCTCGAGCGTTCCGAGATCTTTAGCACGGAGGAATTCTGCGCCGCTCTTTGTGGCCGCAACGATCACCTGCATCGGCGTCAAGCCGGCGTCGACCATGAGTTCTAATTCCAACTGCTCAAAGAAGCCGGGGAAGCGTCCGGGAGGGCCGGCGTCGGTGCCTAGTCCATACTTGATGCCGGCGTCGGCCAGAGTCTTCAGATTCTTTTTCGCCATCGCCAAGAAACCTTCGTATTTATCGAAGTGCGGATCGGACGTGATTGTTTTCTTGTATTCCCGACTCTTGAGCGTCGCAATCGTAGCCGGCGAAACGCTTCGGGTGAAAAACGGATCGTCCAGAAATGCCGGATTTTTTGCGTAGATGAACACTGAGAGTTCGCGTGCGAGTGTTCCCGCGATCTGCCAGGTGCCGTGCTTCTTCATGCTGGCGATCAGCTCCTCATCAACGGGCTTGTCGCGGACAAGATGGGCAAAACCGTTGACGCCGTCGTTGGCGAGCTCCTTCGCATCGGCGAGATAAAACACGTGAGCGGCCACGGGCAGTTTATCCTTGTGAGCCTCGTCGATGATGGCTTTGGCAACTGGATACGGCATCTTTGGGAACTGTCCGAGATGGTCGTCCATCCAGATCTTGATGATGTCGACTTTCTTTTTCGCTTGGGCGTCGACTTTCGCGGCCACTTCGGGGACTCCAGATACAACACTGTCGTTCAAGCCGGGAATTCCGCCATAGCCGCCTTTCCACGAGAAGCCCTGACCGGCCGTGTAGATGCGGGTTTCGGTGGGGCGGCCGGCGCGTTGCGCATCGCGGAGCGGGAAGATGAGATCCTGCTCGGTGCCCATGCTGAGCATGGTCGTTACGCCGTAGGACGCGTAGGTGTGGAGGTCTTTTTCGACGTTCTCTTTCGTGAAATTTTTGGGGTCTTGCTTCAGACCGATGACGTTGCCGACGTGCCCGTGGAGATTGATGATTCCGGGCATGACGAACTTGCCGGTGAGGTCGATGATCTCGGCGGTCGCCGGGGCCTTGAGCTGAGCTACCTTGCCTACCCATGTGATGCGTCCGTTGTCGACGATCATCGCAGAGCCGCTTACGGGCGGGCGGCCGGTTCCGTCGATTAGCGTGAAATTCTTGAGAACTTTCACTTCACCGTGGAGCGCGGTTGCCAGGGATAGCGCGAAGAAGGCGGCGATTCTGGTTTGTTTGTGTGCGAGCATGTGGATTCGTTCGAGCCAATGCTATCACGGGTCTGGTTGAAACGGCCTGTCGAGGTATTTGACCAATGAGAGGAGCGGGCTTGACCTCGTGTCGGGCTTGGTCTGACAAATAGTTGGAACACTGTAGCGGGTTGCGGAACGTACTCCACGGTTGCTACTATTTCCCAATCATGATTCCCGCCATCCGGTCGTTTCCGTTTCTCTTCTTAAGCGCCGTGGTGTTGCTTCCGCAGACGGGACGCAACTATGGCCGGTCGATGGTGATTTCGCAGCAGGGCATTGTGGCCACGAGTCAGACGCTCGCATCGCAAGCCGGGGCGCAGATCCTGGCGCGCGGAGGGTCGGCCGTGGATGCGGCCATCGCGGCGAATGCGATGCTCGGCCTGGTGGAACCGATGATGGATGGGATCGGCGGCGACCTGTTCGTGCTCTACTGGGATGCAAAGTCGGGGAAGCTCACGGGCCTGAATGCGTCCGGTCCCGCGCCTCGTCTGCTCTCAGCGGAGTTCCTGGCGAAACAGGGTATCAAGACCATGCCTGCAAGTGGGATTCATAGCGTCACTGTTCCCGGGGCGGTGGATGGCTGGGCCAAATTGCATCAGTCATTCGGTAAATTACCGTGGAAGGATTTGTTCCAGGCGGCGATCGCCTACGGAGAACGCGGGTTCTCGGTATCGGAAGGCATTCAGGAGGCCTGGAGCACAGGCACAGCACATCCGACAAAGTTCCTGGGGCCGACCAAGCGCCTGTTCATGCCGGCAGGCAGAGCGCCGCAGGTGGGCGAGGTGTTTCGCAATCCTGACCTGGCGCATGCCTATCGGCTGCTGGCGGAAAAGGGTCCGGATGCCTTCTATAAAGGCGAAATCGCGGCCGCGATCCTGAAGACGTCACAAGCACTGGGAGGGGTCATGTCGGCACAGGATCTCAGTTCGTTCTCCTCGGAGTGGGTGCGCCCGATCTCGACGGAATATCGCGGGTGGCGCGTGTACGAACTGCCGCCCAACGGTCAGGGCATGGCGGCGCTGGAAATGCTGAACATCATGGAGACTGCGCCGGCGAATCCAGAGGGTCCGTTGAGCGCGGCGGAAATGCACAAACGCATCGAATCGATGAAATTGGCCTACTCGGATTTACGCCGCTACGACGCCGACACGCGATTTACCGATGTTCCTGTGGCGGCGATTCTTTCGAAGGAGTATGCGCGTAAGCGAGCGGCGTTGATCGATCCAGCGAAGGCGAATTGCGCGGTGACGGCGGGCCAGCCGGTCGCGAGCGACACCACGTATCTGACTGTGGTGGACAAGGACGGGAACATTGCGAGTTGGATCCAGAGTATCTCAGCCGGTTTCGGCTCCGGCGTGACGGTGGACGGCCTGGGATTTATTCTGCAGAACCGAGGAGCAGGATTTACATTGGAGCCGAAGCATCCCAATGTGCTGATGCCAGGCAAACGGCCGTTCCACACGATCATCCCGGCGTTTATGGAGCATGGTGATCTGCATGTGGGGTTCGGGATTATGGGTGGTGCGAATCAGCCGCTGGCACATGCGCAGTTTGTGTCGAACATGGTGGATTATGGGATGAATGTCCAGGCGGCGCTCGAGGCGCCGCGATTTACGAAAGCGGCGGCCCATGGTTGCGACGTCAGGGTGGAGTCGCGAGTTCCAGCCGCTACGTTGCAGCGGTTGTCGGAGGCAGGCCACGTGATCGACATTCGCCGCGAGTATACGCAGGTGATGGGCCGAGGGCAGGCGATTCTGCACAATTCGAAGACGCACACGAATTATGCGGCGTCGGATCCGAGAGCGGATGGGGCGGCAGTTCCGGAGCCGATTCAGCCTTAACGGGCTCGACGCCAATTCACGCCGGCGTATACAGCGCCACCGATTGTCCACAGCGGGGGCGGCCATCCGTCTTCCGAATCGATCGCCAGCCGTCATGGACTGAGCCGAATCGCGTGTGACGGATGGGATGCGTGGCATACTTGAACGGAGAGAAAAAGATGAAGAATTTCCATATGCCGCTCCCGGAATTGAGAAAGACAAGGCATGAGGCAATCGTCGCCTACGCCGAAGAAATGGCGGGAACAAATCTCGATCTCGACCCGGATTTGGAATCGGCTGGAATCGAGCATCTCTTGAAAACCGGCAAGGAACCGACGTGATGCGGGGCGAGATTTACTGGGGCGATATGGTCCCGCGATCGGGATCAGAACAGACGGGACGCCGCCCCGTGTCCTGGCGTCTCACGACGGATTCAATCTGACTCCCTGCCTGGCGTCGATGATCGTAGTTCCTATTTCGACCTCCACCTCGCAGGGCAAGTGCGGATTGAGGGTCCTCGAAATCCGGGTGGGACCGCCGGTTTACCGAAGGCGAGCTTTGCCGTGGGCCATCAGGTGACGACTCGGCGGGAAGCTCACCAAGAGGATCGGCGCCCTGCCGCCTGAATTTCTTAGAGTCGTGGAAGAGGGGCTGAGAGCGGCACTCGACCTCGACTGAACGGAGCTGCTGGTCCCCCGTCCGTTAATGAGTTGGAGAACAGGTTTCTTTGTCGCCAAGAATTGGTTTTTTGAGGTGTAAACATACCGCCGATTGCTTGACGCAATGGTTTACATTTTGTTGGGGAGGAGGTTAGGAGTGATTTCGCTCATGCCGATATCGTTGGCAGAAGGACCGTCTTCAATATTCACGGGAATAACTACAGGCTGATCGCGCGGATCAACTACAGAACCAAACGCGTTTTTATTCTTTATATCCTCACGCATGGCGAATATAGCAAGGGAGACTAGAAGCAATGAGCACAACGACTGAGATCAGGGATTATGTATACGCCGAATTGTTAGCGAAATCTCTCCCTCGCCCAATTCGCACAGAGAGTGAGCATGTGCGAATTACGGAAAAGCTGCTCGCGCTCGACGATCGCGATGACCTGTCACCCGAGGAGGAAGCACTTGCCGAAGTGCTGATGCTCCTGATCGAAGACTACGAAGAAAAGAATTACCCTCTGCCCCAAGTGTCGCCGAACGATTCCTTAAACGCACTTATGGAAGAACGTGGACTGAAGCACGGGGACATTTGGCCTGTTTTGGGCAATAAGGGTGCCGCCACTGAAGTGCTGAGCGGTCGACGGTCCATCAGCAAGACCCAGGCAAAAAGACTGGCTGAATTCTTTCGTGTGCCGATCGACATCTTCGTGTAAGGGCCGCCTCCCAAGCAGATGCAGCCTCCGGATGGTATGGGGTTACTTGACTTGCAAATCGCGCAAAGCGGCTGCTCGCCAGGGCCCAGCCCTGACATTGCGGAAGTGCCGGCCTCAATTTACGCCAGCGCGACCTTGTACAACGCCACCAGTTTTCCCCACGCACGTTCGGCATCCGGCTTGTTGTAGATCGGCTTGCCGTCCCGGGCCGGCATGTCCGGTACGCACCAACCGTGCTGCGTGCCAGGATATACTTCGATCTCCGCGGGGACGTTCGCGGCGGCAAATGCTTCTTTCAGTTTGTCCTTTGCGTCCGGTTGACGCGCATCGTCGCTCGCCGCGATAGCGAAATACATGCGGGCCTTGATTTTCGGCGCGAGCAGATGCGGGCTGTTGGGGTTGTCGGTGACCAAGCCTCCGCCGTGGAATGAGGCCCCGGCGCCTATGCGATCGGGGAGTGCGGCGGCGGTCTTGACAACGAGTGGTCCGCCCATGCAGTAACCTTGTGTTCCGATCTTCTTTGCCTTGTTCACTTCTTTTTGCGCATCGAGAAAGGCGACGTAAGCTGCGGCATCCTTCTCAGCGTTGCCGGCGGCGTTGACCGATGCCATCAGCGGCCTGAGCTTCGCCATGTCGTCCGGATTCTGGAAGTTGAAATGGGCCGCGTCCGAGAAAGGCGCTTTGGCCACTCGATAAAAAGGATTGGGCACCAAAACGGAATATCCCTCGGCGGCAATACGCTTGCCCATGTCGCGCATGGATGGCCGCAAGCCGAATGCGTCCGGCCAAATCAGCACGCCTGGGTGTGAACCCGTCTTCGGGTGAATGAATCCGGCGTCGCAGGTTCCGTCGGGAGTTTTGATCTCGACGTTGGTTTCCACGACGTCAAAGCCGGCTGCCGCGGACGACTCTGCCGTGGCGGCGAAGCTTGCTGCGACTGAGAGAGCTACAAAGCCGCGCCGTCCGATGTCGCCGCGCTGGGTATCGTTCTTCTGGTCTTCCATGATCGCTCCTCTTTCAATGAGTTTATCGCTCCTGGAGGAGCTAGGATAATAAGAACTAATGAAATGCGTGCTGATTGCCCTGCTTGCGGTTGCCTCCGCGCGGGCGCAGTCCAACCCATGGAACTACGTCCCGGCGGACGCGACGTCGGTTACTGCATTTGAGTGGCGGAGAGTGCTTGACTCGCCGCAGCGTGAGTTAGTGCGGCGGGAGATTCCGCCTGCGGCGTTGCAGCTCATGAGCGGAATTAATTTTATTGAAGGAATCGATCGCGTGATTGTCGCTCAAACGGGCAATTCCACGCTCCTGATTCTCAATGGCAAATTCGAACCTGGCCAGTTGCGTGACATGGCGCTCTCGGATGGCGGTTCGGTCAAGGCGTATCGGAATGCCGAGTTGCTGGTGGCTTCCAGCTCCACCGAAGGCGGCACGCAAATTGCTTTGGTCGGCGAAGAAATTGTGCTGTTGGGGGATCGCGAAGCATTGGTCGCTTCGATCGATCGTGCCGGTTCGGGAAAGCACGCTGCGAGTGCCGGGCAATATGATTTGTGGCTGGAAGAGAAGCCCGCGTCTCCGGATATCACCTCAGTAGAGTTCGCGTTGTTGCTGAGGGACGGCGTGCAGTTGATTGCCACTGTGCATGCGCGGTCGCCGGAAGCGGCCAAGGCCGTTCTCTCGAACTCGGCTTCACTTGGGCTGAACGTTAGCGAATCGGGGAACGATGTCCGATTGAGTGCTTTGTTTCCGCCGGCCCAGTTTGAGCAACGCGCCGGACAATGGCGAATTGCTATCGAACAGCTTGCATCGACGAGGGCTGAACGAATTTTACCTACGGCTTCTCCGGGAATCGCGCCGGCGCCGGTTGAAAAACCGGATGGTCCCCGGAAAGTGAAAATCATTGGCCTGGAAGACGGGGAAAGAGAGATCGACCTTAACGCGCCCTCGCTGCCTGGCGACGCCGTTCTTACGAAAGCAGAGATGGACGGTGAAACGGCTTGGCTGGCGTCTCTTGGTGTGAACGGTAGCCCGCTGCTGGAGCATCCTTTCGCCGCGCCGGTGACTAAGAGGTCGTTCATCGTGCCACGGTCGTGGTATGTGCAGCCTGGCGACAAGGTCTCGGCGGATGCGCTTCGAAAAGATCTCCCGGTGCTGCGCACGGTGATGGAGAAAACGTATGGCGGGTGGGAAAGTGCGGAGAAACGGGGCTGGAAATGGTCTCAGTGGTTTGGCGATTGGGATAAGATGCTCGCCGAGAATGCAGGCCGGACTCTTGCCTGGAGCGACGCACTGGGGCCGTTTATGAAACTGGCGGATTTTCAACTCGACAATCAAAGCGGGCCGATGTTTCCTGTAGTGCGGTGGGAGAGCGGATCGCAAACCGCTGTTCTGCAGCAATCGCCTACTGGCATTTGTTCGCAGATGAGGTTGGCCAATGGCCGTGTAATCACTTTGGATGACAAGAATCCGGCGCAGCAGCCGCGGCGCGCGCTTCTAGGCGATCTCGAGACACTGACGTCGTACATCAGCTATCCGGACCGACTGGGTGAAGTGAATGGTATCGCATGCGGCGGTAAATGGATCGACGTGAAAGAGGCATGGAACGCTCCGCAGGCGAAAGTATCTGAAAATGTTCCTTCGTACCGGATGATTTCGAAAGACATCGGGTACCTGCGTCCGGGGCGTCAGGAACTGCCGGAGACGGCGGGCAACGAGAAGCTGCTGATCGTAGATCTGCGCGGGAATAACGGACTCTATAATCCGGTGGACGCTTTCCTGCGGTGGGACCTGGTGAAGCCGCACCAATGGATGCCGTACAACGAGCGGACGCGGCAGTCCTGTGTCACCTCGTCACTCCGTTGGGGTTCGCTACAGCAGATGACGCCCAGGGGGCAGCTAAACGCCAGCGACCGCAAATGGATGCAGGGTCAACTGGATGATCTGATGAAGAGTTCCGCGGACGGTTGTCCGGTGAAGGTGGAGGAACGCAAGGTCGATTGGAATTACCGGAAGCATCAATTCTCCGGGAAAGCGAAGATGCTGGTTGTGGTAGACAAGAGCTGCCGCCAGGAATGTGAATTCGTCGCATATATGCTGTCGCACTCGACAGACGGCGTGATCGCAGGCGTGAATACATTCGGCAGCAGCCAGTTCTTTCGGCTGGGACGTTTCATTTTGCCGTACAGCCGTCTGGCGCTTCGTCTGGCCTCGAGTGAATCCGATTTCTACGGCGATCAGCGCAGCTTTGATGGATACGGATTCAATGTCGATGTGCTACTGCCGACGGAGCAATCGCAGAGTATGGAAGCGATTGTGAATCTGGCTGAACGCCTTCTGCGCTAGAATACGGCAACGGTGAGAGTTTCCGCGCTGCTGCTATTCCTCGCTGCGTTATTAGTGGCGCAGGAGCCTATTCGCTTTACGGTTCGCATCAGCGCGCCGCAGACCAACTACATTGATGTGGAAGCGATTGTTCCTACCGGCGGCCGCGCGCAGGTGGAACTGTCGATGGCGGTATGGACTCCGTACGTGATCCGCGAGTACGCGAAGAACGTCGAAGGTGTGACGGCGCGGACTACGCATGGCGCGTGGCTATCGATTGAGAAATCCCGCAAAAATCGGTGGCGTATCGAGACGAATGGTTCGAATCCGGTGGTGGTTTCTTATCGCGTGTACTGTCATGTGATGAACGTGCAGGACAATTGGGTGGACAGCGAATTTGCGCTCCTGAACGGCCAGGCTACTTTCCTGACGCTGGCAGGCGATACGCGCAGGCCTCATGAAGTAAAGCTTATTTTGCCGGGTGGATGGAAGCGGAGCATTACGGCGATGCCGTCAGTGGCGCACGGCGGATCGCATCACTACCGCGCACCGGACTATGAGACTCTGGTCGATTCGCCGATCATCGCCGGCAATCCGGCGATGTATGAGTTCGCCGTCGATGGCAAGCGGCACTTGCTGGTGAATGTTGGCGAGGACGGCTTTTGGGATGGGCCTCGGTCGGTACACGATTTGACCCGAATGGTACGGGAGGAATCGCGGCTTTGGGGCGGCTTGCCGTATGAACAGTATATTTTTTTCAACCTGCTGACGGAAGGTGGTGGCGGCATGGAGCATGCGAATTGCTCGATCTTCATGGCCAGCCGGTGGGCTATGCAGAATCAGGAGCGATACCGCCGGTGGCTCGACATCGCCAGCCACGAATATTTTCATGCTTGGAACGTGAAGCGTTTGCGACCGGCCGAATTTGTGCCTGGGGAATACGAAACCGAAGAATACACGCGGGACCTTGGCATTGCAGAAGGCTTTACCAATTACTACGCGGCATTGGAGCTCACGCGGGCCGGTTTGTTCGATGAAGACGAACTGCTCAGCACGGTCTCACACTACATCGGGCAGTTGCAGACGACGCCTGGACGGCTTGTTCAATCGCTGGCTATGTCGTCCTTCGATACGTGGATCAAGTTCTACCGGCCGGACGAGAATACGGCGAATACGGCCATCAGTTATTACGAGAAGGGTGCGGTGGTGGGTTTTCTCCTGGACGCGGAGATTCGCCGGGCGACGGAGAATCGGAAGTCGTTGGATGATGTGATGCGGCTCGCGCTGGAGCGGTATCGGACGGAGCGCGGCTATACGTTGCGCGATTTTCGAGGCATTGTTCTGGAGGTGGCGGGCGCGGATGCGGCTTCGTGGTTCGACGCGGCTTTTGAGGGAACGGCCGAGTTGAAATACGACAACGCGCTCCGTTGGTTCGGCCTGCAATTCGCCGACGCGCCACATCGGGGACGCGGCGCCTGGCTGGGCGCGGTTACCAAAGTGGATGGACAGCGTTTAATGGTCAGCCAGATTCCACCAAAGACTCCCGCGGCCGAGGCCGGCTTGAACGCGGGCGACGAGGTTGTGGCCATCGGTGAGCACAAAATTCGCGCGGACCAATGGGAAGGCGAGTTGGCCAATCACCATTCCGGCGAGAAGACATCGCTGCTGATTGCGCGCCGGGGACGCTTGATGAAATTGGAAGTGACGTTTGGAAAGATTCCGGCGGAGAGTTGGGAACTGCTGGCAAATCCCGACGCGGCGCGCGAGGCTCTAGCGCACCGCGCGGAATGGGACCGCGCCCGCTCTCAATAAAACAGATATTTTCGCCATTGATCGTCGCTCTTACCGAGCAGGCGCATCAGGTGGCGGCTGGTGTGCAGACTGAACGGGCGCGGGGCTCGGACCAACTTCATTCCCGATTCGTCGGGTGTGCGATTCCCTTTTCTGTTATTGCATTGATGGCAGCAGGCGACGAGATTTTCCCAGGTGGTCTCGCCGGCGCGCGACCGCGGAACGACGTGATCGAGGGTGAGCTCGATGGCCGGGGACGAGCGGAGACAATACTGGCAGGTGTAGCGATCCCGCATGAGGATGTTTTTTCGGGAGAGGGCGCGGGTCTGGTGCGGAATCCGGCGATACTCGAGCAGCCGGATTACGGATGGCAGTCTCATGGTTTCGCGCGATGCGTGGATGGTTAGCGGCGTATGTTCCTCCGCCTTGGCGACGCCCTTCAGAACCAAGACAAGGGCACGGCGAGCGGCGCAGATGTTGATGGGCTCGTAACTCGCATTCAGGACAAGCACAGGTTTGTGCAATCGATCCAGACTAGGCATTCACACTACTCCCAGTTGAGCTGACGTCAGATGGCGAACTCATAACACTTGATTTGCGCCGGTCGACACGGGCCAACGCCAGTACGGATACTCGTTTCGCACCGGCGCGCTTCAGTAGCGCGGCGCAGGCGGCGGCGGTGGCTCCGGTGGTCATGACATCGTCGACCAGGAGGACGTGCCGGTCTTTCACGGAAATTCCCGTGCTGAGCGCGAATGCGCCGGAGACATTGGCGCGGCGCTCGGAGTTCGTCAATCCTGCTTGCGGGGCGGTGCGGCGTTTGCGGCGAATCGCTTGGGACACGGGCGCGTCGAGACGCTTGGCTAGCGCTTTGGCTAGAAGCTCGGCTTGATTGAAGCCACGGTCCCAGCGGCGTGTCCAGTGCAGAGGCATAGGGACTATCAGATCGAAGCGATGCTCCCTGGGCACGGCTTGGGCCATCAGCCGGGCTAGTGGCTTGGCGAGAGGCTTCACTCGGCCATATTTGAATAAGTGGATCAGCTTTCGAAGCGGGCCATCGTATTCTCCGTAGGCGAAAGCGGCGTCGAAGCCGGCCAGACCATCACGGCAAATGCGGCAGCGGCCGTCGGGGAGCAGCGGCGAGTCGCTCAGATATGGTGTGCCGCACGAAATGCAGAAATGCTCGGCTATGAATGGCTTTGGCGTCGCCAGGCACGGGGAGCAAACCGGAATTCGGGAGACTTCTGAGAGGGGTTTGCCGCAGACGCGGCAGTCATCCGGGAAGACGAGCTTAAGCAATGCTGCCGGGAACTTCTTAGCAGCGGTCAAGACGATTTCAGGCTTTCGTGCCAGTAACCATCGACTGGGGAAGACTCACCTCCACCAAGGGACATTTTACTACGGATTTGGTTAGGTTGGGGAATGGGAAAGACTTGGGCCGCGGAACGCGCATTCACGCGAATAGCTGCCTACCGCGTATTCGCGCATCTTGCAGACCTTGGCCTGGAAAAGTATACTGCGTATTTTCCAGCTATTGTCCGAAGAGGATAACAGGACACTGTCCGAGTGAGGGAAGATGGTTATTCAAATGGTGGACCGGCAACCGCTCAATATGGCCGAAGCGCTGCAGCGGATCGGAGGCGATGAAGACCTTCTTAGGGAGATTGCGGGATTGTGCCTTGAAGAGTATCCAAAGCTGCTCGGTGAGATACGTGCAGCGATTTCGGCTCGCAACGCGAAGGACTTGGAACACGCGGCACACACTCTGAAGGGTGTGGTATCGAACTTCGCGGCGGAAACAACGAGGCAGGTAGCGTTCACGCTCGAGCTGATTGGACGGAGCGGGGATCTTAAGGATGCGGGCACGGCACTGGGCGAACTGGAAAAGGCACTCAGGGCATTGCATCCGGAGCTGGAGAAACTTGCGCGGGGGTAACGGCGTTCGAAAACCGTTGGAAGCAGACCGGTCTGCTATAGTGTGAAATGTTCGCTCCTTCGCTATGACAACAACTTCTTCTGTGCGGGAAATCGTTTGCGCCCACAGTCCGGACTCTGACGATGCCTACATGTTTTATGGCCTTGCGACGAAGAAGATTCGTTCGCGCTCCGTCAATTTTCATCATGTGCTCGAGGACATCGAAACACTGAATCGGAAGGCAATGGAAGGCGCGTACGATCTCACGGCAATCTCCTACCACGCCTACCCGTATGTGGCCGATAGATACCTTTTGATGGCGAGCGGGTCGAGCGTTGGCGATGGCTACGGCCCGATCGTGATCGCGACGCGGCCGATGGCGCCGGAGGAATTGAAGGGCAAGAAAATTGCGGTGGCGGGGAAGATGACGACATCGTATCTTGCGATGAGGTTGATTGAACCCGATTTCGAAGCGGTTGTGATGCCTTTCGATAAGATTACTGACGCGGTGGCTGATCATTCTGTCGATGCCGGATTGGTGATCCATGAGGCACAGCTCACCTATGGAAAGGGCGGGTTCCAGAACGTGCTGGATTTGGGCCGGTACTGGAAGAAGCACTACGATTTACCTCTGCCGCTTGGCGCCAACGCGCTGCTGCGAACGCTTCCCTCGGAGATTCAGAGCGAGTGCTGCCGGATGATGCGGGAGAGCATTCAGTATGCGATCGACAACAACGAGGAAGCGCTGAATTACGCGATGCAGTTTGCGCGTGATATGGAAGCGCCGCTGGCGGAGAAGTTTGTTGGGATGTATGTGAATCACTATACGGTGGATGCCGGCGAGTTGATTCCACGGGCGGCTCAGAAGTTGCTGGATCTTGGGTTTGAGGCGGGGATTATTCCTAACAAGATCCGGGTTGAGTTTGTGAAATGAAATCTTGGCCGCGGATGGACGCGAATTCACGCTGATAAGTGGTTGGTTCTCCGACGCGAGTACAAGTCGCTTGTCAACTACAGTCTCGTGGCTGTGATTGCGTAGTCTAGCGCTCCGAAGAAGGCTTCTCGAAAGTCCTGCGGTATTGAGGCTAGCGAGGGCATCGACTCTATTGCCGGCGAGTGGCGATGCGTTTCTAACTTTCCGAAGCCGAATTCTTCCAGATAAAACGCGAGCTGCGAGGGTGGGATGGGACGCGTGTGCGTTGGATCGAGATAGAAGTGCGTCGAGAAAATTGCCAGACATTCCGGGTTCGGTGTCTCTAGCGCGAGTACTCCTCCGCGGCGCAGTTTTGTGCTCGCCAGCTTCACGAGCTCGGGGAGCGTTTCGGGCGGGAGATGTTCGATTACTTGTGAGGCATTGAGGCCGTCGATTGCTCCGTCGGCGAGATCGCTGAGGTATGCGAACAGGTCCGCGATTTCCGCTTCCAGGCCTTTGCTTTTGCAGAGCTCGACTGACTCGCGATCCAGGTCTATTCCTCTTGCTTTGATGCCCGCGTCTCGCATTATTTCGAGGAACTCTCCTCGCCCGCAGCCTAGATCGACGACGTCCTTGCAGCTCTGGAAGAAGGGAATGTAGAATCGCTGTCTCTCGCGGACGTAATCTTCCGTGCCGCGGAATTTCTCTGCAAACTTCGCGTAGTCGAATGGGAAGACCGCCTGTGCTTCGGCCGGTGCCGGCGGCGTTCCGCTCGGAGGCTGGGCAAGCGCAGCACGCTGACGCACCAGCCGCAGTTCGCTGTGGATGATTCGTTCGAAATCGAGACGTATACGCTCCACGTCGGCCCAGAGTTGCCGTTGGATCTCGATGTGCGATTTTTCGGCGGTGGCGGTGAACTGCGCGTGCTGCCAGTTCACGCTGTCGCGGAAGTTCTGCTCCATTGTTGTGGCGCGATGCGAAAAGCCGGACTGGAGATCGGCGACGCTGCGTAGGAATTGCACCTCGTTGGTGAATAGTTTGCGGTCCCACTCCTCGCGCCAGTGAATCCAGTTGGTGCGCATGTCGTAGAGCTGCGCAATCTCCTGGTGCATGGCGGCGTTTTCCTCGCGCAGGGATTCCGATTCCCGCCGTACCTCATCGAGCCGGCCCGCGAGAACTGCGATCGAACGATTCGCTTCTGTGAGCGCTTCGAGCACCGAATCGACGCAGCGCATGAGTCCGCGGTTAAATTCCACCTGGTCGCGAACGAACCAGCCGAGCGAGCGTGAGATTGTGCGCTTCACGCTCTGGATGGTGTTGTTCACGATTCCGGCTGCGCGCGGATTGACCGAACCGATGGCAGCGACTTTGGCCTCGGCCGCGTCGCGCGCATGAACGATTGGCATCAGATCGGGCAGAGGCACGGCAAGCGTTCCGCCGACTGTGCCGCCGCTTGGATGTTGCGCACGAACCCGCTCCTGAATCTGGCGAATGGCGGTGGCGAGTTCGTCCGCCTTCGGGTCGTCGATACCGTTATTTGCGGTCACGCTGCTTCTTGCTCCAGGTGGCTGTAACCTTCGAGTTGATTCCGCCGCGTGGGGTGAATTCGCCGATAACTGTCGCCTCGATGGGATTGCAGGACTTCACCACGTCGCGAAGGAATTTGTTGACCACGTTCTCGTAAAAGATCCCGAGATTGCGGTAGGAGAGCTCGTACATCTTCAAGGACTTCAGCTCGAGACAGAGCTTGTCCGGAATATAGCGGAGAGTAAGCTTTCCGAAATCGGGCAGTCCGGTTTTGGGGCAAACGGAAGTGAACTCAGGAATGACGATTTCGATCTCGTAGCCGGGATACTGATTCGGCCAGGTTTCGATCTCAGGCAGCTTTGCATCAATGCCTGAGACGGCGTGCTCGTCTGTGTAACCGCGCTTCATGCGTTCACCAGAATTCTGGCCAGGTGCTCGAGGAAAAGGCCGACGTCAGTCACTACGCCGACGGCTTGACCTGTGCCGCGATCACTGACTTTTGTTGCGACGGCGGGATTGATGTCGACGCACACGATCTTCACCCAGCTTGGCGACATGTTGCCGATGGCTATTGAATGCAGCATGGATCCGAGGCAAAGTACAAGGCCCGCGCCTCTCAGATGTTGGGCGCAGAGATCCTGCGCTATGTTCATGTCAGTGATGGTGTCGGGCAGCGGACCATCGTCGCGCAGACTACCGGCGAGGACGAAGGGAACGTTATTTTTCACGCATTCGTACATGATGCCGCTGCGGAGCTTGCCTTGTTCCACGGCACCGGCGATGCTGCCGCAATTATTGATGGCATTGATGGCGCGCATGTGGTTGCGATGCCCGTGTTCTTCCTGCCTTCCATCGGCCAGACGAACGCCGAGAGACGTTCCGATGATGGCGGCTTCTGCGTCGTGAACTCCGAGCGCATTTCCGCTGAGCAGAGCCTGGACATAACCGCCACGGATGAGCGCGGCCAGTGGAATCGCGCCGCCGGTGTGGACGACTACTGGTCCGGCTACAACGATGATCTTTTGGCCGGCTTCGCGCGCGGCGCGGATGAGAGCGGCGGTCTGCTGCACGGCGGTCTCCACCTGACGCTCGGACGAGATGCCGTTGCTCATGAACGCGAAAGAGAGGCGGTCGCGCTCCTTTGCTTCCGGGACTACGCGAATCCCTCGCATACCAACGACGGCCTGATCTCCGGCGCGCAAGTCGCGGAGTTTACGGCAGAATGCGCGGCCATCTTTGACGACGATCATCGCGTCCATCCGCTGGTCGTCCACTTGTATCCATTGTTGATTGAGGCGGACGAAGGTGCGATGGTTTGTCGTGGAGTAGAAATCCTCAGGCGCGCATTTGTCCTTTTCGACGGTTTTCAATTCGATGTCCGCGTGGTCGATTGGCGAGCAGCCGAGGCTGACGAGTTGCTCGAGCAGCAGGTCCATCAGATCGCGGGTCGGCGCTTCGATGCGTAGACGGAGCTTCGAAGGGTCGCTGTTGGTGCGGCCGATCTGGAATTGTTCGACTTCGAAACGGCCTTGAAACTCGACGACGGTGTCGAAAATCTGCTCCATGATGTGGGAATCGATGATGTGTCCCTGGGTCTCCACGACTTCGGAGACAGGGGCGAGAATGGGAGTGGACATTAGGGCTAACCGAGGCTAACTTTTAGGATAACCCGGCTGCAAAAAGAAAATGGTTCCAAGTGACCAAGGTGACAGCCCGTTCTCCGACTGGCATGCTCCAGTCTGAACTTGGCGAATGGGAGCCCACGAATATTCCGCTCTCGCTCCGCGCTGCGGTCTTTATGCCGCCTCGCCTCAATGCTCGAGCGTTCCACTGCGCGCTTGCTCCATCCGAAGCTGGATTCTCGTGACGACCTTTCCCTCGCCTACAGCGACCTCCCGGTTTCCCGAGCTACCGCGGCAGGGTCAACGATCCCGATCTATCACTTCGATTCCTCACTGAACATCCGCCGAACCCGTTCGGCTTAAGACTCCCCTCCTCGCTCGCCATCTCTGACGGTGCGGGGAAGATCTACGTCCAAAACCCGTTGAACTTCGATGTGTTCAGTGCAACCGAACCAGTCTTTAAACCGCCGCTCCCCTTAGGGCCTTTTTTACCCACCGGCTCGTAGCGCTCGATTCAATTCCGATCCAGTCCGCTTACCTCTGCTCAATGCCCGATTTCTGTTCGCTCCCCAACGGCGCAAAAATTTTTTGATTAGTACTGCCGCTGGATCATCGTTTCCAGTCCGCTACATCTTGCCAGGTTTGCCGTTCCTTTAACCTCTTGGAACCATCTCCATGATGCGCCGAAACACGTTTGCAGTCAAATAGAAATTGGAGTTTTGCACCGATTTTCCAATGGTTTTATCTTCCTTGTAATCAGTGAGCTACAATAGAATTGGAAAGATTTTGTTGTGAATAAAACGCGCCCCGTGAAGAATGTTCTATCAGTCGGGCCGCAGCTTCAAAATCATACCCGTGTCGGTGGCGAGCCAGGCAGTTTTGGCGTCGATCGCGCTAATCATCACGCGCGTGGCAGTGGCTCGATAGTCGACAGCCATATCCGTCCAGGTGGCGAGATCGGTGCTTTCTAAAACCCTGACAGGCATAGGAATAGGGCTGTGAGCGACGGTGCCGGAGGGCTCTATGCCGGCGGCGAACGCGGCATCCCCGGTAAGGGCGATATCGGTGATTGTGCGATCTTTGCGGCGCAGCGCACTTGAGCTCTTACCTGTCTTGAGGTCGACCCGAATCACTTCAGAGGACCAAGGGAAAGGGTCTTCAAACTCCACCAGACCCAAACCCCGGCCGTGGTCTCCCAGACGGAAGTTGGTGATCTGGCCGTAGATAGTTGAGGCTTCGGGAGCCCAGTGCTCGCCGGCATCCTGAGTTTCAAAGAAGAGCGTGATGTTCGGGCGCTCGCGGCGTTTTGCCTGGGTGTCGAGCCAAGCCGGCATCGAATCGTTCCAGGACGGCGGATGCGAACGGCCGATGATGATGCCGCTCTTGTGGTTCAGGAACTCGATCAGTGTGTAGGCGGTGAATTCGGGAGTTGTTTCGACCTTCGCCGCAGGCTCGACTTTGGTCCACGTCTTTCCGCCGTCTTTCGTCTCGATGATGGTCTTGGCGAGACCGACGGCCCATCCGTGATCGGGAGTGATGAAAGCGGTGCGGATGAGATTTTTCTGCTTGCGGATTTTTTTCCAGCTTCGGCCCGATTCATCAGTGAACCAGACGCCCTCGGTGGTGACCATCCAACCGTTGGCTTCGTCGAGGAAAAACAGCGAGACGCACGGTTCCTTAACCGGCACGAAAGTCCAGGTCTTGCCGCCGTCGCTGGTAACGAGCGCAGTGGGCTTGGTGTTCCCTTTTTTCGTCAGAGATCCGATGGCGATTCCGCGCGTGGCGGACGGGAAGGTCATGTCCACGATGGAAAGCGACGATCGATCTTCGTCGTAGAAGTACAACATGTCCCAGCGGGCCGCTGCCAGACGAGCGGAAAACGCCGCGAGCAGGAGCAGTGGAATGCAGATTGTGCGATGAAGAAGCAAAGGAATCAGGGCCGGGTGCCGGACGAGAGCACAAGCTCGACGTGATTTTCCATTTCGATGCCGGCCGCGGCCATGCGGGCCAGCATGAGTAGACAGCCAACCTGTTCTCCGACTGTGGTCAATAATTCCATTTCGCTGCCTGTGTGCGAATGTGGCTGCCGGTGCTGAACATTGATTACGCCGACGACACGATTACGCGAGATCACCGGCGCGGAAAGGAACGCTTCATAGGTATCTTCCGGAAGATCCTTGAAGAATTTGAAACGCGGATCGTTGTAAGCCTCGCGCGAGATGGCGAGAAGCCTGCGTTCCCTGGCCACCCACCCGGTGAGACCTTCGTCAAGCTTAAGACTTACCTTGCCGATGGCGCTGGGGTGGGGCGTATTGGAGGCGCACAGCACGAGACGGTCGCGATCGAGAAGATAGACGAGACATGAATCGCAACTCATGAACTCGACGACCAGCGAGACCACGGCCTGCAGAGCTTCGGGAAGGCTCATGTCGCGAACCATATATCGGCTGATCTTCTGGAACAGCCGCAACTGTTCCTCGGCGCGGGTCAGGCGCTGTTCGAGTTCTTTTCCTCTGTTGGACACTCAGCTTCTATTATCCACCCTACGCGCCTCGCGCAAGTGCCTCAATATTGCGTTAGACCTTCGGTGAGTTCGACATAGGTTCCGAATGGATCAGTGAAAAATGCGATGGCTAGTCCGGCGTTGGGAATTTTGCGGTATGGGACATCGAATTTGACGCCGCCTGCTTCCAGCTTTTTGCAGAACGGCTCGAGCCCTTTCACTTCGAAGCCGATGTGGTCGAGAGCACGACCTTTAGTCGGCGCCGGAACCGCGGTGGCAAGCGAAAAACTGAGATTGGCGCCGGGAATGTCAGCCGCTTCAAATTTGCCGCGGCGTCCGGGCTTTGCATCGAACGTTTTCACGTACCAGGCCTTGGTGTCGTCCACAGACATCGAGTAGAAATGAACGTGGTGATGCATAATGGGCGCTTCCTGCGTCTTGTTCTCGCTCAATTCGATGCGCACCTGATCGGGACCATTGAACATGAACTGAACTCCGTTGGCATTGTCATCGACTTGGAATCCGGCGGCCTGGAGTTTCCGCCGGTAGCCTGCCAGGTCGCGAACAGTGAAGCCGATATGGTTCACGCTCGAACCGACGGTGCCTCCCATGGGATCACCTCTTTTGATGAAGACGAGTACACCGGGAAACTTCACGATTTCGTTGTTGCCGAGCGGTTTCACGGAGGTGCCGCCGAGCATGGCGATCCAGAAATCCTTGGCTGTGGCGGGATCTTTGGCGTTCAGATGGTAGTGCCCCATAGCGACTTCGGATTCGAAAGGGACAATTTGGGCGCAGAGCGGAAATGCGAACGTGGCGGACAGGGCCAACGAGAGAATTGATAATTTCACAATGGCTATAAGAATATCAGTTTCGCGCGTCCGCTACTGGCAACGCCGCTCATTTTTTATCTATCGCCGCGACCAGAAATTACTACTGGGACGGCGTTGCGTTCGCGGTCCAGATCGAAGCTTCACGCTCACGAATCGGTGCAAGAAGCCTGGTCCACGGCGACGGAAAACATGAATTTCGTTTCCACCTCGCTCAGTCATGGGCGGGCGTTAAGGGCGAAAGCGCCGCGAAACTGAGCAGAATCAACCCGAGCGAATGACCATAGGTGTACTCCACCAATCCGGCGACGCAAAATGCGGCTACTGCTACGAGTGCGGTCCGGGCCAGGAACTTGTCCTCACGATCGGAAGCACGCCGGTATGCCCGAAACAGGTCCTTCATCAGCATCAGGAGGAAGAGTGCGGCCGCAATCACAACTGGAACGCCGAACTGAGCCGCCAACTGAACCACGTTATTGTGTAGGTGCCCGTGATAGGCAGGGAGGGATTCCTTGGGCGGCGCATACTCCGCGTAGAGTTTCTCCACACGACCGGCCCCCACGCCGGTTAGAGGGTGCTCCACCACCATCGCCCACCCGACGCGCAACATTTGCAGGCGCTCGGAGTTCGAGTAGTAGCCCGGCTGAAATGACTGCGTCACGCGGGCTTTCACGCCGGCCGGAGCAAGACTGAACAGCAGGAAGGGAAGAAGAGGGAGCACCCAGATCCATTTTGAGTGCCGGCGGAGAAGGTGTGCCGCGGTCAACACGAAACAGCACAGCCATAGCATGCGTGTGAGGCTTAGAACGATGGCTACGTATTGAATCGCGAGCAAAGGGAACAGCCAGCGCCGGTGCTCTGGATAGAAATCCAAAAACTCCAGAAGCGCTGCGAACACCAGGATCTCGATGGTCGCGTAGATCATCCAGTGATGCAAGAGGCCGCCGGTCCGCAGATAGAAGCTGGGGTCGGCGGTCATTGAGATCTCGTGCCGATAGCGGATCGCGCGCGCGACGAAGGCGATGATTACGGACAGCGAGCTAAACGTGGCTGTGACAAAGATGCCGCGCCAAACGGCGACTCTCTGTTCCGCGCTATCGATTGCCGCCAGCGTCAGGAAAAGAGTTCCGAGCAGCAGCAGATGCCGTATTTCGCCGAATCCGAGTTTGCGTTCGGGCGAATATAGCCAGATCGCAATTTCCAGTGCGGCCCAAATGGACCAAAACCAGAATACCCGCGGCACGTACACGCTCGCCTTGCCCCGCGCAATTGCAAGCGTTCGTGCTAGGAACGCGATCGCCAGGAAAAATTCGGCGACCGCGATCGAGATCGGAACTGCGCACAATGCCAGGCCCAGCGCTATGCTGTCGATTCGCCGTTCGTTCCATAAAAGACGTATTAGCCGCGAGCCGCTGTAGGAGGCGCGATCGGGAATGACGGATTTCGTCAAGATGCCGCTAAAAAGTTGGAGAGTGAGAATGCGAACCCGAAGGATTTTCAAGATTTAGCAATCCAACGAGATTGAGCGCCTGGTCCGGCTCAGAATTGCCCATGAACCAACGCCAGACATTGCCGGTACGCAGATTTTCCGCGCTTATCAGCGAGATACCCACGTCGATGCCGATTACATCCGGGCTGACCCAGCCCGAGGCAGGATTAAAGGCATCGGCGAATCCGTAGCGGCCGTAGATCTTTTTGCCGTACATCAAGAGCATGGTTCGCATGGCGGGAATACAAATTTCGGGCGCAAACATCAGCGAACCGGCGGCGGCGCTTGGGACGATGGTGCCATCGATCCGCGAATCCATTAGAGAAGAACCCCAATTGGTATAACCTTTGATGCTGTCGGAAGCGGTGACGCCCCAGACATTTTTCGAATATGCGGGGTACTCCTGCGAAAGCATTTTGCTGAAGACTTCCTGCTGGGCGCGCGTGGCCGCTATCGAATTTGCAAAATAGTTCACGTGAGGCACCGTAGAACTCATGGTCAGCGCGGACGGAGCCGCCCGGTGACGCAGATCGATCCAGGCCTGCGAATACTGATGGATGAACAGCGGGCCGCCTCCCACATAGACATAGCCACCCACGCTCACGACGGGCAGTTTCCATTCATACCAGGTGTCGCTGGAAATTGGATGCGTTGGCGAGCCGATCCCCAGGACATACAGGATCATCATTTCGCTGTAGGTATCCCAACGGAAGGGCAGAAAACCCCGCTCCGGTTTCCAGCCGTGCGAAAAATACTTCTTACTGCCGTCCATCATCCATGGAAAATCCACGCGGCTATAAATTTCGGTCGCCAATTCAGCGATTTCCGGATCGCCGTGGAAATACTCGCGGGCCGTAAGAATCCCAGCCAGAAGCAGCGCTGTGTCGATGGAGGAAACCTCGCTTTTCCAACGGCGTTGGCCGGTGTCGGCATCGAGGAAATGGTAGAACCAGCCGTGCTCCTGGGGCGCCTCGAGAGCGAAGAACCGGAGTGCGGCAACTACCCTCTGGCGAGCCATCTCACGACCAACCCATTTGTGATCGGCCGCGATGCAGAACGCTGTCAGGCCGAAGCCGGTAGCCGCTATGCTCGCCACTCCGATCTGATTCGGACGTTCCTCGGGACCACCGCTGGACGGTGCGCGATCCAATACGAGCCCTGTTCGTGGATTGGTGTGATCCGCGAAATACCGGAAGGCGCGCCGGGACATATCGTCTACCAAGTCCGTGTCCAGTTTCGTAAGTGTCTGGCTAAAGGCGGGCTTCTGGGCAATCAGAAGGCAAAGAACCGTTAGTGCAGCTACAAAACGGCTGTTCGGCCAAACCAACCGAGATCGCCGGAAACGAGAATTCTGCAGAAGGGCCCCACGCATAGACTTTCTGTAATTATGATAACAAGTTAGCTTCGTCACTGTGGTGCATGGGGGATTCACGCCGAGGCGACAAGGCGGAAAAGAAAATTCTGTCAGTGACAGATAATGAAGTCGTATCTATGCGCATTCTTACTCTTGTTACCTTTCTAGCGATCATTGGACTTACTTTTTTAGGCTGTTCGTCGTCTGGTTCCGACACGCCGAAAGCCGAGAAGGAGACACCAGCTCCGGCGTCTAGGCAGGCTCAACTGCCAGGGATGCCTCCGGTGATCGATCCTAACGACATCTATTCAGAAGATCACGTAGGGAAATTGAGCGATGTTGTGAAGGATCTGCCGGAGCGAGTGTACGTGCCCAACAGCGCAAGCGATACGGTGGATATTATCGATCCGAAAACGTACAAGATCATTGGTCACTTCGCGGTGGGCAAGCAGCCACAACATGTGGTTCCATCCTGGGATTTGAAAACTCTGTGGGTGCTGAACGACAAGGGGGATAGCCTCACTCGCATTGACCCCAAGACCGCGGAGAAGGGCGAAACAATTAAGGTGCTCGATCCATACAACATGTACTACACGCCGGATGGAAAGTTCGCCATGGTGGTTTCGGAGGCTCGCCGGGAGCTGAATTTTCACGACGCGCAGACGATGAAACTTGTCGAAACACTGAAAGTTCCGTGCCGGGGCGTCGATCATATGGATTTTTCTGCGAATGGCTTCTATTTGATCGCGAGCTGCGAATTCTCGGCGCAGATGATCAAGGTGGATGTGGCGGCGCGAAAGGTAATCGGCACGCTGCACATCGACCGGGGCGGCATGCCGCAGGATGTGAAACTCTCTCCTGACGGCAAGGTTTTCTACGTGGCCGATATGGAGGCAGACGGCGTTCACATGATCGATGGCGACAGCTTTAAGGAGATTGGCTTCGTCCCGACGGGCAAAGGCGCGCACGGCTTGTACGCGAGCCGCGATTCGAAGGTTCTCTACGTTTCGAATCGCGGAGAGGGGAGTATTTCGCTGATTGATTTCGCTACGCGTAAGGTATCGGCGAAGTGGCAGCTTCCGGGCGGAGGGAGTCCGGATATGGGTGGCGTCTCCGCTGACGGCAAGGTGCTATGGCTGGCCGGCCGCTACAACGCCGAGGTGTACGCGATCGATACGGCCGAGGGCAAACTGCTGGCGCGAATCCCGGTTGGTAAGGGTCCTCATGGCCTCTGCTTCTATCCTCAGCCGGGGCGATATTCTCT
>Ga0105240_10000572_pt1 | contig 68120 bp, 98 predicted proteins | sample KBSC54metaG_FD_80426 | JGI IMG/M metagenome (GOLD analysis project Ga0105240, IMG submission 80426) | Corn rhizosphere microbial communities from Kellogg Biological Station, Michigan, USA - KBS C5-4 metaG | ecosystem: Host-associated > Plants > Roots > Rhizosphere > Soil | place: Michigan, USA... | reverse complement strand
GGGTCCATAGCTCAGCGGTTAGAGCGTCCGGCTCATAACCGGCAGGTCCCTGGTTCGAATCCAGGTGGACCCATTTATACATATTGGAGTCAATAGTGGATATTATTTCGCCAATCGATCTAGATAGACAGATACATGGCATACCGCCTGAGGACGCACAAGTGCTATTGTTATTCCAAATACTTCTACGTCTAGATGTACTGATAAATAGCATGCCAACCGAGCCTGTCGAGGTCATTGAGCGTACAAACCATTTTTAAAGCAACGTATTCAGCGCAGTGTGTGGCGAAACTATGCGACAGACTTAAAATCTGCTCCTTACTTAGAACACATCGAACCGTATCGTTTGCAGTACACTAGCCCGTCTATACCACGACTCCGGCAGCAAATACCTTACGATATCCGGCACCGTTAAACTAGCATAGTTCAACTCCGGCCACGTTCGCCTAATCGTCACATCCGCAGATTCTCTCGTAAACGTATTAACTGCCTGGAATTGCACTTCCACCGGTCCTGCCTTCACCCCCGCAACGTTAGCCCTAGCCGCTTGATCATCTCCGGCACGGTTAGCGCCTTGCACAGCCGAATCCCCAACAGCGATAATAAATTCACATACACTAGCTTTGAGATCGCCGGGAATAGTCGCGCCGTCTATACCATACCCGTTCCGTGTCGACATTCCATTGCGACCCCATGCTAGCCGCTGAGTAGGCGTGGCAGCGGCGCCTGTCCAATCAAACGAAGCGTCGAATAGTCTAGTTCCTGTGATCATACACGCCGCTATGAAGTCGGCTGCGGCAGTCGCCAGCCATATCACGACGGGTACACGTGCGGCACAGTAGGACATGAATTCGTCCGCCGTGACGTAAGAATTGGCACTGGCACCGTTAACAGTCGCATCGATAGTAATAGGCATAGACAATTACTTCTCACCCCCTCTCAGTGTAGCGATACGGGATAGCGCACGGTTAAGCACACCTTTACGACCTAGGCTGCCTTTCTCCGCTTCATAGATGGAAGAGAGAGAATCGACGTCGTTTATGCTGTCGATCAATGCCACGACATCCGGCACTGTCATCGTGGAGACGAACGTCCAATCCGTATCCACAGCCACCGCCGTAGTGGCTACGGTGGGGATCGGTGCGGGCACTGGTGTAGGCATAGTTGTAGGCGACACAGGCACGGACACGGGCGTATGTGTGGTCGTATCCACCCTCCTAACCCTGTGCACGCCGATCCCACGTGCGTCTTCCTCTGTCAACTCTACCGTACTTCCTACACCTAATACCTCCCCCTTGTTCCAAATGTAATCAGGCGCCGGCCCAACAAACCCCGGAATGACGACAACGCCAGCGGTTATAAGGTATAGGTATTTCGGCTTAACAACTTCCGGCTGGTTAAGCGTTTCCATTGTTGTCGCCTCCGTTGGCGGTACTGCCACTATACCCACCATTCTGCCCCTTAATACGGTACCCTGTAATGGTCTTTCCGTTATCCCCCATCACAAATATCTCGTGACCGTCATACGGGATACGTTTTTCTATGTACGGCACACCCCTATCCTCATCATCGCCAGACTTCCATCTAGCGATGATCTCATCCCCTTGCCGGCTCACGACTACACCGCGGCAGTTGTGATATGTCGTATAGTCTGTCGCCTTTGGCCCATGCATCACACGGACTTGCATGTATGGTTTCCTCCGTATAGTCTATTTATATATGTACGGTACTTTACTCTCCGTTTACACCAGTAACGACTGCCACGGCGAGGTAAGCACATCGCCTTGGTTCAACTTTCCAACAACAATCCCCGACTGGTTCGTCTGGCTCTCGATGATCCGCGGCACGATCGAGCTTAACACCATGAAGTGCCGTGTCTGTAACCCATTCGGCCCGGTCATCCAGCTCAACTGTGTAGGCGCCTGCCCGTAGAGCACATCGATAACGCTATCGTCCGGGTCGATCATGACCGGATTGTCGGCCGGGAGATAGTCGGCGATCTCGATTCGACCGATCGACGGCATCTCCGCGATCCGCTCCCACGTAGACATTGACGACGCGGATGCCGCAGTCTTGTAGTCCAGACTCTGGAGGTGATTACCTGCCTTAGTACCAACATACAGCCAAAACGGTCCGTAGTGGTTATTGGCGTTCTCCGCGTCGATCATGGTGCTGATATCGCCAATGATCTGTTGGCCGGTTTTATTAGCATCGTACCACGAAAGCGCACCAGTGAGCGGTACGAAGTTGGCATGCGGCGCAGTGAGGATGCCCGGCACCGGCAGGCCCATCGACTGAATCGGCGCGCCCCAGATAATAGAAAGCTCCAGGAATTCATTCTGCCGGCGTACCGCTTGCTTGGCGCTGCGAAGATCCAACGGCGTACCATACCGCTGCCACTCTTCAAACAGCCGCGGGTGGATATTGAATCCGTTCGACAGGCAATACATCGGCAGTGATACTAAATCGAGGTCCAGGCCGAAATCCTCCATTTGTGTGTTAGGCAGCATGGAGAACTGCGGATTACCAACGACACCTTCACGCTGCCACCGCACGGCCATGACGCCGAGCCAATCTGGGACTACGAATTTCAGCCCGGCATTCAATAGATCGGCTAGGATCTTCAAGCGCTTCAGCCCCACTGACTTGATAGCGCGATCGATCAGTTCCTCTGCGTGAAGAGGGATAGGTGCGCCGTTGCGGATTTCGTACTCTGGGTTGCGCGACTGTGGCATAGGCGGCGTGCATGAACGAATATACCCGATAGGGTTATGCCAGTATTCAGACGGCACACCCTCTAAGATTGTACCGTTCGGGTTTGCAGTAAATGACGGGTTAGGACCCGTGACTCCGGCGGCGAGTGGCATATGTGAAATCTCCTAAGAGCAGATAGCTATGACGGTAAAACCCTTTCTATCTGTAGTGTAGTTTGATATAGTATAGTATAATATTTCGTCGCTCGGCGGCCTACAGCACCATTGCCCGTACGCGCGTAGCCACGTTGATCGGCCCGATAGTCTCCTGTGCAATGAACTTGGCGACTCCGGCAGACGCGGCGTTAGACGTCGCTACCTTCAAATTGCCGTCACCGTTCGACTGGAGCTTATCGCCGCGGGTGATATTCTGGCCGGACGGCAAGATCCCATAGAACACCATTCCCGAGTGCAGCGGATGCGCGACTAGATTATCGCCCAGCACATATGGCGTGTCGATACCCTGGCCTACGATATCCATCGGCAACGCCACCATCATCTGCGGTATATTGGTAGCCGACGAATTCCTCTGCCATGCCATACCTAGCGTGTTATGGTTGAACTGCTCGATCAGGTGGCCTGGCTTGATGAGCCCGTCCTCGCCGGCCGGGTAACGGTTGACGATAAGTTCCTCGCGCCGCGTGGACAGGAGGATCTTGTTTGGGTTGTTGGGCATGTGAAAGTGGCCTCCGTGTGGATTTGTCTGTGTAAAAGTTAGAAGGTCAGATTGACTTATCTTTATCCCACTTGCGCCTTAATTCGTCCCTGCCGACTTCCCCTTATTCTTCCCGCCGCCGATTTCGTCCTCCCAAGCATCCGCCGGTCGCGTAACCGCCGCTCTACCTTCCACCGGGACCGTTCCATGTGTGACGAGACCGAGCCCTGAATAATCCATCTTCGGTGTGGTAACGTTAGAGAGCTTGGCGAGACGTTGTAGATCATCGGTTGACATCGCCGTCAACTCCACGTCTGTATACCCAGCGGCAATAGCGGCAGTGCGGACGGTCGCTAGAATAGCGTCGTGTGCAGCCGCTTCCGCAGTCATCGCCTTGCGCACCACACCCTGTACGAGCGGGGGGGCGGTAGCGAGCCATTCGTCGACCGTTTGGATGACCGGGGCGGGAGTCGCTGCCGTTGGGTTAGTGGCTGGATTAGCCGTCGCGGGATTGGCCGTCGTGGCCGGCTGTGCCGCCGTCCGTGCCTTATCTGCTGCCGTTTCCAGTTTCGCAATCAACCCGTCAAGCGCCTTTTCTTTCTCTTCGGGCTTGGCGCCCGGGCCGAGTGCCGCACGGAACGCCGTCAATTCATCTTCGGTGTATAGGCCGGTCTTGCCAGCCCGGGTTACTAGTTCCTCTACGTTTGCCATGGTGAAAAAATCCTCCTAACGTTTAAAAGTTTTTATCCATTAGCTATCTTGGCTCGTACAGCGGCGTCTTTGGATTCTAACAACTTACGCAACGCAACGGTGCGTTCGGGGTTACGTGGCAGACCCTCGCCGATAGTGACAGTTCCGGATTCTGGTACATTATCGCCTGATACTAGTGCATTTGCTAGTTCACAGAACGGGCGCGAAATAGCAGCTAGTGCAGGCGGCAAGTGATCATAAGCGAAAAACTGTAGAATGTGCTCTTGTGGTTTATCTTGTTGGGCCATATAACGGTCTCCTATTTAAAGTCGGTACATTTAAAACAATGACGCTGTATTGTGACACCCGCACGGTTTAACAGTCGCTGCCGCCGTGGTCGCGATTGTCGCCTTAGCTGCCGCTTTCGTCTCCTCGGTCGCACACGTCGCGCCGAGTTTAACAGTCGTATCATGAGTGTTTTGAATCATCTTCATATCCTCCTTGCTATGCCGCGCGCCAGCCGCCGACCGTCCGTTGCCACCATTACCATCGGCGTAATACCGCGTATCGCCAACGATCACAACCGGTAGCGCGCCGTCATTAGCCGCTTCTTCCTCTATCTTATCGGCCATGTGCTCGCGGTAGAGATCGTACACCACACTCGACGCAGCATAGATTTCATCACCAGCGGAATAGAGTAGCGTTCTAATCCGCGAATACTGCGCTAGCTCTATCGTCTCCTCTGCTGATTCCGCTTCCGCGCTTTCGGTCGGCGATTCCGTCTCAGCTGAGATTAACGACAATATATCTACCTTCGCCGCTTGGAGTTTGGCGATAGCATTATCGACTAGATCTCGCATTGATCCATAGGCGATTAGCTCAGCCGCTTCCTCGGCGTCCTCGGCGGGAGTGCCAGATAGACGAAGAGCGGTTAATAAGCCGGTGATAGATTCACGGAGAGATGGCATAGCGGTAGCTCCTATTGATCGTGGACGATTGGATTCAAGGAATACGTATTTGGATTTAGATTTGGATTTAGCGGCTTTCGTCGCCGTCTCTGCTGCCGCCCTCTTCGTCACTGCCGTCCGCGGCCCACCGCAGCCGTCTTCAATCGAACATGCGCCGGGTGAACCGTTCAATCCGACAGCTAAATGATCAGGCACCAATCCCCGCCAAACGCCGACGTACGATTGTCCGTTGAACGATCCGGCGCGCTTTTCAAATTGAATCTGTGCGCCTACACTAACCTCAACCATTTCGCCGGATTCACACTTCGCTAGTACATCGGTTGCCATCGCCCCCACCTGCGCCGCACGGGTACGATTCAGCCACGCTTCGGTATGCAGCTTGCCATCGGCACCGTAATGAGTATTGAATAGTTGACCAAAACAATAGGCTGTCAAGAATTCCGGGGTGTTAGCGGTCGGCAGCGATATATCCGGGTGGATTGGTACAACCGGGCGATTATTCCACCCGACCGGAGCCGCCGCGAGAACGTAATCCGGCACCCATTCATAACCCTCGGCACCAGTAGGCCAGAATACGATATTGCCGACTAGCGGGATTACGGGAACGACTAGATGAGATTCGCCTAGATAGATCTCTTCGCGGCATTTGGCCGAGGATAAGCGGAAGGACAGCGACCGGGTAGCCGAGCGAATAGACGAGGGAATGGCGACGGGATGGGATAAGCCCCCAGACCCTCTCGCAACTACCGCCTTACTTGCCCTCTTGTGCATGGCTTCTATCTATGGTCTACTCATTCCAGCTCGGAGACGTCGACGCGGCCGGTTCTCCCCGGCCGACACCGTTGACGGAGCGCGCGGGCGACCCGGAGGAGTGCCGTTGGCGTTCTGTTGATGGGTCGCTCGCATTAGTTTTACCACACCTTAAAACTAAACCGTGGGCTAGATTTGTGATTCTTTTTCGACGCTATCGCACGGCGCCCGGCTGGCATCGTCACTGGCCACGTGTCGAGATTACTATCAAGCTTACGATTAGCTGCAACGGCAATTATAGGATATCTAGCAGGATTACTCACCGTTGATACGACTCTGGCTTGTGGGAATAAGTCAGCCACTTCCGCCCACACTGTCATTACCCCCTTAGCCATAATCGCTTGCCCTGTCGTCTCCGTCGCCCCCTCGTGCGGCTCCGTCAACACGACAATATCCACACCGTCTAGCGCCGCAGTCTTCCCCGCCATGACTAACTTTCTAACCGCCCGGGCCATTGCCACCCCTTCACAGCACCACGGGCCGGGCTGAGTCAACCAATTCTCAGCGATATACGCCGACGATTCCGACCACGATAGATTCGCGGGGAGATACGTGACACCGTCCTCCGGTTCCTTGACTAGGTTGGCCGGATCGCCGCAATAGGTTGGAATCGCCGATGCCGCACGAAGTTCGCGGGCGAGAGTGGATTTCCCACGCCGTGGACCGCCAATGATGATCACGCGGCTATCGGAAGACAGACTAGCAGAACGGGTTAAATCGGCAGTCGGATTGCCGGCTGCTGGATCGCTCGGATTAGGATCGTTCTGGCTGGGATCTGGCACGGTATCTGGCATAATAATAGGATCTCTCAATCCCCATAATTCGTCTCTCAATTCCGCCGACGTACGTATCGGCGTGTCGCCGGCTTTAGTTTGATTGGAGTTAGCCAACGCAATCTGACCGGCAATCGTCGCTTTTTCAGATTCCGTATGTTCCTCAATCTCCGGCCACACAATCGTCAAATCCTTCGGCCGCGGCACGTAATTGTAATCAGCTAGACGACCAATAAACCCGCCTAGCTGTGGCGTAGCGTAATATCCCCACCGCTCCGTCTGCCTGTCATTCGTGTGTCTGTCATCTTGCGTCCCGGCAGCTTTAGCCTCTTCCGATCCAGTCATCACGCGCGCCGGAATACCCCACGCCGCCGATATAACACGTAATAGGGTATGGACGTTAGCCTCCATAGACCCCACCGGCGATGACAACATCTTAATATCCACACCACGGGTACGTACCACATCTTCCATATCGTGGCGTAGCCTATCGATAGCTTCCCTTAACTGCTCTTCCTCGCCCGGCAACATCATCATCGTCGGGTCCATATTGGCATGAATCTTGGGGCTCGCCGTCCTCCATGCCGACTCCGCGTAGGCCGCACGTAGTTTTTGGTAGTCTATTAACGCATTAGCCACGCGCCGATACATAGACTGGCCATAGACGCGATTGTCTAGCGTGCCGTTAGCCATATGCCAGACGCGCGACCAGTGGACATCGCGCTCGATCAGAGAACCGGTTGATGAGTTAACTGATCCATCGCTAGTGAAATAGTTAATGGCAACGCCGAATTTACAGCGATAGGTTAACGGTAGGCCAAAGCGCGGACTTGATACCGGGTCTATATAGCCAGTCGCACCGGGGTATAGACCATTCTCATCGGTGTCGTCTTGGCCGACTAACCTAGTAACAGCCGCCCTGTCCTCGCCTAGTACGGTTAGATATTTGATAGCATCCGGCCGACCATTGCCGCGCGGCAACTCGGTTGATAGGTCACCGGGTGCGCCGATTACGATGACGGAATAGCGATACGTGCACGCTAGGATATCGGCGCGCATGAAAATATCAGCTATCACGTTTAATCGACGATCAAAGTCTATCCATATAAGCTCGAATTCCGTCTGTGTATCCGGGTCGTCTATCTCATTCACCGCGACAGCCGGAAGCCATGTTGATTGCGGATAGAATTCGACTAGTCTCGCCGCCACGTCGCCACGTTCGTAAAAGTCGCGGTAATCGTCACTCGTTAACTGTCTAGGATAACCCACCGCGCCATAGAGGTCGCGCCGTCCACCGTAGAGGTTGGGGCCGGGGCCGTACGCCCGGAAGCGCTGGCGCTCGACCAGGGCCGAAGAGAGGAGACGAACTAGGGCAGAGTCGGGGCCGGGCAGACCAGAGGGGCCGAGAGGGGTGTGGAGGCCGGCTGCCGGGCCGGCCGGATCGCCGCCACCGTTGCCCGAGACAGCCCCACTGCCGCCAGCTTGACGGCCGCTGACATCATCTAGTATAGGCCTAGCCGGTTGGGTCATTTGGTCTCAGTGACGATAGCGGTATGGGGCATTTTGGGGCGGTCGAGGTATTTTGTCCCAAGGGTAGCACGGGGACGGCCCGGGGAGGTCGAGAGGATCGGGCAAGATCGGGCGAGGCCTAGGCAGGTAGAGGTATGTCCAGATATATGTGAGATATGTGGGAGATATGTACGGATATGTTGACATATCCGCGGGATATGTGGTAGGCTGCAAGCCATGGACGAAATAACAAGGAAACGCCGGCCTGTCTCCGTCTCCCCTGTCCTCGTTTGTAGCTATCCCGGTAATTTAACCGTGGTCTACACAATGCCAGATGATAATGGCAACGCCACCATCGTTGAATGCCTATTCGGTCGTGCGGAGAAAATAGTAGGCAATAAACTGTCGCAAGTTATAGTAGACGACCCTAACGTCTAACTGGCGACAAATTAGGAGGATTACCGGTGTACGTAAACACAACATCCGATACCGTAGCGATCAAAGACAACGGTAAAACCGATATACTGATAACCAGATTATCAGGCGACGCCGTACAAATAACGAAATTATACGGCAGCAACTCTACTGTTGTAGATCGCGACTGTATCGAGGAGCTACGATACGCTCTCCACTGCTTTCTTGCTACAGGCGAATTTGATCGGGACAGTTAGCGGGCACATGACCGAAATCACCACATCCAAGCTCCGCCGCGTCGGTGGCTCCGTCGTTATCTCTATCCCGCGGCGGATACTGGACATCGCTGGACTTCAAATAGGTGATAGAATAATAGTACGTACGGACGGCGGAAAAGTCGTGACGTTGACGAGCGCCGCAGAGAAAGGAGAATAAACGTGGAGACACTGGATCTAATAATAGGCTTAGCCGTATTCGTATTAGTCATAGCCTCGATGATCATCGCCTGTCTATTCTATCTCTCACACGACCGCCCTACTTGGGACTGGCGCGACCTTAACGAGCCGGCGCCGTCACCGGGAATAGGATACCTCCCACACGACAATAGGGAGTGCTGGGATTGCACAGGCGGGAATGGGAGTTTAATAGCGTTACTGCCGCGGTGGAGAGCGAGAGGGGAAAGGTACGCACCTGGGTTGACGGGAAAAGTTAAGAGGACGGAATAGGCAAAGGAGAGTATACCAATGAATCGTCAAGAAACCAAAAAAGAAACTAAAGAAGTCGTCACTGTTGTTCGTACATGGAAAACGTGCGACATTTGCGAAAGTGAAATCACTAGATACGGCTGTAGTATTAATGAGGGCTATATCGAATTCCGTGAAGGCGATGAATGGCCGGAAGGGCCTAGTGTCACAACGTATAAAGTGGATTTGTGTACCGACTGTTTCCACAGTAAGGTTGTGCCGTGGCTTCAATCGCTCGGTGCTGCTATACAGGAAAAGGAGTCGTCATAATGGCCACCACTACCGATTCAGTACTTGAATTCTTCGACCATATAGAACGTTATGGCTATCTTCCGCAATTAGTGCGCGGAGAACTTAGCGCAAGCGCGTGATACGCATGTTGTGCGAGCGATTCAATGTGCCATATCAAATCATAGTAAAGATCTCTATAAGCTGTTCTAGTAAGATACCATAGGGCGATGAAATCCCACCCTTCCACTCTTCACGCGCGCCTGATCCGTGCGGCATTACGTGTCACCTCATGTCGGTATCGAGTTGCCGCCGCTGGCATTGACTATCGCGGACGTATAATCGGCATCGCTGTCAACTCTCCGCGCCTACCTATGCGCGGCTATCACGCCGAGGAAGTGTTAATGCGTAGGTTGCCGCGGTCGCTAACGAGAATAGTAATAGTTAGGGTGGGGAGTTGCGGTGAGTTGTTGCCAATCGATCCATGCGCGACGTGCGCGAGAATAGCGGAGAAACTCGGCGTGACGATTGAAAGAGCGATGATATAAAATGGCAAATAAACGTAAGTCGCCGTCTAGGCGTAATCTCTCAAACGATCCGCCACCGGAGCCCACTCCGCCTAATGCGCCGAAATGGACACTAGACCGGTTGGATAACGATTATGATTTATACTCACGCCGCGAGATTCATAACGAACGTCACCGGCGCGGCATAGCATGGGACGATTACAGGTGACAACCCACTCCCCCACGGACCGGTGATAGGAGAACGAATTGTGCGCCTACAGTGAGATAAGACGTGATTTGGATAAAGTGCATGCCGCAGAGCGAGAATTAATAGCGGAGTTAAAGGCAAGGCAAGCAATTTGTTCGCACCCTAAGTTACCTACACGAACGCTGGGCGAACAATATATGGATACGTGCCCAGACTGTGGACATATAAACTATTGCTACGCGATATGAAATGTGACTATGTGCGACAGTGTGCGACAGTGTGCGACAGTGTGCGACAGTATGATTGATATAACTCCTGTCGTAATAGGCATTACAGGCGGTCGTGACTACCGCCCGACCGAAGACGAATTACGCGCGTTCATATCAATTGCCAAGTCGTTAAACGCCAATACTATCCGCCATGTCGCCGCCCGCGGTGTGGATACAACCGCGTCTGAATATGCAAAAGATCACGGCTTTGCGCTCGACCCCGTGCCGATAGATATTAATATTGACGGTCCTAGCTGGCACTACGCTGGAAATAATCGTAACGGTAGAATGGTTAATAAGGAGCCGCATCCGGTGGGGTGGGTGGCGTTCCCGGGCGGAACCGGGACAGAGGATTGTATCAGGCGGGCGATAAGGAAAGGGATAAAGGTGTATTATGTCGGACGAATATGATAATCCAATCAGGTCGGCACTAGAAGAACTCGAAGAGGTACGTTCAGTATTAGCGCACAGTGACACCAATTTAGATTTTCCGGATAAATTAGACAAGATAATCGATTACATGCACAGCGTGCTAGCTCCGATAGATAGACTTCGTACTACATTGCACAAGGCTGGATATAGGATCGAAGACACAGAGAGCGATCAGTCAGTCATAATACAGGCTTCGAAAGTCATATTACAACTAAGTGAGCGCATTTACGCAGACCGTCTAATAAGATCGCGCGTTATAGTCTAAAGATGATCTGTACACTCCCTCTAAGGATAAAGGTGTATTATGTCGGCTAAAATTAAGCCTAAACATCCTGTGTTAGACGCGCTAGAAAGCTTACGTCGAACGCGGTGCGGACGAATACAATAGACGACTAGAGGAAGTAACTATCTGGATAAAACAAATTCTCTTACCAGCCTACTACTTACTGCATCGCGAATAACAAATATTGAGTTGAGGTTAGACATGACTATACCTAGCGCTTTTGTAATTCTGCTACATGCTCATGACGCAACTGTATTGCATCGTGACATACCACTAAAAATCAGAAAAGACGCTTGCTATATCTTGTCCGCGGCTATGCTTGAAGTCGTGCGCTTACAAGGCAGTAGATTAAAAATATAAGATCCACTTATCCTATGCCTGTCTCTCTCTCCCTCTCCTCGCTCCGCACGTCACTGTATGCGGACTCGCTACCCGATTTCATTCACGGTGCCTGGGAATACTACCCCTACTCACAAGGCCGCAAACTTGAATGGGGTCGCCATCTAGACGTATTATGCGATCTATTAATGTCCATATCGGCCGGAGAACTCCCTCGCAAGTGGGATATCAACATCCCACCAGGCTGTGGCAAGTCATCGATCATTAACGTCTTCTGGCCGTGCTGGGAATGGATTAAGCGGCCACAATATCGCTACATCTCCGTGGCGTACGCACCGGACAATACTATCCGGGATAATACCTGTTCACGCGCGATAGTCCAATCCGACTGGTATAGAGAATCGTTTTGGATTAAATCCGCGAGGGAATCGGCCGGGTGGGATAGCCTTGATGTGAGATTGGCACGTGGGACTAATGCGTTAGAGAAGTTCATGAACTCGGCCGGTGGATATCGTATAGCGTCATCGGTCGGAGGGGCCATTACCGGCGAGCATCCTAATAGGATTATCCTAGACGATTTGTTGAAGGCGCAGGAAGCGAGATCGAAAAAGGCACGCGAGAAGGTGCATGGATTTCTGGACTTCACACTGCCAACAAGACAAAGGTTAAACCCGGTCGTATTGAACGTTGGACAGAGGCTACATAAAGATGATCCCAGCGGACATTTAATGAGCAAAGGTGGGTGGGAACGATTAGTCCTACCTATGCGATTTGAGCCGGCAAGGATAGACCCGACCGATCCAGATAAGGCACGAATTATTCTACCAGATAAGCGCGACTGGCGAACGGTAGATGGTGAGCTATTATTTCCAGGCGTATTTGATGAGAAAAAGGTGCGGGAACTAGAGATAGAGCTAGGCCCATACGGGTCTGCCGCACAATTACAGCAACATCCTATTCCACTGGCCGGCGGATTATTCAAACGGTCGTATTTCCAGCAATTCGTAGACGCCAATCAAGTGCCGTATCGAGTGCGGAGAGTGAGAGGGTGGGACACCGCGACAGGGAAAGCGAAAGACCACACCGGTAGCGTTAAAATCGCTATGACAATCGATCCGAAAGCTAGCCCTAGATTCTACATCGAGGACGCGTTCCGTGATGAAGATGAACGGCTGACAGACCTCGGCGTCGATATGATCATGCATCAATTAGCGGAGCTAGACGGCCGGGCCTGTGCTATTCGAGAGGAAAGGGAACCCGGCGCTAGCGGAGACGCTGTGGTGCAGAGTCGGAAGCGGTCGTTTGCTGGGTGGGATTATATGTGGACTGTAGCCATGACGGATAAGGTCACGAAATCGAGTGCTTTCCGAGCCGAGTGTGAAGCCGGGAATGTGGCGATAGTGAGAGGTCCTTGGAACGCTAGATATATAGATCTAATGTGCGACTTTGTAGGCGATGACGAAGACGAGGACGAATGGGTTGACGCCAGCGCAATCGCTTATAATGAATTGACGCTGGGTATTAGCGGGATAAGGGCGGGGGTGATGTGGTAGACACTAGACACAAGGACCTAAAGCGCGCATTTGTTTTTACTTTCGTTATCTGGGTTATATATTTTATACTGTGCTGTGCCGGACACGCGGAGATAGCGCAATTTGTCTCTTGCCTTCAAATATTTGCTATTCTACTACTTGAGTAGATGGGGTAAGGACAGAGGTGATGTGGTAGTCGCCGCTCTCCATTCGGCAAGTTTTTCATATGCGTAAGTATCCGCGTCCCATTCACTCATTCCGCTGCCCCTCGATCCCTTCGCTCTACCCCGTCGTACCCCCCTCGCTTGCCACAGATGCCGGAGTTCGTGCGCTGCCAAAAACACCAGCGCTTCCACTTTATTCGCTAGAGACGGTACGCCCCTATAGCCCGGGCGATGGGGGGGCAATTCGCCAGATGGCCACCCTGTTTTACCGATCCTCAGCACCACAAAAGGACATGCGCGATCGTGGTAGCTGGAACCCTTAGTGTAAGCGGTGCCAGCGATTCCGCGAGCGGTATTCGAAACGCGCACGTCGAAATTGCTTATGCCGGGCGGGCGTACACCCAATACGGTCGCCTATCATTTTACCTTTACCCTCCTTATAGCGGTTTTCGGTGAGACACCTCGACCACAACCGATAGCCGTTAGTTCCACCGGACCAGGGGGTTTGCTGCCGGGGCGATTTGTCCCAGCAGCAACCCCTATATCTAGCCGCCGCAACCCGGATCAACGCCAGGCACGCACCGACTACCGCCCTCGGTCGGGCAACTCGCGAGACATGTACTTTCAGAGTCGACGCACGCATCCTTCTGTACCTGGTTCGCCGCCGCGCCTTCACAGGATTCCTCGTTATGAATACAACAGGAGAGACAGTTCTCCGAGATCACCCTGCAATACCAGTTGTCATACCAGTTGGCGTGCGCCGTGGACGACAAACCGAGCACAAAGAGCGACGGAACGACGGCCGTTAATACGAAACGAATCTTTGCCATGAAATTACACCTTTCTTTTAAAATAGCGAACGCGGGACATTTCCCACGCTGCTTAGTCACGTTACCCTGCACGAAACGCTACGTCACAGACAGCGACATAGACGTTACCTCTACTTTCCTTTCCTATTAACGCCCGCGTCGATAAAGGCGGCGAGATCTTCCTCTTTCCAACCGCTGACACGTGGGCCTAGTATTACTCTCGGAGCCAATCGCCCCTCGCGTTCCCAGCGGTATAGGGTCGGGCGAGAAATGCCTAGCAATTTAGCGGCCCGGTTGGGACGGATTATCGGTGAAATAGACAACGTATCGTCTCCTTTTCTTTCCGATCCAAATCCTACAACGCGGCGACGGTATGTGTCAAGATGTGACTTTGAGGCTTTACAAGTTTGCAATTCTTACAACTTACGCCCCTCACTCTGACCCCACCCACTTACGCCTTGCTAGCAGCATTCAGTAGTCCGCTGGATAAGTCGTAAGTGCGGCGCGGAAACCATGTTTAAGTAGAAGACAAGCACCCCTATAGTCTGTCTGTCCTACTACCGCAGTAGTTATGAGTCTTCAGCTATGGTTCGAAGTAAGTAAGGCGTAAATCGCCCTATTCCCGCCCGCCGCGCTTACGATTCGCTAAGAGATAGCGCACGTGACGATTCACTCGATAAGGCATAAGTAAGCCGCAACAGGCGGTAATCCGACGAGAACAGGACGTGAGAGAGTACATTGGCAATCGCTGTGAAGATGGAGTAGGGTATTCTGTCTGGCACTGGATAAGGAATAAGTTAGGCGTGGACGCGGCGAGAGTGGGACGAGAGTGTGAACGGGTTGGCATTAGGGTCAAGGGGCGGGACGGATAGAGCCTAATCTAATCTCGACAACTTCCATATCAGACGGCTTTCTACTGAAATCCCATTGATTGGGGGGAGACGGCATATATATTCTTTCGATTCTTTCGGGAGGATCATAGCACGAGTCATAGATAGATTCTTCTGTCTGCACCCATTTACCTTTAAGCCAAGCCGTGAGAGCTATCCTAGCAGCTGCCGCAGTCTTAAACGGACGGGGCATGCAGTTGGGGAGCGGCTTGTCTTTCGTGTAGGCCCCCGATAACTCCCGGAAGTGGTGTGGGAGGAAGTATCCTGTACTCTTCTGTCGGATGGCATAGAACTTGATATCTGTGGAATTGAGAGGAGATGCAGTTGCCGTGTGCTCGTTGTCGTGCAGCGTCATGACTTTTTCCTCCAGTGCGCATAGCGTTGATTTTCGTCCTTCGTGTAGCCGGCCTTGCGCAGCTCATCGTTACGCCACTTAGTACGTTTGCTGTCGTAAGCTATATTAGGGTGTGCAGCGTCCATTTTTTCCTCTATCGTGAATAGTTGTTAGAGGACACAGCTATATAATCTTGTCTACTATTAGACGACTATATGTTGACGGCGACATTGGTATGATAGCAGTGTCAGCTAGAAGACGTTGTGCTAATTTTGAGCGTTTGTTAGACGTGGTATATAGATGTAGCGCGCGGATGATGATTTCCGTTTCCTTGTCGTTGACGATAAGGATGGTCTGGTCGACCTCGCGGTCGACAGTACCATTAGTACCATTTGGATTAGGTTCCATGACTTGCGCGCAACGCATTTAGATCTCCTTCACTCACAGTCGTACCAGTCGAGCGGTATCGGCTTGTTACAATAGTGGCACGATTTACGTCGCTCATCGGGGTCGTAGACGTAATCGTGATCAGGGCAATGTTCTTCGCAAACCGCTAAGCCGTCGTCCGGTTTTGTAGCGCACTCCACGCCGCACATAAAGCAACGGAACTCATCCGGGAGCGGGTGCCGGCCGCTAAGAAATGGGAGAGCGTAGACCGCCTGTGCCAACGCCGCCCGCTGCTCCTCGGCGGCTTCGGCCTGCTCTAGGCAGTGACGGCGTTCCCGGGTGATCCAATCGATCTTCGGGACTGATGGGGCCGGTTCGTCAAGGCGGTAGCGTCTCCAGCGCCAAAACCGACGTACCAAGTTACCCAATCCGTCTTCCTCATAGTCGCCCATACTGGTATCCGGCGCATAGATTGTAGGCTCCGGGCCTTTACCTGCCAGCCACAGCTCAAATGGCGTCATGGCTCTACTTTCTTTATTTGTATGTTGTTATCTACGGCATCAAACAGCCTAGCCATGGCGACGATATACGGTAATAGGTTAATGGTCCAACCTAGTTCATTGTCGTGTGAAGTATCACGTATGAATATACCTTTTTCGAACCCGTCTAGTACGACAGAGACGTCAGCGAGTATAGCGGCCACTGGCAGCGGTGTCGTCTCCTGTATTGTTGGTGTCGTAGGTTCCATTTCTAGTGCCTCGATTAAGGCATCCGCGTAGATCACGGATTCCTTAGCAAATACCTTAGCTAGATCAGACTCCGGTATCTCAGTGCCAGGTGTGACCATATGGAGGAATTCGGCGGCGAACATTTTGGCTAAGTCGTATCGGCGTTCGTTACGTGTCATGATATGTGATCTCCTTACGGTAGCGTAATCGGTTTAGCGACGATAGCGCGGTGCAATGATTCTAACTCGCCACGGAGTGGATTAGGCGAATCCTTGTCGTGGCGGCGAGATGCACCGGTACGGATTTCGTGGCATAGGCCGCGAGTGGGATGCCAGTAGGTGAATGATAACGTGCAAATGGTGAAGTTGCCGCGATGACGGCGGTATGAGACAGAAATCTCGTCTAACCAAGTGTCTCTGAAGTATTCATACGGAAAGTGGCTGTCTCGGTCGACCCACTGTAGGATAGCATTGCACTCGATCTCGTTTAACGGCCGGAACGGGGTTGGGTTTGAGACAGGGTGTGACTGTGGCATGGATTTTAATCTCCTTATAATTAGCGGAGTTTAGCTGGTTGTTGTGGTGCGATGGATTCGATAGACGTAACCGGGTGTAGCTCTGTCCATTTGTGCGCGATGTCTTCATCGATCCAATTGCCGCACATGAGGACGTGAGAGCGTTTGGTCGGCCGTGGGATTGGATTAGATGGAACTATCTCACCTAAGATGCAATTGTGGCGACGGTCGGCCATTGTGAGTTTGACAGATGAAGGAGGTGGTAGAGACTCACACAGCCATACATGAATGTCGCCGTCACGTTCGTTGTGAATGGATTCGACATAGCCGATGGAACAGACGGAAGAGCCCGGGCGTATGGCGATGTGGCTGGCAATGTGGCCGTACTGGCTGAGAGAGGATGGGGTGAATATTTGTTGCGCCTGGGATGTGGCCGGTGGGCTTAGAAACGATATAGCGAGTAGTAAGGTAGCCAGCCGGAAGATGTGTGATGAAAGTTGTGCTAGGGCGTCATCCGTGGCATTCGTTCTCCACGTCGAGCGATTACGCTGTACCTTGACCTTATCACTGAGGTCTATTGAAGGGTACTCGGTCGGCACAATGGATAGATAACCGACCAAGCAACCGTCACGGAATACAGGGTATTCTACGGTGTTATTGTCGATATACGTGGCAGGTTCATTTGTTGTATCTACACGGTTCAACGCTTCTAATGCATTGTCGACTAGTCCTACTTCCCATAGCGCCCCTAGACGGACAAGGCACTCGGCTAGGGTGGATTGGTCGTGGTTGTCGGCAGCTATAGAGAGAGATCGCAGACGGCTAGGTAGACTGGTGAAGAGAGCGGCGAGGTAGCAGACGAATAGGAGTATGGTGATGGTGACGATGAAGCCGAGAATGTAATTCCACACGGGTAGCACTCCTTTTGACACACCTTTATGGCTTTAGAACTTGCCGAATTCGTCGCCACCGGATGTGGGCGTTGTAGATTGTACAGCTCCGCGTGTGAGACGTATACACTTGGGACATGCGCGCGGATGGTTCTCTCCGAACCTTTGACCGTTCAAGCCGGCGACAAGTACCCCACATAATGCCTTATAGCCTAGACCGTGGATCATCGGTGTATCGACGGCATGCCGAACCGGATTCTGCCCATGTCGAGCCACACCCGCCCAGAAATGTTCCGCTAACATTCATCCACCCCCCTTATACACAAAATGCAGGTTTTATACTGAGAACTCGTTTGAGAAGGCTAATAGCTTCCTCTCTCATTTCCGTTAGCGCAATATCCCACATCTCGTCCTCATCATCTTCACCGAATTCAGCCGCACATTTCCTCGCTTCGTCCTCGTCACATGGACCGGTGTACTCCCAGCTCTCCAAGTCATCGGCGAAACTCTCACATATGTCGGCCTTTTCGTCAAAGGCATCGTTCGATCCGCTCGCCCATGCGCCGCTAGCGTCCTGGTACTCAATGGCTACGTCACGAGCGATACTGGCTACGTCGTTGAGGTGGGATTGGATAGATTCGTAGTCGGACGCTGTAGCGATTAGATCTTCAGCGTCCTCGATAGCTTCCTTTATTACGGCCGTTTTGGCTGTACTGAGATCGGTGGGACGGAAGCGGCAAGAGAATTTGACGCACCGCGCGCGTTTGTTACCGGAGCGAAGTTTGATCCATTGATAAGGGGAGCCGGGTGGGATGTCGGCACCGCACTTGTCACATGTGGTCGGGAGTTTGGCGCGGGTGACGTGGTTTATTTTTGACACTGTCGTACACCTCTCTATAAACGTGGTTTTGTGTTTGTTTGGCCGTCTAATTCGATGTCAAGACGAGTAGTGTCCCGGACTGCGTTGTATGGGTATTGTGGACAGTGGCTCGAAGTGACCGTAGTCCACTAAGAGCGCGCCGAGTTTGGCGAGTAGGGCTACTCGGGCGTCCGCATCCGGTGCGCGTTTGCCTTCGATAGAATCGCCGTCCAGAGTGACTGCTAAGAGTGTCACGCCGTCATGTCTGAGGTAGGCCCAATGGCCTGTGTCGTAGACTTCCATCTTTATTCTCCTTCAATCCGTTTCGATACTTCTCTACACGTGCATCAATGCGCGTTCAAACTGCGCACGGTCCACGCGTGTATAGTCGTATTTGCCTTTTACTAGGCGGTTGTAAGCGAGACCGGGAGATCTGCGTCCGGTCCCAGCAGCGATTAACCCCGGCAGCCATGGCGGAATGGGGGTCGTAGGCCCGCCGTAGAGGAGGACACAGTCGTCACAGTCGGATGGGATGATGGCAAGATAGCGGTCCTGGCCGCGAGATCCGCCGCGGACGTAGACGAGAGAGGAGATCCACGAAGAGGACGGGGTAGACGTGCGGGTGACGGTGGAGCAGCCGGATTTGGTCTCGGTTCTCATGATGGTTAGAGTGTATACCATGGCAGTTAGAGTGTCAATAGGTTAAGTGGAGCGTAAGTGTGGTTAGCTCTTGTTTAGACGTCCATCGTGCGGCGGATGACTTCGAGGATCGTTTCAGGCGGTAGTCTATTTGCACTAGGGCGGTCGTAGTAGACGTCGGCTGTGGTACAGACGTATTGCGCTGGACGGTAGCCGGAGCCGCCGATGACACTGTCGGACGTATGTGCGCGGTAGATTGCACCGAGTGAAATGAAGTATTCGTGCGGACCATCAAAGGCGACGTGGCCGGTGGACCTAGGGAGTAGTGTGTAGCCTGTGGGGCCGATGGTGAAATCAGTCATGACGCCAACCTTCCTTTCTCGTCTAGCGCGCCGATGGCGTACGATGTGATAACGAACGCTTTGCCACGACGGACTAGATCCTGTGCGGCGGCCGATGATACAGCTGTAATCATATCGCCGTCGCGCCAGTATTGGATAGGCTCGTCGGCGTCGGTGCGAATGTTGAGCGGGTTACGTTGCCAAGGGGTAGGGGTATAGACGGTACGGTGGTCGATGGCGCCGCTGTGGTAGACGTAGCCGTGTACGTTGGTTGCCATGGTTAGAGCCTATCAGTGGGTTGCGACCCAGTCAAGAGGGTAAAATCAGGCTTTACAAATGAAAGTGGGGCGTAAGTGTCTGCCGTGGTCAATACAGTTCGCCTGGTACCCTATAGGCCACTGAGAACCAGTAGAGTAGACCGGACCACCCGGACGGGTTAGTGTGGTTTATAGTGATATTGTACCTTGACGAGTCCGTTAATTTTTGTAGCGCGATCAAATGCTTTGACACACCGGGTCGTGTAGGCCCATAGTCCACAGCTTGCCACGTATGGTTGTCATCGGTCAAGAATGGGTATTGTAGGCGGATAGCTTGATAGGCAGCTTCGGCAGGCGAAGTGGCGGTGGCGTCGTCGATTTCGTAAGAAGTGTAGTGGTAGTGCGAACGTAGGCCGTTGTCGCCGATCTCGATAATCATAGTACACCCCCTTTTTACGTCGTAGGCCATTCAACTTCGCCGGCTTCCGTGTATCGCTCACCCGGGCAACCGCACTTGACGCACACAACCTCCTCGCGCGGTCCAGCACCGGGGACGTCGCCTAACTCGAAGTCGCCGTAGATGGTCCATTCGTGAGTGCAATTGTACCAGTCGCCAGTTTCGAGCATAGTCAATACCGTCCCAGCGTCTTAGGCTTCCATCCGCGACGTCGTGCCGCTCGCTCTTCACGAAAGAGTAGATAGGTTAGCGCACGTGTCACCCGTTCGACCATATCGACCCGCGGGCGAGCGCGCGGGCGAGAGAGTGAATGCGGGCGATGCACGGGACACGTATGGTGGAGTGGGAGAGAGCGTTCACGAGGCAATCTCCGCAGGGGCATCCCACTCCGTAGCCGCAACGCCTAACAGATTCCATATCCACTTGACGGGCCGGCCGTTCTGCGCCGACTCTAGTACGGTACCGCGGTAGCTGGCTATATGGATCGAATAAGTACCCGACTTCGACACTCGCATCCATGCTTTAGCCAAGTGAGAATCGTGTGGGGCGGTACCCTTCAATGAGGCGTAGAACCGTTGCGCTGCGTCTGTGTCGCTTTTCGTTGTACGTCTGCGGACTTCGATGCGGTGATAGACGTCGCTCATGGGTTGCGACTCGCCTAACGGTCTGATCCAGAACTCGTAGATGATCATAATGGTCTTTCTACACTTTACGAAAGTCGGTTGCGCGGCCAGACTTGTGACAAGGAAAGTCAGGATCAGGCGCACGGTCTGTGTATAGAATAGTACCGTCATACCCTTGACGGCGGATTGATTCGACAGTGACGACGGGTCCCCAAGTATCAGGCGCGCATTCTGTCTCAGAGATCATGCCGCCGCGGTTTAGCTTTTGCACGCTGTCGCCCGGGCGTATGACTGCGCCGTACATATCGGTAGCCGTAGCGGCGTCGTTCGTTGTCATCTCGGTTGCCATAAACGTACTATGCCATGGGTTATAACGGCTGTCAATAGGGCGGGATGAGATCGGGCTAAGACTTTACAAATGTCCTCTAAATAGGACGATCACGCTATCCTCGCCGGCTGGCACGATTATTGCTATGCGGGCGCGTGTTCCTCTAGGGACTCGCTCTCACCGGCCCTTTACGCCCCACTTTCATTTGTAAAGTCTTGCTTGAAAACCGGTTTGAGGGTTGACAGTGGATCGCGACCCGGGTTAGAGTCTGGTTATTGAGAGACGAGGAGAACACGATGACAACCGCGAATCATGTACATGAACCATGGGACGAAGGGGCAATCGATGCGGCTTTACAGTCCGTATTTGGCCCTCGGTCCACCCGCGAGAACGTAGGACAAAAGACTGTCAAGACTATGTGCGGCAAGCGTGTAGGGTTGAAATCTGCTGTACACGGGCAGGCTACCTGCCCGGACTGTCTCACCAAGATGGCCGAAAACGAAGCCGGTCGAGCCGCTATTGAAGCATACATGGAGAGTGTAAGATGAACCGCAAGCCTCCAATCCACTGCACACCGTGCCGTGTGACCTATCAGGGTGTACGGTACCAGATCGAGCGTGACGGTACAGTCTACCCCTTGGCTTATATGTACGATCCTAATTCGAGCGGCGAACGTGCGATTACGGGGTATGTTAAGGACGATTTCCCCGCTTGTGAATCTGACGCTAAGCTCGTACGCCGTGAAGCCAGCCGTCAACGCTGCAACCGGAATGCCCGCGAACGCTACCGGAGACTAAATAATGAGCCGTTTGCCGATTAACGACGATATCAACCTCGACACTATTGCTAGCCTAGTCCGTGACGAAGGTTATAGCGCCCGTGCCGCGTGTATAGAGGTGGCCAGGAGGATAGGCGCACCTAGCGCGGTGGAAAGGTTGCGTCGGAAGTGGCGAGAGTGTAAGGGTGGCAGTAGAGTGGAAGTGAGACTGTCGTTTACACAGGATGAGTGGGAGAGGTTGTGTACGCCAAGTAAGACCACAGATAAAGCCACCATAATCGGTTATATCAAAGAGTTCGTAAGTGCGTTGTATTCTTGAGTGAAAGGTGGGTATCGAAAATGGGAGTGATACACGATTCCGATTATGCTAAGTATCGCGGCAGGTGCAAGAAAATGTCAGAAGAGCTTATCGCTTCACGTCCTGACCTAGATTTACGCTTAGTACGCGGATTCTACTATGAACCTATATGGGGTACGTTAGAGCAGCATTGGTGGTGTGTAGCTCCTGACGGAACGATTCACGATCCCACCAAAGACCAATTCCCGACCAAAGGTAATAGTTTCTATGAAGAGTTTGATGGGTTCATGGAGCGTGAGGAATGTGGAAAGCGGATAGCTGAAGCCGATATAATCATGCGCGGCAACTACCCTGTATGCTCTAATCGGTGCGCTATGCGCTTAGTCGGGTTATGAATTCAAACCGATCGGGGAAGGTATGGTTACAAGGAAAAGAAAGGAGAACAGATCCGAATGACACATGAAGAGGCAGCGGAACTCGAAAAATGGGCCTCACACGCCATCGCAAGGTGCGCAATCGAAGAATTCATCGCAGACGCGACGCGCGGCCCTAATGCCGCTCTCGAATGGACTTGGAAGGCTTATCGATCACTGGACAACCTACTAGACGAATTCTTCGGAATCGATCGTCCTCTTTTGGAATCAGCCAGGCGCGCGCTCCTCGCGGGGAATGCTATCCTTGTCGACAATCATAATGCGGAGGGTGACTGTGAACGGTACTAGTGGGCAGACGACAGGTGTAAGTAGTAAGGTAATCGACCGCATCCGCAAGTTCTTAGCACTAGCGGACCGTGATCGGTCCAAGACGACAGAGGGTGAGGCATCCAATGCCGCCGCCGCTGCCGCTAAGCTGATGATAGAGTATAACATAGATGAGGCCACTATCATCGACTCGGCCGGCGAGGAAGAGAGGTTGGATATATCACACGGTGAAATAGATGGTAAGGTCAAGGGACATCGCATTGCGTGGCGAATGAGGATCGCTAGGGCATTGCAGACGGTATGCGGCTGTAAAATGTTCACATACGGTGGGCAGATCAGAGCGACAGGACGCAGGGGCGACCTAGAAGCGTTCAAATATCTGCAAGATATGATTTGCAGACAGATATCAGACGCCGCGGATAATGAATATCGTTGGCGCAAAGAGTATGATCCGTATTTTATGATGGATGAGGGTAACGAATCGGGTCGAGGAAGATCGGCTTGGAAGAATTCGTTTAGACTGGGATGTGCGGCGCGTGTAGCAACTAGGATCATAGAGGAGTACTATGCCGGTATGAAAACGGCGACAGGCGGTGCTTTAATCGTGCTAGACAAGCGCAAGGTTGCGATTGCGGAAGCGCAGAAAGATCTCGGATTGAGACCGGCGCCATTGAATAGCAGAGTATCGTCCGATGATGGTTATGACTCAGGTTATAGCCACGGCGACAAGGTTAATATCGGCGGTAAGGCTAGGGGCGGGCTAGTAGCGCCGGATAAGAAGATAGGAGAGCGTATATGAGCGACTCGACTAACGCATTCCAGAACATGCTAGGCCGTATAGAGCGACTGTGTGATGCCCCTTACACTATCAGACAGTTGCGAATCATTGCGGACGCGGATGGTCCATGGAGTCGCGGCAAATGTATAGCGGAGATAATAGAGGCAGAAGAGTTTGAACAAGCTATAATAAAAGAGTCGCTTGACTTTGCGCTAGGCTTTGCGCTAGGCGGCGGTGATGATATCGAATAACATTTAACGGCTGTTGTACTCACTCTCCAACGCCGTCAACATTGCTCTATACATAGCCAGTCTAACCCGCACTAGTGATCTGAACCTAGACACGGCCGAGCTAAACATATCGACGTACTCGCGCAGATTGTCCTGGCTAGCTAGTCCTGCCATAGCGCTCACTATCACAATAGTTGATAGCGGCGTTCCTAGTACCCCTGCCAATTTGCACACACGGTTGTAAATACCTTCGGGCAGTCGGAGTTGTAATATCGATGTGCGGTCGCCGTATGATTCCGGCCGAATGGGGAGGTTGTCTATCCACGTAGCAAATTGTTGATAGTATCGCTCTGGTAGCCAGCCGGAAGACGGGCCACATAGACGTGCGCGGAAATCGTCCATCGACTCTGTGACGTTATCGAGTTCTAATACGTCTAGGCCATGATGGATAGCGCAGACGAGAAGGAGACTTTGTGTGGGACGGTGGGAGGGGTCAGCGACTGTGTAGACTACACGAGAGAGAGCGTTTTTAATCGTTGAGGGGTAGTCGTAGACTTTGACAGTGTGTGCTTTGTCGTCGGCTGTGTATAGGTCGCGGTTGACGATAACCTCGTGTAGTAGGCTATACGGAACGGGGTTGGCGGTGGAATCGTCCACATCCACCATTGATATAGGGGTGTGCGATATGGTGGATTGTCGGCGACTGACTAAACGGCGAGGGGCGGTAGGTGGCGAGGGTGGTGGTCCTACAGACGGCAACGGTTGCGGCATTGACCATGACACGGCGCCTGTCGGCATCGGAGGGTGGACGTTTTCGGCGAGTGGCGGGGTTGTGACAGGGGAGACTGTGTGGGATTGTAGAATGGCACCGAGTGCTTCGGCCAGAGGTCCTGACAGAGGGCCTATACGAGGTTTTACGGCATCATCGTCCAGTGTGTTTACGGCATCTTCGTCATGTGAACTTTGGCTATCAAGGTTATTAAACGGTAGGACATTCGAGCGGTGCGAGCGCAATGCCACGTGACAGCCTCCGGTCAAAAGAGGTGTAGAGGAAGTTCGTAACTACCACGATGCGAAAGGTAGGCCATAGGATCGTAAGATAAGTGCAGTCAGTAGGTTAACATAGGTCGAGGAGAGGGGATAGAGGGAGAGTGGAGCGTAAGATATAAGTTATCGCTCACTTGCTTAGTTCGGCGTCTATAATGTTATCGGTATGGACACCGTCTTCGTATGACGATGATAATGTACGTATCAACCCTGTGTCTGTCTTACCTGCCGCGGCCGCTATCTCTAGTTCCTCTAACACTCGCCGCCGGGTCTCTATACTCAGTACGTGCCACGGGAAGCGGTCGCTAGGCCCGGTTACGTTAACGTCAATCTTCAGCCCGTCTAGACGTTGGAAATAAGTCTCGATAGCTTGAAGCTGTCTAGGATGAGACGGAGTAGTAGCGATACGTAAGAGTTCGGCGGCGACAATAGGACGATGCGAACCGAGGTCAAGTTCAACTTCACGCTGCAACGCCGCGGAGAAGATCGGATTGGATAGCGCACGCTTAACACATAGGACGGACGTACGGGCTCGTTTGGCGACAGACGGGATGCCCTCGCCGAGCGGACGAGTGAGTAGTGTTTGAAGAATACGATATTCCAAGTGGGTTAAGTTGTAACCGTGTTCGTTGTCGTCGGGCGAGGGTAGGGGGATTATAGAGGGGATAGGATCAGGGTCGGGTATAATGGTGGTGGCAGGTGATGACACAGACTCAGACTCCGACTTAATATAAGGTCGTGGGTTGGAATCGACACCTTCACCGATGACGGCGTTACGACTAGGACCTAAGTGTGCCATACGCTCGTCACCCGCTACTGGTATCTCTTGCCTCGTGCGGCGAAGTCAAGCACACCTTGGATAGTTTCTCTATCGTCATAGTTCATGTCTTCTACATTTTCTAGCATCCAGCGTAGGTAGTCTGGATCTTTTTTAGCTGCGTTGTTAACATCGTCGCCGCTATATTTACCGAAGAGTAGACATCCGTAAGAGTCTAGCCACGCGCGGCCAGTGTCATCGTTGCACGATCCGTATCGATACAGGCTCATAATGCATGCTCCCTCATACCGCCGTTAATACCCTTGAACATATCGCATTTCTCACCGGCTAGGTTATACACCTCTACGTGTTTACATCCTCGCTCTTCGACTAGCTCAAACCACAGTCGCCATATAGATTGACGGTCGCCGAAGTATTCGTAGCGGTTTTCACATGGTGCTTGGTATTTGATGGATTCGGATGTGTCGTACCAGACAAGGCGGAATTTCATTGATCTATCTCCGCTATAGCGGCTTCTTTGTCACGTTCGTCTACCATGCCACGGAGTAAAGCCATGTACATCCGCAAGTCTTTGATTCTGCCGCGTACGTCTTCACGTTGCGATGTATGGCCGTTGACGTAGGCGATGATGCCGTCGAAATGCTTCATGGCGTAGGTTAATAGGACTTTTTCTCTAGTCGTGTGTAGTGCAGCCGCTACGCGGTCGAAATTAGCGAAACAATTCGAATCATCGTGGGCATATTCCGCTTGACCCTCACAACGGACTTGTTTCTCTTCGTCTTGGATACATTCGAGCAGGTTGGCGAATTCGTCTTTAGTCACTTGTGGCTATCTCCTTTAACCATTCTTACCTTCGATGAATAATTCCCATGTACGCGGGTATAGTTGTGAGATGATTACGCCTACCTCGTTCGCGTATTGGCGGATTTCGTATTGAGCGGCTGAGTCCATTCGGAGGGTCAAGAATGCCAACCAATTGCGCAGGTTGGCAGACGCCCGCATGCGGGAATAGCGGCCTACAGGGAGATGTACGCGGGCTAACTCTTTGGGTACACCGTTAGCCAGAGCAGTCTGATAGACTTTCTCTTGATATTCATACTCGGAGGAGAGAGCGGCTTGAAATTCTAGTGCTTTTTCTTCGGTTAATTCGTCGGCACCTTTGACCGTTCCGGCTTGCTTGTTGGGTTTGCTATTGATGAGCAAGCGTTCGATAGTTGGGATATAATTCAGGTATGGTAATGGTGTGTAACGTGCCGACATCTCACTGTACGCGTCGTCCCAAAACATCTCCTCTTCTATCTGTGTACACGTTCGATGTGTGCGCCATTCACGGAAGACAAAGATGGGGGCTTGTACTTCGATTACTAGGCCAGCCATCTCGAACGGTGTAGCGTGTTTGTGTTCGTAGAGGTAACGGAGTAGTTTTCCGTCTCCTATGCGCGACTTAGCCTTGTTCACAACCAATACAGCCGAACAAAACGGACACCGCATTCCTAGCCCTAAATCTGTTCTTTCGGTTATAGCATCGTTTTCGGATGAATTTGTTTGCCATGAGTAGCCGACACACGATCCGTTAGGGTTAAGACACTCTATATAGGTAGAATTACCCCATCCCAGAAACCCTTTTCCTGTGCTCATACGTGCCGCTTCGATTACCCTCTCGTCACATCCCCAAGCCTCGATAGCTTGGATGTAGCCGTAGTCTAGAACAGGGGTTTTAGGGCCAATCGGATCGGTCAAAGTAATAGGCTGTAACGTCACTTTTCACCGTCCTTGCCATTATCGCTTTTGTCGTTTTTACGTCGCACAGTGTAAAACGCTTTCCCATCCGGCTCTTTGTTCGATGACGATTCGAGCGCAACTTTTAACACTTCGATATGCACACCGTACTCTGTGATTAGCTTAGGTTGACTGAGAGAGTTGATATCGATTTTGTTAATCGAATGGATTAACGCGTCTGCTGTGATACCATATGATAGCAGTCCGGGCAGATATACGGATGTAGCACCGGTCCGGCCCTTCGTGCGCGATAGAGTCCATTCGGCGGATTTCACGGATTTCAACTGCGCCGATTCCGCCAGCGGTTTGACGATTGACATTATCTCTACTTGGCGGGATTTGGCGGAGTCGATGGTATCAGCTAGGGAAGTGTACTCGGATAGTAGAGAGGATAATACGTCGGCGAGACCGGGATTGATCTCGGTTAGCTTAGATAGGTCGGTCGTGCGGTTGATGTTGTCGTCGGGCATTTTAGCGCTCTCCTACTTGAACTAAATGGGGTAGGACCGATTTTAGACGCAATTCTTTTAATTCTTGTTCTGTCACGATTTACTCCCCCAGGCTTTAGTCACTTTCACGTCTACCTCGATAGGCACCTTACACGTTCGTAACCCGTGATGATGGACCATGGCGTTGACGATTACGGGTTTGACTGTGTCGACAGTGTCTTCGCCCGCTTCGAATACCAGCGCATCGTGTTCTTGTAATAGCCAATAGATGGGCAATCCGTTATCTTGCCAGTCAAGGATGACAGGTTTAAGCGCCCTCATGGCGTTCTGAATCAATCCCTGTGCCCACCCTTGAATACGGTGGGATACGAAGTGTCGGGCAGATTCTGCCGCTATTTTCGGCGTCCGCGACCATACCCCTGGTACGTACCTAGGCATTCCCCATTCATCGAAACATATTCCTGTGCGCTTCGCCTCGCGTGCACAGTCTTCAGCGTAACGAGCGAATCCGGAGTATAGTCTATACCATTCACGGATAAATTCCTCGCAACGATCTTCAGGCCATCCGGTGATGCCGAAGGATTGGAGTTGAGCGGCTAGACCATGACCACGTAGACCGTAGCCTACTCCGAATGTAATACGCTTAGACGGTGTTCGTTGCGAATCGTCATCGACATCGGCCGGTGCCACTCCGAATAGGTGAGACGCTGTCTGGATATGGAAATCGCGGTCGAGTTTGGAATAACGGGCCGGATCGCGGTTGAAGATGTCACACATTAACCGATCACCGGATGCGTTAGCCATGCCGCGGACTTCTATCTGTGAGTAATCAGCGGCAAGGATGCGGAATCCATCTGGCGCACTGCAACAGGCGCGCAACCGTTTGGCGAGCTTAGAGTGTTTCGGCCATGCGAGAGGGTTGGGCTCTTCGGCGGCAAGGCGCCGTGACGTGGTGCGGGTGTTCTTGATACGACCACGGAGACGCCAGTGTGTGCCTGTGTAGTCGTCTGGAATGTCGTCTAGTGTAGGCCAGATGAAAGAGGAGAGCATATGCTCATGCTCGCGCCAGTCGAATACCATTGCAAGCGCCGGGTCCGTGTAACGGAGGCCCTCAATGGATTTTTTGGAAGTGGAGTAACCGCCTTTTGAATTACGTTCTAATCCGACTAGGCCACGACGTCTAAGGAGTTCTTCTACTTGCGGCGGAGAGTTAGGATTGAATGGTAGACCGCCCCAGAAATTATAGGATAGCGTGGCGCCAATGCCGCGCATAGAGGACTCTAGATCGGCGGCGAGTTGGCGGAGTGAGGCTATGTGGACAGGCACGCCGCGGGATTGCATGTCATCCCAGACAGTGGAAAGATAAGAGCCGTGGTGCCAGAGAGGGGTAAGGTTCATTTGAGATCAAAACCCGTATTCGGCTGTAATGGCGCTTAGCAAATCGTCGGTTTCTCTGCGCGTGATTTCACAACGCGCACAAGGGTAATGGGATGTCCCATTACACGAGCATAGCGTATTAGTTTTCATCTCAACAAGTTGATCGTACAACTCCTCTATCGCACAGCGCATTCGGTGCTTAGTGTGTGACTTTTTTCTAGGCATACTCTCGTCTCGCTCTCACATTTTTAGTTCGTGAAAATGTCTCAACCTCGGCGCAATAGCGTGCGCGAATCGATACGTTCCATCCGCGTCACGACAACCATAGTACACAGCGGCGTCACGGTCTTTATCGTATAGTGCTCGGATAGAGCCGTGCGGGAATTTGCCTAGCACTGATTCAACCGGGCCTTTCAATTCTTTGCCAATCCCGCGGTAGGCATCACCTACCTTTTTCCAACGTTTTTCTAGACTGGTCGTATTGCCGTCCTTGTCGACCTTGCCGGAGTTGAAATCGCGGAGAATGCCAGCGGCGTATTTGTGGATAGGCTGTGGCTTGTAAGAGATAATAGTCCCATCGTTCTCGACAATGTGGCGTTTGCCAGGAATAGGCCATTCGGATTTGCGCTCGATGATTGACTCTAGATAGGCTAATTGTCGCTCGACTCCTAGCGGTTTAATCGTATCATCATGATCTGTCATAGCCATACCACACCAGCGGTAACAGAGAGCTTTCAGTCCTTGCGGCTCTGTGAGTGGGAGATAGGCTGCGTACATCGTGTCGAGGAGATTGGCGCGCGAGAAGTTGAGGCTGATAGCTCGCGACATTTCTATCTCATAGCGTGAGTGTGTATAGACGGTCGTGCCGCGGTCGAGCAGGGATTGGATATAAGACGCTGCTATGGCCCGGTAAGCGGGGTCGTCTAGAAGTAACATATACCCTGTCCCGGGCTCGCAGCATATCTGTGCGGAAAATCCGTCATCGGGCGATCCTTCAGTATCTATAGAGAAGTCCGGCGTGTCATAGGGGAGATGGCGGGGTAGCTCGGCCGGGGAGATAACACGATAATCTTCACGGCCAGCGTAGATATCGATTGGGACGTCGATAGGTGAGTTGGATAGTGTGAGATTGATACACCTAGCCACTTGTGAGTAATCCCAGAATATTGACGATCGCAATACCATAGCGTCATCGGTCGGGCGCATACCAGCGGCGGGATGGATGATAGGGAGGATGACAACCTTAGCGAGGATGTCATAGTGTGACGATAGAGGCGATACGTAATGTGGTATGCCGTGCACCTTGCCGGTGAGGAAGTGCGGTTCCGGCTTATCCGCCATAGACGTTCGCAGGAATTCCCACGTTGCGTAGGCCCCGACTGTGACTATTAGGCTAGGCCTGCACATTGAGATTTCGTAGCGTAACGTATCTTGCCACTGTGATATTTGACTAGGTGTAGGGTCGGGATTGCCGGGCGTGTATTCCTTAATCAGGTTCGTCCGGTAGAACATTCGGACAACGAATCCGAATTGCGAGAGATATCTGTCCTGTTCTTGACCGGACGGACCGACGAATGGTTCACGTTCACGAGCCTCGACTTCGCCGGGCGCTTCGCCTATAAACATGATAGGGCAAGGGGTACGGCCGGCGCCTAGTACAATAGCGGTCATGGGCGTATTATGTAGTCACTCTTTTGGCGTCGCGATTGTATTCCTTGTCATGTCGCTTGTATTCACATATCAACTTGTGTGCCAATTCCAGCTCACGCGGCCAGATAGGGCCGCCTGTGAAAGTGACAGAGTAGTCGGAGTTATAGGTAGCAGAGCCGTTTTGAAGTTTGATATACAATAGCGCAGATTCTGGTTTATTAGTCACGGCTCACATCTCCGTCTCATCATCGCCACCTTTGCCAGTCATACCACTGAGTACAGCCCCAACCATCGCTTGTGTTCTCTCGTTGACGCTATTAGACAATTCGTCTATAGTTGATTGTGGTGTGGCTTCCTTGATACGCACGACATACGTAGCGTCTGTCAAGCTGGTCTTTTCTATAGTTAATTTGCGCACGTACATTCCGGTTGATTCGCACCAGGTTTTGACGGCGGCGGTGATCTCGCGAGCGAGACGGGTAGAGGGGGTGTCGGGCAGCTGTGGTATAGTAGCCATTCGCTCACGTCTCCGTTATGTTGAACAGTAGGTATTATACGGCTATCTATCCAGCTATCCATAAAGCCGCACAGAACCGGCCGCTGTTGAATATTGTTTTCCATTCTACGCTGAAAAGGAATCTGACCATCGGCGCACCAATTGTGTGCAATCCGGCCAATGTACGACTGTCGTATTCTTGAAGCTGTAATATGACCGGTAAAGCGCTGAGGTCTACAATGGCGATGGGCAGTAGCACGGTTGTCTATCCTATCGTGAAACGTTTTTCGGAAACTTGCGGTTTCATATCAGCCACAAGACATAGTGCCAGTCTGGTTATTTCTGAGAAGGTTAAGCCCGGATATAGATCTAACAACAGATCTATAAGCTCAGGCGGCACTTGTACCGACGTCTTACGTAAGTTCGTCATGCCGGAATCCTACCACAGCCCGGCCCAATCCCATCCGGGCAAGTAAGGCGGAAGTTGTGGGACAAAAAAAGGGGGTGTGACAGTCGCCTGTCGCACCCCGTGGGGATCGCATCTGTTGCCCTGCCCTGTCCTGCCGCCGCTCGCTTAGACCGTGGGCGCCACCTGGTCCACGCCCTGAGCCGTCGCACCCTGTCCACCGGTCTGCTGGCCCTGTCCGGTGACGTCCAGTCCGGCCGCTGCCAGCTTCGCCTTGAACCGCTCAGCCGCAGACACATGCTGGTCACTGGTACGCCCGCCCTGGATCAGCGGGAGATCATCGAGGAAGGCGTAAAGCCGGTTGCCGGCGCCGTCCGTCTTGAGCTTGAGCAGCCGCAGCCGACTGGACACCGCTTCCCGGGTAACGAGGTGCTCCTCACCAGCGAACGCCGGATTGGTCTTGAGGATGTCGGCGAGACCGCTATAGGAGATAGCATTGTGGCCGGCCATCTGACTGGCGATAGCGTCCTCCAAGGCCTCTTGACGGCCGGGGAGATTCCAATGGACGCTCGGCGGTGCTGGCTCACCCTTCTTACGGCCGCGCTTGGCACCACGCTCGGCGGAAGCCTCGATAGCCGCCGCGTCGTTCGGCTCGCGATTGATAATGGTGCCGAGGGTGTCGCCAGGGGCCTCGTCAGTGAGTACGGCGGTCGTAGTCGGGCCGGTCTCGGCGACGTGGCCAGTGGCTGACGGAGTCGTCTCCGGTACCGTGGGATTAGCAGGATTGGCGACGTCCTCGGTGTTTGCGGCTGCTTTGGCACTTCCCATCTTAGCCATGATGTAGTCTCTCCCTTCAGTCGTGGTTATGGTCCCGGCGGTTACCTACGTATCTGGCCGGCCGGTTGTCATTGACAGGGAGAGTACTACGGCACGGCGAGGATGTCAATAGGTAGATTGGCGAGATCGACAGAAGGATTGACCTAAGGACGGGCTGTTGGCGGTCGACACCCCGGCCGCACCGCGCGTATGGTGTTATAGATGGATTCGGCCAGTTTCAGTCCGAATCGCACCCGCTTGCCGTCTGCGGATACGGTAGCGACTTCGGCGAGTTCAGCCGGCGTAGCTAAGCATATAGCTAGATACGACGGGAAGTGCTCAGCCAGGGCAAACGCGCGATCCCAACCTACGCCCGGGATCTTGGCGCAGAGTTTGGCTATCTGTAGAGTCGTAGAGTCGAGATCGAGGCGGGCGGGCGGGGTGTCGCGAGATTGGTCGAATGCGCGGTAAGCTTCAGTTTGCTCGGAATAGGGTTTAGCGTAGGAGCGAGCGAGACAGGCCAGCCATAGCGCTACGTGTGAGATATCCGGCACGTGGTCGTAGAGGACGCCTAAGCGGGCGAGCTTGTCTAACCGGGAGATGAGATAGCCGTAACGGATAGGGGACTTTGGGCCGAGTTTGAAATCAACCCAACGGGAATGTGCCGGACGATTGTCGCGAGCGGGAAAGGTGCGGTATTCCTGGAGAGTTATATTGTCGGTGAGGTTGCAACGGAATACGCCATAGAATACCAGCCGGCAGACATCGTGCGCGGCGAGGAGCTTGGGGACTTGTGTGGCGAATAAGCGACCGTTTTGGAGCGAGGTTAGTAGATCGGAGAGAGACTTTACTTCTACGCCGATAGAGATTGTGCGATTGTCGGGGCCGTTGCCATAAAAGACGGCATCGGTCGAGGGTAGATTGAGAAGAACGCCACAGCCGGACTGTGATAGTGGAGGGTAGTTGATGAGGTGCTTGGAGCCTTCAGCGTTGGAGATGAGGATGGTAGGGGTTGGAATGATTGGCGCCGCTACTATATTAGACGATAGTATCATAACAGGTGCTAGCTCCCACAGCCGACCGTTTATCCTTTACGAATGCGTTCTCTCAGGCGATATCTGGTCTGTTTCAGTCTATTCAATAGTCGCATATATTCACGCGCACGAGATGGCTTGCCGCGGGCGAATAGGAACGTTATCTTGGCGTCCACCTTGCCAATGATATGGTGTATGCGTGAGTCACGAGTATAATAGTCGTCAAGTAGTACTGTATCAGTCTGGATAGTCAAAGCGTTTTTCCTCCTAGCTTTATTCTATTCTCCGGCTTATGGTCGTCACGGCTAAGGTTATATATTAACTTCTCGACAAACGCCCCGCCGATATCGAGCCCGAATCCGCCAGCGTAATCGAAGATACGGACTAGCGCGTCCGCCAATTCTACCTCTTCCATCTTACGCGATGGGAGTTTGTCGTCCTGAGAATTCCTGCGCACCCCTTCCATCGCTTCGGAAATTTCCGTCACTATCAACATGAGAAGCTCACCTTTGTTACGAGTGAGCGGCTCGCCGGTTGCCGGGTCGTGCCACCATGTGACGTTTAAACGATGGCATAGGTCCGCCAGATGATTTAACTGCGCGGTTATTTCTTCGGCAAAACGCGCGTAGCTCGTTTACTGTGTCTTTTATGGGCACATGTACCATAGGTCACCCTAGGCTCCCTCGAATTAGCCGCAGATCAGTCATCCGTTTTCAATACGACTCTAATCACTTCCATCCCGTAATTAGCTCGCTCTGGTCGCGGCAAACTAGGTTCCGGTCCGGTTGACTCATAACACATGTAATGCTCATCAAAGGTATGGGCTTCAGACCACTCTCCTTGAAGCCATGCACGTAGGGCTTGCCTTGCCCCCCGTTCTGATCTGAATAACCGCGGAAAGTCGAACGAGGGCTCGTCGTGAGTGTATCCTCTAACGGTCGTCCATCGCATCGGCAAAAATTTACCCGTTGATGGCTGGTATATAGCCCATACCTCGAAAGTGGGTACCAAAGAGAGGACTGGCCCCGAGGGCTGGCCAGAGGTCATTTCCAATCCTCCGGAGTCGTCCCAACCCATTGACGCATGCAAGCGTAGACGAATGGTCCGCCGAGTAGATCCCATTCAGTGGAAGTATATGTCTGGCCCAGCTCAGCGGCATTGGCACCAGCTTTCGTAACGTATAATTCCCACCGCGGCCCGGTTTGCATACCCGGGAGAGTACCGCTCACGCCCACGCTAGCGAATGATTTCAACCCGCCGGCTATAGCGTTCATGCCAGGTACGACGGTGCGTATCTCCATCGATATATCTACACCGTCGTTTAGCTCAGCCGGGCAACGATAGGTGAACTTCCCGGTACCCTCTCGTCCGTTATAGATCTCTTTGGCGCGGGATAGCAAGATCAAGTTAGCTTCACCGTCGAATACACCATTAAGGATTGATTTCCATTGCCACGTCGCCATGTCCTTGGATTTGCCGTAGTCATCGGCGGCGCGGTCGGGGCGCCCGGAGATAGCCATATTGATAACAGCATTAGCCTCTGTGGCCGTGTCCAAGCAGATCGTACGCACATCGCCGCGCTGAGACAAGCGCACGGCGGAATAGATTTCATCTAATAATATCTTGAGCTGTTCTTTGCCCACCTTCTTACTCTCATCGCTCGTCATGTTGATAGCGTCCGGGAATGGGCGGATCTCTTGATACCATATTTTCTTACCCGTCTCTTGTTGTGCTTTGAGAATGGTATCCTTGGCGCGACGGTCGAAATTGATGAAAGCTATAGGCCCGGGGCAATATCGAGCGGCGAAGTAGGTCTTCCCGGTACCGCCATCGCCGTAGAGGAGAATACGGGCCGGACGGCGATTGGGCTTGAGAGTGTAGAACCGCGTACCTTGAAGCTCACCCGCCGGTTGCGCCGATTGGATTACACGGGTTTCGCCGCTGTCTGTGGTAGCGGTCGCCGGGACGAAGGTTTGAACGGGTGTTGTGGGTTTGCCCATTGCCATGATGTGGATAGTGTCCTTTCGATTTAACAGCTCAATTCGGCATATATAGATTAAGATCTGGGTTCGACGACGGCAACATACAAACCAGTACACGACGGGTGCGGCCGCGTCGAGTCGGAAATGACTCTTCTAGGGCTATGGCCACGACACAGCGATTCTTGGTCACGCGTGTGATCTTTTGTAGGTTATCGTCTATACTGGTGAATAGTTTATCGCCCGGGTGGAGTACTTGTGGAGATAGGCCGTATATTGTCATGACACTGATTGTTGAATCGCGTATGATGACAGGTTCATAGGCTGTGATAGTCATAGATTTCGGTGACCTCTTTGTCACTCCTCCGCCACGGCCATATGCTTGTGATTTAACAACATCGCCCAATTTTGTTCGATCTCTAATTCTGTCCATTCCCATTCCCATATGCGATAGACCGGGCCGAATTGCTTAGGCGATCCATCCGGGCGCTTACCGAATCCCTCACCATTGGGGTAGACAACGTGAAGCCGGCCGATATGTGATCCGACGTAATGACAATAACCCTTTAATCGCGTCCAAGCTTCCCAGAAGGAAGGATCGGTTAGTGGTTTGTGCGAAGAACACCATCTCATCTTAACGTCGTCAACAATCAACCCGCGCGGATCTGGAGTGCGGATCAGATCAATATGGGCAAGGATGCCGTCTTTGATCATTTCGCCGGGTTGGTGGATGTATTCTCCGGGGTGGCGACGTGAGTACGCGTAGGCTAATGCCCATTCTATCGCAGTGCCTAGCCCCATGAACGCTTGACGGATCAGCTCCGACATAGGTCGTTCTTTTAAATATCCGAAATGGATAGCCATAGCGTGAGTGATTCCGGATATGTGAACGCCCGACGTGCGAGACGCGGACGATCCGCCGACAGTTCCGCCGCCGAACGGGGAAGAGAAATCGAATAGATCAGGCGGAAAGCCGTCGTGGATGAGGACGGGGGTGCTAGTAGATTGATTCATACACGCGGGAATTCAAATATAAGTTTGCTTAGCTCTTCCGATCTATCACCGTCATTGTATCGCTTCCTCAATTCTGTGAGCTTGTTTACGCGTTCCGGCCTAAGCCTATATTGAAATTGTCGGATTTCTCGTTCGAATTCGAACAATAAAAATGCCATAGATTCAAGTCTGTTTTCTTCGGTCACTTTCTTTTATCCTTGTAGATTAGATCATCTGATTTTATCACCAAAGCCGTAAACCACTACATGCCCTTCGCCGTAATTGCTTATCGGCGGATAGAAATCCCAGCGCAGGTGCGTGATTCTCCAAGCGCCAAGCTCTCCGGCTGTGTGTAATGTAACTTCATCACCTACGTGCGGTACGCTAGATGTGTTACCAGCAGAGAATACTATGTCTCCGTTTTCGTCGGCGTTGTCTACTAGTGCGAAGTCGATTCTCATAGGATCACGCCCACCTTATTCCTAGCCGCTGCTCCCTCGACTTGTGCCATTTCTTGGCACATTCTCTGCACACGTGGCGCAGTGGTACCTTCGTTCCAATTGTCACTTCGGCATAAGCATGGAACCGTTCAAATTGACGCGACTCGGCGCCGGTCTCGGGATTCGTCTCGCACGGGATGAGATCGTTGGCGCTGTCAAATTGTACTTCACAGTTGAGGACTAACGGTACATCGTAATCGCGTTCGATTCTGTTGATTACTGGCATATTATCTATCGTACCTTTCTATATTACCCAAAAGAATCATAGTGGCCGGGTGTTTAAACATTTCCAGTGTGCCGACTGGCAGATACCGTTCCTTTCTATATTCAATTCCGGTCGGCACCGTGCAAATGTCTAGGCTCTAGGCCACTTACGACAACGATACCTCGGCCGTTGCCGGGTTGACTACGAATCCAGCTGCTGTCAGCCGAGCCGGTGCGTCTGGTGCGGCGAGGGTACGGTAGGCTTCGGCGGTGAGAACTCCATTACCGGTAAATAGCGGAGACGCTGCCACTTGCGAGATGAGCAGGCCGGTAGTCAGCTTGCCGCCTGCCTGCGCGAGGGCCATACGAACGAATTCGACGATAGCGGGATTGATAGCTGCCGCCGGGGTGGTCTGCGCTGGAGCTGCGGCAGGGGCTTGAGCCGAAGGAGTCACGGCCTGATTGGCTTGTGTCTGTACGTTCGTGGCCCCGGTCACGGCCTGTCCACCATTAACCTGCCCACCGACTCCGTTAAACCCCATGTACTCTGTCATAAGAAGGACGTCATGCTCGCCCTCCCTCTTGTTCTTGACCTTAATCCTGTCAAACCGGCCACGATGCCCTTCGAACGCTGCCAGTCCCTTCGCCGCCCACGCTGCCGGGTCGATCTTCAAGCCGGCGCTCGCGGCATGGTCGAGGAAGTGCTTCCAATCGGAGCCTAAATCGATACCACGATGCCCGCGCTTGGGAGTGCCGTCGTCTTCCAACCCGCCTACCGGTGCCATAAACGGCCCGGAGTATTCGAGGAGATCTTCGTGCTCGTAGGGTTGGTCGTTGGTGGCGCCGTGGAAGATATGGGCCTTACCTTCGGCGAGTTCCTGGAATCCCTCCCATGTAGCATTGGGAATGACGTTGATACCGTCCAGCGAAGGCACGAAGTTGTAGAGTGACACGGCCGAGTAATATGCCGGGTCGAGCGACTCATAACCTTGGCCTGGGTCGGGCTCGAAGTAGACGACAACGGCAAGAGAGTATCCGTCACGGCCGGTGATAGCCTTGGTTGATTTGCCGTCCCGTACGGCGATCTGGCGACGGAGGCGGAAGTAGTCGTAAGGGACGGCCCGGACGAGGCGGATGGTCGCGCGGAATCTGTCTGCGAGTCCGTAAACTTCGGCGTTGTCCGGATCGACCATTGAGAAAGGGACGAATCCGGGCGGGCGGATGATAGAGCCGGCGGCCGGTGTGACAATTTGTTGCGGGGTCGCCGTGGTCGCCGTCTGCTGTTGTGCTGTGGTCTGTTGTGGTAACTGTAGTGTAGTGGGGTTAAGTGGCATCTAACTTTTCTCCCTGTCTGTCTACGTTTTAATGGCGGGTACGATAACCATTATCGGCCCGGTGGTTGTGTGGTTAGAATTTGTCTAGGTCGTCATCATCATCGTCTGTACGTTCAAATTCCTCCTTACCTTCAATTTGCAATGATGACGTAGAAAAGATTACGTCGTTATCTCCGATTGTGATAGTCAGATATTGAAGGTCATACTCCGCCGCGTCTTCCCATGACGTAATCGTCTCGTCGTAGTCGTTTGGTGTGGCTAGGTCGAACGTGATTTCAGCGTGAACGGTGGCTTTCATGGCGACTGGTCTCCTTTTCGGGGCGGGTAACAGATTTATCATTAACCGAATAACTAGATAGCAACTCTCGACACGCTCTTTCAGTGGTATACTTTTGGCATTATATATATGGTCATGCGCTCTAGCTAGAATATGCCACCCGTACCTATTATTATTCCTATTATTATTCATATCTGATAGTCCAACTTCGGTGGCAGTGGCAGCACTCTACCCCTCTCCGAACAATCTACCAACGCATCGCGTACATACTGATGAAGCGGCGCAGATTTGACAAACCACCCCCACTGCTCGTCAATGATAAATATTTCGCCCCGATCGCCAGGTGTACGCACAATCCGGCCTATCATTTGTTCCATCTGCTGCGTAACGAACCGCTCGCGATAGTCCTTGTCTAGTTTACATCGCATAGCTAATTCTGGATTGTCGTGTGTGTTTGGCCATGGAAGTTTGAGAATGATTCCGTATGAGCACATTTCATATGGAAAATCATAACCCTCTCTCACTGCCGGCGAAACGAGTACGCTAGGAATTAGTGACGATTTAAACGTCTCGACAGCCTTTCGCCCACCACCTGCACCGTGAGTTATAACGATGTCACGAAACTTGAAATCCTCTAGAAATCTACCATTGACGTGATAGGACGGGGTTTGAATCAACCCGCGACGGTCGAGGCGTCCGGAGACGATCTCAGAGGCTAACATAGAGTGGAGACGTAATGCACCGCTCGACACGGGGTGTTTGAGACTGGTCGGTGGAGATGTGGGTGTAAAATAGATCTTACGTCGCGACGGGTGGATAACGCTTGGAACTTCTATATATTCCAAGTCGTCTGGTTTGATCCCGAGGTCAAACATGTCTTTGCGGTCGATTGACGCCGATGTGAGGATGATTTTGGAGATCCCGCGGAATAGGAATTCTTCGGCGAATGATTTGGCTAGAACAGGTGTTATTAGGAAGCAGGTGGAATCGTCTTTATGCTTGACGACGTAGGGTACGGCGGCGAAATGAGGGTTAACGCCGAGTGCGCTGCCGGGTGTGCCGGCCGGGGCAGACGAGGAGACGAATCGTTTCAGATCGGATGATAATCGGCCTAGACGGCGTAGTTCTGTACCTCTGGTGCTGCCGGATTCGTATTCATCGTGAAGAGTAATAGCGCGGCTTTCACATTTAGCTATCGCTTCCCTAGACCAATCATACCAGTCAACAGTTGACAGCGATTTCGGCACAGACATATTGATGAGGCGATGAATCCGGGCAGTCGATATGTCAATTGTCATTTGACCGGTCAGCTCGTCATGGATGCCATGCGCCTCGTCTAGGATTAGTAATGAGCGGTCGCCTAGCCTATCCGGTGCGAATGATTTGGCGATGGTGAAATCGTGGGAATAGTTCGTGACTATTATTTGCGACTTTGCCGCGTATTCTACTTCCGGCCGATAGCGGCACGCTTGACGTAATGGACAGCCGGTGACGTCGGCGTCTGCTTCCGAGACAGTTAGCGGGCAGTAATTGCGATGACCGGTGATAGAGAATATCGAGGGAAAGTCGTTGGTGATTTGAGTTTGGAGTGCTTTAGTGTGAACGTTGATTTGTGCGCGATCGTGGCGGAGAAGAGCGATAGAGACGTATATGGCTGTTTTACCGGAAGCGGTCGGCGCGAATATGCCTATGAATCGTTTGGGTGAGGATAGTGCCTGTAGTATGCAGTCCTCTTGTTGCTGGTAGAGGCGGGAGAACTTTGATGGTAGACCGATAGCGCGCGGGTCGAGACGGGGTGGAGATAGAACGGCGGCACCCAATGGCTCGACACGTAAATGTGACGAACGTGAAGAGGACGGAGGTGGGTTGGGTGTGACGCGGCCGAGTGACATTTACCGGGGTCGCCCATTGTCGTGTACAGCGATTTTATCTTTCCTCTCCGCCTGTCGCGCCAATCTTCTCGCTTGTCTCTCCGCAGCGGGTCCTCTAGATCTAAATCCAGTCGGGCTTTCAACGTTATTAGCGGATTTTAACGTCGCGCGGCCGATTGGATAGGAGTGGCGGTGGAACTGTTGACCACGTTGAGCACAGGCGCCGTGGCGATCGTATTTCATAGTGGTTACCTTCTGGCTTAACTGTAAATATGCAACGGGTATGCAATCGTCACATTCGGCGCTATTGGCAATCCGCGACTGTCTAACGGAAACGAGTCGGTAGGTCGGCCAGTTAAGTGGTCGATTAGAGCGTACAACCCCTCCAGATCGGTACAGGCGTACGTGCGTATAATATCGCGGTCGTCACGATCTTCGCTAGAATTAGCGCGGTACGTAACCCAATAGCCGGTACGGTTGACGTGAATGTCATTATCTGCCATTTCACTACCGTCCTTTCCTTTTATCTCCCTCTTGACGATTCACAGCCTACCACACACTTACCACATTTCGTTCCGGGCAAGTAAGGCGGAAGTTCTTGACTTGTGGCCGCAACAAGGGTAGAGTAATGCACACAGACAACGCCAAATAAATACCGAATAAACCGGCCTTAAAGGGGGATAGAAATGTGAAACCAATGTTGCCACAACCGCCAACCTCACCCGTCACCATGAGCCGCATTCCAGTGTTCCCAAGTAAAGTAGACTACATCATCAATGCTCTACACGTCATCACACATCAATTAGGTCAAATGTCCGCCCAACTTAACCGTATGGAGAAGCGAATGTCAAAGGAAGCTGACGACTTGAAGAATATCGAGAACATGCTGGAAACCGACGTCGATAGCCTGGCTAACGCACTGGCAACGGCGGAAGCCACAGAGGCATCACAGGCGGCTACGATTGCCGCAGACTCGGCGGAGATCGCCAAGGATCTGGCAGAGATCGAGGATTTAAAGCGTCAACTGGCAGAGGCACAAGCGAACGGCGATACCGCGGTAGAGGTCGAGCTGACCGCCAAGCTTAAAGCGTTGGACGATAAGGTTAAGGCCGCGATTGCCACAACCGCGCCGCCTCCGCCGCCGAGTGTCTAAAATTCACCGCGCGTACAAGTCGACCGATAAGAGGATTATAGGCTATGGAAATCCCAATGAATCCGCCACAACCCGGACAAGATCTATCCGCCTCCGCCGTCGCCGCTACCGAGCACGCCTCCGTCGACGCCACATCATTCAACGCCGCTCTATTCAGCTACCTCGCCAGTCCAGAAGGCCGGGCGGAACTGAAGCCGTTAATCGATCAGGCGTTGTCGCGGATCGGCAATCCGTTCGTCAAAGCAGCGGCCGCCGTCGTTATCGAAGTGGCTATCGAGACGGAATTGGCGAGGTTGGCAGGACAGTAACCGGCTCGAATCACAGAAGAGAAAAAAGGCGCCTGAGTGGGTCGACCTCCAGGCGCCTTTCCACTTTACAGCCCGGTCTATTGACTATCTCTTCTTGATGCCACCATTTCCAACCCCCGCCCTAGCCGGCCTAGGCAGCACCTTCCACACGTCGTCTGTGATTAGCCCACACGTCTCAAGCTTTAAGACGATATCTAGCAGTCCTAGAGGCGTACCAGGCGCGTTATACACGCCGGTGAACGCTAGGATATCGATGTCCGCTAGCGATTGCAACATCGTTTTGCGATCACGCTCAGGAATCATGCCGCCGTGGATATCAGGGTTGGTGAGGATGGTCTCCAGGGATCTAGATAGCGCCTGGGTGGTATTGTTGATAATAACCTTGCATGCGGCTCCGGCCATGATGTTACTTCTCCTTCTTTTTAGTTGGCGGGCAGTTCGATGGGCATGACGACGGCGACGATAATGGCGATAACGGTTTAGGCGGCAATGGTACGTCTTTAATGCCATTTTTAATCATAATTGCTTGCAGGCTTACGACATACGCTTGCCAAGTTTGAATTTCGGCTCTTAAAGCTATCTCCATCCCATCATGCGCGGTACTATGCGCGTATGTGTGTCCTTCGATTTTCGACATTCGACTTGAAGTAGTCCACCCTATCCCTATCACAGCAAATAGCGCAATAACCGCTACCACACACGGCCCCCACTTCTCGACAGACCCCCACGGCTGGCGCATATCTATCCCTCTCGGGCAGTGGAGCGTTCATGCATGATTGTCCGTACAAGGGTTTCTATTTCGGCTTGACTCATAGTCACGCCGGACTGTTTCATAGCAGAAATCTTGTCTAGTACGCGATTAGACATTAATACCTCGTCCAGCATTCTAGTGTGGCGGGTAAGGATAGCGCCAATCTTTTCATTTGATGCTGTAGCGGCAGCGGCTTGACGCTCACCGGATGCCGCTATGGTATTAGCGACTTCGGCTAGTGTTTTGGTTGTTTCGCTACGGTGGCGATCTACGAAATTCATGATTAGCTCATCACGCGTTTTCATGTTGGCTGTCTGCTGGGTGATTAATTTCCAGACCACCCCCAGCATCACTATTAACGACACGCCAAGCAAACCAAGTACTCCCCACGCCGTGTAGGGGGTGGGATCGAGTCCGGGCATTTGAGCGATGATGGGCATGTGCGGCTGTTATCGTTACACTATTGAGACAGCGGCGGCTGTGGCGACGGCTGCGGCGGATGTGGCTGTTTACGATCAAATTCCACACGCTCGCCGTCAATATGTGCCTGTAAAAAATCCGCCGAAGCGTGGAGTACTCTTCCGGCTAGCACTAGCTCGTCACGGACGCGGTAGAACTGTACGGCGAAGTACAGTGAGAATACTGCCATTATGACTTTGTTAACGCCCGACATCCAGTACAGACTGCCGCCATACCACACTTCTAGGAAATTTCCCAAGTGCGATAGCCCACATGTGCCGACGAATCCGGCGCCAGACTTCCACAGCCGCGGATAAGCCGTGCGTAGGTGTGATAGAGTGCCACAGCGATAGACGTACGCCGCGACAATGACAATGATGCTATATGCGATAAAGGTAGCGAAATCGGACGGCGCATGGAGAAGGATTAGACGGTAATCCCAGAGCCAGCACATGCCGTGCGGTTGATATGTCATATCACAGTCTCCGATGCGCGCGCCGCTGTCCGTCTGTCTGATTAGCCTGTCTTAGCTCGACATAAACATCGACTTCAACAGCGGCGCCACCGTGGTTCGCCAGTATTCCGTGTCGCTCATCTTGACAATCTTCAAACTGACAGCATCAAATACCTGCACATCCGCCATGCCGCGGAGTGCGTCCTGAAGCTTAAACACCAGTCCCATAGCCGGGTCCTGTGCCGTACCGATGGGCGTAGGCTTCTCTAGGACACCACCGTCCGGCCGGCCAGGGGTAGGCGGCACCACGCCGGGGTTGGAGTCGCCAGGGCCTGAGCTAGGAGGAGCAGACAGGTGTAGACGGGCCAGGACAGGCGCTACGAGAGCGTCCCAAGCGGGGAGGTCGCCAATCGCTACCAGCTTCATAAGGTCGTCATCGCGGTCCGTCACGACATAATCAGTACGCAGCGGTAGGGCGCCCACCCGGATAGCCTGTTGGAGGAGCTGACGGGAATACCGTTCGCCGACTAAGGTACCCGAGACGGGGGAGTCTTCGCCGCCGATTTTTACGCCAAATGTGTCGTGCGATTCGTCAGGTAACCATGACGCACGGGCGACGGCGCCGGAGCGGTCGCGATAGATGATTTCGTCTGCCGAATTGCCGACACGGAGCCAAACGGGGATGCTGCGGTAGGTTTCCATTTACGTTCTCCAATTCTACGTTTCTAGTTTATTGACCGGTCGCTACATTACACCTTAAAGTCGCCATGCTCAAGCTTCAACGCCGTACCAGAGGACAAGATAGACGCGAACGGATGCGATGGGTTAAAGAACAATACACCGGTCGCGGCGCCATACCCTACTATTACCATAATATGCGTACCGTCCGGTATGTCGTTTACGCCGTTGGAAAATGTGGTAGAGATAGCGCCAGCTACTCCGAGATAGTAACGCTGTCCAGCCACAACCCCGGTGAACGGCACTTCGCCGAATGTGTAATATACGCCGTCCGAACCTTTTGCCCATAATGGCCATAGAGCGGTAACCGAATCGCCCAGCCCGGCAGCAGCTAATACACCGGCCGAGGACCACTTTAGGATATTTGAGTTAGACCCGCCCGCCCATGCTATAGACGAGACGATTGACGAATGGGTGTGTGGCAGAGTCGTATAGAGTGATGTCGGAATATGAGCGGTACCATCGAGTTGGACGATCTGATTGGCGCCTGTACCGACCGGAAGATACGCCGCTGTGTCTAGTCCCAATACTGATCTGGCCGTGGCTTGGTCGCCGTCGTCTATGAATAGATTGCGCGAGCCGCCAGCGCCCCATGAGATAGGAGCTGTGTTATTGGCACTGTTGGATGTGACTAGTACGCGTGTGACAGTGTTAGGCCCGGCATTGAACCGCCCACGGCCGCGCTCGAAAGTGTATGGCGTGGTCGTCTTGTCAATACATTCGTACGGGAATGTATCGCCGTCTGATAGTACACCGGAGTTGAACGTGCGAAAGCCGGGGAGAGCTGTGCCACAAGCGTAGTCGCCTGTACCAACGGTGGAAGTGGAGACGCCGACTAAAGCCGGTGATTTGTCGTTAGCCATGGTGATAGCCTACTTTTTACCGCCATACCTAGTTTCGTAGCTTTCAGCCGATCGCGACTCCGCCGCCTTAACCCCTTCCTCGAATGACGCCTCCGCTAGCACTCGCAAGGTGTCAGGATCGGCGACGTCTAGAGTCGACTTGCTGTGTGACGTGTACCAAGCGTCGAAGATAGCGCGTTGATCGTCGGTTAAAATAGACATTTTCTAGTCCACCACTATACCGTCACTATCGTAAGCAGATAAGTTGCGGAGAGTTTCTTTTATTGGTCTAAACTTAATAGTAATTGTGCTGCGGCGTGGAGGTGGTGGTGCCGGAGGAGGCATAGGCTTACGTACGCCTTCAGGCAACGGTGTAGGTTCCTTACGTTCGCCCATTTTAATGATCACCTTATCTTAGTTTAATTCATCGCTACAATCGAACCGTCAACTGTGTAAACTTGCGTGTACGGGGCAAATACCACTACTCCACCGACAGCCATAAGCCCTAAATGTGGACTATCGTTAATAGTCATTAGGCCGTATACGGTCTTTTGTGCTATCACAGCCGGATCGGCGGGATTTTCTATCCACAATACGCCACGTGAATTTCCTCTAGTAGCACGAATCGCACGGAGAGAACCTAATAAGTCAGACTCCTTAACAGCGGCGATGGAAAACTTCTGCTGATCTAATGGCGTACGTACGGCCGAATATGTTTGACGGCCAGCTGTCTCTAGTCGCACAGTCGGTTCGTTGAATCCGATTGAACTATTGGACGCTGACACGCCACGCGGGAATTGATAACACGACGGCGGAGCGCCATTGATAGAGGAGAAGGACGCTAAGATCATGCGACCGATGTCTAGATAGCCGTCCGGATTGTCTGGATCGATAAAATCAAACCGCCAATATCGAAATGATGATCCGCCAAAACCTGCGGAGCTGAAATCGATATGCGGGATTTTAGATATACCAACAGCTTTCAACCCATCGACTGGTGCTAATGGTATGTCATGAGCCGATCCTGTGCCTAGTCCTATTACAGTATCATACACCGGTGATATTGTAGGATCGGGGTTATTTCCGCCTCTTTTACGAATCGCAGCGAATGTACTGGCATTTGTCATTCCGAAGTAGTGTAGATGTAAGGCGACTGGTGTTCCGAAATCTAATACAACATATGCACCAGATGAGGCTACAGCCGATCCGCCACCGGGAGCGTACAAGACGCTTAGATCAGTAAATCGCGTGCGGTCGCTGGGTTGATCGGTTTGTAGATACGATAACGGCATAGATCCGGCCGTGACGCCGCCGACTAGTACAATAGAATCGGATAGGGCAGGGCTAGCGATAATCGGCGATGACATAATGATTATTACCCTTATTTGCCCCTGTTTTGCCTTCTTATCGCCACGTTATAGCCACTACTGCCCTATCAATCCGTTGGACGATTTGACTAAACGAGTGTAGTAGAAGATCCCTGTTAGCCCCGTATTTGAAGCTGTATTGGCGTCTACAAAAGTACCGAGCGATACCGGGTTAGCGCCTAAAACCTTTGAGTTGACCTGAAACCAAAAGATCCCGTCGAGTGAGATCTTATACGCTATCGTCTTAGAGCTTGATACGTAGGTGATTTCTTGCCAGTGTGTGAGACCGGCTGTCAAGAGCGATCCCCAAGTAAGCGGCCCACCGGCTGTGCCAGCATAGGCCGACGTGTAAGAGGTCTTTGTTACATAGACCGGGGTACCGTTGCCGTTACCTTCTAGGACGAACGACAGAGCGGTGGGTGTGGCCTCTGTGCCGGTTTCTAGGACCGCAAGGCCACAGGCATTCGCTGAGTTTGATGCGAAACATGATACTTTGGCGCCAAACGTCCAATCCGTTGCGGCGGGCGGCGTACACCACCTAACGTGGACATTGGTTGTTTCAGCGCCGATTGTGATCTGGCGAACATCGCCGGTCAAAGCTTGAGTGCTTGAGCCTTGATTACCCCAGCGCCAAGTTCCGGATTCTGTAGCCGTAAGGAATTCATCTGTGCAAGGGGCGTCTGTATTTGACGACGGTATACGATCGGTGCTATATTTTGAGCCGCCGGGGCCGTTTGTTTTGGAGTTGCCTAGTGCCACGGTCGTGGACGTTGTGCCGGTGGGAATCTGGCCGATAGTCGTGACGCCGGATATGTCCGTGAACGCCGGTTGAGCTTTTGTGTATGCCCCTGTGGCCGAATTATAAGCCGTAAAGAATTGGTTTGCTACAGCGGTCGTGTTCGCCGGAAGAGCGTTAGCAAGCATACCAGCGGTAACGGTCGCGGTGTCGCCGGTTGTAACGACAGTTCCGCTCACATTCGGTAGAGTAATCGTACGGTCGGCAGTCGGATCGGTCACGGTCAGAAAGGTCTCGAAGGCATCGGACGTTGCACCCTCGAAAAGGATACCGTTATTGCCGAACGCTTCTTGATTAGCTGACATACCTTGATTTGTAGACAGAGAGATACGCGTTTGACTACCGGAAAGCGGCATGCCGGTATCTGTCATACCGCCAACAAGGGTCGCGGGAAGAGTAGTCGAGATCGCTCCGACAGGCGGAATGGCTTGACTGTCAGCAGTGTAGAATGGGTAAAAAAGAAGCGCCGGATTAGCGGTATTCGACCACGTAGCTGCGGATTGATCGAGATAGATGCCGCCCTGAAGAGGGGATGCGATGAAGGTTATATTGCTAGGCCAAGTAGGCGCGCCGGACTGAGGTGCAACGATAATCGCCTTACCGGTAGTGGAACTACGACGAAGGAACCAAGAGTGAACAAAGGTTGCGTGGTCTACATTACCGAGCCAAAGAGAATAGGCGTTGTCTGTATTACCGCGTTCTAGTTGGCACCGCGTGAACGTCACTTCGTTAACGTTGTAGTTGCCGTTGACGTTCGATCCAATCGTAACAGCATTAGCGGAGGTAGACGAAGGGTTAATGATATTAACTAGTTCCCTAGTTTGTTGGAACGGCGCACCACCGCCACCGCCGCCACCGGCACCGGTATAGGTTCCATCGGCATCAATTGCGATTGCGGTACCCGTCCACTGGATGAGGCTCATTCGACGTACGTCTTGTTGAAAAGATCGGTAGGAGTGGATAAGTTGAGCCGCTAGACCGGCACCGTCGAGTGTGAAATCACTGAGGTTGACTCCCTCGATTGGGCCGTGAATTTCTACCATCCTTCCGCCTGCCGATCCTGCCCAGATGAGACGGGTAGCGCCGGAGACGGCTGCCATATTGATACCGTCGGGGCCGGTACCGCAACCGGTCAGTGTAATACCGTTGCGAGTGCTTGCGGTTGTGGTCGTCGCGTTGCCGAGTGTAATCGTAGCAGAGATACTTATTCCATTACCGCACGGTAGTACGACGGTGCCGCCGGAAGCGGGCAGGGCAGCAATAGCGGCGGCGATACCGGCATCGTTGGTTGCGGCCGAGCTACTTACACCGACGCCATAGTCGGCAGCGTATACTGCCCAGCTTATAGCCGGTGTGGCGAGCGAAGCGTATCCACTGAATAACTCAGACTGGTAGATGAAGTTGTCTCGTGTAGCTCCAGCCCGTTGGAAGATAAATGCGTCTGTTGGTTGTATGCTCGATACGTGCGGCAGGCCGGTGATAGGTATGTCCTGAGCATGGGCGTTAGTGCTACAAACGAATACCGCCAACGTAGCCGCCGCTATACTGACAATTTGATTATACCTATGTTGCACATACCCTCCGTCTAATATAGAAAGGTTTAGTATGCCCTGGTCATCGCCCAGATCATACAGATTGCTACGGCAAACACCCCGACTAAAAACCACAGCATTGGTATCTACCCCGCTTGGATTGGCATCCACCGACCGGCAGCGATCGAAGCGGCTACCGCGCCCGGGCCGTAATCGCTAAGTTCGTTGGCGCCGTCGTGCAGCCGGTAGACGCCCTGCCGCGGTCGCCACTCCAGGGTGCCGACGAACCGGTTGGCAGTCCGGCTTGTGATCAGGTAGGAGCCACAGAGAGAGTCAGCAGCCACAGGAGCACCTCCTTCTTTCGGGTCTCTCAGACAGCGGCGATCTTACCACGTACCGAGGGCCTTGTGTCCAGTCGGAAAGTGTGGTAGGGTGATCCTACCCTCTCACATCTGTCCCACCCCCTGGACGCGCTCCGGGGGGACTTTTTTTCTCTTCTACCCCTTTCCCGCTTAACCGTCAATCTTCAACCTATCACCCGTCACCGTGTCGACAACTAATTTATCCAACGTCACGGTATCGATAATAAGCCCCGACACACGCGGCCCCCACAGTGTATATTCCACAACATCCGGCTGGCTAGGATCGCTCGCTACGGTCTCGACTAGGCCGATGATGACGAATTTCCTGCCCGATATGTCATAACGTACGACGGTGGCACCTGCCGACGAGCCCGGTACCTCTTCTTTGTATGTAAGGGTAATGGTATCTAATAACCAGTGTTTGAATAGTCCCTCTACGACTCTGATTTTATATATATCCGCCGGCTGTCCGTATACTAGTTGACGACGGATAGACTCCGCCTCAGCCGCGGACTGATCATATCGCAGGGTGAGTATTTGTACGTCGGACGCGAGCGGATAATCCTTGACGATTGACAGGTTTGCGCCCGGCGCCACGAATGAATCAGGACGACTTAATAGCTCCCTGTCCGCTGTCGTTAGCGACGTGGATAGTTGCGCCGGTGGTTGTGTCTGCCAAACGTGGTTATAGCCCACTCTTTGACGTTTGCTCGGTTCCGGTGTGGGCTGACGGGAGAGTGAGCCATAGACGATTTTATTTTGATTGATATCCTCAGTCGATACACCAGGGAGGTCTAATCGACCTAGAGTAAACTGACCTTGACGATTAAACGTCCACGAACACCCATCCATGAGTGAATCGATAGCGTCGCCGATAGTCTGCGAGGAGTTGATAAAAATGCCATACGGCGACGGATCTTTGATATTGAGATCCGACACGGAAGAGAGATCTACGCCAGTGGGGTAGGGCGTCCCGCCGTACAATACCGCTATCCGGACGGCTATGTCAGCTTTGCGATTCACATACCCTAACCCATCCGGTGAGCCCACCCCCGTATCCCCTTGAACGTCCGCTGTCATTGTCGCAGTGACGTTGACATGGACGAATACGTAGCCGCGGTAGAGATCAACGGTGTAATCTACACCGGCCACTAGCGCTAGTCCCGCATGCCGCACCGCTAGAAACGCTTGCATCGGCCGATGGTGAGCTTGGAATATGATTGTGCTAGGTGCATTAGGATCGACTAGCTGAAGAGGTATTTCAGCGGGGTATTTTAATTCACCGATAGCGACAGGTTTCACCTTACCTAGGCATTGTGACTGTTGCCAGTCGCCGGTATCCCACACCGCGCCGTTTAGAGTGATAACCCCGCGCACGCCAGTTTGATCGGCAGATGTGGCGCCTACAGACTCCGGGAATGTGTAGTAGGCGTATAGACCGGTATATGCTCCGCCCGCGGCACAGGGGTAGGACAGATACATATTCAATGCCACGTCGCCAAGCGTGCGTGCCACAGACCACAGGCGCAACTCCGAGATGGCGGCATTGGCAAGTGTGAACGCTGTCGCCGCGGTCGTGAATGTTCCGGTGACGGCGACTGATCCGCGTAGCGTACGATTGATATAGAGATAGAGAAACCCGGCCGTGGTGTCGAGAGTGACAGCGATTTGAATCCACGTACCAGATGGGGCGGTTAGATTGTCATCGAATTTGAATATCGTGCCGGTATTGTTGACGGCGAACGCTGTGAGATAGTTAGACCCGTTCGCGTTGTAATACACGCCAAAACATCCAGCCGTTATCCCTTGCCAGCCGAGTAGATCACGACGGGTGGACGAATCGGATGATGGCTTAACCCAGGACTCTATGGATTTCGACCCGGCCGGTGTGGCGATAGTAGCGGTTGCGGCAGGGGTTGACGGAGCGGATAAGGTAATGGCCCCGGTCGTGTAGAGTTCTGACTGTAATGGGATTTGAAAGTTTTGCTGTAGATCACGTATAGAGAGATCTATTCTAGATGGGTCCCACGTCTCGCCGCCGCACGTACCCTTGAATACTTGTACGGCAGACGAGAACGCCGTGCCTCTAGTCGTGACATAGATATTAATCTCACAACCTTTCCAAGATAGCCGAGTCAAATTGTCGTAATCACCGTCCGCGGCAACGAACGATATCACGCCGAACGATGGAATAGAGCGAACGGATGGTAGTTGTGTCTTGCCGTCGACCGTTTGCTTGGGAATAGGGAGCTGGCCGAGCCCGCTCCACAACGAATATTGGATATTATACGAGGATAGTAGTCTAGCGCGAAATATTTGATTGGCTGGTGTATCTGTGGGTTTGGTCGAATACTCATCACTCGCCGCATAGATCGTACGCACCTGGCCCATGGATCCCGGAATACGCGGCTTAGCGATTAATAGGATAATCCGGTCGGCGCGATTGGCGAGTAGGTAGGCCGATAGCGACGGCGTAGAGATGTCATTAGCGGCCGGTAGATCACCTACCGCATATTCGCCGAATGCTGTCAGGCCGGGACGGGTCATAGGTTAGACGTCCGAGCCCGTGTGACTACGCTGTCGCCGCCGTCATTGCCGTAACGGATAATATTGGCTATCCTACTAGCGTGCGTCTCATCCCGTTTATACCATTTAGAGTCAACTATGGCATCCGCGGCGGAATCGAAATTACCGCTCTCCAAAGCCGCTAAGGTGTTCTTAAAGGACAGTAACCCATTCACACCTAGACCGAAAGTCATATTCACAAGCGCTCGTTGCCGCGCCTCGTCCAACTTACGCCACCATGTGAGGTGTGAATCTAGAGCCGATTTAACCTTTTCCGCGTCCTTGGTTACGATAAGCACTACACGCTCATACGCCAGCCCGGCGACTGTAAACACCTCGCCATAGTCACGTATTAGTTCGTCAATCAAGGCGCTATCGGTATTATTGTTGGGATATTGTGCGTCGGCAACCATTAGTGAACCATCCCATGCTCTAACACGCTAACCACACGCGTCAATTGATCTTGCTGTGTACGTACCACCTCTGTCAATACACCCACTTTTGCGGCCATATTTGACAGATCATCATGGTTGCGATTCGATGATGCGCCAATCGACAATACAACCGGATCGAGGTTGATTACGGCCAAAGTTTGACCGGAACCACCGCCACTACCTATACCGCCTCCGCTACCGTTGCCGCCACCGTTACCACCGAATGATCCCACGGCCGATATCGTAGGCAGCGACACTAAGCCAGTACCTGATTTAATAGCTTGGATCTCATCTAATACTAGCTTGAAATCCACGCCGTACGTAGAATTTGACACGTTCTGAGCTTTCGACAACCCCAAGAACGTATTAGCTAGCCCCTGATAGGCATTGATAGCATCGAGATTGCCGGATTTAGCTAGCGAGTAATCCGCTTGCAACTGCGCCCGCGCCTCTGCCAGCTGGTCGGCCGGAGTCAAGGCGCTGAGGGTGGAATTGGTTAATAGTGAATCACCGTAATCGGACAGCTTTTGAATCGCCGCAGATAGTGCCTGTGCCGCCGACTGTAGACTGTTGCCGGCATTAGCTTGATTCTCAGCGGCTAGCCTGAGAATGGTTGCCGGGTCCGTAAAGTCGGTGGAGTTGGAGAATATTCCCGGTCCGGCCGCTTTGAACTTATCAATAGCGGTTTTTATCTCCGGTATGAAATCGCCAACCAATCCGTAGAGTTTGACAGCGTTCTCTAGCTCAGCCTCGCGGATTTGCAATTCAGCCAGGGTTAGATCGAATTTAAGCTTAGCCGATGCTGTGTCGTCATGCAGGAATCCGTACAACTCCGACAGTAACGACGTGGCAGCGGATTCGTACGCCGTCTGCTCCTGTGCCTTAGCGGCGTCACTGATCTTACCAGCTGCTTTGAAGAATTCATCCGCCGATAACGTCCCGGCAGCAGCCAGAGCATTGAGCGCGTCGCGCAGTCTGGTGGATTGATCGCTAATCCCCTTTAACTGCCCTGGCAAACCCTGATTAGCGATAGTGGCAGCGAAATCGTCAATAGATTGTAATACACCGCCCTTGATAGCAGCTACTTGTGCCTGCTCAGCCGCTCGGATAGCCGGAACTAATCTATGCAATTCCTGTGTCGATAGCGCACCTTGAGAATTCAACGCCCGTAACGAATCGATCAACCCTTGTGACGTGTTATGTACACCGTTGATCTGTGTGACTAATCCGGGCAGTCCGCTATCGATAAAACTTTGAGCATTCTTTACTCCTACCTCGCGCGCGGCCTTTTGGACAAGTGCTATCTCCGCCTCACGGTCCTTATTAAGCTGATCTATCGCTGTGTGATCTTTAGCGTGGAGCTTGATTTCATCGTCGTATTTCTTATTGATGTCATAGATTTGTTGCGACAGTTGCGGGAGTAGACTACGGTCGAATGCTGCAAAGAACGCCGCTAACTCTTGCGCTGGCGATTTACCGCTTGCAGATCCACCACCGCCACCTTGGACGTGAATCTCTGATATATCAATCGGCTTAATCTGTTCTAATACTTGGATAACACCATTTAGTGCATCTATTTTACGTTGCGTTGCCTCGATTTCCGCTTCCGACAACTGGCCAGTTAGAACAATAGTCTGAGCGGTAATCTGCGCCAGTACAGCTACGGCTTTCCCACTCTCTAGTACAGTCGCCGCGTAAGTGTTAGTTATGCCGGCAGTGGCAAGCAATGCTTGGTCTTTGGCCACTTCTGCTTTAAGATTGGCAATCTCGAGCGGCAATTCAGCGTTAAACAATGCCGCTTGTTGCTTTTTAATCTCAAGCTCTTCAACGGCAGAGCGAGTGTGGCCTGTGATTGCATCGCGCGTATCTATGAAGGATTGTGCGACGTTTGACAATGCCGAAGCTAAATCAGACGCGAATTGATCAGATGTTTCTGAGGCTTTCGCGAGCGCATCGCTTACTCGGCGGAATGAATCTACAGCATCATCTAATTGTTTAGCGTAGAAGTTAGAAGCGTTAGGATTGCGGAAATCTGCTTCGGTGATTTTGGCCGGTAAGTCTGCAAGGCCCTGTAGAAGTGAATCAAGCAGTGCTTTGAGGCTGGCAATTAGATCATCCTTGCCGGGCACCGGCTTAGGTGTGCCGCCAGTAAGTACGATGTTAGGACCGCCTGTTCCTCCGCCGCCGCCGAGGTTAGTACCACCATTCGATCCTGTAAGCCCGCCACCGGGTCCGCCACTATATCCAGATCCGCCGCCGTAGTTAGCTCCGCTTGCAGCCGATAACGATGCCAATGCTCCCACTATTTGTTGCGTCGTCTGTACCGTTACACCTGCCGCTAGGAGTCTGGCTTTGGTCTCTTCATACTGAGCTTTAAGCGCCGCTTCCCGTGAATCCCTTTCAGCGTTGAACGCTAGCTTACTACGTTCGAAGATCTCGTATGCCGTACGTTGTGTTCCGGTAATCGAATCGCGCCACGTTGACAGGGTTTGAGCGCCAGCGGCGGCGAGGTCAAGGAAACCTTGTGCGACAGCGGGAGTAACATCGCGTACTTGTAATAGTGCGTCTGTTAGACTAGCTAGATGATCGAGTGTAGCTTTAACCTGGATCTGATCCGGCAATTTGCCAAGATCAGATATCTCACGGAGCTTAGTCAGGAATTTCGCTAAATCGTCTAGCGTCGAGACAGGTGAGCTATTATACCCGGCCAGTCCTTGCCGTACGAGATCCGACAGGCCGCGGATTGATGATTTAGGATCTTGTAGTGCGGCAGTAACAGCGGCCTTGATAGCCTCGTCAGCACTGGCAAAGTACCCGAGAAATTTATCCTCAACATACGCAGCGAACGCCTTGCCGTCGTTGCGTACCTGGATTCCTATTTTAGCTAGATCAGTAACGGTCCCGCCTATAGCTTCCGCGAAATTATCAATTACTTGACGTATAGCGCGGATAGACTGTGCACTGTTCTCGTCAAGCTGAGTAATATGCTCGCGCATATTGGAGATGATGAATTCACCAACCGCGCCAAATCGCCGTTGGGCTTCCTCCTCCCATTGCGCCTCAAAGAATGCCTTGATTGCGTAGACTAGATAGACTTCACCGGCAATTGCGCCCGCACCGCCAGATAGCGCCGACGACCCGCCGAGTTGAGATACGCCACTACTTACACCGCTACTTACACTTTGGGAATTCTGTAATATCTGGGCGAGTTGAGCGAGCTTGGCAATGAATCCGCCCGTGACAGAGCCGAGCGTTTGCAGTGCGCCGGCCCATGTACTGACAACGGAGTGCCAATGATCTTGTTCTAGTTTTAATATCGCAGCTTGGCCGGCAGAGACGGTTAGATGCACCTCGTCTTCGCTAGCGGACATTAGCCGTTCGATATTTGCACGCTCCTCGACGTATACATCGAACGGGGTTTTGTCAGCATTGCGATATCTTGCTACGGTCCTGGCGTCGTCGATTTGACCGATTGCTGCCTTTATATCGGCGGTTAGCTTATCGAGTGTGACCTTGTGAGCAGTAGCGTAATCCTGGAGAAGACGCGTGCCTTCATCGATACTGCCACGTCCGATAGAACGTAGGAAGTCAAGATATTTGGCCTCTATCTGCTGTAGATTGGACGAGAGAGACGAATCTATATTAGAAACAGCGACATCGAATTGCGCCTGAAGACGTAGACCGGCTATGCCTTTCGTTGTGTCTAAGAGCTTGATGGCTTCAACGTTCGAATCACGCAAGCCTTCGAAATATAGCCGGATGACTGGCGGCAATAAGGCTAGACGGTCTTTCTCTGCCGCGATTTCGGCGTTTAATTTGCGAGTGGCATCGGTATTGCCGTTTTCAGCGTCTGTAATTTTGGCGCGCGATATAGCTAGTTGGTCGAGGAGAGACTTCTCCTCGTTATCTACGGCCAGCTGAATCCTCTCACGATTGGCCAGTGTAATTTTATCATTGACTAACCCGGCAATATGGGCGCGTTGTTTAACGTATTCGTCGTTTTGACGTTTGATGATTTCGCTGACAGAGGCGGCGTCCGAGGTCTTGCCTAGTTTGATTAGTTTGTCGTGTGCGGCCGTTAGCGCTTCTATCTCTGTGCGATGCTCCCTGTCTAACGTAATCGTTTGCGCCGTGACGGCGTTTAGGCGGTCCTGAGCATCTTTCTCAAGAGCGTATTCGTACAACCCCTTTTTCGCAGCAGCTAGAAGCGCTTCGGTCGAATCCTTGGATAGCGAAAGTTTATGTTCTTGGTCTGATAATTTGTCGGAATACGCTTGAAGTGCCTTATTAACCTCATCATACGTGGCAGCTAAATCCTTGACTTTTCCGGCTACGCTATCGACGGACGAGGCGTGTTTATTCTGTACCTCTGTGTCGCCATCAAGCACAGTACGGTGTATTCTGTACTGCGTCGTGAGGGTAGCTATCGCTAAAGTCTCCTCCCCGACGTGCCGCATCGCTTCGCCAGACCCTTTAACGAAGTGATCCGTGACGCTATCGGCCACTCCTTTCGCCGAAACGGCTAAGCTAGAAAAGACAGAACTATATATCCCAGGTATGCGACCTAAAAATTCAAACAGCTTAGCCAGTCCGTCTAGACTACCGCCGATAAGAGTGCCGAACGCAGCTTGAACGTTCGCACTAACACGCCAAGTTAACTCTTCCCATTCGTGATACCATAGACCTATATGGTATATTGCTGAGCGAATAAATTCGCCGATGTCTTTTCCGAGATCCTTAACGCCGGCACGAACCATCTCCCATCCGCCGACAGAACCAACGAGATCATTAACAAGATCCTCTAACGCAGGTAAGACTTGGTTAGCTATGCTTTCTTTGAGATCAATCAGTACATTTTTAGCTTGCGCTACTTGACCGTTGAATGTCTTTTCATAGGCAGCAGCGGCACCTTTGACGTGCTCCTCTAGGATCTTGAGTAGTAACGTCTGATACCCGATAACGTCGCCGTTGTCGAGCATTTGGCGTAGAGTAGCTTTTTGTGACTGTCGGAATACGCCGCCGACTTCCTCAAGCGCACGTAATCCACGCTGGCCACCTTCGAGCGCACGGCCGAATTTCTGAAACGCCTCTTCCGGCGCAGTGCCTACCTGTTGTGCGTAGTCGAGAATATCCCTCGACGCACGTTCGAACGTGTCATGGCCGATTTTTTGGAATTGTGTGAGTACAGCTAAACCCTTGGTGATTTCCGCTGTAGGCCTAGCCGTCGCTACGGATAACGATTCGGCGAATTCCAGTATCTCATGCGCAGATAGGCCGGACGCTGAACCGTTAGCTTTAAGTGTATTATTCAACTTGGCTACGGTTTGCTCAAATTCGGCGCCCTCTTTAATAGCCTCTTTGAGGAAATCGGACGCTAATTCAAATCCTTTCCAGGCGATACCTATTACGGCCACAGCAGCGGCCACAGCTAATAGTATAGGCGTCAACGGTCCTAGCGACGATACTAGTTCAGTAACACCGGCGGCTTTTTCGCCTAATAGACCGATCTTCTCAGCGGCTTCCTTAGCGGCCGGGCCGGCTACGCTGGTTAGCTCAGTGATTTTACCGAGTAAATGCTCAAATTGTGATGCACCGCCACCGGCCGCGAGGAACTTCTCTTTAGCTTTGTCAAGTGCAGATTCGTATTGATGGTGTGAGATTACGCCGTGTTCGACTGCTTGTGATAACGTGCGGTGGGCGTCTTCATATTTCTTAGTGCCAGCGACAACAGGGTCTAGCTGTGAGACTAGGCGACGGTAGGATTCGGTTACGGTATTGATCGTAACCGCTGACTTACGCTGGGCTTCCTCGGCCTTTTCAGCATCCGTTTTCGTGCGCTCTTGGGGAGTGTGGAGCGCGTCTAGCTTGGCAACTAGATCGGAAACGGATTTTAATATTTGTGATGTGCCGGATTGGAATGAGGCGAAGACGGACGAAAATTTATCGTCTATTACGATTGCGCCTTGTGCGGTGCCGACGTCCATGGGGTAGGTGGTAAGATGGTAATAGATGTCGGCAGATTGTTACGACTTAATCTTACTAGCGATACGTGACATTAGCCCGGGTGATAGCTCGTTCAACGGACCTTCCACGTATTTAGGATGCTGGCCGGTTGGGATTTCGTGGACGTATGCGGCGTACGGAGCGGACGGATTGCCATAAGAGACAGTTACGGACACCGAACCGGTAGCGGAGTCCACTACGACATCCGACTTCTTGCCGGACGCTTTCAACGCACCCGTTATTACAGGGACCGCCGCTTGTGTAGCAGCTAGGAAATTATCTCCTTCACCGTCCACAGCGGCTACCACGCGCGCGAGAAAATCACGGTGGAGTTTGGCTATCGAGTCTGGTGTTAACGACGTAGGCACTAGAGTACCGCCCGTGTCGACTCATCCCAATCCTTGACGAATTCGATTCTGTGCTGTCCGGGCGCATTGAAACGGACAGACACTTCCGATATAATAGGTGTTCGTTCGGGCGATCCTGCTAGACTCAGTTTGAATCCTCCGCTATAGTGTGTCCCTTCCATCTTCAACCGCAACTTTGGCAGATCGGGAATGGTTATCTTCCACGGCCCCGGCCCCATTAGATCTCTCAGTATCGACGGAGCGCCGCCGCCGTACGCCGGATCTTGCCACCATGGTTCGCGTGCGGCCGGCCCACGCTGCGGCAGTCCCATGCACATGCGATAGATGGAATCCGCTACTTGACTCAGCGGCGCGCCGTCGCCTCGACAGCCGGGCAGGATGATCTGGCCGTCTGGGGTAGCCCCTGCGCGGTCGAGAGCTAATCGCCATCCCCACCATATGGCGTTCTGCTCGCCGATAACACCCGTGCGAGCCTGGTTTACAGACGTAAGGTATTGTGATTGTTTTACAACTAGAGCGCGTATAACGGCATGGGCCATACGATGGAAATTGTCGTGCGGGGATGGGCAGGTCTGCTCTAGTAATTGATGACCCGTACGGCGTTCCTCGGCGTAGAGAGAAAGGACGCGCTCCTGTGCGGCTGCGAGTTTGCTGGGCGATCCACTAGCCAGCGCCCACCCATACCACCACGCCGCAGACATCCATTTAAAGTTGGACGTACCACTGTCGAGCATGAGGGTTTCGCCTGTGGGCTCGTCTGTGGGACGGCCGGCGGCGATGTCCAAACAACTCTTATAAAGGATTTCGTGCCAACCCATGCGACCACCTTTCTTATTCCGTACGTACGTACCGGGGTCGTATCGAGGTTTTAGAAGTAAGATGCCCCTAATCACACTCACATCACCTTTTTCGACCTCGCCATAGCTGCCGCCGTTGATTCAATCACGAACGCTTCCCACTTCTCCAATTGACGATGGTGTATATCCTCCTCGCTCTCGTGCGCTTCCGGCCGTTTCATATATGGCATAAAATCGTAAGGTGTGAACGGGTCCGGTTTTGACTTTGGATCGCGGTTAATATTCGCCGTTAATGCTATCAAAGTTCCGATCCGATAGTCCTCTCTTTCTTCGCCGAACGGCTCTACCGCGTAATATTGAATCCATAGCCCGAATTGTTCCCATGTCAACCCGGCCCACGGATCACTTAGCCATGATTCAACGTCCCATATACCTAGTTGAGCGGCAAGGCGGTAGATGAACCGGTGGCATTCGGCAAGGTCGAGGCCGGGACCGCTGCTTCTAACGTCTCCTTTTCCGTCGTCTCCTCCGCCGTTGTCCCTGTCGTCTCCACTAGTGAAAGGTCGTTTGTGGTCCCATCCTCCAAAGGGCCGGCCCCCTCTTCGCCCTCCCGTGTGTCTGACACTTCCACAGTGGTCGCCGCCGTCGTCACTGGTGTGGTATTGAGAATCCCCGTCGCATTCAAACACGTCAGCATGAACGCCATGAATTCCTCGACAGGGAAGATATCGGACGGGCGATGGTCGGCGGAGAATAACGGTTCCATGGTTTCGGGGTCGACAACTAGAAGGATGAGCATGTCCTCCATTAGGGCGATTTGCACGTCCTGATTATCGCCGCCTTCGCCGCCGTCGCCAGCCTTCGGTAAATCTTTATTTTTACGCGCATAGTTAATGCCCTCGCTATACGACGGCTTCCGCACGTGAACGGTTGCGTTGATCTCTGGAATATCGACGGCGGTTACACGCTTGGCGCGCTCGGCGAGTAGGGCGGCAGTGAGATTTGGTGACATAGTCATAGTCTCCTTTGATCTTGTCTCAGTTAGTTTTATGTCATCGAGGACTTTGGCGCTTACGTGCCGTATCGAACGGCACCGGTAGCTGGCGCGGAGATGATCTCTGCCCCGCGGAAGCGGAAGGTGAGATCTAACTGGCGCTCGCCCTGGAGGTTTGGTTGCTTTATCTGATATGTTTTCATCTGCCCACTAGCCATATAGAATCCGGACGAATCGCCGTTAGGATATGCCGGGCCGTCGAATTTGACACCGAAAGTGCCGCCCCAATAGTAGAGATGAATAGCACCCGTTACGTGGTCGTGGCTGGGGTTGTCAAAACAGAACGCCGCCGTAACAGTTAGGACGTCCCGCATCGGGACCGACAGCATCCAATCGTCAATGGTATTGTCGTGGGCTGTGATCTCAGATTCGCGCCGATCATGTTTGGGGAGGTCGATGCCGGAGGTTATGTTCGCGAGACGGGTGAATACGCCCGGTGCGCCCACCGGGTCTAACTCTAACGACATTACAACGCCGTGGCCGGCTTGTGGGCCGTGAGGGGTGACGGGCATGGCAGGGCTCCTATTTTAACGGTCGAGAGGTTAAGGCGAGGTCGTAGGGTAGTCTCCTTTCGATGTGGATAGTGTGGTGTGGCGTGGTGTGGTGTGGCATACGTAGATATGGTATATGGTGCGCGGCTTATACTTGGAAATTCCTTTTCCCGTTCAACAGTTCGAATATCTGATTAGCTTTCGTCTGCGCGTTTTGATATCCGACCGCACGGACCATGATCTGTACGCTAAGATTGGTAAGCTGATTATCTTCGGCTGTGAATTTTGTGGCCATCCCGCCGGTGCCAATGATCTCTACATACGGAGTGGTATTCGCCGACCCCGATGGAATATCCGCCGATGATCCTATGAACATGTCGGACCACAGAGTACCAAGACCGGCCCCGGAAATCAAGGTGGCGATGTCATCCTCCCAGGTGGAATTGGCTTCGAATCCTACCGCGCGGAGATTGAAAGAGAATAACGCTCGCCCGTCGTCATCGTGACCGATAGCGAACGGGCGTTGAATAGCGAGGAGTTCGAGGTAGTAGGCCATAGGACGGTATATCTAGCCTAGAAAGTCTAACGGTATTACCATCTCTAACCCTAACGTCGCACGTAACATGTTTTCGAAACGTAGGCCGGTTGATTGCCAAGAATATTCATGCGCCAGCCGCAGGCAATTCTCAGCTACTGCGTCACGCAAAGTTCTAGAGCGGTACATATTATACGCTATTTGTACGAAGTGTTTGATCGACACCAACCCGCCCAATGTATACATGGCACCGTTGATAGGCGCACTGGCTATCGTACTCACACACTCAGCCATCATAGCGGATCTGCCGAACAGCTCATTTATAGCTGAGTACCTCGGCGCTACAATCGGCACACCACACGCCGCCGCCTCAAACCCCGGCAACCAAAACCCCTCGCCTTGCGTACACGTGGCGAATAGGTCGAACGTGTTATATAACTCACACAGCCATTCCTCAGTCTCGCCCTGGCCAATCTCCGGCGTATAGACGATAGTCCGTCCGTCAAGCCTACAATACCGAACGAGAGAGGGAATATCAAATCCCGTGTCGCCGGTAGGGCCCACGTGAAGGACGAGCATAGCGTTGGCGATAGGTTCATTACCATGCGCGCCGTGAATCCACTCTGAGAATGATTGCAGGAGTAAATCGATCCTCTTCCGCGGTTGATTACGCCCTACGAATCCGACGATAAACGCTGTCTCTATGTCAATATCGCTCGCCAATTTCCCGGGCATCGAGCGAACGGATTCAGCGAACTTACGTCGAATCGCTTGACGATCGAGCGGACGGAATACTTCGGTATCAACGCCTAGCGGGATTACATACCCGGGTCCGGTGTAGCCACCGGCACGTAATTCGGATAGACCATATTGCGTCCACGTCGCCACGGCCGCGAGACGATTCAATGGCACACCGGCTTGGTTGGCGCCATCAACGGCGAGGAAGCCGACAATAGGAGGGGTAGCGCGGTCGATAATGGAGAACGCCTGATCTATCGCACAGGTGTAAGTTGGAATATTCCATGGGTCTTGTTGAATTACGACAATGTCCGGACGGTGTTCGTAGATCAATCGTGGGAGAAGAGTAGAGCCATCTGGCGACGATGGGCCGTGAATAGGGTCGAATGCGGGATGAATGGGATATTCATAGGGCCAATCGGCATCCGGTTCGCCGTAGTAGTTCATGCCTATAACTCTGACATCCCATCCGTGTGCGTCGAGGTAATCGCAGACTTTGTGTGTGGATTTGGCAAAACCGGATGATACTACGGCATCGCCAAGGAAGAGTACGGATTGCCTACGATTCGCCATACCGTATTTAAATTGACGATACGCTTTGCCGCTTGGGCTGTTGTCAACATATCGTTCAAGCTTAATTTGTCGTTCTTCGGCCGGGGTAGGCTTTCGCTCTGCTATACCGCCACGTATCGCAATCAACACAATCGACGTCGTAATATGCCCGCCCACTTCCATAGACAAGTGCCACGGGCCGATAGCGCCTAGTGTAGTGCCCGGGATAGCCACCTCTGCCGGTGTCACTAGATTGCCCGGATACGGTGGTCGGTCGATGTAGAAGTCAGCCGGCTCGTTGCCCGGCGTAGGATCGAACGGGAGGAGCAAGTCCCCCTGTTCTGCTAACCGTCTAGCGATGACGGCGATATCACACGAACGAAGTAAGCAGAGGTCGGGCGAGTCAAGCATGGTATGAAGAGTGGAATACTCCGTAGTATGGACGGCGATCCCACCCGGTTTTAGGAAGGCCATCTGGCGAACGAAGAAATCGATGGACGCTTGAATGCCGCCGATATGCTCGAAAGAGCCACAGGAGAAGGTGAGGTCATAGCCGTCATCCGTACAACCATTAAGCAGCCTATTGACAGCGGGTGTCCCTATAGCATTCATATCGAATTCGGCGTAATGTATACGTCCCCAGTCCTCATCCGTCGTGCTCTTCAACCGTCGCAATTGATCTTTCCCGTTCGCATGCTGGCCAGTGGATTTCCAGTCGTCGCTAGTCGTATCTTCGGGTTTATCTGTCGCGACGACAACGGCGCCGCGACTGGCAAACCACGCGGCTAGAGGGTCACGTCCTACGCCGAAGCCGAGGACGCGCGGACGCGACCCACCATTGAACGTACCGCAACCTGTGCGCTCCATAGCAACCTTAGCAATCGCTGCGTACTCCCACAACTTCCTGTGCATTCTGACAGGTTCGTCCATTTCCGTCGCTAATTGACGTAACCAGTCGGAGCGGAAATCCTCGGCACGGACGCGGCGAGAGGTTGTGAAGACGGGAGCGGATAGATCACCTTTGCCGTCGTTGTCATCGTACACGACTTCGGGCGGCAGATCTTCTGCGTCACTCGGTGCGCGGTCTTGACAAATCGGATTAGTACAGGTGTGTACTTCACTAGAAGGTATAGCCACTGCGGTGCCATTATTGTACTGTATAAGCATACCGGGCTTAATCGTTAAGGTATCCTCTGGCGATTGCTTTAGCGACGGTATTTGAGACGACGACGCTAACACTATATCGGGACTGTAACCGTCCGCGACAATCACGGCCATCTTCTTTTTTGCGTCTTCCGCCACTTGACCGGCACTGTAGAAGTTGGCTGACGGTGGCGCTTCACACATCAAAATACGATCGGGGTTTTTGAAATGGCCAGGATCGTGCAAAGGATGCGATATTTCGCCAGCAGAGTAACAGGCGTAGTGGGCAAACTTATATCCAGGGCTGTTGTCACCGGCCTTGCGATCGCCCACGGATACGTCCATTTCATCTATAGGCTTGCCACAGCGTGTGCAGATTAAATTCCACGGTTTGGCAGAAGTCAAGGCCGATTGCGGCTGGAGGTTGCCGTCGCTATCGGAGCCCGGTACCTCTGCGAACCTACCACCACCCTTTACAGCCTCCGCGAATATACCTTCTACGGCTTCTTTGCGCTTGTCATCTACGTCCTGTTGTACGTAACTCCATTTCTCCCCCCGCCACGACGGGAAAGTAAAATGTGGCCCGCACGGGCGAATACTCGATTCCTCGCCAATATGTTGGACGAAAGAAGGGATAGAGGTAACGAAATGCCGTACGTGTGGATAGCAGTCATGACACCATTTAGCTATAGATAAGTCATATTGTCCGACAGGATCGTTGGTTGTCGCCAGGTATTTAGCTAGACCCTCCGCGTCTTTTGCGAGAATAGCGAAAGCTTGTGTGCCGTAAAAACCCTCGATAGGCACGGACGCCCATTCGTCACCGTGAGGCAGCTCCTCATAGACAGTGTGTATGCCTTTCGATTTAGGTGTATCGACAATAGTCGCAGAACCAAAGAGGTAAATAGGGGATACGGTGTACCGTTCGGAGCCGTTGTCAAAGGCGCTATGGTATTTTGATAGCCACACCGCCACAGAGTCAATGAATCGATTACAGAATCTCAAGTCGTCTTCTAGGAATAACACCCACTTGCGTCCGCGTTCTGATCCCCATTTCAAAGCACTAGCGGCGTTACGATTAGGGGCTTTTATATTGTCGACGAACGTACCAAACACTACACCGCTGTCTAAGAGTTGATTAGCACGCAACAAGCCTTCAGATTCGCCTAGTAGCTGACAAGTCTGCGCGAAATACGACGGTGTGCGATCGGTCGTTATCATGACAACAGCGATGTCATGGCGGGTGATAGTGGACGATTCCGTCGGCACTTCGTACGCATCCAACAAACGTAAATCCCTAAAACTAGGCCACGGTCCGCCAGTGCGAAAGTACGTCAAAACCTTATTGGATCTCTCTATATACACATTGATCACAGGGTCTTGAATCTTCACAACTAATCCATACTCGCCGCGTACGGTGTCGTAGACCCGAGTATGCAAATCAAAATCTATAACCTCTAGTCTGTCGTCGCTCATAGTCTCATCCTCTTTTCTTTTATAGTATAATATGGTTTATGTATCTAGCCACTGTGAGTGGGCAATACCCCTCCTGTCTAACTGTCCAACCCGGCCGCCGCACGGAACACTCGCATATACGGTTCTCGACCCTCTTCGCCACCTGCTTTCTTAGCTGTGCGGCACCACTCCTCGAACCTTTCTTTTACTCTGTCACGGAGAATCCATGGGTCGATAATATCTACACCATCATCGGATCGCGTATACAATACACCAGTACCGGATATGCCGACAGATGAGTCAGAACCGCTGCCGTTAAATACACTCTTGTAGAATCTGGCAGCTAATCCGGTCTCTGTGAGTGCATCGGATGGTTCCGGTATCACAAATACCGGAAAACTATCGCCAAACCAGCGTTCTAGCAGCATAGCAAATTCGGCCGTACGATTATCTTCTGGGCTATCAAACCAATTACACGGATATAATAGACCGCCTATTTGCGCCGCCATCGTACAGACAGAAATTAGTGCTACGAAAGCGTCGTGACCAGTTCGCGGGAAGTCTTCAATCGGCTCTAAAAACCACCCATAATAGCGCAAATAGAAGTGATCCGCCATCGCTTCGTAATCGTCAAGTGGCAAATCCTTTACTAGTGTGGTCTTGTTGTAGAATCTGGTGAATGACATTTGACGCTCTCCCTTTCTTAGGCGTAATTGTTATGTACATCGGTATCTATGTAGAAATCGCCAGCATAGCTGGTAAAAATAAAACCTGGGTAAGACGGATACTTGAAACGTATTTTGGCGGGTCCCCCGTACACACTCTTTTCTATACTACTGATACGGCCTCTGACAGGGCCGTGTAAAGGCGTGTTAGCCCATATTTCTGTGTCAGATGTGAAAGCTTCAATTAGATCATTTTCCGTGAGAGGCTTAAGATTCATTTTCCTGTTGCCTTACCCTTTCCGAGATTTGCCACGAATCTACACCGCCCCCAGCTCTATCACATGGATCAATCCGCGATTTGTACCCGGGTCGATAACACTACCCGGCGCACTGATAATAGGCCCGGTGAATCCATTTGGCAACGTCACCCTATCGCGTGGATCTACAGGCTCACGGCGAGGGTTACCAGCTATAACGGTCCCATTAGCCGGTATATCTCCCACAACCGTCACCGTCGCCGCGATAGTCAATATCTTCCCGTCCGGTCTCACCCGTTCCTTAGTTGTCATATCCACTACGGCATCTATATAGATGGGCGCGGCGTATGTCCGGCCGTTAGCCCCTTGTCCCGTGACGGCTTCAAACTTCACCTTGCATTGTAGTCCCTTGGTTAGGCCGTTGGCAAGGACAATCCCAGAGCGGACGATTTCGAGGGGGAAGGCCATGGTGGGAGGACTCCTTTCGAGGACGGATTGACTTACGCTTTACTTACCGGGATACGGCCGGCTTAGGTCCTGTGCTATAGTCCTCTTCGGGTCGAGTCAGGTACCTAGCTCGATTCTTCGACGGTAGCGCCGGTCGTGCGCGATATTTGAAAAATAAGGTAGGAGACGCAACGCCCGCTAGGCCCGTGGCGTAAACGGTTTGAGATAAAGTAACGGGCAGAGAGAAACAACCGTGAGCGGTAGACCTATCAACGACAAGTGACGGACAAGGAGAGACTGCGGCGGAGACGCCGTGGTACCTGTCCGTTGCGAATCGACGGCCACACAACGGACGAGGCTTAGGCCGGGTAAATGACGCGAGCGGCACCTCGCGCACTAATCCCGGATGGGTAGCGAGCGGTTGACCAGTGGCCGTCAATTTTAACTCTAAAATCCAAGGAGAATCGACATGGGCGTCAAGGCCGTTGTCCAGAAATTCGAGACCGTCAACAAGCGCCAAATCCGCGGCAAGGTGAAGCATACCCGTACCGGCGCCTGTACCTGTAAGCGCACCGAGAAGTGCTTTCATGGTAAGAATTATAAGTAATAGTGACGCCCTGTCACGGGTCCATAGCTCAGCGGTTAGAGCGTCCGGCTCATAACCGGCAGGTCCCTGGTTCGAATCCAGGTGGACCCATTTATACATATTGGAGTCAATAGTGGATATTATTTCGCCAATCGATCTAG